>Ga0209452_1000082_pt1 | contig 38567 bp, 28 predicted proteins | sample WorMetimpBELIZE1_FD_187388 | JGI IMG/M metagenome (GOLD analysis project Ga0209452, IMG submission 187388) | Marine gutless worms symbiont microbial communities from Max Planck institute for Marine Microbiology, Germany - Olavius imperfectus... | ecosystem: Host-associated > Annelida > Digestive... | reverse complement strand
AATTAGGTGCGAATGGCGAAGCCGTGCTGCTTGCTCCAGGTTTAGGTTTTGATCATTTTCTTGATGTTCGTGAAGACGCTAAAGACGCTGCCATTGGTGAGCTAGGCGGTACACCACGTACTATTGAAGGTCCGTTGTATGTTGAAGGCGCGCCGACAAGTGAAGGCGAAGCAAGAATGGATGATGGTCAGTCACCTGGCCAAGAAATGTGGCTACACGGTCAGGTTGTTGATGAAGAAGGCAACCCAATTGCAGGCGCAGTTGTTGATATCTGGCATGCAGACGTGAAAGGTGCTTACTCGCATTTTGACCCTTCTCAAACTCCGTTTAATTTACGTCGCCGCATCATTGCTGATGAGCAAGGCTGCTATCGCGCACGCAGTATTGTACCTAGCGGCTACGGTTGCCCTCCAGGTGGTTCAACGATGAAAGTGCTACAAAGCCTTGGCCGACATGGTAATCGCCCTGCGCACATTCACTACTTTGTAGCGAAAGACGGCTTTAAGCACCTTACTACGCAAATTAACCTAGCCGGTGATGAATACACCTATGACGATTTCGCTTTCGCAACGCGTGACGAATTGGTTGTTGAAGCAAAAAGTGTATCTGAGCCAGAGCAAATTAAAGCCATGGGCTTCAAAGACAACTACCTTGATGTGGAATTCAACATCACATTAATGGCAACGAAGAACGACGAGAAGCAAGACAAGCATGCTCGTGCCCGCGCAACTGTGGAGCAGGCGTAAGCCTGCTACCTTCGGGAGATAAATTATGTCAGCAACATTGAATCAACTAGAACAGAAGATCCGTGGTGCCGTTGAGGCCGACGAAGAGACGGGGCATTATCGCTGTGACCGTGGGATCTTTACCGACAAAGACTTGTTTGATTTAGAAATTAAACACATCTTTGAAGGCAACTGGGTATTTTTGGCACATGAAAGCCAAATTCCCGAAATCGGTGACTATTACACTACTACAATTGGTCGCCAGCCGGTTGTTATTACGCGTAACAAAGGCGGCGACCTAAATGCCATTTTAAATACGTGCTCGCACCGCGGTGCAACATTATGTCGTCGTAAGCGCGGTAACAAAACGTCTTTTACTTGCCCCTTCCACGGTTGGACATTTAACAACTCGGGCAAACTTTTAAAAGCGCGTGATCAGAAGAAAGGTGGTTACCCTGAGTCGTTTAACACTGATGGCTCTCATGATCTTAAGCACATTGCACGTTTCGAATCGTATCGCGGCTTTTTGTTCGGTAGTTTGAATGCAGATGTATTACCGCTAGAGCAATATTTAGGTGAAACCACGAAGGTTATCGACAACATTGTGGATCAAGATCCGGAAGGTATCGAAGTTATTCGTGGTACTTCAACGTACACCTACGAAGGTAACTGGAAGCTAACTGCTGAAAACGGTGCTGATGGCTATCACGTTGGAACTGTTCACTGGAACTACTTATCAACGATGAGTCACCGCAACTACGAAGAAGGCGGTACAGAAGCGGTTGATGCGAAAAGCTGGTCGGGCGAAGGTGGTTTCTATTCATTTGAAAACGGTCACATGATGTTGTGGACACGTTTAACAAACCCAGCTGCACGTCCTATTTACAGCCAACTAGAACGTCTTCAGCAGGAAGTGGGTGAAGCGCGAGCCGACACCATTGTAAATCAAACGCGTAACTTGTGTTTGTACCCTAACGTTTACGTGATGGACCAATTCTCAACGCAAATTCGTGTACTTCGCCCTATTTCTGTGAATAAGACGGAAGTGTCTATTTACTGCTTTGCACCTAAGAGCGAGTCTGCTGAAAATCGTCAAAAGCGCCTTCGTCAGTACGAAGATTTCTTTAACGTATCTGGCATGGGAACACCAGACGACCTAGAAGAATTCAGAGGTTGTCAGCAAGGCTACGAAGCGCGTGATATGCGTTGGAACGATATGAGCCGAGGTGCAGCGCACTGGATGGAAGGCCCAGACGATTATGCTAAAGGTGTTGGTATGGACACAGTTGCGTCAGGTATCAAACCAGAAGATGAAGGCCTATACGTTCATCACCACAAGCATTGGGTTGACGAAATGCTAAATGCGATTGAGCTAGAAAGAGCCAGTCATATTCCTGTTGTGCAAAAAGATTAAGAGGTGGCAGTGATGACTTATCAGGATATTCAGGCGTTTGTATTTCATGAAGCGCGTTTACTTGACGACCGTCAATGGGATGAGTGGCTTACGTGCTATCACCCAAAATGTGAATACTGGATGCCAGCATGGGATGACGATGATCAGTTAACTAACGATCCTCAAAAAGAAATCTCGCTTATTTATTACCCTAATCGCAATGGCTTGGAAGACAGGGTTTACCGCATCAAGACTGAGCGTTCGGGTGCGAGTATGCCAGAGCCGAGAACCACGCATCAGTGTAGTAATTTAGAAGTACTGAACCAAGACGAGACAACAGCGGAAATCCGCTATAACTTCAATACGCTTAGCCATCGCTATCGCGAGACATCACACTTCTTCGGAACCGTGTTTTGTGCATTGGACATCAGTGGTGAATCGCCAGTTATTACGCGTAAAAAAGTGGTGTTGAATAATGATTACATCAATCAAGTTATTGATGTATATCACCTGTAAAGACGGAGAATTATTATGTCTTTCAAAGTAGCTCTTAATTTCGAAGACGGCGTGACGCGCGTTATCGAATGTAATGATGGTGAAACAGTGCTCGACGCAGCCTATCGCCATCACGTGAAACTGCCAATGGACTGCTCTGATGGTGTTTGTGGAACCTGCAAAGGTAGCTGCAAGCAAGGTACTTACGACTTAGGTGATGAATACATCGATGAAGCGTTAACCGACGATGAAGCTGCTGATGGGTTAATTCTTACCTGTCAGATGCTGCCTCAATCAGACGTGGTGGTTTCTATTCCTGCGGCCTCTTCGCTGTGTGCATCAGGTCCGCAAAGCATTACAAGCACTATTACCAGTGTAAATGCGTTGTCGGACACAACCATTGAATTAAATGTCGCTTTGTCTGAGCCACTTGATTTCTTGCCCGGTCAGTACATTAATTTGGGGCTGCCAAACTCTGATGAGACCCGTGCGTATTCATTTAGCTCTTGCCCGGGAAGCAAAGATGCAAGCTTCCTTATTCGCAATGTGCCTAATGGCTTGATGAGTACTTACTTAAGCAAAAACGCCAATGCAGGTGACGTGCTTCCGGTAACCGGTCCACTCGGTAGTTTTTACTTGCGCGCAGTAGAGCGCCCAGTACTTATGCTAGCAGGCGGAACAGGGCTTGCACCTATTCTTTCTATGCTGGCGTCGCTTGTGCAGAACCCAACCAGTCAACCTGTGTATTTACTCTATGGTGTGACCAATGTAGATGACTTGGTGAAGCTTGAAGCCATACAAGAATATGCCGATGCATTGGACAACTTTAGCTACGCTACAGTCGTCGTTAACCCAGATAGCGCACATGAGAAGTTGGGTTTTGTTACTGATCATATGGAAAGTGTTCCATTTGCACTTGCTGATGCCGATGCATATTTATGTGGACCTCCGCCGATGGTTGATGCCGTGCGTCAATACTTTAAAGATGCGGGTACAAACCCATATTCGTTCCACTACGAAAAATTCAACCCCAGCCAGCCTAAAGAGGAAGCCGCATGAGTTTGCGCTTCGATGGGCAGGTCATTGTAGTTACTGGCGCAGCGCAAGGCATTGGCCTTTGCGTTGCACAACGAGCTGCTGCTGAGGGAGCAAAGTTGGTATTGGTTGACCGCTCAGCACATGTTCAACAGATTGCCCAGTCACTCAATGAAAACGGTGCAGATGTTATTGCTGTAGAGGCTGACTTAGAAACCTATGAAGGTGCGCTTAATGCTATGAATGCGGCATTGGCGCATTTTGGGCGAATCGATAAGCTTATCAACAATGTTGGGGGAACCATTTGGGCTAAACCCTACGAGCATTATCAAGCTGATGAAATTGAAAAAGAAGTTCATCGCTCGTTGTTCCCCACGTTGTGGTGTTGTCGCGCAGTATTACCTGCCATGTTAGACAATGGGAAAGGCGCCATAGTGAACGTATCTTCGGTTGCTACTCGTGGTGTAAACCGCGCGCCTTACGCCGCGGCAAAAGGGGGCGTAAATGCACTGACAGTGTCACTTGCCTTTGAGTATGCACAGCACAATATTCGTGTGAATGCCACGGCACCAGGCGGAACCGACGCGCCTCAGCGCATTATTCCGCGCAACGAGTCTACACAAAGTGAGCAGGAAAAAATTTGGTATCAGCAAATTGTCGATCAGACCATTGATACCAGTTTTATGTCTCGTTACGGCACCCTAGATGAACAAGCATCTGCCATTTTGTATTTAGCTTCAGATGAAGCCAGCTATATTACAGGAACTATTTTACCTGTTGCTGGTGGAGATTGTGGGTAAAAAAACAAGAATAAAAAGCCGCTTTTAAGCGGCTTTCTTTATGAGAAAAGAGTTATGAGTAATGCATTAACCGCATTAATAGACAATGCAAAATTTAATCGCTTTCATTTGCGCACGTTACTGCTGTGCGCACTGATCATTATATTCGACGGCTACGACTTAGTTGTGTACGGCGTAGTGCTACCCGTATTAATGGAACAGTGGTCGTTAACACCTGTACAGGCAGGCGCGTTGGGTAGCTATGCGTTATTTGGAATGATGATTGGGGCAATTGTTTTTGGACAATTGGCAGATCGCATCGGGCGTCGCTTGTCTATTGCTATCTGTATTGCACTGTTTAGTGGTTTTACCTTCATCAATGGTTTTGCGTCCAATGTGACCGAGTTTGGTATATGCCGCTTTATTGCCGGGCTAGGCATTGGTGGAGTTATGCCTAATGTAGTTGCGCTTATGAACGAGTATTCGCCTAAAAAAATGCGCGGAACTCTGGTGGCCATTATGTTCAGTGGCTATTCTGTTGGTGGTATGATGGCTGCTTGGTTAGGCATGCAAATGATTCCACAGTGGGGGTGGCAATCGGTTTTCTATGTGGCTATTTTACCCCTCGTGTTACTTCCTTTAATTCTTGCCTTTTTACCTGAATCACTGGCGTTTCTCATTCGTCAGGGAAAAAGAGACACCGCCAAGAAAATCATCTCGCGAATTGCACCTTCAAATACAGATGTGCCTCTCAAGGGCGAGGAAGACGATAGTGCAGTAGCACCAAGCCATTTTGGCGTTAAGCAACTCTTTAACGGTCAAAATGCGTTGCCTTCTATTTTGTTGTGGTGTGCGTTCTTTTGCTGCTTACTGATGGTATACGCATTAACGTCTTGGTTACCTAAACTGATGAATAATGCAGGGTTCTCGTTGGGGTCTAGTTTACAATTCTTATTAGTGCTTAACGTTGGTGCTATTGCTGGTGCTATTTATGGCGGGTGGCTTGGCGATCGTTCTAATTTGCCTAAAGTACTCACCTTCTTCTTTATTGCTGCTGCGGTATCAATCACCCTTATGGGCTTAGATATACCAAGCTTTGTGCGCTATTTGGCTATTGCTGTGGCGGGTGCTGCAACAATAGGTAGTCAAATACTCTTGTATGCCTGTGCAGCGCAGTATTATCCGTTACACATTCGTTCTACCGGCCTTGGTTGGGCATCGGGGATTGGTAGAAACGGCGCTATCGTCGGGCCTTTACTGGGTGGCTATTTATTGTCAGAACAGCTTGAGCTTCACCTTAATTTCATGGTGTTTGCTATTCCAGGCATTATTTGTGCGCTTGCCATGGGGATATTTTATTTTCACCAACATCGCGCCAGTAGCGCAAAACACACAAGCGATGTTCAGCCTAACGTTGTTGAAAACGCTTAATTTACAAAGCGTGTAACATCACTGTTTATTCGTATTGTTATGTCTACTATACGCATCTTAAACCGAAATATGTAGTATAAGTAAACCGCGTTCCCAAGCTGTGCTATTCGCAGGCAATTTCTTGCGGGTAGCACGGCAACCAATGGAGTGACTTATGCAAAATCAGGCTACTTTCATTTCTTTTCCACCGTTAAAAGACTGGTCGTTGTCTGCTGCAGTAGCGGGGATCCTTGCATCAACAATGGGCTATGCAGGTCCACTGGTTATCTTGTTTCAAGTTGCTGAATCGGCAAATCTAAGTAGTGAGGTACTGACTTCTTGGATTTGGGGGATGTCTATTGCTAGCGGTTTACTATGTGGTTGGTTTAGCTTGCGCTATCGCATGCCCTTGCTTTTTGCATGGAATGCACCGGGTTCTGCCTTGCTCGTCACCTTAGTGCCGGGTATGCCGTGGGGCGATGTGATAGGCGCGTACATTATGTCTGGTGGCATTTTGTTGTTATTGGGAGTAACAGGGGTATTTGAGCGACTAGTGAACCGATTACCTTTGGCCTTAGCTGCGGCACTGTTGGCAGGAATATTGGTTAACTTTTCCCTCAATCTCTTTTCTAAGATGACACAAGCGCCATTGCTTGGGCTGGTGATGTTCGCAGGCTATATTTTATTGCGTCACTTGCTGCCGCGTTACGCCATCATGCTTACCGTTGCTATTGGGGTAGGGGTACTGGCCTTAAACTATGATTTATCATTTCAACAAGTTGACTGGCAAATATCAACACCGCATTGGTACATGCCCAGTTTCTCACTCACTGCATTATTTAGTATTTCAATACCGCTTATGCTAGTTGCTGTGAGCGGCCAATTTATTACTGGTATCGCCATACTAAGGCAAGACAAGTATTCACCACCGTCAAATCAGATTGTTGCAGGTAGTGGGCTTATGAGTATTCTGTTTGCTCCAACGGCGAGTCATGGGGTGAATTTATCTGCAATAACCGCTGCCATTTGCACCGGCCCTGATGCCAACCCCGACCCTAAAAAACGCTATTTTGGCCCTGCTGTCGCCATGCTGTGGTACATCATGTTTGGGCTATTTAGCGCAGCGTTAGTGAGTGTGATTCAAGCGTTTCCCGCTGCATTTATCGCAATGGTGGCCGGTATTGCACTTTTGGGGGCGCTGGAAGGGTCACTTTCTACAGCATTAAGCCAACCTGCAGACCGAGAAGCGGCGTTGTGTATCTTTCTTATTACCGCATCGGATTTGTCGTTATTAGGGCTTTCCTCCGCGTTTTGGGGGCTAGTCATTGGCGGCACTATCATTGTTGTTCAGCGCTATCTTAAAAAGTAACACCAGCAACAAAAGTAACACCGCTCCCAAGCAATTTTGACCCGCCTAATGGCGTAATGCCGATCAGTTAAGAATATTTTCCTGATCGGTTGACCGATCGTTTTAAGGCTTCAAAATCCGATATCAGTCTCTGGTATCGGATTTGTTATGTCTTTGCTTACAAACCTCGATGATACATTTGCTCATGCAGAAGATTTGAATGCTATTAATAAACTGATGTCTTTAATTGACCCTGAGCTTCTTCAGCAAGCTTATGCTTTATCGGGGGTAGCGACCGTCAGACGTCGCCGCTTACCTTTGGATTCGGTCGTATTTACTATTGTTGGTATGAGTCTGTTTCGTAGTGATCCGGTCTGGGATATCGCGAATAAACTGGATATCTCGTTACCTGGTAAAAGCAGGTTTGTTGCTCCCAGCGCAGTGGTGCAGGCCCGGCAGCGACTGGGCGAAGAAGCTGTCGGTCATGTCTTTAAGCTGATGGCACAGCGGGCATTTGGTGAGTATGCCTTTGAACAGTGGTGTGGTTTAAATGTACTGGCGGTTGATGGTGTGATGTTCCGTGCCCAGGATACCACTGAGAACCTTGCCGCATTCGGATGTGACCGGAATGTGATGGGCGATAACCCGTACCCGCAGGTACGCATGTGTAGTCTGATGGAAACGTCTAGCCACCTTCTTTTGGCCAGTGAGTTTGACGGCCGTGATGTCGGAGAGATGTCTCTTGCAGAGCGGCTTATTCCTTCAGTCCCTGATAACTCTCTAACCCTCTTCGACAGAGGATATTACTCGCTGGGATTACTGCACCTGTGGATGACCAAAGGTGTTAATACGCACTGGATGCTGCCCGCCCGTAAAGATTTACAGTACATAGTGAAACATCAACTAAGAGAACATGATGCTGTAGTCACCCTCAAGACCTCGCCTCAGGCGCGGAAGAAGTTTGATGGTTTACCTGAAACCATCGAAGCGAGACTGACCAGTTACGAAGTAAACGGAAAGACCTACCGCGTGCTTAGTTCAATGGTCGATGCTATGCAGTTCCCCTACGAAGAGATTGTCGATGTGTACGTTCAACGCTGGGAAATAGAACTGGGCTTCAGGGAAATGAAACAGACGTTACATCAGGCAAAGCTGACGCTTCGCAGCAAGAAATCTGAGATGGTGCGTCAGGAACTGTGGGGACTATTACTCGCCTACAATCTGATTAGAATGATGATGCTTGATGCCGTAAAAGATATGCCGGAGCTATCTCCCTCACGGCTTAGCTTCGGTCTATGCATGAGGCATATCATCGTTTTCTTCCTGACCACCATCCCAGACACAGTGACCAAACTGCCCGTCCACTATGAATACCTGATGGAATCGTTGAGGATGATGAAGTTACCTGACAAACGACCTGACAGGTATTATCCACGAGTTGTGAGGAAAAGACCGACTAAATACCCCACAAAGAAAAAAGCCAGTCAGCTTAACTGACTGGCATTACGCCTAATGGCGGGTTTTTTTTCCTTTATATTTGCTTATTTTTAATTATTGGTGAATTAATTTATAAATAATGAACAAATTGTGGCGGGTAATTTCTGTCTATAAGAGCTATCAATGCTCTTCCAAATCTGCTTGTAATTATCAATTAATAACAATGGTTTATATGTTTTTCAATGCATTGTTGTTCAACCTATATACCGCAAAGCCATACCCGTTAAGTATTGCGAGCCACTCATTTGGTATTGGTTTGTGATTTATCTTCACAGTAAGTTCCCTGCTTAGAAACAATTGCATAACACAAAATTTACAAAGGTGGGTTGCCTTAACGTCAGTTGTTTCTGTTTATCACACACATGCTTGGCACATTTACAACGGAGAACTGAATGAATACTTTAAAACAAAAAACACTCATCAAGCCCCTACTTGCCTCGTCACTATCGGTTGGTTTAGCACTTGCTAATGGCGCAGAGGCAGCGAACCTAGCTGAAACCGAGGTGAAATTCTCTGGTTATATCAAAGTTGACGCAATGTATAGCGACTACTCAAACGGTGAAGGTGTTGGCCCTGGGCGTGATATTTACGTACCGTCTTTGGTACAAACGGGCGCCACAGACGATGGGCTAGGTGGCCGATTTGATGCGCACGCGAAACAGTCTCGTTTCAGATTTACTACCAATACGCCAGTAGACGGTGAAGACGTCATTACCGGTGTGTTTGAATTTGACTTTCTATTGACATCTGGTGGTGATGAGCGAGTGAGCAACTCCTATACGCCACGTATGCGACATGCTTACTTGAAATACAACAACTGGCTTATTGGTCAAACTTGGTCAACTATCATGGACCTAGGCGCTTTGGTTGAATCAGTAGATTTTATTGGTACAACAGACGGTGTGGCTTTTACTCGTCAACCACAAATTCGTTATTCAAATAACGGTTTTGAAGTGGCGTTGGAAAACCCTGAGACAACCGTTGGCACTACCACTACCGCGCAAATTACGACAGATGACAACTCTGTACCTGATCTCATTGGTACTTATACGATGAAAGCCAGCTGGGGTCATGTGAAAGTGGGCGGTATCTTGCGTCAGCTTGCTTATGAAACACAAGGCGAAGATTACTCAGACACGGGTATTGCACTATCGCTTTCATCGCGCATTAACTTGAGCAATGGCGATGATATTCGCATTCAAGTAGCTAGTGGTTCGGGCTTAGGTCGTTATGTTGGCGTAAATGCTGCCAATGGTGCCTTCCTAGACGATGAAGGTAACTTTGATGCCATTGATGCAACCGCGGTTACTGTAGCTTATCGCCACTTGTGGAGCGAAAGCGCTCGTACCAATCTTATCTTCTCTTCATTAGATGTAGACACCGTCGAAGGCATGGTGGGCTCGCGCACACATGACGTTTACAGCACGCGCATTAACTACATCTACAACATTACTAAGCCGCTATCGGTTGGCTTGGAATATACCTACGCAAAGCGTGAAACTGTTGACGGTTTCGACGGCGATATGAGCCGCGTTCAAGCAATGGCGAAATACGCTTTTTAACATTCACCTACCACAATACGAGTAACTTACCATGATATTTAAAAATAAAACGCTCAGAAAAGTCGTCTTGGCCAGTAGTGTGATGGCGACAAGTGTGTTGTCAGGTATGTCTGCACATGCCGACGAATCGCCCATAAAAATTGGCGTAATGCTGCCATACAGTGGTGTTTATGCTGGGTTGGGTGAGGCTGCTACTAACGGCCTGAAACAAGCCCTAAAAGAAAAGGGTAATACTATTGCCGGTCGCCCTGTTGAATTCATCATTAGCGACACTGAAGCAAAGCCAGCACGCGCTCCAGAGTTAACCTCTGCAATGACCGATAAAGACGATGCCGATTTCATTATTGGCCCAGTTCACTCAGGGGTAGCAATGGGCATGATCAAATCGGTTAGAAACAAAGACTCTATCATGATCATTCCCAATGCAGGTGCTAACGCTGCAACAGGAGCATTCTGTCAGCCGAATGTGTTCCGCACATCGTTTTCGTCTTGGCAAACTGCTTATCCAATGGGTAACCAAGCCATTGAAATGGGCTATAAAAAGGTGGTGACACTAAGCTGGAACTACGGGTTTGGTAAAGAGTCGCTTGCCGCGTTTTCAGAATCATTTGAAGCAGCTGGTGGCGAAGTGGTTAAGGAAATTTTCGTACCGTTTCCAAAAACAGAGTTTCAGTCTTACCTAACTGAAATTGCCTCAATAAAGCCTGATGCTGTATTTGTGTTCTTTGCCGGTGGTGGCTCGGTTAAGTTTGTTAAAGACTACGATGCCATGGGGCTTAAAGGCAAAATTCCACTTATTGGTTCTGGTTTCCTAACCGAAGGCACCATTGAAGCGCAGGGTGAAGCCGCTGACGGCCTATTCACCACACTACACTATGCCGACACCTTGGATAACCCTAAGAACAAAGCGTTCAGAGCCGAGTATTTGTCATTGTACAACAAGCCTGCTGACTTATACGCCGTTCAAGGGTATGACGCCGGTCAATTGATTATTCAAGCCGTGGAAGCAACCAAGGGTAATACCGCTGACAAAAAAGCTCTGATAAAGGCAATGGAAGGTATTGAAATTGATAGCCCGCGCGGCAGCTTCCATTTCTCTAAGGCGCACAATCCAATTCAAAACATCTATTTAAGAAAGGTTGAGAACGGAGAAAACGTGGTGGTTAAAACCGCTGCAGCGAACCTGAATGACCCAGCACGTGGTTGTCGTTTATAAGTTATTGCAAGTAGGGAAGCCCACGGGCTTCCCCATAGAGGTATAAAAATGGAAATGTCGCTTTTCCTCGTGCAATTACTAAACGGTATTCAGTATGGGCTGTTACTGTTTTTGGTTGCATCAGGTCTCACATTAGTTTTTGGCGTTATGGGTATCTTGAACCTTGCTCATGGCTCTATGTATATGATTGGCGCTTATTTGGTGTATTACTTTGCCGCCATGACAGACAGCTTTTGGTTAGCTGTGGTCATTGCTTGCAGTATTGCTATGGTCATAGGCGTAATTATTGAGCGCTTTCTAATAGTGCATTTATACAAGCGCGACCACCTTGATCAGGTACTGCTAACGGTTGGTTTAATCTTTATTTTTAACGCGGCACAAAGCTTCATTTGGGGTAACGACCCTCTGGGGGTTGATGTACCTGAGCTGCTGTCATCGTCTATTCAAATTACCGATATCGTTGAATATCCGGTTTATCGCTTGTTCCTGTCGGTATTGTGTGTGGGTATTGCCATAGGCATGTATTACGTCATCAACAATACCAAGCTTGGCATGATGATCCGCGCCGGTGAGTCTAACCGTGAAATGGTTGAGAACTTGGGCGTGAATATCGGCACATTATTTACCGTCGTTTTCGCCGTTGGCGTTACCTTATCTGCCTTGGCCGGTATTGTTTCTGCGCCTGTAGTGAGCTTAGTACCTGGTATGGGCGAACGCGTACTCATTTCATGCTTTGTTGTGGTGGTTATAGGGGGAATGGGCTCAATAAAAGGGGCTTTTGTGGCGGCCTTGCTAGTGGGCATTGTTGACACGTTCGCATCTGTGCTGTTGCCCGGCATGTCGAGTATGACAATTTACTTGCTAATGGCACTTATCCTTATTTTTAAACCACAAGGGCTTTTCAAAAGTTAAGGTTGTACGATGTCTGTATTTTCTAGCAAAGCTGAAAAAGTATTTATTTTTGCGTTTTTCTTTATTGCCTTGGGTATCCCCTTATTTTTCAATGAGAACACGTTTTACGTAAACAAAATCTCCACCATGCTGATTTTGTCTATTTTTGTTATGTCTTTGGACTACTTGGTGGGAAGAACTGGCCTTATCACCCTTGGTCACGCCATGTTCTACGGCTTAGGCGGATACTTATTTGCCATTATGATCCCCGAATACGAAGTGGTTAACTTTTGGTTGTATACCTTTTATGTCATGGCCGCTAGTGGTGCTATTGCACTTATTGTTGGCTTAATTGTGCTAAGAACCAGCGGTATTTATATGATCATGATAACGCTGGCATTGGCGCAAATGACATTCTATTTCTTTGCCGACTCAACGGAATACGGCGGCTTAGACGGGTTATTTATTTATCTAAAACCCGAAACCAGCATTTTTGGTTTGAATTTCTTAGATTTAGATAACGAGAACCACTTCTATTACCTGTGCTTGCTATCGCTATTTAACTGCTATGTGTTTTGTAAAGTTAGTTTGCATTCTCGGTTTGGGCGTGTGATTGACGCAATAAAAGAAAACCCTGAGCGTGCCACTGCACTTGGCTACAACATCTTTCACTTCCGTTTAGTGTCGTATGTATTGTCTTCATCACTTGCCGCTTACGCAGGCTACTTGTTCTCGCTTCAATACGGTTTTGTTAATCCAACCATGATGAGTTGGGAAGTCTCTGCTTCTGCATTAGTAATGGCTATTTTAGGTGGTCTAGGCACTATTTTTGGGGCAATTCTAGGTGTATTCGTTTATGAGAGCTTGCACTACGGCATTGAACACATGACCCAGTATTGGATGTTTTGGATGGGCTCGCTCATCATCTTAATGGTACTGCTACTAAAAAGTGGTATTGCCGGGCTAATTGAGCAGTTAGTCGGAGGGAAACGCAAATGAGTGAATGTATCTTACAAGCTGAAAACCTTTCAAAGCACTGGGGCGGATTAAAAGCGCTCAACGAATTTAATATTAAGTTTTACGACAAATCGCTGCATAGCATTGTGGGCCCTAATGGCGCGGGAAAAAGCACCCTGCTGAATATATTGTGCGGTACGTATCCGGCAACTAAGGGTGTGATTTTGTATCGCGGTGAAAATATTACGGGCCTGAAAAGTTATCAGTTCTGCCGCAAAGGAATAGGGCGAAGTTTTCAGAAAACCAATATTTTCAAAGATGCCACATGCTTGGAAAACTGTTGCATTGCCGCCCAGCGACGAGTGGGTAGCAGCTTTAATATGTTTAAGTCGAAGCATTCAAGTAAGCATGTAACTGCGATTGCCCAAGATGCCCTTGAACAGGTAGGGCTATTGAAGCAAGCCAATATCAAAGCCAGCGCCATTAGTTATGGTGAGCAGCGTCAGCTAGAAATTGCCATGGTATTGGCGACCGACCCCCAAGTACTTTTACTTGATGAACCAATGGCGGGTATGGGCCATGAAGAGTCGCTTATCATTATTGACCTGCTTAAGTCGCTGAAAAAGCGCTACTGCATTGTGCTGGTAGAGCACGATATGGATGCCGTTTTTGAGCTATCTGACCTAATGACCGTGATGGTGGACGGGCAGCATTTGATCACCGATGTGGTAGATAACATTCGAGCAAACCCTTTAGTTCAAGAAGCCTATCTAGGCAACGATGACGAGGTATTTTAACGTGACAGACAACATTCTAGAGGTAAAAGGCATTCATACCTTATACGGAGAAAGCCATATTCTGCACGGAATATCTTTTGCCATTAAAAAAGGGCAGACCGTAAGTATTATGGGTCGCAACGGCATGGGTAAGTCCACAACATTGAAATCTATTTTGGGTATCGTAAAGCCGCGTAGTGGCGCTGTGTTGTACAAGGGCAAAGAAATTGATGCTCTTCCCACGTGGAAACGCATGCGCAACGATATTGCCTATGTGCCAGAAGGACGGGGCATGTTTCACAACTTAACTGTGAAAGAGCACTTACAAATGGCCGCGCGAAAAAACTCGCGAGGTGAAGCACATTGGACTTATGCGAAGGTGCTTGAGGTGTTCCCTCGTTTAAAAGAGCGCTTAACTAATAAAGGCATTCAACTCTCTGGCGGTGAGCAGCAAATGCTAGCTATAGGTAGGGCGCTTTTGACCAACCCAGATTTACTGATACTCGATGAAGCCACAGAAGGCTTAGCACCACTTATTCGCAAAGAAATTTGGGATGTTATTCGCAAAATTAAAGAAACCGGTGTGTCGACCATTATTGTGGATAAAAACATTAAGGTATTGCAGACGCTGTGCGATCAGCACATTCTTATTGTGAAAGGGAAAGTGCAATTTTACGGTGACTCGCAAGCCCTTGAGGAAAATCGCGCATTTATTGAAACCAATCTTGCGGTTTAATTACGCTGTAATGCGGTGAGAAGCTGGGGTAGCATGACGCCCACTTGGATGAAGAGGAAGCAACACAATGGATGACGACAAAGCAATTGCAACCCGAAAGGGTATTGGCTCTCTTGAACTAGGGCTTGAGGTTTTAGAGTTAATCTCTGAGCACAGCGGCCCTATCTCGCTAACTAAGTTATCTGAGCTGGCAGAAATGAGCCCCAGTCGACTTCACAAATACTTGGTTAGCTTGACCAAGCTTGGTTATGTGTCGCAATTAGACAATGCCAAATACATGCTTTCAAACAGCAGTATTCGCTTAGGTATGTCGGCACTAAAACATTCAAACCCCGTTCAGGTGGCCTTTGAATATGCAGATAAGCTTCACCAAGAATTAGATAAAACCATTACTGTAACCATTTGGAATGGTGATGTACCGCTAGTGATAAAGTGGTTAGATTCCAGTCACTTTTTGGCGGTGAATATCCGTTTGGGCTCAGAGCTGTCGCCGTTTACCTCTGCCGCTGGGCGTATTTTCTTATCCCACCTACCTAAACTGCGCTGTAAGACGCTAGTTGAACAGTACTACGATTCCCCTGCACCTATGCCACGCTACATGGGTAAGCCTATAAAAAAAGCGATATTCTACGAATTGCTAGAAGATATTAAAAAAAGCAGCTTGTGTTGTTTTAAAGAAGATTTTTTGCCCGACATTAATGTTGTAAGTGCGCCTATTTTTAGTTTAGATGGTTCGGTAAGCACTGTTATTAGCTTGGTGGGCAACAGCAAGGAAACCCCAGTTAATGCAAAAAGTATATATGTACAAGCCGTGAAAAAGGCTAGTAATGAAGCTACCTGTAAGATATCTGGACAGCTTAGAGCAACCTCAGAAAAAGACTCTTTTTAAGTTGAGTCTTAAATGATAAAGAAGCCGGCTTTACCCCCAACTTGGCTTTTTTAAAAATGAAGTTATGCAAGTGTGACTTTGTAGAAGTAGATGGTACCATTGGGCGGACTTGATTGTACCGACACTCGGTCGCTACGCTATCGTTAGCAACGGATTTTTAAAAATTCGCGCTTATTTTTATTTATGAAAATAAGTTGGTTTGAATGTTCATAATGTACTTTATTAATTATTTACATAACTTATTCGTTGCTGCATTGATCAGCCGATAACGTTTCGGGAGAACAAGTCCACCAACAAGCAGATACAACCAGCCTTCGTGAGTTCGGATATGCGTAGTATCTGTTATCCTAGCTTCATCAGGCGCAGCCGGATTAAATTCTCGATTGAGCCGATTTGGAACCACAACGTGACTCTATCCGCCTTGATGGCGGGGGTGGACATAGCAACCTTAGGCACGTAATCTTTTCCGAACCATGAGTGGTGACCGCGGTTAGTGCCGCATTGTTCACCAATATCCCTTAAATCTGAATGGATACTTTCGGTAGCCGTACACGCATTAGATTCCAGCCTGAATTGCTCTATAAACCCTGTTAGACGTCGATTAGCTTTATCGCGTTTTGACAACGGCTTACTATTCCAAGCGTCGTATTCGCTTGAATGAACATCTAGTATCCGACACAGCCAACGAATAGGCCAGCAATCGCTATTATCATTGATAAAGGCGTACCTTAATCGTATTGATTTGCGAAGTACGCACCGGCCTTTTTAATGTATCCGCTCTTCGGTAGCCCGTTTTAATTTCTCTGAAGACGTCTTATTTCGGCTTGCGCGTCAGGTAAATCAGTATGCTTTTTGAAGCCAGGGCTGAACTTCTTAACTCATGCATATAAGTTGTGAGTAGTGATATAGAGTCGCTTTGCAACATCAACGACTTGTTTGACCGATTCAATTTTGAATTCTTAAGGTTAGCGTTTTGCGCCCATATGCACTTCTCTTTTCAGTTGGTTTATCTAACTAAGAGCATCTAGGAAATCAGTGGCGACTCATCTCAATTTAATAAAAATTGCTACTCGTATCAGAAAAAATTTTTATGCCAAACATCTGAAGGCGGATGATTTTTGAACTATTTACTTTTTATTAACCTTTAACTGGTGTATAAGTATACTGGTATAACAGGTACTCCGGGATCTGCTGTTCACTCGATTAGGAAATTAAAAGGATTGATAATGAACAATGGTTATTTTAAGAAGAAGTTAGTAGCAGCCCTTGTTACTTCAACGTTCACAAGTGGAATAGCTGCTCAAGAGAGCTCTGATGAGGCCATGGAGCGGATAAGCGTTACAGGTTCAAATATTCAAAAAGGTAGCACAAATTTTTCATCTTCCTCTCCGGTTATAGAGATCGGCGATGAAATTTTTGAAGGTATAGCGGCTATATCGGTGGGAAATACGCTTAGTCGCGTTCCCTCAATAACATCTGGAACTAATGATGCTTCCAACAATCAAGATGGTGGTGGTAGTTCTGGTATCAGTACTGCGTCCCTTAGAAACCTTGGCGTCTCACGAACTTTGGTGTTGGTCAATGGACGCAGGTACGTATCAGGTGTCTCAGCGGGAGAAGGTTACGGTGTGGACTTAAACTCAATACCAACAGCAATTATCGAAAGGGTGGATGTATTAACCGGAGGGCAATCAGCGATCTACGGGTCTGATGCGATAGCGGGTGTAATTAACATTATAACGAAGAAAAATTTTGAGGGGGCGGAACTGAATGCTTACGGTGCCGATTCTGAAGCAGGTGGGGCCGCACGTCAGAATATCGATTTTACCTATGGCGTAAACTTCGACAAAGGTAATGCGTGGGTTTCGGCTGGTATCGCAAACCAAGATGGACTAAAGGCGAAGGATAGAGATTTCTCTAGAAATAGCATAAATGTACTAGATGATGATGGCGATGGCTTGAGAGAAACTCTTCACGTAAGAAATGGCCCTATGCACGTCGATGAAGGAGCATTTCTATTTAACGATGTGAGTATCTTTGGAAATGGTGATCAATTTAGTCAATTCGCACCGGAGATAACATCTGATGGTCAACTAGCTGGAGAGAGTGATTTCTACAATCAAACCTTCTATCGCCGAGCAATTACACCTTATAAACGTTACTTTATTGCTAGCGGTTTATCTTATGATATCAATGACAGTTTGTTTGCGGGAGTAGAAATTAATTACGCCGAAACAAATTCCTCGACATATATAGAAACAGCACCTCTTAGTGTGGTCAACGACGTTTTCAGAGTTAATAGAGGCGGAACTACAGGAATTGATATTGCTGATAGCCCATTTTTTAATGGGAGCAGTGCACAGAATCAACTTCTACCAGCTCTTCAAGCGGCAGGTAATGGGAGTACTTCTTTAGATCGAGTCAATACTTTTAGGCGCTTATACGAGTTTGACAACTTAGGTGCTGACAATAGAAGAACCACTTTTCGCATTGCAGGTAACCTAGATTATGAGTTTGAAAATAATATGCTTTGGAGTACCTCTGCGGTATACGGTCAGACTACGCAAGTTCAGAAGAATTCTGGGGATGTGAACCTCGTCGCAATGCGTTTCGCACTGGATGTAGAGGCAGATGGTAACGGTGGGTTTCAATGCGCCGACGCAATTGCAAGGATGCAGGGATGTGTGCCGGTAAATCCGTTTGGAACTGTTGATAGCGAGCTAGGTCAGTCTGGCATTACGGGGTTTTCAGAAGATGCGGTTGATTATATTGGTATTGATACTGGGCAAAACGGCGAGATAAAGCAATATGTGCTTAAGACCGTTTTGTCTGGTGAATTACCATTTACTTTAGGAGATGGCTATCCGGGCTTCGCAGCTGGTATTGAGTACAGAAGAGAAGAAGGAGCTGAAACTCCAGATGCTTTCAGGCAAGCTGGTATTTCTCGTAGGTTGCAGGTATTCCCTACAGACGGCAGCTTTTATTCGTATGAGGCTTTTGGGGAAGTTGCCGCACCTGTCGCGGATTGGCTTAGCCTTAGTCTAGCTGCAAGAATTGGAGACTATTCTTCAGTGGGCGGGATCTCGACTTATCGACTTGGAATTGACGCGCCTTTCACTGATACTTTTAGAGTTCGTGCAAGTTTGTCTAGCGCGGTTAGAGCGCCTAATGTTAGTGATCTTTATGCGTCAGGCTCCGCAGTTGCGACAGGTGGGCATGACGTTTGTGATGGTATAGATAACACCAGTACCGGAAACGTCGCGGACAACTGTCGCTCTATAGACGCTATTGCTTCTCGTATTGATACACTCGGATCTTTCACGCTCGTCGGTAGTGAAAGCCAGAATGAAAGATTGTTGTCGATGGGTAACACGGAATTGGAGGAAGAAAAGGCCGATACCTACACCGTTGGTTTTGTATTTACTCCTCTTAATAATTTTTCTGTCTCAATAGATTATTATAGTATCGAAATCGAAGATGCCATTTTAAATGTTGGAGCGGGGGACATTATAAGTCGTTGTTATGAAGTCTCGCCAGACCAGTTTGACCCAACGTGTGGTGGCACTGTCGAGCGAGCTGTAGACGGGCCAATTCTTCAAATCACATCAAAAGCGATAAACGAAAGTGAAGTCAGAACAAGTGGAATCGACCTTGAGATGTATTATGAATATGAGTCTTTCAATATCGGTTTAAGTGGCAACTATTTGTCAGAGTACGAAACTGAGAGTAAAGATGGTGTGATTCGAGATTATGTTGGAGAAGTTCTCTATCCAGAATATCGTGTAGCGTTGAATGCAAACCTCAACGTATCTGAGTCTCTTGACCTATTCGCACAACTGACTTACCGCTCTGAGACAGAGAACGACGTCGACAACAATGTGAATCAGACGCTTTCTGAAGATATTAATACGCTAGATTCGGTTGTATACCTTGATCTTAGCGCAACCTATCAGTTAGCCGATAATTTCCGTATCTATGCGGGTAGCAATAATGTCTTAGATCAAGAGCCTGACATAATACCTCGTTTAACGCGCACAGGCTCAGCGCCGGGTACAAACACCGAGCCCAGAGCTTATGACATCATTGGAAGGCAGTTTTTTGCAGGTCTTACATACAAATTCTAAAACGTGAATCTGGTTTAATTATAAGCGCTACTCAAGTAGCGCTTATTCTTCTTGGGAAAACAACGTGCATAGCAGAACTGTTTTCAGGCTCTTCTGGGCATTAACATTTTTATTATCTGGATGTAGTGTAGACATGGATACTTTACACAGCGAACTTTACTGCGATAGTCAGGTTTCAAATTGGCATAAGATAGGTGAGTTGCCTGCTCACACCGGAAAAGATTCTTTCCCTGGAATCGCAGCAGCGTTCTATGGCTCGCTTGGTGACTATTTGATCATTGCAGGGGGGACAAATTTTCCTGATGGACATCCCTTTTTTAATGGCTCTAAAAAAAACTATGAAAGTAGGGGACTTATATACTCTGTAGCGGACGGTGATCTGGCGTTAGTGAAAACGTTTGAATTACCTGAGCCTTCAGGATATGGAGCCACGGTAAAACACGAAAATAGTTTGTATTTTGTGGGGGGAGCTAATGAAAAGGGATTTCTCAACTCAGTAATAAAGGTGGCTCTCGAAAAAGACGGTACTCCCAACATTCAAAAATTGCCTCCGCTACCATTAGCCTGGTCCGACGGTGGTGCCGCAGTTTACGACGATAGACTTTACCTCTTCGGGGGAAAAGTTAATGGAGAAGCTATAAATGACGTTATCTCAGTGCCACTTCACGGTGCAAATTCAAATGACGTAATAAAGCACAGAGGAATTCCAGGTACTCTTACTCGAACAAGCTTCCCCTCCATCAAACTCGGAAAAGGTATGTATATTTTTGGCGGCCTCTACTCTGATCCGAGCGACGGAAAGTATGTGCTTGCTGACTCTTATAGATTTGACTTTATAACAGGGGAGTGGAAAGCATTATCCGACATAACCTTAGATGGACTTCCTTACTCAGTGCTGGGAGCCTCTGCAGTTCAGTTAGGTCCGCAATCCGTGTTGTTGTTAGGTGGAGTGAATTACGAAATTTTCAATGATACCTTAGCTAAACTTTCTAATCTCAAAGGTGAAGCCCTATCTGATTTTAAGAAGCACTATTTTAGCCAGCCACCTGATTATTACCAATTCAGTCGAGTACAAATGGAATATCGCACCGACATTGATCGTTGGTTACCTTTAAACAGTAAGCTTCCGTTCAATGGAGGCGCTGGGCCTGTCCAGGTTATTCGAAGCGGAGAATATATTTATCATTTCGGTGGAGAAATTAAACCAGTGGCCAGAACCCCTGATATCTATCGTGGTGAAATTGGAAGATGAGTTGATTTTATCTGAGCTCGATAATGACTATCAGTAGAAAGTGAAAAATCATTGTCAAAAAGTGCTTTAGGATAAGCTATATACTGGTATGATAGGGTGATAGCGGCACTAAATGGAGAAAATAATGCTTTCAATAAAGCAACCAGTTGAAAGAAAAAAGCTTTCAGAAACGATAGAGGAAGAGCTTGAAAGAGCGATTCGGCAGGGTGAGCTGCAGGAAGGAGACGCGCTCCCGTCTGAAAGAGAATTGATGAAGGCATTTGGTGTGGGTCGACCGTCAGTTCGAGACGCGTTGTCAGGACTCGCCCGTAAAGGATTAGTCAAGATCAGCAGTGGAGAAAGAACCCGAGTGACAAGGCCTTCACCCGAGACAATCATTTCAGAGCTGTCTGTTTTGTCTAAGGACTTTTTGGCGCAGCCTGGAGGATTAAAATACTTCGAACAACTGAGAAAATTTTTTGAGTCGAGTCTTGTCAGGTATGCTGCAGAGCACGCAACTAAAGAAGATATTGAAGAGCTGCGAGAAGCTCTGGAACTGAATCGAAAGGCTATAAAAAACAATGCTCAGTTCAAAAAAACGGACGCTTATTTTCACAGAGTGATAGCTTCGATACCGCAAAACCCTATCTTCCTGGCAATTCACCAAGCTTTGACGGATTGGGTTATCGATTCAAGAAGAGACAACAGTAATTTTGAAGAGCTAAATGAAAAGAGTTACTTAGCTCACGAAGAGATATTTAAATGTATCGAAAACAAAGATCCTATCGGAGCTGATCGGGTACTCGGAGAGCACATAGAGTATGTGTTTGAAAATATCTACGACATGAACGATTAAGCAACAATTCCACGCCACAACTAGCCTTACACCTTCCAACGAGGGCTATCGTAATACCCAGCCCTCACTTTTTACGCTCAAACGATTCAAATTATATTTATTGTCTACAGGGTGTAAATTATTTAGCAGTGTGGTATAACAGGTATACAGTATAACTTTAGGTTGGGTCATGATAAAACTAATAGTTGCGGCGTTGTCCGCCATGCTTCTGGTGTCTTCAGCACATGCCAATGACGGAATCTTTGACTTAACGGTGTCTCGAACAGAGGCAATAGATATCAGTAATATTTCACAGATATTGTCACATAACGAAGACATGGTTTTGTTCAGCGATGCTGCCATCATGGAAGAGGGGACTGGAACAAGTATTAACCTAAAATCTCAATGGGCCGCATTAACTTTAAAAAGCGCTCGTTTGAGAAAAGCTTCAGCTACGTTTTTTAGTAAAGGAGAAAACCTGGGTGCAGTGATTCTCTCTGATGGTTTACTTAGGTTTGAGCTCGACAATGACAAAAAATTTCTTCCGTCTCTCAAGTTACCGATAGGTTACACAAGTGCTCATCTTTCCCGCCAGCATAACGGAAAAGTATTAAGTTGGTACGTCATTGCATCAGGAGCTGAAGGGGAAAAAAAAGCCCTCGTCTGGAGTTATGATGAAACAACCGAGGCATGGACTAGTAAACAAAGCCACTACTCTAAATCAACAGGAATTTTCCACTCTATAGCTCCGATCAATCAGTCTTATCTACTCGGTGTCACAAATAAGGGACAACTAGCACTCTACAATACCATCACAAATGAGTGGTCAGTGGAGGAATTAAATGCGGTAAACCTGGAGCAATTTGAAGTCTTTGCCGTTAGCTCCGAAGCTAAAAATCAGTTTACTCTGGCTGCGTTAGATAGTGATACCAAAACACTCACTTACTATGGCGGCAGCATAAAAGACCGCTCTTTAGAGTTCGGAAGCATAAATATGATGGTGCTTGTGGTCTATTTGCTTACTGTACTGGGTGTAGGCCTATTTTTCACTTTCAAAAATAAAAACACGGAAGACTACTTCCTTGGTGGAAAATCTATTCCATGGTGGGCGGCCGCTTGCTCTATCTATGCAACCATGTTGAGTTCACTTACTTATGTCGCCTTACCCGCTATCGTTTATCAGACCAACTGGGTTTTGTTGTTGGGTATTTGGATGATAGCGGTAGTTGCGCCCCTGGGCATTTACGTAGCGATGCCATTTTTCAGGCAACTAAATATTTATAGTGCCTACGAATACTTATCCTATCGATTTAACTTTTTCGTAAGAACGCTTGCCAGTGGCTTGTTCGCTCTATTTCACGTAGGACGGATGGGCATAGTAATGGCTCTTACAGCCTTAGCGCTTTCCGCTGTCACTCCCCTATCATCTGCTGAATGTGTGCTGATCATGGGTGTTTTCTGTTTACTCTATTGCACTCTCGGGGGAATTGAAGCGGTTATCTGGACGGACACGATCCAGACTATTGTACTGTTGATGGGGGCTGTGCTTTGTTTCGGGGTAATCATAGCAAATATTGAAGGTGGGCTTTCTACGTATATTTCTGTTGGTATGGCCGATGAAAAATTCACGATGGCAAACATGAGCTTCAGCCTTTCAGGCATCACTGAGCTAACGATTTGGGTCATTGTTTTAGGAGGGATAGGGCAAAATATTTCAAGCTATGTAGCAGATCAGGCAGTAGTTCAGCGCTATTTAGTTACTCCAGACCAGAAGTCTGCAGCTAAATCAATTTGGGCTAATGCAATTATAGGAATTCCTGGCTCGCTGCTCTTTTGCTTAATTGGTAGCGGCCTCTATGTCTTTTACAAGACACAGCCAGAAAAGCTTAACCCTACAATTCAAATCGATCAGGTCTTTCCAAGCTTTATTAGTACAGAGCTACCAATAGGTATCGCGGGTCTCATAATCGCCGGTGTATTTGCCGCCGCACAATCCACGGTCTCAACCAGTATGAACTCCGTAGCGACTACTGTGTTAACCGACATCGTTAAACCTCTTGGAATATTGGGTAATGAAAAGTCAGAAATGCGATGGGCGAGACTTATTACCTTCATCGTTGGCGTGATGGGCACTCTTGTAGGACTTATTTTTATTGACCCGGCAATAAGGTCCCTGATGGAGGAATACTTCAAGGTCATCGGCATGTTTATGGGAGCACTCGGAGGATTATTTATTTTGGGAGCCATCAGCACCAGAGCAAATGGAGCAGGTGCTTTGATGGGGCTGGTCGCGGGTGTCGGAGTTATGTTATCAGCCTGGCAAACAGGATGGGCTAATGGATATATGTATGCCACGTTGGGCATCCTAACCTGTGTTGTTGTTGGTTACATCGCCAGCTTCTTTTTCTCAAGTGACAAAGATCTTTACAAGCTAACCATCCACACAGCCCATATAAGTCATAAGAGGTAGAGAAGTGAATACAGTAAACAAAGAAAAGGCATCAAACTACATAGCGCAATTCAAAGGTTCGGTGATCGTATCCTGCCAACCAGTGGATGATGGACCTATGGACAAAACCGAGCATATCGTCGCTATGGCCCTGGCGGCAATAGATGGCGGAGCTAAAGGTCTTCGTATTGAAGGGGTTGAAAATGTAAGCGCAGTTGCGTCAGCAATTAAAGGCGCTGTACCCATTATTGGTATTGTTAAAAGAGATTTGGAAGAAACCGATGTAAGAATCACTCCCTTCACCAGTGATATTAGAGAGCTGGCTGCTGCGGGAGCTGAAATTATCGCTTTTGATGCAACCAAAAGAGAGCGCCCGGAAAGTGTGTCCACTTTGATAAATGAGATCCACGGTCTTGATTGTATCGCAATGGCTGACTGTGACGATCTTATTAGCGGTATCGAAGCGGCCCAGCTGAACTGTACATTCATAGGAACCACCTTATCAGGATATACAGGCAATTCGCCAATACCAGAGGAGCCGGATTTTGAGTTGGTAGAGCTACTCGCTTATCGTGGATTTAATGTTATTGCAGAAGGGCGCTTTAACTCGCCGACGCTTGCCAGTAGAGCCATAGAGGTTGGAGCGCTTACTGTTACTGTAGGTTCAGCGGTAACGCGAATTGAACATATCACCCAGTGGTTCCATAAAGCGATAGATGCGGTAGCCAGGGAAATGCCAAGATGATATTTACGATAGATATTGGTGGCACCAAAATCGCAGCTGCGCTTTTTTCGAATGATGGAGAAATTGTTGAAAAAAAAGAAGTCGGCTCGTGTATACATGAAAACTTACAGTATTTACCTTACTTGATTTACGACTCTTTTTGGCAACTTGCTTCGAAAGCCAGTGCTATTGGAGTTGCTACTACAGGTATAGTTCTAGCTGATACTGTTAATTATCTTTCTGTGCGGCAATCGCTCCCGTTACAATCTTTATTAGAACAACAATTTAGTAAGCCTGTTTTTATTCTTAATGATGCTTCTGCAGCAGCACTTGCAGAGTACAAAGCTATCTCACAAAAGAAAACTATCGAATCCAACACGCTTGTTTACATAACAGTATCCACCGGAATTGGTGGCGGTGTTGTACAAAACGGGACACTGATAACATCTGAGAATGGCTTCTGTGCCCATTTAGGGCATGTAACAGTTCCAACCCTGAACGGTGACAACGTCTACTGCCACTGCGGAAGAGTTAATTGTGCAGAATCTGTCGGCTCAGGAAATGCTATCGGCAAATTAGCTACAGAAAAATTTGGATTTCCAGTTAGTGCAAAGCAGCTATTTACCCAGTACTTGGATACTCAGATAGGTCGTTCAATTGTTGATGAAGCCGTCCATGCTGTTGCGCAACTCATAGCGAGTGTAAGAGCTATTACAGGAACTCAAATAGTTACTCTAGGTGGAAGTGTCGGCGTGTCCAAAATATTCTCTGAGAAGGTTACAAAAGCAGTAGAGAACTTGCCTGAGATTTTTCACGTTGACGTTCTCTCTCCCGAATACTCGCGGGACGCTGACCTTTATGGCGCTTACTTTTTTACAAAAGATAGACTAAAGGAGCTCTAGTAGATGCGCGTAATTATTAATGAAGATGCCACAAGGGTAGCAATAGAAGCTGCTAACTTAATTATAAATTTGATTAAGCGAAAACCTAATTGTGTACTGGGTCTTGCAACAGGATCTACCCCAATAGAACTCTATAGGTTATTAGTCGATGCATTTAGCAATGGTGAAATTTCGTTCTCGTCTGTCAGTACTTTCAACCTAGATGAGTACTATGACATGACTCCAGGGCATCACCAGAGCTATCGTTACTTTATGGACCAGCATCTTTTTTCAAAAGTGGATATTAAGCCAGAAAATACCTTTCTCCCAGAGTGTTCAGGTAAACAGTCAGCCGAGGAAGTTGCGAAGCAGTATGAGATGGAAATAAAGAGGCGTGGTGGAATTGATCTTCAACTTTTGGGTATTGGAGAAAATGGCCACATTGGCTTCAACGAGCCTGGATCGAGTCTGGCATCCAGAACCAGGTTAAAAACGCTTACCCCCAACACGCTTGAAGCGAATAGCAGGCTATTTGAAGACGGTGAGTTTCAGCCCACTCTTGCGATGACGATGGGAGTTGGGACCATTATGGACGCTAAACAGGTCCTTATCCTAGCCACTGGCACCAATAAGTCCGAGGCAATAGGAAACATGTTGTTAGGAAGTATTACTTCAGCTTGTCCAGCCTCAATACTGCAAATGCATCCGCATGTAACTGCTGTTATTGATAGAGACGCATCTATTGATATCGAAAACAGTGACTACTTCGAACTTTCGGAAAGTAACCGCCGAAAACTTTGATGATTACCCCAAGGGTGTGTTCTTGCCGAGCTCTTTGCACCTAATTTTCTCTGTTGTTACTGCATAACTTTCTCGGCATAGCGGCAACTTCCATCAGTGAATTGCCGCTCTTTTTTTCTTCTTCACTTAATTTTTTTAAAAAATTCTTTACACAGATTTAATTGTCGGTATGCTGGTATAACAGGTATACAGCATACCGGCATAATTATAACTTCAAGTGTGGAAAATCCGGAGAAACAACATGAAAACAACTTCGTTAAATTCGTTGTTCGGTAAGTCGCTACTAGCCGCAACAATTGCTTTAGCAGCACAGCCTCTTTCGGCACAGGAAACATCTGATGCCAGTGAAGAAAAGGTTGAAAAGATCCTTGTCACGGGTTCACTTATCAGGAAGGGAAGCTTTGACACTACAACTCCAGTAAAGACAGTGGATGCATCCGACATTGAAGGGGTTGGTGCGGTAAATCTTGGCGATTTGCTGGGAAGACTGCCATCTATTGTTGGAGATACAACGTCTGCCAGCTCAAACATCAGTGAGCAGGATTCAGGATTAAATACGGTAGCACTCAGAAATCTCGGGTCATCACGCACGTTGGTTCTTGTGAACGGTCAGCGTTATGTGTCGGGTATGTCAGTAGGGTCTGGTTACGGCGTTGATTTAAATTCAATTCCTACTGCAATGATTCAGCGAATTGATGTGCTCACTGGTGGGCAATCTGCGGCGTACGGCTCTGATGCTGTAGCCGGTGTAGTAAACATCATTCTTAAGAAAAACTTTGATGGCGCAATATTTGACGTACAGACAGGCGTTAGCGGGGAAGGGGATAAAGAAACCGTAGATATTGAATTTTCAATCGGACGTAACTTTGACTCAGGCAATGTATGGGCATCACTTGGGTATTCTGACGATGAAGGCTTAATGGCAACTGATCGAGACTTTTCTCGTGTACACAAAAATGCCGTTGATACGGACGAAGATGGCATTCTTGATACACCTCAGTATGTTGGCTCATCTCACGTTCGTGGAGGTCGAATTGATAAATACAATGGGGACGGTTCACTCTTTACCCGTACTCCCGATGTAGAAACCTCTGACGCTTTCAATTTTCAAGAATACCGCTCGATGCTGACACCGCTTAAGCGAATGTTTGCTGCTTCCGGTGCTTCTATGGATTTGAGTGACGCGTCACGGTTTGACGTTACCATGAACTATTCAAGGGTGGACTCACGTGCCCGATTCGAGCCAATTCCTCTGGATACCCGCAACAACATATTCAAGTTGTCCCGTGGTGGCACAACCGGAATAGATATTGCGACACACCCATGGTTCGCAGGAACCACATTAGGTGAAAACCTATTGGCAGATGGCATTACCTCTCTTGACGATGCGAGCTTAACTTTCCGTCGCTTATATGAGTTCGGTGATCGTGGAGCTGAAAATACACGAAGCACATTCCGAGTCGCCGCTAACTTTGAGCATGACTTTGACAATTATATGTACCTGCGCGTCTCAGCTACTCATGGCGTCACTGACCAGGTACAGACAGATTACGGCGACATTAACCTAGAGAGAGCAAGATATGCGCTTGATGTTGTTGATGACGGGCAGGGCGGCTATATGTGTGCCGATCAAATCGCCAGAATTTCAGGATGTGTCCCGTTTAATCCATTTGCGCTAAATGGTATTTCTAATGACGCTGTCGACTATTTGTCTGCAGATACGGGCTTGAAAGGAGAGGTTCAACAAACGGTCTTGAATGCAACTCTTTCTGGTGAGCTGGACTTTAGTGTGACAGACAATGTGATGAATATCGGATTTGCATCAGGTATTGAATACCGTGAAGAGAAGGGGCAGGAAACGCCTGATCCTTTAAGACAGGCAGGTATCGCCAGGGGGAATCAGATAGCAAAAACCAAAGGTTCATTTGATGTTGTTGATATTTTTGGTGAGTTAAATATTCCAATTGTTGAGCAGCTTAACATTAACCTTGCTGCTCGTTATGGTGATTACTCGTCCGTCGGAGAAACGTTCAACTGGACCGTAAATATTGATGCGCCGATTAGTGATTCTTTCAGATTACGTGGTGCTGTTGCTACTGCTGTGCGGGCTCCAAACGTAAGTGATTTGTTTGCGGGCGGTGCTGCTACCTCTGCCATCGTAACTGACCCTTGTAACGGAATCGATGCTGCATCTACTGGCAATATCGCAGAAAACTGCCGCTCTATTGATGCAATTCAACGACGTATTGATAACCAAGGTGCCTTCGTTCTAACTCAGGTAGAAAGTCAGAACACTTCCGGTTTATTGAGTGGCTCCGAAAATGTAGGCGAAGAAAAAGCAGATACGCTAACAGCTGGATTCGTCTTTATTCCTGAACAAATTGATGGATTACAGCTATCTGTCGACTATTACAACATCGAAATTGACGATGCCATCGCCAAAACTGACAGAACGGTAATTCTCAACCGCTGCTATTCTCAATCCCCGTCTAACTTTGACCCCGACTGTGGAGGTCTTGTACGTCGTGATGGCAGAACGGGAGCAGCCCTTGATGTCAATGCCGCGTCAGGTAACGAGAACAAAATTGAAACCGCAGGTGTAGATATTGATATCTCTTATGAAACTGAGCTGGGAAGCGGAGATTTGTATGTAGCCTTCAGTGGAAACTATCTGGACAAGTACAATATTACGGGTATTGAAACGGGTGATACACAGTATCTTGCTGGTGAAATTCTGTTCCCCGAGATTCGTTACAACCTAAACGTGTCATATACCATCGATAAGTTCAATGTTTACTGGCAAATGCGTTATTGGGACGAAACGAAAGACCGTAATGACAACTCACTCATTACAGAGTCGCTGAATACCATAGATGCGCAGTATTACAACGATGTTCGGTTTAGTTATCAGTTTAACGAAAATGCGAATACCTATCTTGGCGTTAAAAACGTCTTTGATGAACAGCCTCCCTTGCTAACTGCTGATCACAAATATCAGCAAGCCGGGACCCTGTCTAATGGTACAGCCTACGATTTAGTAGGTCGTTATTTCTACGCTGGGTTAACCCTATCCTTCTAAGATATACGAGGAGCTCGTTGTCCACGAGCTCCTCTTTTTCAGGTGATTGTTAATGAAAGTTTCGTACATACCGGACTTCCTGTTTGATGGAGATACCTTTCATACAGATGTACCAATTACTGTAAGCGACGGCGTTATTTCTTCATTGGATATCGAGAATGGAGCTAAAGAAGTAAAAATATCCGGAACGCTGGCACCAGGCTTTGTTGATTTGCAGGTCAATGGTGGTGGTGGCTTGCTGTTTAATCATTTTCCGACCTTATCTACGCTGGAAAAGATGATATCGGCCCACAGTCGTTACGGTACAACTTCTATGTTACCCACGGTTATTACATCAGATATCAGCACTATCCGTAGAGCTGCCGATGCGGTTAGCGAGGCAATTTCGAAGAAACTTCCGGGAGTAATAGGCATTCACTTTGAGGGGCCTCATATCAGTGCAGCTAAAAAAGGAATTCACGACGCTTCACAAATAAGAGAGTTAAGTGATGAAGAGATGGCAATATACTCACGGCAGGATCTTGGCTACAGGCTCCTGACAGTCGCACCAGAAAACGTTTCAAGTCGTCAGATTCATCAATTGAAAGAATGCGGCGTTAAAGTTTGTATTGGACACTCCGGCTCCACGTATCAAAGAGCGATGTCTGCTATTTCAGCTGGTGCTACAGGGTTTACTCATCTTTTCAACGCCATGTCACCCCTGACTTCCAGAGAGCCCGGCGTCGTGGGTGCGGCTCTCACTGCTGACTCATGCTGGTGCGGCATTATTATGGACGGTCTTCACGTTCACGAGGCCACCGCAAACATTGCACTGAAGTGCAAGCCTAAAGGAAAGCTTTTCCTCGTGACAGATGCAATGTCCACTATTGGCTCTAACCAGAGTTGCTTTGAGCTTGATGGCAGAGAGATCACCTTATCAGATGGTGCTCTCACTGATGCCAGTGGCACGCTGGCAGGCTCTGCGCTAGACATGGTTACTGCGGTAAACAATTCAATATCTGCGCTTGGTATGGATGTTGGTGAAGCGTTACGGATGGCTTCGCGATATCCAGGAAACTTTCTGGACGAAAATAATGAGTTTGGAACGCTCATGCCAGGCAAGCAGGCTAATTTCACGCAATTAATAACACATCAAGGGCGTTTACAAGTTCAGCATAGCTGGATCAACGGCCAGCCCTATTATTGAGAGATTCTTAATGAAACAAATTACAGGTTTGATTACCGCCCCTTTCACTGCGTTTGACGAAACCGGTGCACTTAATACTAAGCCAATCCCTAAGTATCTGGAAATGTTGCAGGCTCAGGGAATAAGTGGAGTTTACGTGAATGGTTCTTCAGGTGAGGGCTACTTAATGACGGATGAAGAGCGCATGGAAAATGCATCAGCGTGGATAGATGCTTCTCCGAAGGATTTCAAAGTGATAGTCCACGTCGGTAGTCCGAGTTTAAAAAGCTGTCAGAAACTTTCTTCTCATGCAGAAGAGAAAGGCGCTTATGCAACCAGCGTCATGGGGCCGACTTTCCCCAAAATTGGAAGACTGGAAGAGCTGGTGGTTTACTGTGAAGAAGTCGCCAACTTTTCTCCTTCGCTTCCATTTTACTACTATCACATCCCCGCTTTTAATGGCCTTAACTTTTCTATGGTTAAGCTGCTCGAAATGGTGGACGGGCGTATCAGCAACTTTGCTGGTATTAAGTACACTTCTGAAAGTCTATATGAATATAACCAGTGCCGAAGATATAAAGATAATAAGTTCGATATCCTTCACGGACAGGATGAAACATTGTTGCCTTCTTTAAGTATGGGAGGTGCCCAAGGCTGTATTGGGGGGACTTTTAACTATGCAGCCAGTTTATATACCGGCATCGTAGATGCCTTCCAGCAGGGTGATATGGCATCTGCAGTTAAATTACAAAATAAGTCTCAGGACATGATCGATATCATCGCTGCGTTTAGGGGGAACATCGTTGCCGGTAAGCAGGTTATGAAATTGATCGGATTAAATTTAGGCCGAAACAGAGCACCATTTCAGAACCTGACAGACTCTGAACTCAGTGATATGAAATCAAGATTGGAAGCGATTAATTTCTTCAGCTTTGCAAATACGATAAATTAGGATTTAAGCCGTATATGAAACGTTGTGAGCGGTATTTTTATGGCGAGGACAATAGCCAATTTGGTGACTTGTACCTGCCTCAGCGAAACCAAGAGCTGTTATCTGTGATTGTTCTTATTCATGGAGGATATTGGAAACAGACACATACTTTAGACAGTTACTTAACATCTTCGTTGATACCGCCGCTTTTGCAAAAAGGGTTCGCGGTTTGGAATATTGAATACAGAAGGATGGAAGCTGAGGATGAAAATACACGCGCAGCCTGGCCCGCTGTTTTTACTGATGTCGCATCCGCGGTGGATTCCCTCAGAGACTTAAGCTCGAAGTATCCCATCAACCTAGACCGAATATATAGTATCGGGCACTCTGCAGGAGGATGCCTTGCTTTATGGGCAGCTTACCGCCGCAACATTCATCATTGCAGTGCACTCTACACAACTTCACCGGTCCGCATCTATAAAGCAATGTCTGTTGCTGGAGTCATCAGTCTTACGCATGGAGATGACTTGTGTCAGCCCCAGCAGGTGAAGCGGCTTATAGGAGGAACTTACTCGGAGGTGTTCCACCGTTACTGCAACAGCGATCCCGCAGCTGTTTATGATTCAGAGATTCCAACGTTTATCTACCATGGCGGTGCCGATGAGACTGTAAACCCCTCGCAAGTTGATCATTTCAGAGCAACCAGTGGGGCACAGCAATTGTGCATAATGATGGAAAGAGAAGCCGATCACTTTTCCATGCTACCCGAATCAGAATCCTTTCAAGTTGATCATTACCATTCTCTTCTACATTTTATCGATCAAATGATTGATTCCTAAAAATTTATGTACGTTCGGCAAAGTTCCTGTATCCCCCCTGAAAAGCAGCTTTCTCTCACACATCCACAAATGAACAAAATTTTAACATTTTGTGGTGTAATGGCGTGCTGGTATGATAGGTTGGTTCGGCACTGTTCGATATTCATGCAGTGCAATAATTGCAAGGATGTCGCTAGCCACTTACTCAGGAATGAGGGGGAGACCGTGTTTTACTGGCTGTGTCTCTTGGTCAAATAGCACTTACCGGAAGATTAAAAGAGGATTTAGTATGCTTAAACTTTGTAGGATATTTTGTCTGGCATGGATACTCCATTTGGGAGTCGTTTCTGATGTAAAGGCGCAAACAATAATCGTAGATTTTGATTCTAAAGGCTCCGTGCTCCCTAGTTCGCAAGGGTGGAGTGATTTTACTTCTAATCAGGCTTTTGGGCAGTTTGTCGAGGAGCAGGGCATAACATACTGGGAGGCTGACGGCTCTGCGGGCCGTGCGCAATGGCGGTATATTCCATCGGCTTTAGAAAACGATATGGCATCAAAAAATGGCTGGCGGATGTCATGGACTAGCAAGATCGTCTCTGGTCAGTACATTACAGATTATTATTCAAACGGTACAAAGCGATTTCTGCCTGTACTCAGTAAAAACAGCAGCGGTGAATTGATCGTAACACTTAGCGGTGCGGGGACCTTCACTCTTGCTTCAGACGCCGTTGCTTCTGCGTATAACGACTATGAGGTTATCTATAATCCTGACACTGGCCTAGCTACTTTCACGTTCAATGATGAAGTAATTACCTCAACCTGGGAAGGTGAAGCGTCGTCGCAGAATATGGTTGTCTGGGGAAATGGGTCTTCGACTAACGCAGGGATCGCAAGATACGAGTTAGTAAACCTGACCATATTCGCAAACAGACAGCCGAATTCAGTTTTGCAATGGGACACCTCTTCACTTGAGTTTGATGGCAGTACAGAGTTCTTAGCAATAGATGATGATATCTCGACTGTCAGCCAATTATCAGCAGGAGCTATTTATACAGAATTCAGAGCCACAGGAACCACTGCGACTATATTCAGTCTCTCTAACTCATCGGAACCTTCCAGCGAGTTCGCACTAGTCATTAACTCTGATGGCACATTACGCGTTCATGCGAGAGAAAACGGGACGTTTATCAATGATTCTAAAACACCTGATTCTTATAACGACAACCAAGAACATAAAGCTGTAATTCTGGTAAACGATTCAGGCACAAAAATAGCAGTCGACGGATCACTCGTTTATAGCGGGAGCTCCACGCAATTTCTAAGTGCTATCGGTAATCCCGACTCAATGAATATCGGTCGAAACTTTGATAACAGTGGTGGCCAGTGGTACTTCTCCGGTGGGATTGGTGAAACACGTGTTTACGCTCAACCTCCTAGTGTTTATGACGCTTTGGTAATGACCTCTTCTGAAAAGGCTGTTGCTAGCTATGACGCGAGGCTTGCGCTCCCTCCGACAGATCTTGGCTGGCAAGACGATACTACTAACTCCGCATTCGGCGAGTTAGTGGGAAGTGTGAGCGGTGCGTATTGGGTTACCAATGGAGCCGGAGGCAGAGCTGAGTGGGAGGTGGTGCCTACGGCACAACTAAATGAAGCTGCCTTGCAGAAAGGATGGAAAATTCAGAGTGAATTACAGCTAGTCTCTGGAAGCTCAATATCAACTTACTATGCAAACGGTATAAAAAGATTCCTCGTTCAACTGAGTATTAATGCAAACGGTGACCTCATCGCTGATGTTGAAAATGGTTCGTCGCATACATTAATTACCCAGACTGGAGATGTTGATTTTCATTCTTATGAGGTGAGGTACAACCCGTCTTCAGATATGGCTACATTCAGGTTCAATGGGAATGAAATTGAGACATGGTCTGGTTCTGCTTCTACTCAGAATGTGGTGGTATGGGGAAATGGCTCTTCAAGTCAGAGCGGTACAGCCAATTACAAAAATGTTCGCTTCTCAATCCCAACTAACACGTCTGATTTCTTCGAAACAACAGTATTTGAAGGAGGTGCCGAAGGAGCGAGTGGAATGAGTAACTACAGAATACCTTCAATTATTCAGGCTATTGACGATTCACTATTAGCATTTATTGAAGGTCGCCCTAACGGTGCCGATCCCGGTGCTCCAGGTTTAATAAACGTTTCTTTTAAGCGATCAACCGACAATGGACGCTCATGGAGTCCAGTAGAGGTCCTGGCTGCAAACCCATCGTATGACTATTCCGATCCAAGACCCTTAGTAGATAGCCAAACAGGTTCTGTGTTCGTTTTTTATACGCAGTGGCTGGATCTCTGTGCACAAAATTTTGACTGTATTGAGCCAGACGATCCTAACTATTTAATATACAGAAAGAGTGACGACAACGGCGTGACGTGGGGAGCGCCTGTGAATATTAGCGCCCAGGTGAAAGATCCAACTTGGAGATCTATTAACGCGGGTCCCGGACATGGTATTCAATTAGAGTGGCAAACATCCAGTCAGGGTGGAAATTCCGGACGTTTAATTTTTCCCGCAATCGTTCGAGCTTCCAACAGTCTCTTTTATGTTGCTTCGATCTATAGCGATGACAATGGTGTGACGTGGAATAAAGGATCACTTACACCAATATCCGGGCCAACGGAGGCAGATATCGTTGAACTGACTAATGGCGAACTGCTTTTGTCAGCAAGAAATGATGGAGGAGCACCAGAAAGCCGCTATCACTTTGTTAGCAGTGATGGCGGAGAAACATGGGTGCAAACCAGTCATAATATTCAAGTGTCTCGGGTTGATACTGGCATCACTCGCTATAAAGCACAGCGGTCAGGCGATAACGAAAACCGAATCATTGTATCAGCGCCTATTGGAAACCCACCTGGTGCAAATCGCAATGACCTTGGTATCTGGTCAAGTTTCGACGAAGGAGCCACCTTTCAGCCTCCTCTTCAGGTAGTTTACGGGTACAGCGCCTACTCTGACATCATTACCATGAATGACGGTAGTGTGGGAATTATCTACGAAGCAACAGGCAATACGTTGGTGAAATTTATAAACCTGGATCTGGAAGAAATCGAATAGGCAGTATTTTTCTCTGATAAGCAACTTATTATCGATAAACGGGACACGGCGGGATATTCCGGTCGCTGTCCCTATTTCCGTTAACCCACATAAGCAAAGGATTACAGTTACGTGATAAACGTTTTTCGAATAGTAGCGTTTAGCTTCTTGTATGCTCTAAGTTTTAGTTCGAGCGCATCAGAGCTTAGCCTGGCAAGCGTGTTTACCGATCACATGGTAATCCAGCAACATCAGAATATATCCGTTTGGGGTAAGGCTGAACCCGGAAGCAACGTTGAAGTGTCATTCGCAGATCAGAAGAACGCGGTAAAGGCCGATGATGCAGGGGAATGGTTAGTTCAAATCAAGGTCGGAAGTGGCAGTTTCGACGCAACGCAATTGACGGTTACCTCAAAAAAAGAACAAATCACTATTGATGACATCTTGATTGGTGACGTATGGCTTGTCAGCGGGCAGTCAAACATGAGGATGAGCTTGAAAGAGACTGACTCGGCCAGCTTACCTGAATTTGCCCGAGAAAGAACTCACGTAAGGCTACTTGATTATACTTTGGATAAGTATTACCCATCAGGAAGAACTTTTTCTATAGATTCTCTGCGTACTCTAGATTCTGAGAATCTGTTTAATACGGAAGGTTGGCAGATCAGTAATTCTAGAACAAACGCGACCTTTTCTGCTGTAGGCCTGCATTTTATGAACAGGCTGGATAGTGAGCTCAGTGTTCCAATTGGCATAATTAACGTTTCTGTAGGTGGGGCATTAACTGAAAATTTCATAAGTTCTGAGTTGTTGGGAGATATTCATAAGAGATTGAATTTGAAAGATTACAATCAGGAAAAATGGATTGACTTTATTCCCCCATGGTGTGCCGAGCGCGCAAAAGAAAACTTAAAAGGTTGGCTGCAACATAATTCACAGGAACCGTTGCCACATCATCCTTACGAACCCGGGTTTATTTACGAAGCAGGGATTGAGCCCCTCACAACCCTGCCGATAAAGGGCGTTGTTTGGTACCAGGGGGAGTCCAATGCGCCATTAAGCGGAAAAGAAACAGATTATAAGGGCCCGTTTGATATTGAGCTTAGCGCTGCCAAACTTGAAACCTTAATTTTTAGTTGGAGGGAAGCGTGGGGTGAAAGAGACATGCCATTTTATATTGTCCAGTTACCCGGTTTAAACAGGCCTTGGGCTCCATATCGAAATATGCAACAAAATGTTGCTAATGAAACCCACGAGGTCTCGTACATCGTTACTTATGATTTAGGCGATTCTAAAGACGTTCACCCTAAAAACAAGAGTCAGGTTGGCGAGAGGTTAGCTGATATGGCCTTAAATAGGACTTATGGTTTTGAGCAGATTTCCATAGGGCCGGTGATACCGCCAGTCGAAAGAGTCGGTAGCGTTGTGAGGGTATTTATTGATAAATTTGAATTAAGATTTGGAAGTCAGCCTGAAGGGTTTGAACTAGCAGAAGATGACGGTGTTTTTCATCCTGCTAAAGCCGTGGTAGAAAACGATTGGTTATCAGTTTCCAGCAGTGAGATCTCAGAGCCCAAACTCATTAGATATGCATGGTTCGATGATCCTAAGCTGAAGGCTAATATTGTTGACGAAAGTGCCTGGCCTCTTCCGCCGTTTAAAACGAAAATTGAGCCTATGAGTTTGACTAATAATTGATAGGGAAGCTTGGTATGAAGTGTGTTATAAGATTTGCAGAATTGTAGTATTAAATAATAGGTAAATTAGAAACATGGATGTACTCAAGCTTTTGGAGCTAGACCCAGTAGATGTGAAGGGCCACTTAGCCGTATGGAACGGAATTGAAAACCCATTAGAAACATTTTTCGACGGGCGATTTGAGCAATGGCAGCAAGCTCAAACAAAGCGCAATTTCGGTCGTAACTATATCGTTTCGCTTATCAAGTTGCCCGGGGTTTGTCAGTGGTTATTTGTCGGTGTTTATCTATCAAAAGGTATTTCATCGTCTAGCAGTGACGGAAAATGTCATTACTACGACACTGAGCTTACTACCATAGGCGAGAGCCTTATTGGGCGGCTGGTAGTTCACTTTAAACGTACAGGGCGTAATTCTTATCCCACCGGTGAAACCCTTTCTGGTAGAGCAACGATTCACTCTATTCTACCAGAGCCAATGGCATTCCAAGATTTCTCCGACTTCAAGCATGTGTGCCTATCCCGAAGTGAACTAGAAATGCTATATCGACACCAATACCCCTCATGGAAGACTGCGCTTTCATCTGTGTCCGGCGTCTATCTAATTAGTGATAGATTAACAGGGAAGCAATATGTGGGTAGTGCGTATGGGTCTGGTGGTTTTTGGAATCGCTGGTCAGCCTATGCCAATGGCCACCATGGAGGCAATAAGCTCTTGCGGTTACTATTCAATGAAGCCGGAGAAGGGGGCTTTAGCCAGTTTCAATACTCTATCCTTGAAGTCTGCGACATTGATTTATCAAAAGAGTCTGTCATTGAAATAGAGAATAGATGGAAAAGAAAATTACTTTCTAAAGAGTTTGGCTGGAACGATAATTAAACTTTTCAATATTATGTATTCTGTATTAATTTAATAGTTCACGCATGATAAGTGTAATTATCATGCGTGAATAAAAAGCGCTAGTATTTAACTTCAGTTGCTCATATCTAATCTATAAGACAGCAAAAGACATGGAGCAGACCTTTAG
>Ga0209452_1000081_pt1 | contig 38804 bp, 31 predicted proteins | sample WorMetimpBELIZE1_FD_187388 | JGI IMG/M metagenome (GOLD analysis project Ga0209452, IMG submission 187388) | Marine gutless worms symbiont microbial communities from Max Planck institute for Marine Microbiology, Germany - Olavius imperfectus... | ecosystem: Host-associated > Annelida > Digestive... | reverse complement strand
GACTTGCATGTGTTAGGCCTGCCGCCAGCGTTCAATCTGAGCCATGATCAAACTCTTCAATTTAAGATTTTGTTCGGCTCAATGAATACTGAACATTACATAAGTAATGTTTGAATTGACTGTGCTCTTATTGGTTTTCACTTTTAAAAAGTGAAATAAAACAGCTCAAGGCTGCTTCCCAATTCGAATGGTCACTTCGTTTCATTGAAACCTAATTTGAAGCCTAAGCTTCTAATTGGATTATCATCAACGAGTGCCCACACAGATTGATAGGTCTATATTGTTAAAGAGCTTGCTTATCGAGAAGTTTTTCTCTCAAAGCGGAGGTGCATTCTAACGAGATAATTGAGAGTGTCAAACACTTTTTTCAATTTATTTTCTCAGAAGCTTTTCACCTCTCCGACCCTGCTGAAGCCTTATCGCGTCTGCCGTGTCGGTGGATGCGCATTATAGGGAACTCAGATCCGTTCGCAACCCTTTTTTGAAAAAAAATAGAAAAAACTGACTGTTCGATGACTATTTCATCAAAAAAGCAAAAAAGAGGGTAAAAAACCCTCTTTTTCTGCCTTAAAAGCCGTATTTAAATGAATGCGTACGCGTCTGCGAACATACGTTCGCTCTTCGCTTTCTTGTTCTGAGTGAACTGTTCACGTGCTGCACCTGCCATTTCAAAGCGGCCTGCAATATAGATATCGTAGTTTTCTAAGCTTTCGAAATCTTCGGCTACTGCTTGTAGCACGTTACCAACTTTACCTTGCCAGTCTGTAGGTGCTTCTTCTACTACTGGAACAAAGTGAACGTTAGCAAACTTATCGGCAATCTCGACCAGTTCTTCTTTAGCGTAAAGCTGGCAGTTGTCTCGTGCACCCCAGTATAAATAGATAGGGTTGGTTTTGTTCTGTGCAACACAGTGATCCAGAATCGAACGCACGTAACTAAAGCCAGTACCACCAGCAATCAATAATAGCGGGCGTTCGCTTTCTTCTTGAACCCAAGCATCACCATGTGGTGCATCAATCTCGATATGACCATCTGTTTCTAGGGCTGCTTGCATTGCTTCAACAACTTCTAGTGCATAAGCATTGTGTTCCGCCGCACCGATGTGCAGTTCAAGCTCACCTTCATGACGACAAGGACTGCTCGCAATAGAGAAAGGACGTTTGTCTTTTTCACCCATCACTACCATTAGGTACTGACCTGCTTTAAAAGGTACTGGTGATTCTGGGTGAAGAAGGATTTGGTAAGTATTACAAGCTAACGGCTGAATAGACTTTACTTTACATTGGATGGTCATGGTGTTCCTCTCGCTTACTCGTCAAAAGTAAGCACTAAATTACTTTCTGTATAGGCTTGGCAAGGGAATATCCAGCCTTGCTGTTGCTCTTTTTCGGTTAGCATAGGTTCGAGGTGATAGCTCACCTCGCCCGTTAGCTTTTTACACATGCACATGGCGCAAGCGCCAACTTGGCAACGGTGCGGGAAGCGAATATTGTTGTTGAGCGCAGCTTCCAACACCGTCTCCCCTTCTTTTACTCGGAACGTAACGCCCATTGGTAGAAGGTGGACTTGATGACTCATAGAATACCTAACTGGTCCCAAATCTCATCGACTTTAGCCACAAGTTTAGGATCTTTTTTGATAGGTGTGCCCCACTCGCGCGTGGCTTCAGATTCAAACTTATTGGTCGCATCGAGCCCAAGTTTAGATGAACTATCCGCCTTACCACGAACTTGAGTGGTATCTCTGTCTGGATCCATTCGAGTTGTCACTGCCCAAATGATGTCATTCCAATCTTGTGCATTGACGTCATCGTCGCACAAAATAATGAATTTGTTATCCGTGTACTGAGCAAAGAAGTCCCACAAGTATTCCATCAATGCTTGAGATTGACCGGCTTGGTCTTTCTTCATTGTCACGACAACAAATTGGTTGTTTGCTGTGGCCGGTAGATAAACATCGACAATTTCAGGACGCTGCTGTTTCAACGCATCCAAATCAGATTGGGTAATCGCTTTGCTGTCTCGTTCAGTGACCTCGGTTCGTGTCGCCAGCTCGGCATCCCACTTAATGGTTGCATCTAAACCCATCTTGGAGCCAAGACCAACCACTGGTGAAGCAAAGTCGAGCGAGTCGATTGGCGTGTTATCTATCATCAAGGTATCACGCACAGGATCCATATGCTCTGACATGGCTTTCACGACATCATTCCAATCTCGTGCGTTTACCGATTCATCGCACACAATAACAAACTTGGTGTACATAAATTGACGTAAGAAAGACCACACCCCCATCATTACGCGCTTGGCATGTCCTGGGTACTGCTTCTTCATGGTGACGACTGCCATTCGGTACGAACAACCTTCTGGCGGTAGATAGAAGTCTTCAATCTCTGGAAATTGCTTTTGCAGAATCGGCACAAACACTTCGTTTAATGCCACACCCAATACAGCGGGTTCATCTGGCGGACGACCTGTGTAGGTGCTGTGATAAATAGGGTCTTTACGCATAGTAATGTGCGTAATGGTAAACACATGGTGCTTTTCTTTTTCGTTGTAGTAGCCAGTGTGGTCGCCATAAGGACCTTCATCAGCAAACTCGTTCGGGTCGATATAGCCTTCCATCACAATTTCAGCGCTCGCTGGCACTTCCAAATCATTACTAACTGACTTCACGACTTCCGTTTTGCTTCCACGCAACAAACCTGCAAATGCGTATTCCGATAGCGTATCTGGCACCGGTGTTACTGCGCCAAGAATGGTGGCGGGGTCTGCACCAAACGCGACCGAAACGGGGAAAGGTTTACCTGGATTGGTTTCCATCCAATCGCGCAGGTCAAGCGCACCACCACGATGAGCTAACCAACGCATGATGATTTTGTTCTTGGCAATTTTCTGCTGGCGATAAATACCTAGGTTCTGGCGCTTCTTGTTCGGACCTTTGGTTACGGTTAAACCCCAAGTAAGCAGCGGCGCAACATCTTCTGCCCAGCAGCTCATTACCGGAATCTTATCCAAGTCGACTTCATCACCTTGCCACACAATGTCTTGGCATGGTGCTTTACGTAAACGCTTAGCCGGCATGTTCAATACTTGTTTGAACACAGGCAGTTTTTCTAAGGCGTCTTTGAAGCCTTTTGGTGGCTCAGGTTCTTTTAAATAAGCCAGCAGCTTACCGACTTCTCTTAATTCTTTAACGTCTTCGCGTCCCATGCCGATTGCGACACGCTCTGGCGTACCAAATAGGTTCGTCAAAACAGGTACGTCGTAGCCGATTGGGTTCTCAAACAACAATGCAGGACCACCAGCACGCAAGGTGCGGTCACTGATTTCTGTCATTTCATAAGCGGGATCGACGGGGTGAGTGATGCGTTTAAGTCGACCTTTCTGTTCTAGGTGGTCGATAAATTCGCGTAAATCCTTAAAACTCATAGGCCTTCATGCTGGCTGATTAAACTGTCTGCAGTATAACAAATAGGAGGACGCTAAGATCCTCCTATTTTGTGTGGGTATGTGAGCTAGATTGCTTCAATAGAAACAACACGAAAAAACGGTCTTTTGAAGTGTCATTACTTCAAGAATTCCTGAATTTGCCGAGCCTTCACTTGGCGATTGCTTGAAACAAGCTCTTCCAACCAAGATTGATGCCCCTGCTTCGCTAGCTCCCTTGCAACTAAAGTGGCTTCCTCTGAAAGGGCCATCTTGGCTATTAGGAATTGTTTTACGTTAGGAGTAAGTGGATTGGATCTCGTGAGCAGTTCAATAGCATAAGGTTTTAAGGTCGGATTGACCGTAGAATTCATCAATTGTTGCAATGAGAAATCATCACCAACCTCTGCAAGCCTTTCTAGCTCAGTTTGGCTATTGTAATCTGCACGCATTCGCCAAAGCAGATCATACATCGCCTCATTTTGACTGACTTGCGCCAAACGCACCACAACGGCCGTTGAAGGTAACCAGCTGGTGACGTTTGCATGGGTTAACTGCTTAGTGAGCGCTTCAAGTGCGTTGGGAGACAAACTGTCTAGCTCGCGAATAAGCAGCACTTCTCTGGTTTGTACATGTTGCGAAGTGCCTGTTAACCAATCTTTTAGGTTAAGTTCTTGGCGCTCTGCTGCTAGTACAAACTCCAACGTACTTTGGTCTTGCTTCCAGCGCTTAATCAGGCGACTGGCGATCGCAGGGAAATTAAACGCAGGCACACTAAATTCATAACCATCACCACGTTCAAGCACTTGGTAAGTCGGCGTAATACTGATCTGAGATTCGACAAAAATAGCCATTCTCGGAGTGAGGATGATTTCTTGCTGCTCTAGTTTTTCGAGCAATAGGAAGCGTACGACTTCTTGTTGAGGAAAAGCCAATCGGTCGAGGGCGAATTTGAGAGAGTCGACTTCGTCTCTGACTGCATAATCGAGCAATTCAGATACTTTGGTCTGTATATGGGTATCCTGAAGCCACTGTTCTACTACGGTTTCCTGCATTTCCTTGGCAGATAACGTCGCGGGTAATGTGATAAGTGACAAGCTCAGGAGTAATGACGACAACATTCCTTGTTGCATGTTAACCTCCCGATAACATTTCCTTCATTCTGATACTTCTATCGGGAGAAAGCAATAAAAAAGCCACCGATATACGGTGGCCCTTCGCAGAATTACTTATCTGAGACTACTGACGACGCATTGCATCAAAGAATTCGTCGTTGGTCTTCGTCATCGCTAGCTTGTCGATTAGGAATTCCATTGCATCGATTTCGCCCATTGGGTGAACAATCTTACGTAGAATCCACATCTTCTGAAGCTCTTCGTTCTTAGTTAGAAGCTCTTCACGACGTGTGCCACTGCGGTTGAAGTCAATCGCTGGGAATACACGCTTCTCTGCGATCTTACGGTTCAAGTGGATTTCCATGTTACCTGTACCCTTGAACTCTTCGTAGATAACTTCGTCCATCTTCGAACCAGTATCAACTAGAGCAGTAGCAAGGATAGTTAGGCTACCACCTTCTTCTACGTTACGTGCTGCACCGAAGAAACGCTTAGGACGGTGTAGTGCGTTTGCATCCACACCACCAGTTAGTACTTTACCTGATGAAGGCACTACGGTGTTGTATGCACGAGCTAGACGAGTGATAGAGTCAAGCAGGATAACCACGTCTTTCTTGTGTTCAACAAGACGTTTTGCTTTCTCGATTACCATTTCCGCTACTTGTACGTGGCGAGAAGCTGGCTCATCGAACGTTGACGCTACTACTTCACCTTTAACTAGACGCTGCATCTCTGTTACTTCTTCTGGACGTTCGTCGATAAGAAGTACCATCAACTCACACTCTGGGTGGTTGTATGCGATGCTTTGAGCGATGTTTTGCAGAAGCATTGTCTTACCCGCTTTAGGCGGAGCAACAATCAGACCACGTTGACCTTTACCAATTGGCGATGCCAAGTCTAAAACACGTGCTGTGATGTCTTCTGTAGAACCGTTACCGCGCTCCATTACCATACGCTCGTTAGCGTGTAGAGGCGTTAAGTTCTCGAATAGGATCTTGTTACGAGCGTTGTCTGGTTTGTCGTCGTTAACTGTGTTGACTTTTAGCAGGGCAAAGTAACGCTCACCGTCTTTTGGTGGGCGAATTTTACCAGCAATTGAGTCACCAGTACGTAGGTTGAAGCGACGAATCTGACTTGGCGAAACGTAGATATCGTCTGGACCAGCAAGGTATGAGCTGTCCGCGCTACGTAGGAAACCAAAGCCGTCTTGCAGAATCTCCAGAACCCCATCGCCAAAGATGTCTTCGCCGCCTTTTGCGTGCGCTTTAAGAATTGCGAAGATGATGTCTTGTTTTCTTAGACGAGCTAGGTTCTCAAGACCCAGGCTTTCGCCAAGCTTTACAAGGTCAGACACAGGTCTGTTCTTCAGTTCAGTAAGATTCATGGTGGTGGATGCTTGTTTAGTCAAAATAAGATCTGTTTTCTAGTTAAGATGGATTTGGTCTCAGGATCGACCAAGAAGAGAAATTTGTTCAATTAACGCGCGATAAGTTAGCACTAATTAATATTCTAGTCCAGAGTTAGAAAAACAAAACCGCGCATTGTCATATTGCACGGTTTTGTTTGTAATCACTTGGTGATTATAGGTTTGCGTCTAGGAACTCTTTTAGTTGAGTCTTAGACAAAGCACCAACTTTCGTTGCCGCTACGTTACCGTCTTTGAATAACAGTAGCGTTGGAATACCGCGAATGCCAAACTTAGGTGGTGTACCTGCGTTATGGTCAATATTTAGTTTACCGATAGTGAGTTTGCCTTCGTACTCGTCAGCGATTTCGTCCAGGATAGGAGCGATCATTTTACAAGGACCACACCATTCTGCCCAAAAATCAACTAGAACCGGGCCTGCAGCGTTGATTACATCGTTTTCAAAACCGTCATCAGTAAGCTGCAAAATCTTATCACTCATCTTCCACTCCAATGTGTTTTTCGAAACTGGTTGGATGATAACCAGTAAATAGATGCCCTATTGGAATGTATTTACTTTCTTATTGCAAGCTTTAGCTGATATTCTATCGCTATGAAAAAGACGCATATCACAGAGCAAAAGTTCGCCGATTTGGATTTAAAGCCCCAAGTTATTGAAGGATTGGAAAAAAAAGGGTTCGAATATTGTACCCCTATCCAAGCCTTGGCGTTGCCGGTACTGCTCACCGGCCAAGACATTGCAGGCCAGGCCCAAACGGGTACTGGTAAAACCCTCGCGTTTCTTACTGCTACCTTCAACCACCTTCTAACGACACCAGAGCACGAAGGCCGCAAGCCAACTCAGCCGCGCGCGATCATTATGGCGCCAACGCGTGAGCTAGCGATTCAGATCTTTAACGATGCTGAACCTTTGATCGCAAGCACAGGTGTTAAAGCCGCTTTAGCTTACGGTGGCGAAAGCTACGACAAGCAACTTGCCAAACTGCAAGACGGTGTAGACATTCTTATCGGCACCACAGGCCGTATCATCGATTTCTACAAGCAACGCGTATTCAACCTAAACAACATTCAAGCGGTTGTTCTGGATGAAGCAGACCGCATGTTCGATCTTGGCTTTATTAAAGACATTCGTTTCTTGTTCCGTCGTATGCCTGAGCCAAAAGAGCGTTTGAACATGCTGTTCTCAGCAACGCTGTCTTACCGCGTACAAGAATTGGCATTCGAACACATGCACAACCCTGAGCATGTTGTGGTTGAGCCAGAGCAAAAAACCGGTCACCGCATCCAAGAGGAGCTTTTCTACCCTTCTAATGAAGACAAGATGGCACTGCTTCAAACTCTTATTGAAGAAGAATGGCCAGACCGCGCGATCGTTTTTGCTAACACCAAGCACAAGTGTGAGTCGATTTGGGGTCACCTAGCAGCAGATGGTCACCGTGTTGGTCTACTGACTGGTGATGTACCACAGAAGAAGCGTGAAAAGATTCTTGAGCAATTCACTCGTGGTGAAGTTGACCTACTAGTCGCAACCGACGTTGCAGCACGTGGTCTTCATATTCCTCAAGTAACACACGTATTCAACTTCGACCTACCAGATGATTGTGAAGACTACGTTCACCGTATCGGTCGTACTGGTCGTGCTGGCGCAAGTGGTCACTCTATTAGCTTTGCTTGTGAAGATTACGCAATCAACCTGCCACCAATCGAAGAATACATTGAGCACGCAATTCCAGTGTCTGATTACGATGCTTCGGCTCTAATCCAAGACTTGCCTGCACCACTTCGTATGCGCGCGCCTCGTACTCAGCAACGTCGCACCAATACAGGTGGCACTCGCTCTGGTAACCGCAAGCCGCAAGGACGTCGTCCTCGTCAGCCGCGTCAATCAGCGCCAAAACAATCATAAAAGGAAACTGAAGTCGTTTATGAGTCAAGCAGGATCATCACCGCTATACGCCGCCATCGACCTCGGGTCGAACAGTTTTCACATGCTCGTTGTGCGTCACATCGATGGCAGCGTTCAAACTATGGCTAAAATTAAGCGCAAAGTTCGTCTAGCCGCGGGCTTAGATGAACATAACTCTCTTAGTATGGAAGCTATGCAGCGAGGATGGGACTGCTTAAGTCTATTTGCAGAACGCTTGCAGGATATTCCTAAACAGAACATCCGCATTGTGGGTACCGCGACATTGCGTACCGCGACCAATGTGGATGTTTTCCTAGAGAAGGCGAACCAAATTTTAGGTCAGCCTATCGAAGTAATTACCGGCGAAGAAGAAGCCGCCACTATATATAAAGGTGTCGCTCACACCTCCGGTGGCAGCGGTCGTCGCCTTGTGGTCGATATCGGCGGTGCAAGTACCGAACTGATTATCGGTGAAGGTTTCGAAGCCAAAGCACTGACCAGTCTAAAAATGGGCTGTGTCACTTGGTTGGAGAACTTCTTTAAAGACCGCCAATTAAATGCACGTAACTTCGAAGCCGCAATTGAAGGTGCGAAGCAAACTCTGATGCCAATCTTAGAGCAGTACACCGACCTAGGTTGGGATGTGTGCGTTGGGGCATCGGGTACCGTTCAAGCACTACAAGAGATAATGCTAGCGCAAGGTATGGACGAAGTGATTACTCACTCCAAACTTAAGCGTCTGCAAAAGCAGGCGATGCTTGCTGATCACTTGGAAGAGCTCGATATTGAAGGGCTTACCCTAGAACGTGCTTTGGTATTCCCAAGTGGCTTATCCATTTTAATTGCGATCTTTGAGCTACTAGAAATCGATGCCATGACACTGGCTGGCGGCGCACTACGTGAAGGCTTGGTGTACGAGATGGTTGACGAGCTTCGTCAAAACGACATCCGTGCACGCACTATTTGTAGCGTACAAAGCCGTTACCAACTGGATTGCCATTACGGTGAACAAGTCGCAAAACTTGCGGGCAAACTGCTTGAGCAAGTTGGCGGTGAAGCATGGGTTACAGAACCTCAAGGTAAAGTGCTGCTAGAAACAACAGCGAAGCTGCATGAAATCGGGCTGACTATCGATTTCAAAAAAGGTGGTGCACACAGCGCTTACCTGCTTCAGCACTTGGATTTACCTGGTTACACGCGCGCGCAAAAGTTCTTTATCGGTGAAATTGCTCGCCGTTACCGTGAACAGCTGACCTCACTGCCGGAGCAACATGCCCTGTCAGGCACCAGTGGTAAACGCGTGCTGCGTCTATTACGTCTTGCGGTTCTACTCAGCCATCGTCGCAACCCTGAACTGGAGCCAAATGTGACTCTAACAGCAGAAGGCGACAAACTGACGCTCAACATTGATGCGCAGTGGCTAGAGGCAAACCCACTGACAGCCGCTGAGTTGGAAATTGAATCCAACCGTCAGACAGACATCGGCTGGCCGTTAAGCGTCGTAGCAATATAATCGACCACTTCTGTCATAACGTATTAAGCCCAAGCACTCGCTTGGGCTTTCTTGTATCGAACTTTTACCCCAACAAAACGTGCTGCTCAGCAAAAATCTCAGCTTCTCCGCTCTACATCGAAAAACAGCCATGCTTTATTGATAAACACGATTTAGCCAACCAAGATGCACCATCATGAAAACCGTTTTAATGACTGGCTTAACGGGCACGCTCGCCCCTAAAGTTGCTCATCAGTTCCACCTCCGCGGCTGGAATGTATTGGAATGGAATCACCATCAAATCCCGCCGGATGATCTACAGCGAAGTGAGCAATTTTGGCAACAGCACCACATTGATGCGGTGTGCCATATGGCGATGGGGAGTGAAGCGTGGGCAGCGTGGCTCGGTGAACACTGCAAACAGCGCAACATTCCTTATCTTTTTGTCAGCACAGCAATGGTATTTGATGCCACAAAAAATGGGCCTTATGGCATCTTTGAAGAAAGAAACACCCAAGATGATTACGGCAAATACAAAATTCGTTGTGAAGATGCAATCTGGCAAGCAAATCCAGATGCGATGATTGCTCGAATCGGTTGGCAACTCCATCACCAAGCAGAAGGCAATAACATGTTGGCGCATCTCGACCGCCAACATGAAGAGAACGGCGTTATTACCGCTAGCACAGCTTGGTATCCCGCGACTTCTCATATGGACGATACTGCACTCGCCTTTTTGCAGCTTATTGAGCGGAACGAAGCCGGCTTATATCACCTTGATAGCAACTTAAAGGATAAGTGGAATTTCTACGAACTCGTTTGTGCACTCAAGCAGCATTACAACAAGCCATGGCAAGTGCTGCCAGGCAATGACTATCACCATGACCAACGTCTAACAGATGAACGAATTGCCTTGCCGCCATTGAGTGAACGTTTCAACAAGCCAGAGCAAATCCAGCAAGCCGGCATCATAGGCATCAACTGGGGACGCACACACATTCCCCACTATCGAAACAATGGTGTATCGGTCACGACGTTATGCGCCAACCAAATAGAACCTCTTCAGCAAGCCTGCAATGAAGAAGCGATCCCAAAGGCAGAAACGAACATCAGCGCACTCACACAACTTGATGCAGTGACCATCGCGACACCTGCGCATACTCATGCGGAGATAATTAAGAAGTTAGGTTCAACCAAGCTAATTTGTGAAAAGCCATTGGTGGGATTGAATTCCGACATCACTCACTGGCAGCAAGCGAACTCCAACCTATTGGTTAATTACGCCTTTGCTCAGCTAAATACCGCCAAGACGATAGAGGAGTGGCTCACTTCGCAAACCCAACCTTGTGTGGTCAATCTAGTCACCCAAGTTAACCTACCGGGCACCTTCACACTCAAAGAGTGGTTTCTTGAGACAGCTAGCCACCCTATCTCTTGGTTGCTGCACTGCTTTGGAGACTATTCTCAGTCAACACTGACTGAGGAAAACGGCCAACTGATCGTTGAGCTGCAATGTGGCGACCACCAGCTAAGGTTTGTATTTGAATTAACTGGTGAGCCGGGCATCGAGCACAATCTAACGATTCAATCCAACCAAACCTTAACCAGCAAAGGCTACTACCGTGTCGGCGAAAAATGGCGTTTCGAGCCCATTCTCGTTAATGGCAAAGCGATAAATGATGGGGAATACAGCGAGTCTGATTGCTGGCAGGACGCCAATCAACGCAGTGTCGGTCTGATGTTGGCGATGTTCAATCAAAGCATCAGTTGGGAGAATGGCCTGCAACTTGGCGCCTTTGATGCGCAAAAAGCCATTTTGATTGAGAAGATGCTCCGTTAGCCATTTCACCAACGAGCTTCCTCTACGTTCCGTATCTTCGATTAAAAGGTCTCACTCGGGACCTTTTTTATTACTCCATTTTTACCTTCGTACAGCTTAGTGAGCTTTTGGACACCCATGATCTAATTACTCCCCACGCTGTACAAAACGCTCTAAACCCAAGTAAACAGGCACAAAAAAGCCGCTTGATTTGAGCAAGCGGCTTTCGGGGTTCCCACTGATATTAAGACTGAACGCTTGTCGTCACCTTAAAGTCAGGGTTCACCGCAGTCAGCTTCTTAATTAGGTAATTCAGTAGTACGCCATACATAGGAACGAACAGACCAAGACTGATAATCAGTTTGAAGCCATAATCCACCAGCGCGATTTCCGTCCAATGCTCCGCCATAAATGGATCTGGGCTTTGGTAGAACGCAATAGCGAAGAAAGCGATGGTATCAAGTGCATTACCGAAAAGCGTTGAACACGTTGGTGCCACCCACCATTGCTTCATTTGACGTAGGCGGTTAAACACGTGCACATCCATGATCTGACCAAGTAGGTACGCCATGAAGCTAGCAATCGCGATACGAGCAACGAATAAGTTAAATTCCCCTAGATGGCCAAAACCTTGGAATTGACCTTCGAAGAACACCACCGATAAGAAGTAAGACACTGCTAAAGCAGGCAACATCACTAAGAAGATGATTTTACGCGCCAACTGAGCACCGAAAATACGCACAGTTAAGTCAGTCGCTAAGAAGATAAATGGGAAAGTGAATGCACCCCAAGTGGTATGGAAACCGAAAATAGTAAACGGTAGCTGAACTAGGTAATTGCTAGATGCAATAATGACTAGGTGGAATAGAACCAGATAGATAAGGGCGTTGCGCTGCTGCGCAGGGGTAAAGTTACTCATGCGATACCTTTTTAGTTTGGTTTGGGGGTGAGGGAACCCAAATCGAGTCACTGAATAAAGTGGCTCTTACCAACAATGTAAAATGAAAAATAAACTGGCTTGGCTCATTCTGAGCGAAGCGGTGGGCGATTATACATTAACCACTTTTCGCCGCAAGTCGTCTGTTTTACGCAAACGTTTGAGCATAAAAAAGGGTGTTTCATGTGAAACACCCTTTCAAGAAAAATTCTATTTTTAGAAGCCGCGCTGGAACAATCCTGCAAGATAATCCAACTCTTCCCTGCTCTCTTCAATTGCTAACGCTTCAAACCAAATCGCTTCGCTGTAATGCTCTGCTTTCATAAACAGTCGGCAACCTTCAAAGTCGATCAGCCAAGAGTGAATGTCCGCATCCCATTGCTTTTCCACCACAGTTGCAGAAAGCAAGCCGACTAAACGCTCACCTAAGGCAGGAAAGCTATCAAGGTCAAAGCTCGGCGCAGTAATGATTAAGCGCCCTTCTTGTGCCATGTAATCCGCTAAGCCAAATTCCTTGTGCATCTTGGTTCCTTATCCGTGGTGAGTAATATGTTCTTGAATCAAATCAAGGAATGGATCGGCGTACTTCTCCAGTTTGCGCTGACCAACGCCGCTAACTGCCAGCATTTCGCCGTAAGACGTTGGCAGAATTTCCGCCATATCAATCAGAGTCGCATCACTAAAGACCACGTATGGTGGCAAACCATCTTCATCAGCAATCGACTTACGCAGCTTACGTAACTTAGCAAACAGCTTTTTGTCGTAGTTCTTGCTGGTCAGTTTATCTGATTTAGCCGCACGTGCTGCGGTGTCTAAACGTGGAACCGCTAACTCCAGAGTCACATCGCCACGCAGCAGCGGACGCGCCTCTTCGGTAAGTTGCAGCGTTGAGTTACGCGTGATGTTTTGAAACAACAGTCCTTTATGGATTAACTGACGGAAAATACTCACCCAGTAATCGTGGCTGTGATCGCGCCCTATCGCGTAGGTAGAAATCTTATCGTGCCCGTTTTCACGTACACGAATGTTTTGCATGCCACGTAGCACTTCTACCACGTAGCCCATACCAAAGCTCTGATTAACACGGTACACACAAGATAACGCCTTACGCGCTTCTTCCGTGGCATCAAAGTGCTTCGGCGGATCTAAGCAAATATCGCAGTTGCCACATGGCTTCTCGCGATACTCACCAAAGTAATTCAATAGCACCTGACGACGACAAGTTTGCGCCTCAGCAAAGGCACTCATCGCATTCAGTTTATGGGTTTCCACCTGCTTCTGTGGACCATCGTCTTTCTCATCCAACATACGGCGCAGCCAACTGATATCCGCCGGGTCATACAACATCATGGCTTCCGCAGGCAAACCATCACGCCCTGCACGACCGGTTTCCTGATAGTAGGACTCGATATTGCGCGGGATATCAAAGTGAACCACAAAGCGCACGTTTGGTTTGTTGATGCCCATACCGAATGCCACGGTCGCCACCACGATTTGGATATCATCGCGTTGGAAAGCTTCTTGAACGTAAGCGCGCTCATCGGCGTCCATACCTGCGTGATAACCAGCAGCACGAATGTGGTTGTTACACAACTTCTCGGTCACCATCTCAACTTTCTTACGGCTACCACAATAGATGATGCCGCAATTACCCTTTTGGGTTTCAAGATAACGAACGATTTGCGAAACCGGTTTGTGCTTCTCAACTAAGTTGTAGCGGATGTTAGGACGGTCGAAGCTGCCTAGGTAAACCTCTGGATTATTAAGTTGCAGACGCTCAAGAATATCTCGGCGCGTTGCGTCATCTGCGGTCGCCGTCAGCGCCATAAATGGCACGTGGGAAAACTGCTGCTTAAGCTGACCAAGCGCGGCGTATTCGGGCCGGAAATCGTGCCCCCACTGGGAAATACAGTGCGCTTCATCGACGGCAATCATCGATAGCGGCAAGTTTTCCAAACGCTCAATGAAGTCACGCATCAATACGCGCTCTGGCGAGACGTACACCAACTTAAGATGACCTGTGTGCATACGGTTATACACGCTGAGCAGCTCTTCACGAGGCATGGTCGAGTTAATGCACTCAGCCGCTACACCGTTGGCTTTAAGCTGGTCCACTTGGTCCTTCATCAGCGAGATAAGCGGAGAAATGACCAAAGTAATGCCAGAGCGAACCAAAGCAGGAATTTGATAACACAGCGACTTACCGCCACCCGTAGGCAGGATAACTAAGCTGTCGCGACCTTCTACTGCAGCGTCAATCACCAACTGCTGACCATCACGGAACTCTTGGTAACCAAACACATCCTCCAACACACGTTGAGGCGTTACAGGCGAGTCTGATTGTTCGGCTAACAAGGTAGAGGTCATGAAAAATCTCAGATTGGGTCTTAAAAAGAGGTGCTTATGCATGCTACTAGCACGCAAAGTGAGGGCACATTGTAATGGGGTTTCATGGTGAATAAAACCGCAAATTGTTAGGTGATTCAGCTCACGACTCGTATACTGATTTTCTGCTCTATAAAAACTCAATTAGGTGACATCCCATGACACCAGAAGAACAACAACGCTCACGGCAAGGCGTCTTGCTTGCTATTGGCGCGTACACCATGTGGGGCATCGCACCCATTTACTTCAAATCGATTGCTGAAGTCTCGCCACTAGAGATCTTAAGCCACCGAGTGATTTGGTCTTTCTTTTTGCTAGCCGCACTCCTCCATTTTGGTCGCCATTGGCGCTCGGTTCGCGACATCATTAAAAACAAAACCAAGATGATGTTTCTGGTTTCTACTGCCATTTTGGTCGGTGCAAACTGGTTGATCTTCATTTGGGCGGTGAACTCGAATCACATGCTCGATGCCAGCTTAGGTTATTACATTAACCCACTGATCAACGTCTTACTCGGGATGGTCTTCCTTGGTGAGCGCCTACGTAAACTTCAGTGGTTCGCGGTTGTCCTTGCTGCTTGTGGCGTATTAGTTCAGCTGATCGTCTTTGGCTCGGTGCCTGTGGTCGCGATAGCGCTGGCAATGAGTTTCGGCTGTTATGGCTTGCTGCGTAAGAAAGTCAGTGTGGAAGCACAAACCGGACTGTTTATTGAAACCTTGGTGATGTTACCTGCTGCAGCAATTTACCTGCTGTTTATTGCGAGTTCACCGACGTCCAACATGCTAGATAACCCAATGCAGCTGAATACCTTGTTGATTGCTGCAGGCGTGATCACTACCCTGCCGCTACTGTGTTTTACTGGCGCAGCAACCCGTCTAAAGTTATCGACGTTGGGCTTCTTCCAATACATTGGTCCAAGTCTGATGTTCTTGCTTGCGGTGCTGATTTACGGCGAACCGTTCACCAGCGATAAAGCCATTACCTTCGCCTTTATTTGGGGTGCTTTGGTGGTGTTTAGCTTTGATGGTCTGCGTAATAACCGCAAGTCACGCAAAGCGGCTCAAGCTGCCTGATCGTTTTTTACAAGACATTTAAGAAATTGATGGATAAGCTTGGTCATAATGTGACCAAGCTTTTTTTATTTAATGGAACATATTCAGTACTACGCAACCGACCATGACAACTTGAGTCTGATAGAGGCGAAATACCAGAAATTTGCTTTTCAAAGGCATTACCACCTGGATTTTCATCTCGGTCTGATCACGCATGGTGCGCAGAAGTTCCAATACCAAGGTAACAGCCACCAAGTTGGTCACGGGCAAATTGTGATAATGCCGCCAGATGAGCTGCACGACGGGCAATCTAAGCTCGAAAGTGGCTATGAAGTGAATGTATTTGCGATCGAACCTCACCTATTGAGCGATCTGGCTGATCTTAAGCAAAACGGTCAAATAATACACTTCAACGAGCTGATCATCTCGGATCCACAGATATTTTCACAACTTAGTAACTTACATGGGCTACTTCGTCGTGAAAACCTCAGCCAACTCACCAAAGATTGCCTTCCTTTTGAAGGATTTAACCAGCTTTTTGATCGCTACGGATCGCTTGAGCGACAAAAAGTAGTACCACTTGGGAATCAATCGCTTGGGACGTTAAAAGATTATCTAATGGCAAACCTCGACCAAGCGGTGCGTTTGGATTCACTTTCAGAGCTGTGCCAACTGAGCCCAACTCAGTTCCAGCGCCACTTTAAAGCGCAAACTGGCATGACGCCTTACGCATGGTTCGCACGCCTGCGCCTCGAACAAGGCATGAAGTTACTGCAATCTGGCCAATGTGGTACCGACGTCGCCCATCAAATCGGTTTCTACGATCAAGCGCATTTCAGCAAAGCGTTTAAGCAGACCTACGGCGTTTCCCCTTCTCAAGTGACTCGTTAATTTCATTTACCGAGAAAGCTGTCAGTTTTTTACAAGCGCCACAGGTGACTTGCCACGACAATAGCCGCATTGGTTATATTTGAGATGTGTTATGAATGAATCCACCATATTGCTGACACTCGCCAGCATTCACTTTATTGCCCTAATGAGTCCCGGTCCCGACTTTGCGTTGGTCGTACAAAACGCGACGCGTCATGGTCGTCAAACTGGCTTGTACATTGCGCTGGGATTGTCTGTCGGTATTTTGCTGCACTCTTTGTTTAGCCTGACAGGCGTAAGTTATATCGTCCACCAACACCCAGTGCTGTACTCCGTGGTGCAACTGCTCGGTGGTAGTTACCTGCTCTATCTAGGTATTGGTGCATTACGCGCCGTGATCTCAATGATCAAAAACCCACAGGCGGATCAACCTAAGAAGCAAAACAACCTAGTGATCAGCAATAAGCGTCAGGCATTTGCTAAAGGATTTGCGACCAACATTCTTAACCCGAAAGCCTTGGTGTTCTTTATCAGTTTGATGTCAAGCTTAGTCCCTGCAGGTATGTCGATCACTGGCAAAGGTATTGCTTTGGTCATCCTGTTTGGCTTGTCGCTATTCTGGTTCTCTAGCCTTGCATGGATGCTGTCGACACAGCGCTTACAACGTAAATTGCAACAAGCAGGCATCTACATCGACGGTCTGTGTGGCGTGGTATTTACTCTCGTGGGCGGCAGCATTTTGTACCAAACCATCAGCACTTTTATCGGATAAAGTACTGATTTAAAAGCGTAGCACAATCGACATTTCTAAGATTGCTGACTCGACGTGACTCTTCATGACTGCCAAGCTGAAAGCACAAAACTGGCAACATGGAGAGTCATCATGCATTGGACGTTCAACCGACTCGTGACCACGGGTCTTTTTCTTACTTCCCCACTCGTCTTATCTACCTCAGCCTTTGCTAACCAAGCGGCAGATGCCGTTGCGCCGGAGCACAGTACTGGCTTCGAGCAAAAGCAGTTGGTCAAAGCCAAAGATTATATGGTCACCGCAGCCAACCCACTTGCCACTCAAGCCGGGGCAGACGTTCTTGCACAAGGCGGGAATGCTATTGATGCTATGGTTGCCGTACAACTGATGCTGGGCTTGGTAGAACCGCAATCTTCAGGCATTGGTGGTGGCGCCTTCTTAGTGTATTGGGACAGTAAGAAACAAAAACTGACCACGTATGATGGACGTGAAACCGCACCGCTCGCCGCAACGCCGAAACTCTTCCTAGATGACAAAGGACAACCACTGCAGTTTTACGATGCGGTTGTCGGTGGGCTTTCCGTTGCCACTCCTGGCACAGTGAAACTACTGTGGGACACGCACCAGAAATACGGCAAGTTGGAATGGAAGAAGATCATCCAACCTGTGATTACCTTGGCTGAGCAAGGTTTCGAGGTCAGTCCTCGTCTCGCGAGCCTGATTGAGAAAGATGCCAAGCGCCTATCACGCTTCCCTGCAACTAAGGCTTACTTCTTTAATTCAGATGGCTCACCAAAAGCCGAAGGCACGTTGTTGAAGAACCCTGAATACGCGCAAACTCTGACGGCAATTGCAGAGCAAGGGGCAAAAGCTTTCTATCAAGGCGATATCGCCACAGACATTATCAAGACCGTACAAAATGCACCGGGCAATCCTGGCGTATTGGCACAACCTGACTTTGATGCGTTCCAAATCAAGCAACGTGAACCGGTTTGTGCGGCTTACCAAAGCTATGACATCTGCGGTATGGGACCACCAAGCTCTGGCGCATTGACGGTTGGACAGATTCTCGCGATCACCGAGCAATACGATCTTAAAGGCTGGGGAGCCGAAAGCGCAAAATCGTGGCAAGTGATCGCCGATGCATCTCGCCTTGCGTTTGCGGATCGCGGTAAATACATGGCTGACCAAGATTATGTGCCAATGCCAACCGAAGGCTTGCTTGATAAAGATTATCTCAAACAACGTGCTGAGCTTATCCAAGTCGGTAAAGCCTTGAGTAAGGTTGAAGCCGGCAATCCACCGTGGTCACACGCGATGAACTTAAGCATGGACCAATCAATCGAGCTGCCTTCCACCAGCCATTTCAATATCGTTGATAAGCAAGGCAATGTGGTTTCAATGACAACGACCATTGAGAACGCTTTTGGCTCACGCTTGATGGTGCGCGGCTTCTTGCTCAACAACGAACTGACCGATTTCTCTTTCCGCACTCATCAAGATGGTGTGCCAATCGCGAACCGCTTAGAACCGGGTAAACGCCCACGCTCATCCATGGCACCAACCATTATGATGAAGGATGACAAACCTTACATGGCAATTGGCTCACCGGGTGGCAGCCGCATCATTGGTTACGTCGCACAAGCCATTATCGCCCACACGCAATGGGATATGGACATCCAAAGCGCGATTAATCAACCACGATTACTGAACCGTTTTGGTACTTTAGATATTGAGCAAGGCACTGCTGCAGAAGGCTTGCAGCCTGAGTTGGAAAAGATGGGTTTTAAAACTGATGTTCGTGATTTGAACTCTGGACTGCATGCGATACGTATAACAAAAGACGGTCTTGAGGGCGCAGCCGATCCAAGGCGTGAAGGTGCCGCTATCGGGCAGTAAGAGTCTTTCGCTCGACCCCTTGTGCGAGATCTCTCACAAAGGGTTGAGCAAACCTCTCTTTTTTAATGGTAAAACCGTACAACAAAGAACATAAGTCATTGAATTTAATATTTATGTATCTTTTTTGAACGCAAAGAGAGTGAAAAAATGTGAGATTAGCCCGTTGTTGGAAATCGTTAAACACGTAATATTAAACCTGTCGGAAGGATGCTGACACGGAACAGGAAACACCACGGACTTGGTGAACTTCAGGAAGAAGAAACGGTTATTCAGGATGAATAGTCGGGCATGGATTGCAAAATTGGACATTGAACGGAATCAATAGTGACTAGGATGGTTGCTACTAAGGACGGGAAATGGACACCTCTGGACGAGGCAAGGATTTGAACATCAGGATGATGTCAGGGACACCGCTCAGGGAACAAGTGATGAGAGCTAACGAGGATGGTTAGCAGACCAGGATAAGGTCATTAAGGACACCGCTAGGAAGGCGACGTAAGGATTAAGCTGACGGATTCAGCACACTATCATGGATTAGATGCATGGAGCACTCTTAGTAGCCGGATTGCTGCGAGTAAGACTATAACCCCGACGGGCGCAAGCCCTCGGGGTTTTTCTTTGCCTAACATTTTTCTCAGCTGCTCTGCTGAAAACAGACATTCACCAACAACACCAGACTTCCCCTTCAAATAGCATCGTTAAATCGCGCTATCGCACTCCATTTATTGTTCCATTTTTTACTGCGTTAGCGACATGCAAACAACACAAACAAAAAGAGCCGCCGAAGCAGCTCTTAAGTTGATGAGTTTGTTGAAGCCTTACAGTTTCTCTAGTCGAGCGTAAGCAGTCACCAACCATTTGATGCCCTCACCATTAAAGGCAATCTGTACGCGACTCTGTGGACCACTGCCTTCGAAGTTGATGATGGTGCCTTCACCAAACTTAGGATGCATCACACGAGAACCTAGCGTAAAGCCAGTTTCATTGAAGCTCTCTTTCACCGCCGTTTGGCTAAATCGACCACTGCTTGCAGGACGGCTAACTTGCGCCTTCATGCGTACTTCATCTAGACAAGTTTCTGGCAGTTCACGGATAAAGCGAGACGGTTTATGGTACTTATCCTGACCGTACAAACGGCGCATTTCAGCATAAGTGATGTACAGTTTCTGCATCGCACGGGTCATGCCTACGTAACACAGACGGCGTTCTTCTTCTAAACGCCCTGCTTCTTCTGCCGACATTTGGCTTGGGAACATGCCTTCTTCCACACCGACCATAAACACCAATGGGAACTCTAGACCTTTCGCACTGTGCAATGTCATGAGCTGAACCGCATCTTCAAACTCATCCGCTTGTCCTTCACCCGCTTCTAATGCTGCATGGGTTAGGAATGCCGTCAGCAGTGACATGTCTTCGGCTTCTTCTGGTTTCTCGAATTGGCGAGTTGCGGTCACCAATTCCTCCAAGTTCTCAATACGCGCCTTAGACTTTTCGCCCTTCTCTTGCTCGTACATCGCGAACAAGCCCGAGTATTTGATCACATGGTCAGTTTGGTGATGCAGCGGCATCTCGATGGTGTCGTCTTCTAGTGCTGTGACAAGCTCGATAAAACGACTCAGAGCACCAGCAGCACGACCAGCAAGCACCTTCTCATCCAACATAGCCACACTCGCTTCCCACATGGTGCAACCACGGTCACGAGCCGCAAAACGGATGGTTTCAAGCGTCTTATCACCCAAACCACGTGTTGGCGTATTCACTACACGTTCAAATGCCGCATCATCATTACGGTTGGCAATCAGACGCATGTAGCTCAAGGCATCTTTGATTTCCTGACGTTCGAAGAATCGCATACCGCCGTAGATACGGTAAGGCAGACCAGCTTGGATTAGTGCTTCTTCAAGAACACGCGACTGGGCGTTGTTACGGTAAAGCATTGCAGCGTCATTCAGAGCACCACCCTTGTCTTGCCACTCTTTGATTTTGTTTACCGCAAAACGGGCTTCATCTAGTTCGTTGTAAGCGCTGTAAATCGAGATAGGCTCACCGACAACGCCATCTGTCCAAAGCTCTTTACCCATACGCTCGGTATTATTCGCGATCAGGGCGTTGGACGCTTCCAGAATGGTCTTGGTTGAACGGTAATTTTGCTCAAGACGAATGGTATTCACGCTTGGGAATTCCAGCGTAAACTTCTCAATGTTCTCGACTTTTGCACCACGCCAACCGTAAATCGACTGATCGTCATCACCTACGATCATCACGTGACACTCAGGTCCCGCCATCATACGTAGCCAAGCATATTGAATGTTGTTGGTATCTTGGAACTCATCCACCAAGATATGCTTAAAGCGTGCTTGGTAGTGTTCACGGACGAACTTGTTATCACGCAGTAGCTCATGTGCGCGCAGCAAGATTTCCGCAAAATCGACTAAACCAGCACGATCACACGCTTCTTGGTAAGCGGTGTACAACTGCAGATATGTCTTGGTCACTGGATCGTGGTACGCATCAATGTGCGACGGGCGCAGACCTTCGTCTTTCTTGCCGTTAATCCACCATGCCACTTGGCGTGCTGGCCACTGCTTCTCATCGAGGTTTTGCGCTTTAATCAAACGCTTTAGTAGACGCTGTTGGTCGTCACTGTCGATGATTTGGAAATCTTCCGGTAGCTTGGCATCAAGATAGTGCGCACGCAGAATACGGTGACAAATGCCGTGGAAAGTACCATTCCACATACCACCTGCACTGCCCATCATTAGCTCTTCGATACGTCCACGCATCTCTGCTGCCGCCTTATTGGTAAAGGTTACCGACATGATTGAGAACGGAGATGATTGCTCGACCGACATCAACCAAGCGATACGGTGAACAAGAACGCGTGTCTTACCACTCCCTGCACCAGCAAGGACGAGCAAGTTTTCTAGAGGTGCTGCAACGGCTTCACGTTGTTTGTCGTTCAAACCGTCGAGTAATAGAGATGGATCCATCATGATGAGAGCTACTGGTTATTTATACATAAAAATAGATTATAACCTAAACAACCTCTTCAGATTAGACAAAAATTCATAAAAAATTCGTCGTTTTTTTACTCTACACATCAATAAGTTATATAAATTACATTCTTTAAAACCATTTGTTTCGAAAATTTTTCTGAAAGTTTTTTAGCCAGTTTCCTATCTTTTAAGTTAAGCAAGTTGATAACAAAAACGCCAAAACAGGCGATTCATCTTGCCAACTTAAAGTAAAGGAAATCATTCAGAGGAATTTATTATGAAAAAGTCGAATCTAGCTGTTACTGCTGCTGTTACTGGTCTTCTAGCTCTTGGTGGCACAATGCTAACTGCAGCTCCAGCTGTCGCTGCTGATAAAGAGAAGTGCTACGGCGTTTCTAAAGCAGGTAAAAACGACTGTGCAACGAAAAGCAGCTCATGTGCTGGTACTTCTAAAGAAGATAACCAAAAAGACGCGTTTGTAGTCGTACCAAAAGGTCTATGTGACAAACTCGTTGGCGGTAGCACTTCTTCTTCATAATCTTTTATCGCTAGCTACTGCAAGGATGCGTTGACGCTCAACCAGCGCATCCTTCTCTTCCCGCCCGCTTTGAAAAGGAGTTTCACGTGAAACACCACACCTTCCACGACCTTGTTGGAGTTGGATTGAGAACCCCTCACCTCGATTACTTTAGCCAAAACAAACCCGAGTTATCTTGGTTAGAAATCCACAGTGAAAACTATTTTCAACCCAACGCTGCAGAGCGCAATCAATTACAAGCATTACGCGAGCAATATCAAATTAGCTGTCACGGCATTGGTCTGTCATTAGGTTCGGTGGAACGTGTGAATCAAAAGCACCTTGCTCAACTTAAAGCGCTGATTGACTCAATCGACCCGATTCTTGTTTCTGACCATTTGAGTTGGAGTGAAAACGGCGGTCACTACTTTAATGACCTGCTTCCACTTCCGTATACGGAAGAAGCGCTCAAAGTGTTCACTCGTAACGTGAATGAAGTGCAGGATTATTTGCAACGCGAGATCTTGATAGAGAACCCATCTAGTTATGTGAAGTTTCAACATTCGACCATCAGCGAATGGGAGTTCCTTACCGAAGTGCAAAAGCGCACTGACTGTCGTTTATTGCTCGATTTAAACAATGTTTATGTTTCGGCATTCAACCACGGTTTTGATTGCGACACATACCTAGATGCAATTCCAGCCGACAAAGTGGATGAGATTCACTTGGCAGGTTTTACCATCAAACAACTCGACAAAGGTGAGATATGGATTGATACCCATAGCCGCCCAGTTAGTGACGAAGTTTGGCAACTGTTCGCGCAGTGGACAAAAAAACATGGTCCACGTCATGCATTGATTGAATGGGATTTGGATATCCCCGCGCCAGAAATCTTACTCGGAGAAGCACAGAAAGCATCGCAGCTGCTGTTGCAAGGCACACTTCCAAGTGAACAAAGCGAACCAAGGAAGGCATCATGAATCTAGCCACCTTACAAAGCCAGTTTGCTAAAGCCCTACACTATCAAGCACTCGGTGAAGATTGCGATATTGCCAGTGATGAGTTTACCGCTGATGAACGCATGCAGATTTACCGCAATAACTTTATCGTTAGCTTGAGCGAGGTGTTATCCGCGACCTACCCGATGGTTGAAGCACTGCTTGGTGAAGAGTGCTTTGAACAGATGGCTCGCCAGCATGTTCTCTCTTATCCATTAGAAGAAGGAAATGTGGTGCATTATGGCGACGGCTTTCAAGACACCATCATGCAGTTTAGTCAGGTGATCGCACAAGCACCTTACAGCCCTGAAGTCGCACGCTTCGAATGGCATATCGACCTCGCTCGTCAAGCACAGTATGAACAATCCAATGCGGCAGCATTAAAACCGCTTGCGTTACTTGGCGAAGTGAGTGAGGAGCAACAACCCGCTTTGGTTTTGCACCTTAAACAAGGCTGCCGCAGCTTTGACTCCAGCTACGCAGTATTTGATTTGTTCAGCGCGATTCAAACTGGCCAATTCGAACAACTTAATATCAACCAATTACAGCAAGGTGTCATCTCGATTCAACCCAATGGAGAAGCCTTGTGTCACGCACTCGATGCCGATGTGTTCCAACTGCTGCAATGTTTAGAGCAGAAACTGAGTTTGAGCGAAATACCTGAAGTTTTACTCGCTCATCTCAATAGCATCATGGCACTCGATCTCGTTGACGGCTTTACATTGAAATCAATCTAAGGAGCACTCTATGACGGATACGGTTAAAAACTTAGTGAATCGGTACGACGATTTAATCAGTACCCTACAAGCCGGCTTTGTCCCTTTACTACTTCTCTTTTGTCGCTTGTGGGTTGCATGGGTATTCTTCAATTCAGGGCTAATCAAACTCTCGTCTTGGGATAGCACACTGTATTTATTTGAGCTGGAATACCAAGTGCCAATACTGCCATGGGAATTGGCGGCTTACTTAGGTACGGCTGCAGAATTAGTTCTACCGGTGTTCTTGGCACTAGGATTGGTTACCCGCCCGATGGCTGCGATTCTGTTTGTGTTCAACATCATCGCTGTAGTCTCTTACCCGCTGCTGTGGGAGAAAGGTTTCTATGATCACCAACTTTGGGGATTGATGATCCTAGTTGTGATTGTGTGGGGACCAGGACCATTGTCCCTCGACCACATACTGAAGAAGAAAATCACTCACTAAAAAAATCCCCGCATCATGCGGGGATTTTTTTATTATTTGTTCAAGTAAGCCAGTAGCTCTTCAGCTGAGATACCTTGCTTCGCGAGGTCTTTTGCCATCTGCTCTACTTGCTCGCCTTTACGTGATTCAATCACTTGCTGAAATTGATACACAAGATCACGTAATACCGGCACTGGAACTTGTTTTGCCGCGCTACGAATGCGCTCAGAGCTTTGGTTACCTAATTCGTTAAGCAACTTACCAAACATCACCTTTTCTGGTGACTCTTCCATTTGCTCTAGGATACGAGCCATTTCATACGTGGTTAACGACATTACTTTATGAGTTCCGTTATGGTGTCGAGAAAAGTTTGAACGACAAATATACACGCGTTAGGTACATTGGAAAATACTAAATTACCGAGTTTTACGCATTCGCCAATTTCGCATGCCAGTTCTTACCTGCTTTGCTAAACAGAATCACCAAAGCTGGAAGCAATACCCACATATGAATCGCAATCAGAGTTTGTGGATCCAGTGATAAACGCTGTAGCGTACCCACCAACAAACCAGAGCCACTCATTTGGAACAAACCAAGCAATGCAGCCGCAGTACCCGCTTTATCACCAAACGGTTCTAACGCTTTACCAGCTGCTGCGCCAAGAATCCAAGCGAAGCCAACCGATGAGATAAAGATTGGCAGCATGAAAGACAGTGCCGTATTGTGCTCTTTCATCACCATCATGATCACGCCAGCAATTGCCAGTAAGCAGATACCAACAACCAGTGAATTGTGTGTGCCCCAGCGATCCATGAACTTAGGCGCAAGCATACAAGCAGCAATGTTGAACGCCGCATTCAAACCAAACCAGAAGGTGAATTCATTCATCGATAGTCCCATGCCTGTCATCAACACTACAGGTGCAGACGTTACATAAGCAAGAATGACCGCCATCGCCATCAAACACAGTGAAGCGTGGAAGATGAATGATGGTGTGCTCAAGACTGCCCAGTAGCGGCTCAGTTTAAATACCGCCTGCTTTTCTGTTGCAGGGTTGGTTTCCTTCATTCCAAAGAACATCATCGCTCCTGCAATTACAGCGAAACCCGCCATAAAGCTGAAGTTTGCACGCCAATCAAATTGTTGGGTTAACCAACTACCAAGAATCGGTGCTAATGCTGGGATAAAGCAGATCGCACCGTTAAGGTAGCTGATCATTTTGCCGCTTTTTTCCGGACCAAAGATATCGCGAACTGTTGCAAAGGCTGCTACAGATGTTGCACAAGCACCTAAGCCTTGTAGCAAGCGAGCCGCCAACATCCACTCAATATTTTGAGCACTCCACGCCAATAAAGCGCTCAATGCGTAGATGGTGATGCCTCCCAATGCAACAGTTCGACGTCCGAGTTTATCTGCCAAGGGACCAGCGAATAACTGACCAACACCCATAGCAAATAGGAACCAAGTGATGGTGTCTTGTGCCAATGCATTTTCTACCTGAAAAGTGGACGCGATAAGAGGCAAAGCAGGTAGATAGATATCAATCGCAAGCGGACTGAACAGAACTAACATGGTCAACAGCGCCATCTGTTTTTTGCTATTTGTAATATGGCTAGACACAAAACACTCCAAATTGAACAAGAACTTTTGAGCAAAGCTTAATCATCTGATGATATGAATGGAAATGATGTATACTCATGACCATTATTCCAATGGGGAAAATCACTGTGAACGTAGAGAAACTGGCACGCATCGACCTCAATTTGCTGGTCTGTTTTAAAGTGCTGATTGAAGAGTTGAATGTCACCCGAGCCGCCCACAGACTGTGCTTGAGTCAGTCTGCCGTGAGCAAATCCTTAGCAAAATTACGTACCCAATTTGATGATCCCCTATTCACTCGAAACTCACACGGCTTAACGCCAACACCGCGCGCATTGTTCCTTAAACCGAAACTGGATCTGTTGATAAACCAACTTGAGGTACTGACTCAACCCGAAGAGTTCTCGCCACAGAGCAGTGAGTACCGTTTTCAAATCGCAGCGGTAGAGAGTGTCTACCCGCTCATTCTGCCCCACTTCTTGCCAGCGATTTTCCAACAAGCACCAGGCGTGACCATAAGCACCCACTCTTGGTCGGAACAAACGTTCAAGATGATTCAGCGCGGTGAAATCGATTTAGGCATGACAGGTCGAGACATCGACATCAACGATGCCAAGCTGACTATGCTGCCGCCAGATGACATTTGTGAGCAGGAAATCTATCGTGACCACCAAATGTGTATCGTGCGTAAAGACCACCCGGCTTTGCGTGGTAATTGGAACTTAGAAGCTTATCTAGCCCTGCGTCATGTACAGGTGCGTTGTGATGGCAACGACCGTTGGTTGCTCGACTATCGTTTAGCCGACATTGGTCGCGAACGTGATATCGCAGTCACCGTTCCGGACTTTAACAGTGCCGCCAGTTTGTGTTCTTACACGGATTTTGTGTTTACCGCGCCAAGCCACTTTGTGAAGCTGGCAGCCAAGCAACACGACATGGCATTGCTGCCTCTGCCACTCGAATTCCCGCCAATGGCTTACACTTTGTTCTGGCACCGAGACAGAGAAAATGACCCAGCTTTGACTTGGCTACGTACCATGATCACGCAAAAAACCGATCATCTTAGATAAAAATCCCGGACGCGATTTGCGCTCTTACGGTAAAATGAGTAGCTTAACAGTCGATAGTCCTTTTTGGCTCATCTATGGCCTGTTGTACTCCGACTCTATTGAAGTGATTGCGAACCTCAATGGAATCGTAAACTGCATGAAGCAGATGGAAACAGCTCCCACACCTGAGCATGAAGGAGCGGTAATTTGAAGGAATAACACAGATGCACAACGATACCCAAAGCCGCGTGAATGCAATTCGCGAATGGCTAGCACAACATAATATTGATGCCCTACTTGTCCCACATGAAGACGAGTATTTGGGCGAATACGTACCAGCGCACAACGAGCGTTTACATTGGCTAACTGGTTTTACAGGTTCTGCTGGTGCTGCGGTAATCACCAAAGACAAAGCCGCTATCTTTGTTGATGGTCGCTACACGGTACAAGTCACTAAGCAGGTTCATGCTGATCTATTCGAATACCGCCACCTAATTGAAGAGCCTGCGCTAGATTGGATTAAAGACCATCTTGCAAATGGCGCGTCTGTGGCAATCGACCCTCGCATGCATAACTCTGCTTGGTTAGACATGGCACAAGCAAAACTTGCAGGTGCACTTGAGCTTAAGATTCTCGACAGCAACCCAATTGATGAGCTGTGGCACGACCGCCCTGCTCCTGTGGTTTCTGACGTTCGCCTAATGGCAACAGAAGCGGTTGGTCAATCAAGTGAAAGTAAGCGCCAAGAAATCGCAGAGCTCGTGAAAAAAGCCGGCGCAGACAGCGCGGTGATCACAGCACTTGATTCTATCTGTTGGTTGCTCAACGTTCGTGGTCTAGATGTATCACGTCTACCAGTTCTGCTTTCTCACGCGATTCTGCATTCAGACTCAAGCGTGGAATACTTCCTAGATCCAGCGCGCCTACCTGCTGAGTTTGACGCTCACGTTGGTTCTGGCGTAACAGTTCATCACCCAGAAGCATTACAAGCACGACTAGAAACTCTAACTGGCAAGAATGTACTGGTTGACCCTGCGACAAGTAACGCATGGTTTAAGCTGGTTCTACAAAATGCTGGTGCATCAGTGGTGAGTAAAGCTGATCCATGCCTAATGCCAAAAGCGGCGAAGAACGAGGTTGAAATCGCAGGCATGAAAGCATGTCATATCCGCGATGGCGTGGCGATGAGTAAGTTCCTATCATGGTTAGATGCTGAAGTCGTTGCAGGTAACCTGCATGATGAAGCGACGCTGGCAGACAAACTGGAAGCGTTCCGTAGCGAAGACTCGACACTAATGGATCTTAGCTTCGATACCATTTCGGCAGCAGGTGGCAACGCGGCGATGTGTCACTACAACCACGAAAACCAACCTGAACCTGGCAAGCTAGAACTGAACACGCTTTACCTAGTGGATTCAGGCGGTCAGTACCTAGATGGCACAACAGACATCACGCGTACAATTGCGATCGGTCAGCCTTCACAAGAGATGATTAAACAATTCACTCTCGCGCTAAAAGGTCACATCGGTGTTGCTCGTGCACGTTTCCCGAAAGGCACACGTGGTTACCAAATCGATACACTAGCTCGCCAACACCTATGGGCGGAAGGCTACGATTACGATCATGGTACTGGTCACGGTGTTGGTCACTTCCTAAGTGTTCATGAAGGTCCGGCGAGCATTTCTAAGAAGCAAATCGACGTGCCTCTAACAGAAGGTATGGTGCTATCCAACGAGCCAGGTTACTACCGTGCAGATGCGTTTGGTATCCGTATCGAGAACCTAGAGCTTGTTGTTGAAACCCCGACTAACGGTGACTTCCCTGTTCTGTCATTTGAGTCGCTAACGCGCTGTCCAATCGACAAGCGCAATATCAACGTTAATATGCTAACTCGTCCAGAACTTGCTTGGCTGAATGATTACCATCATAAGGTATGGGATGAGATCAGCCCACTTGTTGAAGGTGATGTGAAAGAGTGGCTTCGTCAAGCAACGCTACCAGTAGCACACAGCTAGAAGCTAGAAGCTAGAAGCTAGAAAAAGTAGAGGGTTGATGTTTTACATCAACCCTCTTTTCTTTACTTATGTTTCACGTGAAACATAACGATGACCAGTGCCTTTCTTTGCTACTTAACCAGAATACGCCGAGTGCCAATCTCGCCATACTGGGTCAAACCCTTTGGCTCGAATCATATCTTCCACAGAACCTGCGCTTCGCTCATCACTGATCTCAAACTGCTCGAGTTCAACATCATCCATCGCATAACCACCCGGCTGAGTTTTCGAAGCTGCAGACATACTGGTAATGCCTAAAGGCAATGCGTTATCTCTAAACTTCGGTGACTCACGAGTCGATAATGACAACTCCACTTCTGGATTCAACAAACGATAAGCACAAATCAGCTGAACAAGCTGCTTATCCGTCATGACTGATTTGGGTTGGAGCGCACCCTCACAAGGACGTAAACGTGGGAAAGAAATTGAATAACGAGTCTGCCAATACGTGCGCTCAAGATAGTCCAAGTGCGCTGCCACATAAAAACAGTCGGTACGCCACTCTTCCAACCCTATCAAAGCACCAATACCGATCTTATCGATGCCCGCTTTTGCAAGACGATCGGGTGTATCCAATCGGTATTCGAAATCCATTTTATTGCCACGCAAATGGTGCTCAGCATAAGTCGATGGATGATACGTTTCTTGATAGACCATCACCGCATCCAAACCCAATGTCTTGAGCTGTGCGTATTCGTCTTGATCTAGCGGCTGCACTTCCATCGCCAAATAGTTAAAGCGCTTCTTAATCATCGGCACCATTTCGCGAAAGTATTGCATGCCCACTTTGGTTTCGTGCTCGCCAGTCACTAGTAATACGCTATCGAACTTCATGCGTTTAATGGCTTCTACTTCAGCAGCCACCTCGTCCCTATTCAAGGTACGACGCTTGATTCTGTTCTCCATAGAGAAGCCACAATAAGTACAAGCATTGGCGCACAAGTTAGAAAGGTACAATGGAATATAAAGCGACATGGTATTACCAAAACGCTTACGCGTCGCCGAGTATGACAGTTGCGCCATTTGCTCTAAGTACGCTTCAGCCGCTGGTGAAATAAGCGCTTTAAAGTCTTCCAAATCACGCTTGGGTTTATTCAATGCTCGCTCGACATCTTGTGCCGTTTTCGCGTAGATCGACATCGAGATGTCATCCCAATTCAGCTGCTTAAATTGTTCAACGAAGCTCATGTTTTCCTCGCTTAATAGCTAAACCAATCTAGGACTAAAGCTCATCTAGGAATGACGTCAGTGGACTCGACGCAACCGCATGAGAAACCTTACCAGCAAGTCCGGCTTCATAAGCCATACGCCCCGACTCTACCGCCAACTTAAATGCCTTCGCCATCGCAACGGGATCGCTCGAAGCTGCAATCGCAGTATTGACGAGCACGGCATCCGCTCCCATTTCCATCGCACGCGCGGCATGTGAAGGTGCGCCAATACCCGCATCGACAACGACAGGAACATTAGCTTGGTCGATAATGATTTCTAGGAAATCGTGAGAAACTATCCCTTTGTTAGAACCGATCGGCGCACCTAATGGCATGACCGCAGCACAGCCAACTTCTTCCAATCGTTTACACAGAACCGGATCAGCATGACAGTAAGGAAGGACAATGAAGCCTTCACGAACCAGTTGTTCAGCGGCCGCAAGCGTCTCAATTGGATCGGGCATCAAGTACTTCGGGTCTGGATGAATTTCCAGTTTTAGCCAGTTTGTACCTAACGCTTCTCTCGCCAATTGTGCTGCAAACACAGCATCTTTAGCATTCTTTGCACCTGAGGTGTTCGGCAATAAGTTCACGCCCGCTTGTACTAACGGCAGCAAAATATCGTCTTGTTGGTCGTTCACATCCACACGCTTCAACGCCATGGTCGCAAGTTGAGAACCCGATACTTGAATCGCTTCTGCCATTAATCGGCTGTTGGCAAACTTCCCTGTTCCCGTGAACAGTCTTGATTCGAATTGTTTATCACCAATTTTAAGCATCGACTTTAACCCCCTGCGATCGCTTGAAACAAAGAGATGCTATCTCCCTGTGAAAGAACTGTGCTAGCCCACTCACTGCGCGGCACAACATTGTTATTAATTGCAAAAACACAGCCCATTTCAGGCAGCGCAAATTGACTAATGATTTGCTGTAGATTTGACTCACTGGCAACTTGATGTGACTGGTCATTGATGACAATAGTGATCACATCTAAGTCAGCAGCGGTCATTTGTGTTGTTTGTTGTTCTGATAACGTCATCGCTTCCAACTCTCTTAATTCTGCCCATTACTCGTAAACTAAATCTGAGCACACACTTGGCACTGTTTATCTTTACTTATCGCCATGGTTTGCCATTGCAGCTTCAATCCATCGAACAGGTGTAACTTGGCCGTCTCGACATGAAACTTTCCCGTCGCCAGTTTTTGAATTGCCGCTATCGCTTGGTAGTTGCCAAGTGTACCCACCACCGGACCGACGACACCGCTCTCACTGCACTTTTGCGTTTGCGGTAATTCGTCGAACGGATACAAACAGCGGTAACAGGCTTTACTCTGCGCTTCTTGTTCACTTGGTGTTTGGTAATCAAAGACAGCGAATTGGCCTTGCCAACCAATTGCCGCCGCCGAGATGAGCGGCGTATTTTGCTCGAAACAAACTTGGTTAATTAGCTGGCGCGTTGGCATGTTATCGGTGCAGTCGAGCACCACATCCGCCAGCATCACCTCAAGCTGGAGCTGTGCTTTGTCTAATCGCTTATTGAGAGCACGAACTTGGACCATAGAATTAAGTTCATTGAGTTGCTTTACAGTCGCTTTTGTTTTCGCAACTTGGAGGTCTTGTTCACGATAAATGATCTGACGTTGTAGGTTACTGCTATCAACTTCATCGTCATCAACCACAACCAATTTACCAACACCCGCTGATGCCAAGTACAAACTCGCAGCGCTCCCTAACCCACCACAACCGATGATCAGCACATGCGATTTGCTCAAACGCTCTTGCCCAATTTCGGCAATTTCAGGAAGAGCGACTTGGCGCTGATAGCGAAGGAACTGCTTATCCGTGAGCATGTTCGCCTCTCTTGGTATGCGCTAATTCACTATTCTGATCAGTAAACGTTAGCTGTCTTTCCTTCATCAGTTGTGCGAAGAACTCGATAACGGATTGAGGTGATTCTGCCAACGTAATAGCACGCACTACTGCTAAACTAGAGACGCCCGTTTGCCAAACTTGGTTTGCATTAGATTGGTCAATACCACCAATCGCAACCGTCGGAAAGCCAAGCACATAGTCACTTACTTCTTTGTCTTTTGAAGGACGGAAAGCAGCCTCTGTATTTGTATAAGGAATGCTATCAATCAGCTTTTGATACAGAGCCAAGCGCACCAAACCTTGTGGTTTCGATGGCATCTGTTTAGTGGTCGTTGGGAAAATATGCCCTAGCGCGATGTAACTAGGATGAATTTGTACGATGCGCAGTAGCTCATAATAACCATGAGTAGAAAGACCAAGACGAATGCCGGCTTTAGTTAGCTGAGCCAAATTCGATTCTTCTATGTCTTCTTGTCCTAGGTGAACGCCATAAGCGCCGTGCTTGATTGCCAACTGCCAATAGTCGTTGATGAACACTTGTGCTTGGTACTGACGACCTAGCTCAATTGCTCGAATGATCTGTTGTTCTAAATCGGCGTGTTGTGGGTTCTTGATTCGCAGTTGAATAGTGTTGATGCCTAGTGGCAGTAGACGCTCAATCCAAGCAACATCATCAACGACTGGATAGAGCCCTAGGCTTTGCTTAGTTAGAGTTGGAAAGCTAACGCTCTCGCCTTGTGCAGACCAACCAACTTGAATACCTAGTCGGTTATCCTCCAGTACAGGTGTGGGGAAATTATCAAATTGGTCAGCCCACTGAGTAGATCTTCCCTTACCAAGGTTGTCATTCAACAGTGTTTCACGTGAAACATTCGCTTGTTGAGTTAGCATTCCTCGAGCAAGTGTTAACGCATCTTCGATAGGAAAATCGAGTACTGTCAGCGTTACTATCCAAGCAAAGTGATGTTCGGGATCGAACGTTGCGTTGAATTTGGACTTAACGGAAAGCGCTCTCACTTCGTTGTTAATTGGGTGACGCCAGATATCAAGCTGAAGCACTTTCTCCTTTTCATCGGATACCTGCGTATCAGCAATGCCAATATAAATCGCTTTCGACGGTTGCTTAGCACACGCTTCTACCGATAAAGCAGAGCGGTAATGGAACACAAATGAACTCTCATGCTCAGAATCATAACCATCAATAAGATCTGTCGTTATACGTGTGGTCTGTTGGTCTCGAACAAGCTGAATAGATTGAGTTGGGCTCACACCCAACTCAATGTCTTCGATACTAAAACCCTGTTCTTTCGCCAACAACAAACATTGCTGAACTAAACCAGTCAGTTCAATCAATGATGACGGAATAAGGATTTTGCTCATTAGTCACTTACCTCGACATGTGCTGCTGGATGGTATAGCTCAGAACCTGACTCTCTAAATTCTTGCGATTTCTGACGCATCCCCTCAAGAGGATCATCCAGCATTTTGATTGAGATAGCTTGGTCCGCAGCAACTTGCTCAGTGTCTTTCGCATACTCTCGTACCTCTTGCGAGATCTTCATCGAGCAGAACTTTGGACCGCACATCGAGCAGAAGTGAGCAACTTTTCCAGACTCTTGAGGCAAAGTTTCATCATGGAAAGCACGAGCGGTATCTGGGTCGAGTGACAAGTTGAATTGGTCTTCCCACCGGAACTCGAAGCGAGCTTTAGAAAGCGCGTTATCACGAACTTGTGCACCTGGGTGTCCCTTCGCCAAATCAGCAGCGTGCGCAGCAAGCTTGTAAGTGATCATGCCTACTTTCACGTCTTCTTTGTTTGGTAAACCAAGATGCTCTTTAGGTGTTACGTAGCAAAGCATTGCACAGCCATACCAACCAATCATGGCAGCGCCGATGCCTGAAGTAATATGGTCGTAACCAGGAGCGACGTCTGTCGTCAATGGACCAAGGGTATAAAAAGGAGCCTCATGACAGTGCTCTAACTGCTCTTCCATGTTCTCTTTGATCATGTGCATTGGAACATGACCAGGACCTTCAATAATCACCTGTACGTCGTATTCCCACGCTATCTTGGTTAACTCACCAAGAGTACGAAGCTCAGCAAATTGCGCTTCGTCGTTAGCATCGGCAACCGAGCCAGGACGCAGGCCATCACCGAGAGATAGTGCGACATCATACTTAGCGCAGATTTCACAGATCTCTCGGAAGTGGGTATATAAGAAGCTTTCTTGGTGATGCGCTAAACACCATTTCGCGATGATAGAACCACCACGAGAAACGATGCCAGTAACACGTTTTGCTGTCATTGGTACATAGCGAAGTAGTAAACCGGCATGGATAGTGAAATAGTCAACGCCCTGCTCTGCTTGCTCAATCAGAGTATCACGCATCACTTCCCAGTTAAGGTTTTCAGCAACACCATTCACTTTCTCAAGCGCTTGGTACATTGGTACGGTACCGATCGGAACTGGACTGTTACGTAGAATCCACTCGCGAGTTTCGTGAATATTACGTCCAGTAGAGAGATCCATAACGGTATCGCCACCCCAGCGCGTTGCCCATACTAACTTCTCTACTTCTTCTTCAATCGAAGAAGTGACCGATGAGTTACCGATGTTGGCGTTCACTTTGACCAAAAAGTTACGCCCAATGATCATTGGTTCGGATTCTGGGTGGTTGATATTGGAAGGGATTATAGCGCGACCTTCGGCGACTTCTTTACGCACAAACTCGGCGGTAATGTCTTTTGGAAGATTCGCTCCAAAGCTTTGACCCGGATGCTGTTGATTCAGCACTTCATCGCGGTATTGAGCACGCCCCATATTTTCTCGTAGGGCGATGTATTCCATTTCTGGGGTGATAATGCCTTTGCGAGCATAGTGCAATTGAGTCACGCACTGCCCATCTTTGGCACGTCGAATACGTGGTAGATTGCCGTAACGAAGATCGTCTAGTGTTTCGTCTTCTAAGCGCTCTTTGGTGTACACCGAGCTTACTTCATCGAGTAGTTCAGTATCGGAGCGCTCTTCAATCCACCTTTCCCTCAGCTTAGGTAAACCGTTGTAGAGGTCTATAGTGTGTTCTGGGTCTGTGTATACACCCGAGGTATCGTAGACGCGTACTGGCTCATTAGGCTCGAAAATAGGCGCCTCTTTTGTACCTCCAATAAGGCTATCAGCAAGTGATATTTCACGCATTGGCACACGAATATCAGGACGTGAACCTTCTACGTAGACTTTGCTTGAATTTGGGTACGGTTGTACCGAGAGTGTATCAATGAACTGTTTTGCTTCCAGTCTCGCTTGCTTGCGACTCGACATAGCATTTTTCCTTGCTTTGTTATGCTTAGATAAAAAGTATTGGGATAAAAATGCTTGGCGGATAGATGCGACAAGAGGAATCGAATTAAGGACAGATTGAGCAAGTGCTCTTCGTCTATAACAACATTCGACTATTTGATAGGTCGACCAGATAGAACTCTGGTGTAGATATCTTCTCTTGTTCCCTTCGCAGATTCTAATCTGATCAGGTTCAACGGATCCCGAATTAACGGTCTCAGCCTTATGGCACTCCGACAAGTAAAATCAGTATATAAAAACGGCTTGGTTAAACCAAGCTGACCTGATTAAGATTTGAGTATTTTTGCTAGCTACGCATCAATAATTGGAAACCAATCCACGCAGCTGAAATGCTTAACACGACATTCAGTAGTACGTTCAATCCCATCTTAAAGAAAGCGCCCTGCTGCATAAGCAACACGTTATCCATCGAGAAAGTAGAGAATGTGGTTAATGCGCCCAAAAAGCCAAGACCTATGATTTGACGCCATGGGTCAGTGACCATCAACTCAGTTTCAAACGCAGCAATCAGTAGACCCATAATAAATGAGCCAACCACGTTCACGGTTAAGGTACCGTACGGAAAGCCACGACCGAGTAGCATCACACAAAGTTCAGAAATTAAGTAACGAGAACATGCACCAAATGCACCACCCAATGCAATAAAACCCAAAACGGATAGTTGTCCCATAATTCCCCCAGAAAAGTTAATGGCGACATTGTAATCAAATTTACGGCAATAGTGATTATACAATCTTAGAATTCAGCAAAGTATAGCGCTTAAAACTTATCAAGATTTAAAAAGTTACAGGAGTCACTTTACTTCAATATAACCCATCAACCCCGTCTTCATGTGTTCGATCACATGACAATGGTACATCCAACGTCCTGGGTTATCCGCAACAAATGCCGCTTTCGCACTTCCGTTTTTTCCAAGCAAGACCGTATCGGTATGAAACGGTTCATCGAGTTTTTTGCCATCTAACTCAAGAACAGTAAATGTGTGTCCATGAAGGTGAATAGGATGATGATATTGGGTGACGTTCTTAAGGTTGAAAATATAGGTTTTTCCGAGCTCCAATGTTGAAAGCGGTGCTGGAATATTATCTTTACTCATTCCCTCCCAAGCTCGTTTATTCATCAGCCAAAACTTAGGTATCGCTTTGCCCGATTTATCGGCAGGAGTGACCGCCCCCTCCCATTCAAACACATAATCAATTTGTTCCGCATTTTCCAAATCAAGATCTGGCAGAGAGTTGAGAGGCAATAAAGGCAGTTTCTGATTACTAGGCAGGTCAGACTCAACAATATCAAACTCACACAAAGGGAATGGGAAGCGTCCTTTCATTTGACGCACATAAACACGTTCTCCAGCCTTCGGAGCAATCAATCCGATATCTAACCTCATTCCCGGACCAATTTTGTGCTGAGTAAGCTTATAAGGCGTTTTAACAGGGTTACCATCTATAGCAATAACCCAAGCCTCTGCACCTTCTATAGCGATCGGGTAAGTAATGGTGTTATCGACATTAGCAATTCTTAGTCGCGTGGTTGCATTCTGCTTCAACGCATACACAGGTTCATGCACACCATTGACGCTACTCCACTCTCCGGGAGTTCCCATACGAGCACTCAAGCGCGGCACCATAAGGTTCTTCCACTGACCTTGTTTGTCTAAATGCCAATGCTTGAGGACGACTTCATGCTCTTCATCAAACTGAACAGGCTCTGCCTCTTCAACGACAATTAGCCCGACCAAGCCCTTACCAAGCTGCTTAACGCTATTCATATGTGGGTGATACCAAAATGTGCCCGCATCTGGTGGTGTAAATTCATAAACGAATGTTTCACCTGGCATGATAGGCGGCTGACTCAAGAAAGGGACACCATCCATTTCAATAGGGATTCGCAAGCCATGCCAGTGGATTGTAGTCGGCTCTGAAAGCTTGTTAGTAAACCGAATAATAACTTTCTCGCCTTGGCGACAACGAATCGTAGGCGCTGGAATCGAGCCATTAAACGCAAGTACATCCGTGGTAAATCCTGGTACCAATTCAGCAGTAGAAGGCTCTGCAGTGATATCGTATATATGCTGACCTAGTTTGTTGGTGCTCTTAGATAGAGAACATGCAGGCAGAAAGGTAAGCGCAGAGATCGCTAAGGAAGATTGAAGAAAGCGTCGACGAGATATATCCATGTATTTAGTCACTCATTATTCCAATTGATGTGAGTGTAACTAAATATTAATAATGGTTCTCAGATATCTTTTGAAGATGTGCAGTCATAATGCTTAGATTCAAAGATTATAAATGAAGATCTATATTTAATGGTCACTAAAAAGATAGTAAGCACCTACACACATATAACAAGCAAGTAAAAGAGATCGGTTTAAGAAGGAGAGAGCTTAATGGTAAATAAGGCTAAAGCAAGTAGGAAATTGAAGGCTCTAGAAACGACGAAAGCCTTGCTATTTCTAGCAAGGCTTTCTAAATAAGTGGCGGAGCGGACGGGACTCGAACCCGCGACCCCCGGCGTGACAGGCCGGTATTCTAACCAACTGAACTACCGCTCCGCACTGGTTAGACATTTAAGTCTAAATTTAAAACCTGGCGATGTCCTACTCTCACATGGGGAAGCCCCACACTACCATCGGCGCTAATTCGTTTCACTTCTGAGTTCGGAATGGAAGTCAGGTGGGTCCAAATCGCTATGGTCGCCAAGCAAATTCTTTAATCTGGAAAACTGATGTTAAGTTCTATTTACACATTCAATATTCTTACATTGAGTCCATCAAAACCCCTTGGGTGTTGTATGGTTAAGCCTCACGGGCAATTAGTACAGGTTAGCTCAACGCCTCACAACGCTTACACACCCTGCCTATCAACGTTCTAGTCTCGAACAACCCTTTAG
>Ga0209452_1000079_pt1 | contig 40366 bp, 35 predicted proteins | sample WorMetimpBELIZE1_FD_187388 | JGI IMG/M metagenome (GOLD analysis project Ga0209452, IMG submission 187388) | Marine gutless worms symbiont microbial communities from Max Planck institute for Marine Microbiology, Germany - Olavius imperfectus... | ecosystem: Host-associated > Annelida > Digestive... | reverse complement strand
GGGTCACTGGTTCAAGTCCAGTACGACCCACCATTCTTAGAATGGTGCATATTACAAAAATTTATATGTGGGTGATTAGCTCAGTTGGGAGAGCATCGCCCTTACAAGGCGAGGGTCACTGGTTCAAGTCCAGTATCACCCACCACATATAAAGCTAACATATTAATAGTTGTGTTTTAAGATTTGATATGGGTCGTTAGCTCAGTTGGGAGAGCATCGCCCTTACAAGGCGAGGGTCACTGGTTCAAGTCCAGTACGACCCACCATTATCAAAATGGTAAATATCAAATATGTAATTTGGGTGATTAGCTCAGTTGGGAGAGCATCGCCCTTACAAGGCGAGGGTCACTGGTTCAAGTCCAGTATCACCCACCAAATTACAAAGCCAGCTAGTAACAAACCAAATAAAAGTCACACCTATTATATGTGGGTGATTAGCTCAGTTGGGAGAGCATCGCCCTTACAAGGCGAGGGTCACTGGTTCAAGTCCAGTATCACCCACCACATATAACTATTTCAAAATATCTATTTTCATTCTTTTACTATCATCTACAACACATAATTATTTCAAAACAGCTAACTTCAGCTTTACTGTATTTAGTGCAGCTCAATTATGATGAATTAAAGTAGAATATCATTCCTAAGGCCAATATAGGGCTAAGCCATAAAACGTATGAAAATAATTTATTTTTTAATAACCTCGGCTAATAGTTGAATTTCCTTGTAAGCAATTAAACTGTTGATTATAGTCTGTGTTAAAGCTAATAACATGTAAGCCAATGCCAACAAAGATCTACGCAAAAGCAAAAATTCTGATAGTTGAAGAGCAGCCCCTTGCTCAAAGCTACATGAAACAATCGCTAGAAAGGCTTGGCTTTCGGCAGTTGCACTTTGCCGATGATGCCATTGCAGCTAAAGAACAATGCTTGGCTGGGCAATTTGATTTAATAGTATGTTCGTTTAATCTCAGTAAACACCAAGATGGCTACCAACTCTACGAAGAGCTCCGTGTTAAGCAGCTTATTAAAAACTCCACCGCGTTTATTTTTATTTCAGCCGAAACCAGCGGTGAGCTAGTACATAGTGTTTTAGAGCTTCAACCTGACGACTTTTTAGTAAAGCCATTTACTGTACAAGAGCTAAAAACACGAATTGAAAGAATATTAAAGCGTAAAAATGAGCTGCAAAGTATTTACACGCTCATAGATGATGGTAATGACTCAAAAGCCATAAAAGTAATTGATGCTGCACTGGGCAAAAAAAACAATGTATACAGCCCTATCCTACTGCGTTTAAAGGGTGATGCATTACTCAGGCTAAAGCGCAGTGAAGAGGCTAAAGCCTTTTTTACCTCGGTGCTTGATATACAAAAATTTGCTTGGGCTAAAGTTGGTTTAGTAGAAGCCTTGATTGCTAATAATGAGCACATTCTTGCGCAGCGCATGTTAAAAACCATGTTAGAACGCCATGAAACGCGTTTAGTTGCCCTAGATTTACTTGGACGATTAGAAATTAAACTTAACCAATTTGAATTGGCGCAAAACTTTCTAACCCAAGCAGCCGATATTGCGCCGCGCAATATTCAAAGGCAAAAATCGCTAAGTAACGTGTCATTAATAAACCATGATTACGAAAAAAGTTATTTAACCCAAAAAGACATAGCCTCTTACGCACGCCACTCTATTCACGATAGCCCAGACATCTATCTCAATGCCGCCCGTGCAGGCATAGATTTTGCCCTAACCACGGATCAAACAGATCAAATACAGCGTATTTCGCGTCAAACTAATAAATACATCAATGATTTAAAAAAGCAGTTTCCTAATAACGCAAACCAGTCTCAAATTGATGTACTTAATGCACGTTTGCATTATTTAAAAGATGAGCACCAAAAAGCAAAGCGCTTAATAGAGCAACTCGATGACGACGATACGTTAATACGCTCTGTTGATGGCGCACTTGATAAGGCAAAAGCGTTTCATGAATTAGGTTTCCACCAAAAGGCACAAGCGTTATTTAGCCAGATAATTAACCATTGTGAGCGCCACCCTAATATCAGTGACACGACTTACCTGCGTTATATTCAGCAGCAACAAAGTGAGCGTCGCGATATTAAAATGGGCCCTAAAGAGCTCAATAACCATGCTGTTACGCAATTTAATAAAGGACAATTAAATACGGCTTTAGAGGCGTTTACGCAGGCATTTAGGGTAATGCCACGCAACCCTAGCATTGCGCTTAATTTATTGCAGTGCTTATTCGATTCGACCAAGCAAAAAGGCGGCACATTTAACTTAACGCTTGCTAAAAAGTGTTACGCCCTTTTGAATAATTCAACATTGCAGCCAGAACAGGCGCAGCGGTTAGACAAAATCTTGCACATAGCAAAAGAGATGAAACTTGATATTCAGACTCTAGACAAATAAGGTCTATAGTTTTTTCATTGCCAATGCATTAACACAGTAACGCAGCCCTGACGGCGCAGGTCCATCAGGAAATATATGCCCTAGGTGAGCATCACACACATTACATACCACTTCAATACGCTGCATACCATGGCTTGAATCGTTTACATAGCCAATAGCCTCGAGCGTTGCTGGTTGCGTAAACGACGGCCAGCCTGTACCACTGTCAAACTTTTCATCGGCATCAAAAAGTAAATTGTCGCAACACACGCACGCATATTTGCCAGGCTCTAATAGAGTGCAAGTTTGTGAGCTGTGGGGGCGCTCTGTGCCCTTCTCACGCGTTACATAATATTGCTCATCACTGAGCATTGACTGCCATTGCGCCTGCGTTTTTACCACTTTTTTAGGTGGTGTAGGATTACCATTATTTGCAAAATTAACAACGTCATTCCAAGTAAGCATAATAGCCTCCTTCGGTATTAATAAGTGATTAGGGTCTGTTGATCTTTTAAGGTTAAATTTGCAGCACTCTGTTTGGTATTTAGGCAAGGCAGAGCCTATGCAGTGTGGTTATTCCCCATAATTGGGCGATAACGTAGCATTAATGCCAAACAGGCGCTGCCCAACGGGTTCTTCCTAGGGGCTATTTACTCTTTGTTGCTCAGCTTTTACTTAGCCCACTAGGTTACAAACTTCGCGCCGCGATTAAATAGTCCCTAGTTTGAACAAACTTTAATCCGCAAAGTTCAACAGCCCCTAACTAAAGCGAATAGTTTGCTTTTCTTGATCTGAAAGTATGCGCTTGATGTAGGCGTCTATATCACTTTTTTGCGCAGGCAAACTAACACAAAGCCGACGCTCGTTATTACTATGTATAACAAGGGCATCGTCTTTACTCTCAATGTGTTCAATATTGCCAATAACAAGCCATTGCGGGCCAATTTTTTTATCAAAAAAGCCTGCTAGACTAAATAACAATAAGTGTTGTTCGTCGCGCTGAATAAAGTTATCAAGTTTGTTACGCTTTTTAAATACGGGGGTTAGCCGGTAACAACACGAGCAAAACACAAACAACCATAAACCTAGTACGGCAGAAAACCAATTATGATCAGTGCGTGATGTAAATGTTGCCATAGCACCTAAAACAATACCTACGCAAAGCACGGCAACAGCAATTTTTTTATTAATGTTATCCATTTGGCTTCCTTTTTTTATGTGCGTTTTGGTCTGCTTTTTCAGTCGGCTCTGGCCAATCATTAAAAAACACACTTAAATAGCGGCTTTTAGCCAAATACAACATAACCCAAAATACGATCACCATTTGCACGGCTAAAAACAAAGAGAAACGATAATGACTATGTGCAGCTTGTATTGTTAACCAGCTTAAATCAATTATTGCGCACACAATTAATGGCCAGCGCATATAACGCCAAAGCGCAGCTAAACGTGCACTTTTTTGATGAGAGTCACGGGGGCGTCTTAAGCAAAACAAAAAAGTAGGCACTATTGCAATTGCACCAATGGCAATTGCAATAAAAAAATCGTTTTTAGATTTAAAAAACAACGACATTAAATCAAGTTCAGGCCGGCGGCTTAACGCCGCTATAACCCAAATAAAATACGCACGGAGCAACACCAATAAACTTAGGTGAAAGGCAATGGGCGTACGGTAACTTCCGTATTTATCCCAGTACTCGGGTCCATATCGGCTCATTTTACTACCTTAGGCATTATACTTATCAAATAGTGCAATTAAGTCTTCTTCGGTGAGTATATCTATGCCTAAATCTTGTGCTTTGGTGAGTTTAGAGCCGGCTTTTTCGCCTGCCACCAATGCATCTGTTTTAGCCGATACACTACCAGCTACTTTTGCACCTAGCTGCTGAAGGCGTGCTTTAGCGTCGTTGCGATTTAGCGTATTAAGCGTACCTGTTAATACATAGGTGAGCCCTACTAAGGGTTGCTCATCCTCTGAAGGCGGCGTTAGCGCTGGCCAATTAATGCCTTGTTCAATTAACGCATTAACCACATCTACATTATGTTGCTCATCAAAAAAGCCACGAACATGCGTTGCTACAATAACGCCTACATCGCTCACTTGTGTAAGGCTTTCAATACTGGCTTGGGTTACCTTTTCAAGTGTTAAAAAATGATTTGCTAAGTTTTGCGCTGTGGCCTCGCCAACCTCACGAATACCCAGCGAATATAAAAATTTAGCAAGCGTAGTTGTTTTTGCAACTTCAAGTGCCTCTACTAAATTTTTAGCTGACTTAGGGCCCATTCGCTCAAGTGACTCAAAGTGGCCTTGTTTTAATATAAATAAATCTGCGGGGGTTTTTACCAGCTCTCTATCAACCAGCTGATCAACTATTTTGTCGCCTAAGCCATCTATATCTAGCGCTTTTCGTGATGCAAAATGTTTTATCGCTTGTTTACGCTGAGCTTGGCACACTAAGCCACCGGTACAACGAGCCACGGCCTCGCCTTCTACTTTTTCAACGTGTGAGTCACAAATGGGGCAACTGTCAGGAAATACAATGTCGCGTGCATCATCTGGGCGGCGCTCAAGTACTACTTGTGTAATTTGTGGAATAACATCGCCAGCGCGGCGTATGATTACCGTATCGCCTACCTTTACGCCTAAACGCGCAATTTCGTCGCCATTGTGAAGCGTCGCGTTTGATACCGTCACACCGCCCACAAACACAGGCTCTAAACGCGCTACCGGGGTTATTGCCCCAGTGCGGCCAACCTGAAATTCAACATCAAGTAATTGGGTGATTTCTTCTTGCGCGGGAAATTTATATGCAATCGCCCAACGCGGCGCACGTGCAACAAACCCCAGGCGCTCTTGTAACGCCTTTTGATTTACTTTTATTACTACACCGTCAATTTCATATTTTAGCTCGCTTCTGCGCGTTAAAATATCGCTGTAATAGTCTAAAGCCGCCTGTGTGCCCTTTACTAATTTTGTTTCTGGACACAGCGGTAGCCCCCAGTCGGTTAACTTTGCCAGTTGTTGGTAATGATCCTCAGGGGTTGTGCCTTCGGCCACCAGCCCTGTGCTGTATGCATAAAACATAAGCGGGCGCTTTGCGGTAATTTTTGAATCAAGCTGACGCAGGCTTCCTGCTGCAGCATTGCGTGGGTTAACAAATACTTTTTCGCCACGTTTTTCGGCGTCGGCGTTTAATTTTTCGAACCCAGCGCTATCCATAAATACTTCCCCGCGTACTTCAAGCTCTGCGGGGTAATCGCCACGCAATTTAAGAGGCACATTACGGATTGTTTTTACATTTTGCGTAATATTTTCGCCGGTAAAGCCATCTCCGCGTGTCGCTGCTTGCACAAGAACGCCATCGCGGTAAATAATCGATACCGCCAAGCCATCTAATTTAGGCTCACAGCAAAAGGTAAGCTCATCTTGGCTCATTAGACGCTCTTTAATACGACGGTTAAACGCGCTAAATTCTTCTTCGCTAAAAGCATTATCGAGCGATAACATAGGCACTTGGTGAGCTACTTGTTCAAATTTACTCAGTGCAGCGCCGCCTACTTTTTGAGTGGGTGAATCAGGTGTTAAAAACTCTGGATTTTCAGTTTCAAGGCCGCTTAGCTCACGCAATAGCCTGTCGTACTCTGCATCAGGAATACTGGGGGTATCAAGTACATAATAATTGTAGTTATGTTGCTCTAACGTACTACGAAGATGATTAATTTGTTCACTAATGCTGCTAGACATTTAAACCTCAAAAAACATAAAAAAAGCCACTTTTAGTTAAGTGGCTTAATAAAAAAATGTTGCGTATCAATTACGCAGAAAATGCACGAACCTGCTCAACATATTGACGAACGCGCTCAACCGTCATCTCTTCACGCTCGGCATCTAAAAGTTGTGCACCAAATTCATCAGCTATTTTTTTAGCCGCGCTGTGTAACATATTAAAAGCGGCAAGCCCGTCGCCTTCACAAGGTAAAGTCATGAATAAGCTTACCCCTGCAGTGCTAAATTGTTCCATATTATCAATATCAAACGTGCCAGGGTTATACATATTAACCAATCTAAATAACACAGGGCCTTGGCCTGCTGGGTCAATATGGCGATTGAAAAAGCCTTCTTCTGAATATTTAAACCCTAAAGTATTTACCGCAGGTAATAACTTACTGCCTTGCATAGTTAACCCTTCGGGCATTTGAATATGCACAATAACAAAATCAGATACCTCTGTCGGTGCATCTTCTTCGCTCTCTGGCTGTACTTCATCCTCTTGCACTACCTGGAGGTCGTCTTCAATAGGTGTTTGCGCCGTGCTAGTGTCTATTTGCGGCTCGTTTGCATCAAAGTTGAGCTCACCAAATTGTGGCTCGTCTCGCTGTGCAATAACCGGCTCTTTAGGTTCAATTGGTGTATGCGAAGGTGTATCTTGCATTGGCTCAACCCGGTCAGCAGGTGCAGCCTCTGGATTGTCTTTTTTTCTAACTGACCATAATCCATGCACCAATAAGCCACCTATGACAAGTACACTGATCACAATTAAAACCAATCTTAGTTCTTCGGCCATCCCCTCACCTTTTATTATTTGTTATGTCTAAACCTGAGTATTAATTTTCACTAATACGCTTAAAATAAACTGTTATGTATGTGCAAGTTGCACAGCTTGTTCTATATCAACTGCTACCATGCGTGATACGCCTGGCTCTGCCATAGTGACACCCGTTAAGCGTCCTGCCATTTCCATTGCAATTTTATTATGACTGATATAAATAAACTGCACCGATTGTGACATTTCTTCAACTAAACGGCAAAAACGGACCACGTTAGCATCATCAAGCGGCGCATCTACTTCGTCCAGGATACAGAACGGAGCTGGATTGAGCCTGAATATAGAAAACACCAATGATAATGCGCTCAGCGCTTTTTCTCCACCACTTAACAAGTGAATTGTCGAATTTTTCTTGCCTGGTGGCTGTGCCATTATACTAACACCACTTTCGAGTAAATCGTCACTGGTTAATTCTAAATACGCGCTGCCACCACCAAATACTTTGGGAAATAACTCGGCAAAATCGTTATTAACTTGATCAAAGGTGGCTTTAAAGCGTGTTTTAGTTTCACTGTCAATTTTACGTATCGCCCCTTCTAGCGTGTTTAGCGCTTTGGTTAAATCCTCTAATTGATTATTAAGATAGTCGTTACGCGCTTTGGCTTGTTCAAACTCATCTATGGCAGCTAAATTAACCGGACCTAGCTTATCTAATTGATGCATAAGCCCGCTGATCTGATTTTGCGCTGCATTTAAACTCAGTGAGTCGGGCAGCGTCTCTAAAACACTTTTTAAGCTTTGTTTTAATTCTTCTAGCGGCTCAAGCGCTGCTTGTGCTTTTATTATTAGGCTTTGCTCTTCAATACTTAATTTTTGATGTTGTTCTTGTAAACCTACCAGCTCACCTTGCGAATGCTTAAGGCTACTTTGCTTTGTTGCAAACTCTTGATTTGCTTGGCTAAGCTTTTTTTGTATCGCGACTGTGCTCGCTTCGCCTTGTTGATGTTGTAGTAAAAGCTGTGCAATTTGCTCATTGAGTTCTTGTTCAGGTACTAACAATGCCTCTATTTGTACTTGCAGCTCTTGAGCTTCTTCGTGTGTACTGTTCAGTTCTTGCTCAGCATGATTCAGTTTTGTTTGACTAAGCTGCCAATCGCTATGAGCCTTTTGCTCTTTTAATGTAGCCTGATGCGCAAGTGTTTTATACTGCTCAAGTGTAGTTGCCGCTTCATTGTATGCAGCGTTGCTTCGTGTGTTATCAGCTTCAGCGCTTTCCAACTCTTTAGCCAGTTTACTTTGCTCTTGATGTAAGGCATCGAGTGCAAGTACGTGCTCATCGCGCATACTTAATAAGCGTGATTGCTCAGTGGCTAATAAATGTTTTTGCTGCTGGTATTTTTCTAGTTGCTGTAAAAATTGTGCTACTTGTTCTTTAAGCATATCGCTACGGGTGGTAGCCACGGCAATGTTTTGCGCTAATTGATGAATAGCATTTTTATGTAGCGCTAATTCATCAGAAAGTTCTTTTTGCTGTGCTTTTAGCGTATTGAGGTGTTCGAGATCACTAGCAAGTCTATTTTCGGCATCTACTAAGCTCGCCGTTTTTTGCTTTAACTGCGTGTGCTTTAAAAGTTGCGAGTTTTCGGCGTTTTTATCTGCGCTGCGGTGCCAATTGCGGGCATGTAAAGCTCCGGCTTTATCTATAACAGCAATATAAAACGTATCATTTAACACACTAAGATCTGCGTTTTCGCTAAACGCTATACGCGTAAGTATATCCGGATAAACACCCTCAGTTATCAATGCCGCTACACTATTTTCGGGTATTTCACGTTTATGCGGCCACACACTATTGTTACTTTGCACATCAGCTACGTTTAGGTGTTCAAGCGTTTGCAGAGCCTGTTCAACTATATGCTCAAACCCTGACTTTACCTGTAATTGATTAAATAAAGTGTGCTGCTTTTCGTCATCTTCAATCCCTAAGCTACTTTTAAGTCCGGCAATGCGCGCGTTTAGTTCATTAATATGCTGCATACTCTGCTGGCGTTGTTGCTCAGCGTTATTCACTAAATCGGTTTGCTCTTTAAGCGCCGCGTTGCAGTGTGTTTGTGCCGTTTGCTTACTGGCAAGCTCTTGAGTAAGGGTTTGTTTGTATTTTTGTTGTTCAGCCAGTTGCTGCTCTAAATCGCTATTTTTAATATCATCAATTTGGCTGTTTAATTGGCTAAGTTGCGTATTAATATGGGCTAATGATTGCTCTGTTTGCTGCGTATTACTTTTTTGCAGTTGCACTTGATTATTAAGCTCATGCTGTTGCTGATTAAGAGTTTGCCATACAGCTGTGTGTTTATTTTTTTCATCCATTAAATCTGCAAGTGTGAGGGTAAGCTCCTCAACTTGCTCGTTGCACTCTACACTGTACTCGCTTATTTCTTGGTGGCTCACAGCCAACTGTTCACACACATTTTGCTGTTGTGTTTTTAGCTCTTCACTTTGTCGTTTTCGCTGTTCTAGCTTAACCACATTTTGTTTAAGCGATTGTATTTGCTGTTTAATATTAATGTGTTGTTGCTCAGCACGCGTCAATTCAGTATGTATAATGTGTTGCTGATGCTGCGCATCGTTAAGCGCATCTTGCTCTGTTGTTACTTGCGACTCTAAGCTTGCAAGTACATCATCGTGCCCTAAGTGGGCAGTTTTAAAAAAGGCAATTTTTTCATTCAGCTCTTTTATTTGCTTACTTTTTTCGAGCTGTTGCTGATGCAACTTTTGCCACTTTAGTACTGCAACTTGACCTTTTAAGGTGCGCTCTTGTGCTTTTAGCTCTCGATATTTTTTAGCATCAACGGACTGCACAGCCAACTTATCAAGCTGCGCTTGCAACTCTTTACGCACATCGAGCAAGCGCTCTAGGTTTTCGCGGGAGCTTTTTATACGTGTTTGGGTTTCGCGGCGGCGTTCTTTGTACTTAGACACACCAGCAGCTTCTTCTAAAAATACGCGTAGCTCTTGGGGTTTGCTCTCAATTAAACGCGAGATCATCCCTTGCTCAATAATAGCGTAACTGCGTGGGCCAAGCCCTGTGCCTAAAAATATATCGGTAATGTCACGCTTACGGCATTTGCTACCGTTTAAAAAATACAGTGATTGTCCATCGCGTGTTACTAAGCGTTTAATTGCTATTTGGTTTCTGTGGGCAAATGTATTGGGTAAATCGCCTTGGGTGTTATCAAAAATAAGCTCTACCGAGGCTTGCGAGATAGCTTTACGGTTAGTTGAGCCGTTAAAGATAACATCGGTCATGGCATCGCCACGTAAATTTTTAGCTGAGCTTTCACCAAGTACCCATCGCACTGCATCAATCACGTTTGATTTGCCGCAGCCATTAGGGCCAACAACACACGTCATTTGATCAGGAAATGGAATTTTAGTGGGCTCTACAAACGATTTAAAGCCCGCTAATTTAATAGTGCTTAAGCGCATCTTATTGTTATTACCGATTATTATTGTTTTTAATTACAAACAATTTAACTCATAAACAGTTAAAAAGTTAAGCTTGGCGTTTAAAGTTATCCAAAATAATACCGGTGGCCATAGCCACATTTAGTGACTCTGCCCTACCAAATGCCGGTATGGTTATTTTATCGCTCACTAGTTTTGCACACTGCTCGCGTATGCCATGTGATTCACTGCCCATAAGCAGCACACCTTCACCGTTAAATTGTGTTTTATGCACACTTTGTCCATCTAAAAATGCCCCATATATTGGCATATTTAATGTTTGTAAATATTCAGGTAGCTCTACTTGGCTTACCGATACCCTTACAAACGAGCCCATAGTGGCGCTAATTGTTTTAGGGTTGTAAGCATCGGCGCTGTCGGTACTTGTTACAATATGTTTAATGCCATACCAGTCAGCAACTCTAATAATTGTGCCTAAATTTCCCGGGTCTGAGACACCATCAAGAGCAAGTACTAACCCATTGCTTTTTGGAGGCTCTGCATTTGGCATATTAACAATGGCAATTGCGGCATTATTACTTACCAACGTACTTGCTTTGGTGAGCTGCTCTTCTTGTGCTTCAATTAATTGTGTGTGGGGATATTGGCCTTGATGAGCATTGATAAAGGCCTGCGTTGCAAATATAGCAACCGCTTTTAATGGGCTGTTTAACAACTCAAGTACGTTTTTTTCACCTTGTACAAGGTATTGATTATATTGCTTTCGGTACTTTTTTTGGCCAAGTTGGCGAATAAGTTTGAGTTGGTTTTTTGAAATCATAATAGCCCCATAAAATTATTGCCCTAGTATACCAGAGATGGTTTAAAGTGCAGTACCACATATATTAAAAGCAGCGCCATTGTAGGCTGTAAGACTTTTAAAGATTGAGCTTTGCACCAAACTTAGGTAAATTAACAAAAAAACAACATGGATATAATTTTAATGGAATCAGTACACCCTACCCCCCCTGAAACCAATTCATCGGTAAGTGAACCTGCAGCCCCAATTTTTAGTGGTAAAGTACAGTTTAGCGGTAAAGGCGGTGAATTTTTTGGTATTTGGATCGTTAATATTTTACTGAGCGTACTTACTTTAGGTATTTACTCGGCTTGGGCAAAAGTGCGCACAATGCGATACTTTTATGGCCACACACGTGTTGATGGTCACAGCTTTGACTACCTAGCAACACCTATGCAAATTTTAAAAGGCCGTATTTTAGCGGTTATTGTATTTTTAGTTTACACCTTTGGAAGCAGCTTTTTCCCTTTTATAGGCTTACTTTTTGCGATTGCGTTTATATTTTTAATGCCGTGGATTATTAACCAAGGTCTGCGCTTTAATATGCGTATGACCCGTCATCGTAACGTGCGCTTTGCATTCAAAGGCGATTACGGCGAAGCTTTTGTTAATTTTATACTTTTGCCTATTGCCAGTATTTTTACCCTTTATTTGTTAGTGCCTTATGTTTTAAAGCGCATCGACAGCTACATTCATAGCAATATTAGTTACGGTGACACGCCATTAACAGTAAATCTAAAAGGTGAAACCTATTACTTAACCGCGCTTATTTGCTTTGTAGTGAGCTCTATTACCATGGTTATTTTTATGGCTGTGTTAGGCTTATTTGGGCTTGATTTAATGAATGCTGAAAACCAACAAGCTGTACAAGACCCAGCCAAAATGGGCATTATGTTTGGTGGATTAATGATTGCTTACGTATTTATGATTGCGATAGTAACTGCTGTTTGGGCTGCGGCTATTCGTAACCATATTTTTGATAACAGCCAATTTGAAGACGTTGCGTCATTTAAATCAGAGCTTAAGCCTATTCCTTTTGCCATATTGCTGTTAACCAATATGCTGGCAATTGTGTTCTCTTTAGGGCTTGCCTACCCGTGGACCAAAGTGCGTACATCTAAAATGCTAGCCGAGGTAACAACCGTTAATATTTACCCAAGTGCGCTAAACTTGGTTGATACCGCGCAACAAGAACAATCATCGTTTGCCGAAGAGGCAGCGAATGTATTTGATATTGACCTATCGCTAACCTAAGAGCTTACTATGCGCGTACAGGGACATTACTTCCCAAAAGCATCGAGCAATTATCAATTAAGTGTCGCTAATATTAGCGACACCTTAGTTGAAATTAGCCAAGATGATGCACTAATTTCAAGCTATACAATAAGTGACATAACTCTCAGCCCAGGCCTTGCTGGGCTTGCTGATGAACTAAGCTTTAGTGATGGTAGCCGCTTTATACCAACTGATGTACATTATCGCTGGCCCTTTAAGGCAGACAAACACAACAGACTTGAGCGCCTTGAAAAAAATAAATGGGCTATCATTGCCGCCGTTATTTTTACACCGCTTTTTATGTGGTTAATGCTTTATAAAGTTGTGCCTGCTATTGCTGTTTACAGTGTTGATACCCTACCGCGCAGTGTAGTAGAGCAAATGGGGGAGCAAAGTTTTACTTTAATAGAAAAGCTAGCCCTCGATGAAAGTGAGCTGCCCATTGATCAGCAAATTAAAGTACAACAGCAGTTTAAAAGCATTCTGAGTGAACTCTCGCTTGAGCCATCGGTTTATAGGCTATCGTTTTATAAATCAGAAAGTTTTGGTGCTAACGCCTTTGCTATGCCCCATGGGCGTATAGTGGTCACTGACGAGCTAGCAAATCTATTAGCTGATAAACCTAACGCCTTAAAAGCCGTGCTACTGCACGAAATTGGCCATGTTGTCCACCAGCATAGTGTACGCATGACCGCGCAATCGGCAGCCAGTACTATTATACTTGCGGTTATGTTTGGCGATTTAGAAGGCATCGCAGAAGTGGCGCTTGGTACTGGGGCTACGTTTGCACAGCAAGGATTTTCGCGTGATATGGAGCGCGAGGCCGATAACTACGCGCTCATTCAACTTGAAAACTTAGGATACTCAAGCAACGACTTTGCCGATGCCATACAAGCATTACAAGGTGCGCACACCAGCGAAAACGAACACCTTGAAAAGGTAAATAATTTGCTTGAATATTTATCTAGCCACCCAAGTGCACAAGAGCGGATTGATAATGCCAGAAAGTGACAGGCTAAATACTTGGCACCCCTAAAATGTAAAGGTATGCCTGCACATACCTTTTCTATAGTACTTCACTTATAGCGTTAATACTTATTTTTATACGTCCATAAATGCAATAGTTCGCTGGCAATGGTGGCTGCGGCAATAGCGGTAAGCTCACTTTGGTCGTACGACGGTGAAACCTCTACCACATCCATGCCTACCATATTTATGCCATTGAGCGCGCGCAGTATTTTAAGCACTTTATCAGATGTTAATCCACCGCATACCGGTGTGCCTGTACCTGGTGCAAATGCAGGGTCTAAACAATCTATATCAAATGTTAAGTACACGGGTAAGTCGCCTACTCGCTCACGTATTTGCGCTGCTATTTCATTGGCGTGCAAATCGTTAGCTTGCATTGCATCAATCACTGCAAACTCATGCTTTGATTGGTCAAAGTCGGTGCGAATACCAATTTGTACACTGTGCTCTACATCAATTAGCCCTTCCATAGGGGCATGATAAAACATAGTGCCGTGATCATAACGTGAGCCATTGCTGTATGTATCAGTGTGCGCATCAAAATGAACCAGTGCCATTTTGCCATGTATCTTTGCATGCGCGCGCAATAGCGGAAGCGTTACAAAGTGATCGCCCCCAAGGCCTAAAAGGGTTGCCCCTTGGCGAAGTATTTGCTCTGCAGCCATTTCTAGCTGTGCAGTAAAATACTCTGGGTCACCTACCGGATAGGTAAAGTCCCCCGCATCGGCAACACTTAAACGCTCAAACAAAGGGAACGTCCACGGGTATTTAGTGTCTTCCCAGGCTAAATGTACCGACGCTCTGCGAATGGCATCCGGCCCTAAGCGTGCACCAGGGCGGCCCGATGTGGCTAAATCAAAAGGTAACCCCAGTACAACGACATCTGCATCTATTGCGTTAATATTTTGCACCATAGGACGACGTAAAAACGTCATCCCGTTTGAATACAGTGAGTGGTCAACATGACCAAACAAGCTAGACATTGCTTATAACTCTTCTAAATACGTATAGCCACTAAGGCCGCTTTGCAACTCGTCTAAAACGCTTTGCTGTTCATTTTTATCTATTTTTGCTGACACTAACTGCGCGTACGACTGCTGAAAGCCCTCAACATCTAAATGTACATAACGCATCATATCGGCGACGGTATCACCTTGATTTATTTCACTTATACTGGCAACACCTTGCTCATCCATAGTGATAATGGCACTGTGCGTATCACCAAATAAGTTGTGCATATCACCGAGTATTTCCTGGTATGCACCCACTAAGAAAAAGCCCATTAAATAAGGTTTATCCGCGCTGTACTCAGGCACGGGTAGTGTACTTTCAATGCCTTGGCCATCAACATAGTGCTCAAGCGCACCGTCCGAATCACAGGTTATATCAAGTAATACAGCACGTTTTTTTGGTGCTTCGGTTAAGCCACTTAATGGCAATACCGGAAACACTTGATCAATCCCCCACGCATCAGGCAATGATTGAAAAAGCGAAAAGTTTAAGAAAAACTTATCGGCTAAACGCGCATTTAACTCATCAATAATCGGGCGATGAAAACGGTTTTTATTATCCATTAACTTGTTAAGCTCATAACAAATTCGCAAGTTAACTTGCTCTGCCCACGCACGCTGCGTTAAATCTAAAAGCCCCAACGCAAACTGGTTGTGCGCCTGTGCTAAATCTTCTTGGCTATCGTGATAAATTTCAATCAGTGCTCGGTCATCGGTTAAATCAGTGAGCTGTACAAATGACGACCACATGTTATTTAATAACAGTGGTGCATCATCTGCAGGCGCTTTTAGCTCCTCTGGTACGTAGCTTTCTGTTCCTATCACATTTGAGATAAGTACAGCATGGTGCGCCGTTAATGCGCGCCCTGACTCAGAAATAATCGTCGGCATGGGCTGCGCGTACTGCTTACAGGTGTCGCCTATGGTGTATACAATATTATTTGCATACTCAGCTAAGCTATAGTTCATTGAGTTATGAGACTGGCTGCGCGTACCGTCATAATCCACCGCTAAACCGCCTCCAACATCAAGGCACTCAATGTGTGCACCTAATTTGCGTAGCTCACAGTAAAATCGCGCGGCTTCGCTTACACCTAAGCGCACATCGCGAATATTGGCCATTTGCGAGCCTAAGTGAAAATGCACTAGTTGCATTAAGTCAAGTTGGCCTGACTCCTTTAAACGGTTCACTACATGCAGTACTTGTGAGGCTGATAAACCAAATTTTGATTTTTCGCCGCCGCTTGCTTGCCACTTCCCTTTACCTTGCGATGCTAAACGTACGCGAATACCAATACGCGGCTTAACATTTAGCGCTTTAGCTTGGCTAAGTACCATGTCGAGCTCAGAAAGCTTTTCAAGCACGATGTACACTGTATGGCCTAGTTTTTCGCCAAGTAGGGCTAAGCGTACGTATTCTTTGTCTTTGTAACCATTACAAACAATCACCGCACTGGTTTTTTCTGCCATTGCCAAAACGGTTAATAGCTCTGCTTTACTACCAGCCTCAAGCCCTAATTGTTTTTTGTCTAATTCGGCTTGGCTTGCAACTATTTCTTCGACCACTTCACGTTGTTGATTTACTTTAATTGGGTAAACTAATAAATAGTCTCTTGGGTAACCGTAGTTTTCAATCGCGGTATTAAACGCACCGCATAAACTGTGTACACGATGATGCAAAATTTGTGGAAAGCGCACTAAAGCCGGTAAGCTCAAACCGTTTTCTTCTAGTTGCTTTGCGATATCTGTCAGTGCAATAGTTTGCTCTGGGGCGTGAGCCTTTGGCGCAACATACACATCACCTTGATCATTAATACCAAAAAATCCTTGGCTCCAATGACGAACGTTGTAGCTCGTGCGAGCATGTTCTAGTGATGTTGTTTCTTTCATTTATCTTTCTCTTTTATTTAATGATGCCGGTTTGGCGAGTTGCGCGCATTAAATGGAAAATAGACATTTAAGTCCAACAAGTATTTTTACTCGTAACGAGTGATTTTTAGTGTTGAAGTATAAAGGCAGCCTCAATATAGCAATGAGGTAATAGAGCTAAATAAATAAGTACAGTTGTACTTTTTTAAGATAAAATAGAACAACTGTACTTATTTGGTATAATCATGAAACAAATTTATTTTAATCAAAACAAGCCACCTAAATTTTCGAAAATAACAAAGGCGGCTACCTTCGGCCTCACCAAAACATTCCCTAACCTCAGTGCCCGCCTTGCAATGAAGGTATTTTGTAACCCCCATAGTCGACGTCAATACGAATTTAGAACCAGCATCCAACCAATCAATATTAAACTGACTACTGAGCTTGGCGCTGTAAACCTGTACTATTTTAGCCAAGCTGAAAACACTAAAACGGTATTTTTATCTCATGGCTGGGCCGATAGCACCAATCGATTTACTACTCTGATCGATGAATTACTCGCAAAAGGCTTTAATGTTTACTCAATAGACCACATAGGGCATGGTTATTCACACGGAAACATATCGCATTTATACGGGTATATGCAGGGATTAACAGCCGCTTTTGAATATTTTAATGCGCAAAATATTGCAATTAATAGAGTAGTCACACACTCTATGGGCGGTGTTGCTTTGCTAAACTTAGCACCACATTATTTAAAGAATAAAAAAATAGTGATGATCTCAGCCCCTGCACAAATATTTGAAGCCATGTTTGCAAAGGTTAAGCAAGTAGGGATTGCTGAGCTGATGTTAGAGAACATGCTTAATAAAGTGTCAGATAATTATGGCATTCGCTGGCAAGACCTTCATCCAGATCGCTCTAAAAATAAAATTAACGAAAACATGCTGTTTATTCATGATGAAAATGACTCAGTGGCAAGCTTTGAGGCTATCAAGTTATTAACTGATGATACACCAGCCACATTAATAGCTACACAAGAGCTTGGTCATGTGCGCATTTTAAAAAGCCAATACGTGTATGACCAAATAACCTACTTTATGGATTAACGATGAAAAAAAGTGAGAGCACAAAACGCAATATTTTACACAAAGGAATGGCCTATGCAGCTGCACATGGCTTGTATAGCATATCAATAGGAAAAATTGCGGCAGTGACCAATATGTCGCGCACTGGGGTGATCTCTCACTTTGCCAATAAAGAAGATATGCAAGTAGCAATATTGGCCTACACAGAAGACGAATTTAAAAAACAAGTTGTTGAGGCATCTGTTAATACAGACGCGTTAATTCATTTAAATAATTTTCAGCAGCGCTGGCTTGAATGGCTACACTTTTTAGATATGCAATCACCTAATAAGCCGGCAAGTTGCCCGCTTATTAAGGCCTCGGTAGAATTTAAAGCAAGCCCACATTGTTTGGTAAGGCAATTTATGCAAGACCAGCACGTAAGGATGATTAATTACCTCACTAAACTTGCGGTTAACTGCCAAACACAGGGCTACTTTAGCCAAGATAAAGAGCCAAATCATTTTGCCTACGAATTTTATAGCCTATATACCGGACATGTTGTACAAACAAGCTTAATTGATAACCCTGATTTAACGCTAAGATATAAAAAAGTCGTTGCTAATTTAATTGAGCGATATAAACAATAATGTTAGCCAGCAAGGCCCAAGCTGTTAAGTTGATTTAGGCGCAAAAATAATAATAGCCATTCCAATTAAAGCAACGGTTCCACCAACTAAATCCCACATGGTGAGCTTTACCCCATCCACGGCCCATAACCACAATAATGCAACACATATATACACACCACCGTAAGCGGCATACACACGCCCTGCGGCTGCTGGGTGCAACGTTAACAACCAAGCAAATAACGCCAAACTCATTGCAGCGGGTATTAATAGGAGTATGGATTTATCTTCTTTAAGCCAAAGGTATGGTAAGTAACAGCCAATAATCTCAGCAAGGGCCGTTAGGAAAAATAACGCAATTGTTTTTACTTCAAACATAAATCCACACCTACTATAAATACCAATATAAAAAGCTAAGTAGCGACAAATTAACTACTTAGCACAAGGTTGCATCGGATCAATCAGCAAGGGCCACTTCGGCAAGTTTCATTGTACTTTCGAATGATTTTGTACCAGCTATAAATAAACCATTATGACAAAATACAGCGTCATCTAATCCGGTCTCCGCTTGAAACTCTTCATCAGATAACCCAGCCCAGGCTTTTGGCAGTGATTTTCTGTCTTCAAAGGAGCCTGGCTCTACAGGGACTGTTTGAATAATCCATTGACCGTTTTGCGAAGGGTAAACCATAAATAACGCATCGTTTGATAAATGGTGCACTGTTTTTTTCCATGGTGTATATTTTTCTAAAATAATCACGCGCGGATCTTTTGCCTCGTCTATCGCTTTAGCAACAATATCTTTGGCATTGATACTGCCTTTTGCTGAAGCTATAAAACGAGTTAATAAACGCGCTGCAAACTCAACGGCTTCATCAAAACATTCATCAAAGTTACCTTGCTCTTCCCACGTTGGATTAAACATAGAAAGCGTTTGGCTAAGCGTTATACCCTCAACCACGCCTTTTACGTAACCACAATCGATAGCATCAATAGTAGAGACTAAACCAGTGTCTACTCTATCAGCCACCGCTTGGTTATTGTCACACAGTTCTAAACCATACTTTTTCCAAATTAAGCCAAATGACGAGTAAGGCGTGCCATCTTCGCGCTCGCCTGCGCCACCGCGCTGGTGATGATCAAAACGCCCTGTATCAGGGTTATATTCACCGCCTACGTCAACAACAATATCGGCACTTTCTATTATGGCTTTATCGCGGGTACGTACCAAGTTAAAGGCAGGCAATACATGCTTAAGTACCGCAATACTAAACACGTCGTCGGCATGAAAATTACCGCTGTGGGTTACTACTGTTAAATCACTCATTGATTTTGGGCTACTGTTATTAAAGATAAAATTCTCACTTATAAAGTGCTAAATACAGATTAAAATTTACGTGGTGAATTTTATACGAACAGCGCAATGAAAAACAGTGAAGTATTATCTGCGCCTACCCTAAAAAGGCAGGCGCAAAGAGTAAGCAAGGGGGCTTATTTTGGCTCAGGACTTAACCCAAGCTCCATAAACACACTTTGAGGGTCATCTTTATAACTGCCAAAGCTTGCACAGCGCTCAAAACCTAAATCTTCATATAAACTAATCGACTCGGTTTGCTTTGGACCGGTTTCTAATCGAATAAGTGGGATTTTTGTCTCGCCGGCGTAATGCAGTAGGTTTTGCATTATGCGTCTTGAAAAACCTCTGCCGCGGTAGCTTGGCTTTACGTATAAACGTCTTATTTCGCCATAGATCACGCCATCATTTTGTTTAACAATGGCACCACAGGCGATAATACCATCTTCGTTTTTTAAACCAATTGCGTAAACGTTTTCTTCACTTAATTCTTCTAATTTAAGAGATTGGGCTGTAGCCACGGGGTATAAGGAGTTTATCAGTCTATCTATATCTGCAAACACATTAACTACATCTGGATCCTTAGGGTTTAATTCGACTAACTGCATCTCTTGTCGTCCATCTTATTATTTTGAATCTTTATAGTGGTTTCATAATATATACTTAGTACGTATGTTCCTAGCCTTGTTTGAACAAAATGTTTTAATCAGGTAAAAAGTTTTGTATTAAATGTTAGGACAATTTTATCGCTTAGCTATTAGCTTATGTTATTAAGCCCTCTTTTTTATTTGTTGAGCGTGCCAAGATAAGTAATCAGTTGCATTCATCGGCTTTGCAACCAAATAACCTTGCATGCAGTCTGCGTTAAGCATAGTTAGCAACTCAAATTGCTCTTTTTGCTCTACTCCTTCGGCCACTACAGTTATATCTAGGCTTTTTCCTAGACTAATTATAGTATTTACAATATTAAAGCCCTTGCCTTTATCAAGAATCTTATCGATAAAGCTCTTATCTATTTTTATTTCTTGTACAGGAAAAGCATTTAAATGGGCTAAACAGGAATAGCCGGTGCCAAAGTCGTCTATAGAAAACACAAACCCTTGTTCTTGTAGCTCCGTCATTTGCTTTATTGTGCTGTTAATATCGCCTGATAGCATGGTTTCGGTGATCTCAAGTTTGATTTGTGCAGGATTTATATTAAATTCATTAATCGTTTTGCAAAGCTCGTTTTTAAGCTCGGTAGAGTTGAATTGTCTTTGAGAAATATTTATCGATACACAAAATTCCTTATCGATCATGTTTTTTGCACCAAGCTGATTTAATAAACCGCAAATATCGCGCAACACAATAGTTTGTAACTTTTGAATTAGACCGTATTGTTCAGCAATAGGTATAAATTGATTAGGTGATATAAGTCCTTTTACAGGGTGCAGCCAGCGGATCAGTGCCTCAGCACCGACAAGCTTGCCTTGCATGCTAATTTGTGGCTGAAAATAAGCACAAAACTCATTATTTATAATTGCTCTTACAATATCAGTTTCAAGTTCAGCTTGCTTTTCAAGTAAGGTTTGTAACTTAGGGTCATAAAAACTACAACTATTTCCACCTTTAGCTTTAGAGCGATACATAGCTGTGTCAGCAAATTTTAATATGTTATCGGTCAGCGCGTTTTCTTCATTTATTAAACAAATACCGATGCTGCAACTAACCTGAAAATCTAATTCACCCACCGAAAATTTTTCGTTAAATACGGCTTGTACTTTTTTGGCTACTATTTCTGACTCTACACTGGCCTGCTGATTATCTTCTCCAATATACTCAAGTAAAATAATAAACTCATCGCCACCGACTCTGGCCAATGTATCAGGTGCTCTGATCACTGCGCTTAAACGTTTTGCTAACTCGACTAGCACCACATCACCTGCGCCATGGCCTAATGAATCATTTATTCTTTTAAAATCATCTAAGTCTAAAAACAATAAAGCGCCGGTTTTTTTTGTTCGTTTTATACGCTCTATGCACTTTGTTAAATTGTCACTTAGCATCCTTCTGTTAGGTAAACTGGTTAGCGGATCAAAAAAGGCTAACCGCTGAACTTCTTGCTCAGCTTGTTTTCGTAGGGTTACATCTCTTGCCATCCACACTATATGCCTTTTTGATGGATCATCCGGTATATAGTTATCAAGTGCTGCGGCTCGCCCCTCAAACGTAATGTTTCCTTTTGGTACGTTTAGGTCATATTCAAAGATTTGCATTTCATTCGTACGTAATGTTTCGCTGATCACATTTATTATCATCTCAGCGTCTTTTTTAGGAAACAAATCTTGTACATTTTGACCAATCAAGTGATTGTTCGATTCAAGCAATAGATCATCTGACATGCCATAGATATCGGTATACACACCGTCTTCATTTAAAATTAAAATCAGATCGGGCATTACCTGCGTAAATGCTTTAAACTTTTCATTACTTTTTTGTAGGTCGGCAACAAGCTGCTTTGCTTTGAGTGACTCCGCGTTTTTTTCAAGTGCAATACTTGAAAAGTGTACAAAGTAATCAATAAGTTCTAAATCTTGTCTGTTAGGTGATTTTGGCTTGTCATGATAAATAGCAAAGGTGCCTAAAACCTCAGAATGACTTGATATAATTGGTGTAGACCAGCATGAATACAATCCATAGCTATGTGCTAACTCTTTAAAGTCTTCCCAAAGGGGTGACTGATCAATATTATGAACAATAACACGCGTTTGATGAAATGCAGCAGAGCCACATGAGCCGACATTAGACCCAATAAATAAACCATTGATAGCTTGCAAATAACCAGTGGCAATATTGGGGGCTGCGCGATGGAAAAGCTGCTCCCCACTCAAAGAAAGAATTGAACACCTTGCTGATTTACTGTCAATAACTTCCTCTATCGCAAAACAAATATCTTCGAGTATTTCGTCTAGGCCAGCGCCTAATGCAATTTTAGATAATATATCTTGCTGGTGAGATAACAATTGTTTCAGTCGTTCGGTATTCATACTTCACCATACATGTAGGTACTCTAAACTAGACTAAGCACTTTAACTATATGCAGTTTATTTAAGCCAACTACTGCCCCTAGTTTGTTTAATTAAATTGAGTATAGTTAAAAACTAAGAATTGCGAGGCTATTTACTACCGTTATAATCATTAGCTTACCAATTTAAAGGACCATTCCTTAACTAAGAAATATATACTATACAAAAAAACAATAAACAAACAAATTATTAACATAAAACACGCAAAACTTCACTCAAGTGCGTGTAGTAGATTAGCAATTTAAACACTTTGTTACTTAAAAAAGCTGTTCAAAGCAAACAAGCTATTTATACTGCTAGCAATAATAAGTGTTTTTAGAGGTCGCTGTGCAAATCATACAAGGTATGGAGTATTTTTTTTCTGGCTTTAAATTAATTAGCCAAAAAGGGCTTAAGCGTTTTGTGCTTATTCCACTTTTACTGAATATTTTGCTGTTTGGTAGCTCATTATTCTTTTTAGTCGGCTGGCTAAGCGACAGCTTTAACTACATAAGCACTATGCTGCCCGAGTGGTTAAGCTGGTTAGAATGGTTAATGTGGCCAATTGCAATTTTAGTTGTGTTATTTAGTTACAGCATGGTATTTACTGTGATCACTAACTTTATAGCAGCTCCTTTTAACGGACTACTCAGCGAAAAAGTAGAGCTTTATCTCACCGGTCAAAAAATAAATGACGATGGCTTTGCTGATTTAATCAAAGATATACCCCGAATGGTTGGCAGAGAGTGGACAAAGCTTTGCTACTACTTGCCCCGTGCAATTGGCTTTTTTATCTTATTGTGGATCCTACCTGTGTTAGGGCAAATACTATGGGTTTTATTTACGTGTTGGATGTATGCCGTTCAATACAAAGACTTTGCCTTCGATAACCACAAGATTGCCTTTAAGCACATGAAAGACGATTTAAAATCAAAGCAAAGTTTATCTTATGGCTTTGGTTTTGCTGTCATGTTGCTAAGTGCAATCCCGTTTATTAATTTAATCGTTATGCCTGTAGCTGTGTGTGGCGCTACTCGCTTATGGGTAGATAATTACCGCCCTAAATACCGAGTGAGCTAAGTAATACGTATAGCAAAAAATAAAAGCACCTTTTGGTGCTTTTACCTATCTCAACTTAAGTGCAGTGTAATTTAATTTAGCTCGGCGAGGCAATGCTGCTGTTTTTTCATCGAGCATACTAAATTGTGTGATCACTATCGCAAACAACTGCCCATTTAAAGTGATGTTAGTGACGCGGTCTATCGCGGCTTTAAGCGTAACCTGCTGATTAAATAATTTAAGCTCTCCGTTTGCTAATTGCTCAACGTATAAGTAGGGTGTGTGCATGGGAAGCTTTAACCTTATAACATTGACACTACTTTGCTCTTGCACTGCAATCCACTGCCCTTTTTTATAAAGTGTATTAAAGCGAGTTATACCTTCGGGTTGCAACACGGAACTTGTTTGTATTAAACACATGCTGCAACCATCTACTTGGCTCTGCTGCCAATTTACTGCTTTATTATTATAATAAAGCTTATCTGTAAGTGACCATTCACTATCTTTATTTATATGATTTGAATTGGTTTCTTTATGAGTACACGCCAATATTAAGCAAAATGTGGCAACGTATAATAACCCCAACCGCATAAGTTTACAGTACATTTACTGCTCTTTTATTGCTTTAATTTGGTTAATAAGTGCCTCACTCGGCGGAGCTTCTTTAATATAGCTCGGCAATGCACTCGAAACAGGTGTTACGCTTTGTCGCTTAAACAAATTTTGGTTCATCATGTTAACAGCACCAAATCGATTACCTGCACTTTTGGCATAAAATTGCAGATCGATCATCCCCCACTCATCAACATCGGTCAGTATAGTAATTTGCGAGTCTTGGTTTGCATCAAAGTTAGTTAATGCATCACCTAAAATTGCATTACAATTATAATCAACCGCCTCAGAGCCTGCTCTGTTTAGCCCTGCACTTTCGTCAATAGCACTTTCATTTATATCTGCCGCACTGCCATTTGAATAATCAATTATAAAATCATCTGTTGGACCAGCTTGATTATTTGTATTTGGAAAAAGATCGCAATTAATATTGTTGGTATAAAACCGGTCGTAATAACGGTCGCCCTCATTATCACCAATAGTGGCGAGCCCTGTTAATTGGTATAAGTAGTTCATTGAGCTTAAATGATTTGGCTTAAAATTTACCTCCTCATCACCGCCATGATAAAGCCCAAGGTTATGCCCTAGTTCATGAAATATAGTAGATGCTTGATAATTATTCGTCACATTTTGTGATGTTTGGTCGTCAACCGATAACCCCCATCCTCCCATGGTCAGCATAAGATCATTACCATTAATTTCTGCAATACCTGAACCACTGATACTGCCATCTGGATTACCGCTATTTGCCATTAACAAATAATGAAAAATAGGTCGGCGCGCTGTATCGGCATACTCCATTTTATAGGCAAATAAATTAGCACTCCCTTGGTTATATTCAAATGGCGTGTAACGATTAAACGGTACGGTGCTTCCCCCTCCTAAATCAAAATTATTCGCAGAAATGCCTATGCTTTGATCGAATAAATCACCCACATCAAAGTGCACGGTGTAACCGTTACTTGCAAAAACGCTCACTACTTTTTCAAGTGCAATTCGCTGAGGCGTAATACCTGCATCGCTACTGTCCATATAATCAATTTCGATAAATATATCTTTTTGGTTTTCCCGTGCCCCCCACTCGTACAAGGGTAATCCACCAAATGTAGACCCTTCTTGCTCAGCACAATCAGGAATACCGTCTATATCGGCATCCGTATCACAGCTCACATCATTTTGAGCCGCAGGTGTATTAAAAACAGAGTAAGTCCAATCACTTGCTTGGTTGGTATCAGTTAAATCAAGCGCTCGCTTTAAGCTTGAGCCTTGTTCAGCTTGCATTGCTGGTGCATTGTTGCTTTGCCATTGCGATGCATTTACTGGTTGTTGGGTGGAATTGCCAAAACGTACAAAATCGATTGTTTGTGTGGCAGCACTATTTAATAACTCCGCAAAGCCATTGATATACCAGTAAGGCCGTAACGCATCGTTTTGGTTTCCCACCAGCACAATTTTTGGGTTATTTAGCGCAGCACTTGCTAAAAACTCATCGCCAAAGCGGCTTTGCAGTAAAACGTAACTTCCGTTTTCTATTACTTTATTAGGTAGAGTAAATACTTGCTCTGCGCTGACTGAGCTATCAAGCATATTAATTGCGCGCGTTTTTAGCGAGTAGTTTTGTAAATTAACAGCCGCTCCCGTGCCGTTATAAATTTCGACCCAGGGCGTATCGTTACTAAATTGTACAGATATGAGCTCCGTTATTTTTAAATCTTGCGTTGAGGTGGTAAATTCACTCACCTCGGTGGCTGTTGCAGCTGTACCAAAAAAATTAACTAACTGGTTATTTACTCGCACTTTGTATGCTGTATTTTCCAAAAAATCCGCGCTTAGGCTAACGCTTTTAAAATAATCATTGGTCTGTTCAGGCCCTCCTGAGACACTCTCTATATTAAGCGCAACACAGCTTGCAAAATCATCACTTGATACCTGAATACTCCCTCCACAGCTCCCCGCACTATCATTTACAGTTAACGAGCTCCTCAACATCACATCAGAAAACGTCATACTAATGGGAGTATCAACCAATACTAGCTCAGCAGTATCATCAGGCGTTATTGAAACCACTGTTGCAGGGCTGGTGTCAACAATTGTCGTGTTAAGTAGAAAGTTTGTACTGTCTTCACCATCACTGGCTATCAACGTATAACTCTTCGCAGAAATGCTATTTAAAGGGGGGGTATAGCTAAAGCGCAGTGTTTGAGCATCAATAATGCTCACCTGTGCCCCTTCTAAATCGTCAGGAAAAATTATTTGAACCGTATCACCATCGGGGTCACTTACTGTCAAATTAAACTCAGCGCTTAGATTATATTGCACTTCAACGGTTGCATCGTCTGCCACAGGTGGATTGTTTGGCGGCATCACAATCACCGTGATTTGCGCGCTATTAGTAGCATCGTCGTTATCTTTAACTGTGGCTAAAAAGGTAATATTTGTGTTTTGAGCAACCGTTGGGGCTGTAAAGGTAATGCTAGATTCGGCTTGGGTAAATTCGACTACAGGACCATTAGTTTGCTGCCAGCTAAGTTCGCTAATAGTGCCATCGCTATCCTGCGTTGTGGCTGTTATTGTCACTGACTCATTTTGCATAGCCTCATCTGGCCCTGCTAGAGTAACACTGGGTGCGCTATTTAACTGCGTGATAATTACTGTTGTACTACTTTGTGCAGTGCCCCCTGCATTGTCAATGACCGTTACACTAAAACCAAGCGTTTCATTATTACTTACATTAGGTGCAGTAAAGCTAAGCTCTGCTTCTGTTTGACTAAACTCAACTGAGGGTCCTGAAGATTGTTCCCACACAATACTGCTAATTGTGCCATCTATATCTTGTGCATTGGCTATTAAATTAACTTGGGTGTTAGCCAGTGCACTGCTTGGGCCAGTAATGTTTACTGTTGGCGGCGTATTTTGAACTGTAACGGTACCTGAAAAAACTTGCTCTGTGGTTGCACCATCATTATCGGTAACAACGACCGAAAAGCTAAAGTCAGTGTCACTCTGCACATTTGGGGCCGTTACTGTGAGTACATTGCCATTAGCCGTAAAAGTAAATTCAGGGCCTGATAACTGCTGCCATTGATAGCTTGATATTTGTCCATCGTTATCGCTTGCTTGCGCTGTGATGGTAAAGGTTTGGTTAGCAACAATAACACTGCTGCTAACATCAACATTAACGATCGGGGCCGAATTGTCAGCTGCTCCACTATCTGTGGTGTCACTATCACCGCCCCCGCCGCCGCAACCGGCAATTAAAAGTGATAAAAAAAGTAACCCTAGCCATTTATAAACATTATTTAATACCACTTTTATGCCTCTATGATTTAGCTATACAAATTTTGGGGCACCTTAACAACGTTTAAATGAACGGTGATTTCCTCACGATCATGATACAAATGCTTAGCTTGCAATTCATAGGTTATACCGTACTTAGTAAGCTCTTCTTTGATCATCGTTAGGCATTCATAAACACTATCAAAGCGTTTTTTCATAGGCAGCTTTAAATTAAATATAAGCTCTTTGGCGTATGCGTTTACTGCCCAGTCAATCATTAGATTAGTCACTTTGGCTGGTTTTTCCACCATATCGCATACTAACCAATCAATATTTCTTTTTTCTGGGCGATATTTAAAACCATCTGCTCTAAAGTGCTTAACTTGGCCTGTTTCCATTAAACTTTCGTTCATTGGGCCATTGTCTATTGCGCTGACAAACATGCCTCTGCGTACTAATTGGTACGTCCAGCCACCCGGGCAGGCACCTAAATCAACACCACGCATACCTGGTTGTACTCGCTCTTCTCGCTCTTTTTCAGGAATAAAAACATTAAAAGCTTCGTCAAGTTTAAGCGTTGAGCGGCTCGGTCCATCACTTGGCATGCGTAAACGCAAAATGCCCATAAATAGCGGCGAGTTATTATAGCTATAAGAGTAGCCAACAAAAGCGGTGTTGTTTGCTAAAAATAAAACATGCATTACCGGACGGTTTGCCTTAGGCTCACGCAATACCGTATTTTGTTTTTCGAGTGCTTTTTTTAATGGCGTTGATATTTTTTTACAAAAGGTCAGTAGCTCTTTGCCCTCATTGGTGTCGGGGGTTTCTACACGCAATTCACTACATAAAGGAAACGCCTTCGCGGCATCTTTTATTGCAGTTACCCTATCTTCTACCGGCATATTTTCGATGAGTGTACCTGCAAACCATTGACGCGCAAATACCATACTTTTAAAGTCGACCTTTTTGATTATTTCGTCGCTGTGTTGTGCTTCAAAACATTCATAAATCACGTAGCCTGTATTTGGTTTAGCTTTTACATAGCCAGCAAAACCTTGCTCGGCAGCATGAAACGTTATTTCAGCAGCCGCATCACTTTCAAAACCACTACGACAATAAATCACAACACTAGACATATTAACCCTTAAACTCTTTAAAACTTAAATCGTGCAACTTGCACTAGAATAACGACCCAACCAATGATAAAACACAACCCACCTAACGGGGTTATTGGCCCTAACCACTTCATACCTGTTAATGCTAATAAATATAAACTGCCACTAAAAAGCAGCGTGCCGGCAATGAAAAAGCCACCCGCCATGGTTAAGTTAATCCCCCATTTAATCAAAATAGCAACAGCAATCAGCGCTAAGCCGTGCACCATTTGATATTCAGCGCCAGTTTTAAATACACCCAACGAATACTCCGTTAATCGGCTTTTTAAGCCATGTGCGGCAAACGCGCCTAACATAACCGACAGCATGCAAAAAATGCTGCCCGTCAGTAAAAATAATTTAATCATAATTGCTCCACCCTGTTGGCTATAAATTTACTGGCTTCACGCGCTGCAGTTTCACGATTTTCAAGCTCGCTTACACCACTTTTTTTACGCGGTTTGAGTGAATGGTCACCATCGCTAAGCCAAACATAAGTTGGCTGTTTTGGCATAGAAAGCGTTTTAAGCTCTTCACGGGTACCAAAAGTATCTCGCTCACCTTGTAACACTAAAAATGGGCAAGGGATGTCTGCAAAATGCTCGGTGCGTAGCTTTTCGGGTTTACCTGGCGGGTGAAACGGGTAGCCAAACGCTAATACACCTGCTATTGGTTGTTTAGAAATACAGGCAAGCATAGACGCCATTCGCCCGCCCATCGACTTTCCACCAATAAACAGTGGCAGCTCAGGCTGCGCATTTGTGAGTACTTGCTCGTAAAAAGCCAACAATTTAGGAGCACGCTCTGGTGGCCTGCGTTTATTAGTTTGTTTTGCTATTTGCATGTATTCAAAATCAAACAAACCCACATCAATTCCTTGCGCACTAATAAGTTTAGCCATGTGCTGCATAAAATCAGAGTCACTTCCAGCACCTGCGCCGTGTGCAAATATAAACTGTGCAATAGCAGGCTGTGTGTTACTTTTAAACCATTCAATCATTATTAATACTCTTGTTCTTGTTCTACTAAGCTCAGCATCCAATCTTTAAACGACACAATTTTACCCAGCTCGGTTTGTGATTCACGAATAACCAAGTAATACGCGTTTTTACTCTCTAAACTGTGACTAAATGGGATCACTAAACGCCCTGCGTCTATATCTGGCTTGGCAAGTACACTATTACCAATAGCAACGCCTTGTCCGTGCACTGCAGCTTGAAGAACCATTGATGAGTGACTAAATATTGGGCCTTGGTTTACCTGTACATTGCGAACTCCCGCCGTTTTCATCCATGTTTTCCAGTTACGGCGTGTGGTATCGTGCAATAAAGTGTGTTGGGCTAAGTCACTCGGTTGATTAAGCGGTTTATGCCCACTTAATAACAGCGGGCTACATAAAGGCACCAAATACTCGGTGTGCAGTTTATAAGTTTGCACCCCACTCCAGTGGCCTCGGCCGTAATAAATAGCAATATCAACATCATCGGTTAACGAGTTTTCATCATGATCTTGCGCCTTAATACGCACATCTATTTCAGGGTGCAACTCGTTAAATAAGCTCAACCGAGGAACTAACCACTGAATTGCAAAACTTGGGGTTAAGCTTACCGTAAGTGAGCCCTTTGCTCCGCGAGCAAGCAGCTTTTCGGTGGCATCTATTAACTGGGTAAAAATCTCTTTAATATCTAAAAAATAGCCTTGGCCTTCTTCGGTTAATAGTAACGAGCGGTTTTTACGTAAAAACAATTTTAAGCCTAAATGTTCTTCAAGTGTTTTTATTTGATGGCTCACTGCCGCTTGCGTTACATAAAGCTCTTCTGCTGCTTTAGTAAAGCTTAAATGGCGTGCCGCGGCTTCAAAAGCTTTTAGTGCGTTTAATGGAGGGACTCGTCTTGACATAGTGACCAAGCTTAGAATTAGTTTTTCTTATGCATAAGATTATATACAGCATCGTCGTGCGTGTATATTAATGGCATAAAAAAAGCGACCTAAGTCGCTTTTTGTCGATGGCCTAAATAGCCATTATAAGTCACTTGCACTTGTATCAAGAGGTGCAAAGCTTTTAATTAACTCATCCACGGCTTTCATTTGCGATAAGTAGCCTTCAAGCTTGCTCAGTGCCAATGCACATGGACCATCACACTTAGCTTCATTAGGATTAGGGTGTGCTTCAATAAATAAACCAGCAATGCCTAATGCCATACCACTGCGTGCAAGTTCGGCAGCTTGTGCGCGGCGCCCATCTGCAGAATCTGCTCGCCCGCCTGGGCGTTGTAGTGCATGGGTTGCATCAAAAATAACTGGCGCCATAGCTTTCATATCATCCATGCCCAACATATCAACGACTAAGTTGTTGTAGCCAAAGCTAGAGCCACGCTCGCACAGAGCAACATTGTTATTACCCGCTTCATTAAATTTAGTAATGATATGGCGCATTTCGTGAGGAGCTAAAAACTGTGGCTTTTTCACGTTAATGATGGCACCCGTTTTAGCCATAGCAACAACTAAATCTGTCTGGCGTGCCAAAAAAGCAGGCAGTTGGATAACATCAACAACTTCGGCAACTGGGGCAGCTTGATGTGGTTCGTGTACATCGGTAATTAGCGGAATATTAAAGGTAGTTTTAATTTCTTCAAATATTTTTAAGCCTTCTTCCATACCCGGACCACGGTAAGAGTTTATTGATGATCGGTTTGCTTTATCAAACGAGGCTTTGAATACATAAGGGATATTTAATTTAGTGGTGACTTCTACGTAATGCTCTGCAATACGCATCGCCAAATCACGCGATTCTAATACATTCATACCACCAAATAATACAAATGGTTTGTCATTAGCCAGTTCTATATCGTTAATATTAATTACTTGGTTATTCATTTTAATTCCTAAGGTGCAACTGCTTGCATCATTAATCCACAAATGTAGGCCATATATGTGCCTACACCATACCCTAATACAGCTAATAATACGCCTACAGGCGCAAGCGAAGGGTGAAACGCTGAAGCCACTACAGGCGCTGACGCAGCGCCACCTACATTAGCTTGTGAGCCTACTGCCATGTAAAACAACGGTGCTTTAATCACTTTAGCTACAATCAGCATTAAACTTGCGTGTGTTAGCATCCAAATAGCACCGATTAAAAATAACCCTGGGTTACTAAATATAGCGGTTACGTTCATGTGTAAACCAATGGATGCCACTAAAATATATAAAAAGCTAGAAGCAACTTTTGATGCGCCAAACGCTTCTATTTGTCTGACTTTCGTGAACGATAAGCTAATACCAATCGTAGTAGAAATAACAATTAACCAAAAGAATTTGCTATTTAAGCTGTATTCTTTAGCCCACGCATAATTGTTTGCAAAAAACGGCCCTAAAAAATCGGCACAAAAATGTGCAAGCCCCGTTATGCCAAACGCAATAGCAATGATGGTCATATAATCATTTAAGGTAGGCATACGCGCATGCTGAGCATGATATTCCTCTACCCGCTTTTTTAGATCTTCAATAGCGCTTGTATCTGCACCAGTTGCGGCATCAATTTTTTTGTGATTGGCCGCCATTAATAATAAAACAGCCATCCAAATATTTGCCACTATTACATCAACGGTCACCATGACCGAGAATATATCGCCGCCTACTTCAAACATTTCTTTCATAGAAGCTTGGTTTGCTCCGCCGCCAATCCAACTTCCAGCAACCGTCGTCATACCGCGCCAAACCGCATCAGGGCCGTGGCCGCCCACTAAGTCAGGGCTAAATGCGCTTACCACTAAAATTGATAAAGGCCCACCAACCACTATACCCAGCGTGCCCACTAAAAACATAATAAGTGCTTTGGGGCCCAAATTAATAATCGCTTTTAAATCAATACTAATGGTGAGTAGAATTAAACACGCTGGCAGTAAATAGCGTGAAGCAACATAGTAAATATTTGAGCTGTGCCCATCTACAATACCAAACGTATTTAATAATGACGGTAAAAAGTAACATAGTAATAATGCTGGCACATATTTATAAAATGCTTTTAGTTTGGGGTTATCGCTATTTGAGGTTTTAAAAATGAACCCTAAAATTACAGCAAGTAAACCCAGTACAACAGCATCATTGGTGATCAATGCAGTGTGAGTATCAGCCATATTTGTTCCTATTATTAATGGTGTGTTTTATTATTATCTTCCAGTTCTTCTATCTGATGCTGAATAATCTCTATTGCCGGATCATCTGGGCATTCATCAACAAAAAACTGTAAATCATCGCGTGCCATTTTAGGGCAATCTAACTGATTGAGTAAGTAACCTCTATCGCGTCTCTCGTAAGGGTCATCGCCTAATAGCTCCATGAGCAACTCAACGCATACCAGTGCATGGCCAAATTTATTTTCACTAATAAATGACCATTTTTGCTGCGCTAAAAACAGTTTATATACTTCATCGTTGTATATAAGTTCAAGAGGCTCTTGTTCTTGGCCATTTTCTTCATCTGCATTTTCAGGAATGATGTACCAACTTTGTTGCCCGCTGCTAGGCTCAATAATGTAGCCTTCTTCGTCACTTATTGCGACATGGACGCTAATATCGCCCTGGTTAATAGACACACTGGCGTCTAATTGCGCTTGCTCAAGTAAGTGTGTTAATAAAATGCCTAATGTGGTTATAGAGCCGCTGCGCATAGTAAGCGTGTAACTGACGCTATTAATTTTATACTCAGGCACTTTCAATCCAGAGGCGCTAAAAAGCCACTGACTATAGAACATATCAAGTAGTGCTTCTAATCTATCGTGAGGGTCTTTTTGCTTAACACACAATGCACTTATTTGCTGCTCAAAGTCAGTTAACAGAGAAAACGTGGGGGCTAAGTCTATTTGAGGATCCCATTTCGATTCTGCGTAAATACACCGATAAAGTGGCGGTGGAGTAAATTCGTCATACGCATCATCTAAATACGATTCATCGTGTTCGTCATACCCGAGGGTGGTCATCAATACTACAACATTTATAAAAAAACGAAGGCGTAGTTTACCTAACTTTAAACACAGTTACCAATACAGCAAAGACTATAGGTTCAATTTATAAGTTGTTAATGTGATTTGTAGTAAACAAAGTGATTGCAATTTTAGGCCATATTAAGATGAACGCAGGCGCAGTTAGTAAGCTTACAAGTTACACACCTAGCACTGTGAATTAATTGCTACTGATTGGAAAGTTTAATTCGTAGAACTCCCCCTCAATATGTTAACTCGTATTTTTAAGCACAGTGCGTGATTAATAATTTTACACGCACTGATACTTAAGCACTTTTAAAAAAGCAGCGGCGATTTTGCCGTTGCCAAATACCCTATGGCTAAAATCACAACCGAGTTTACGACCAAATAAATAATTTTAGGCAAAGTGTTAGTTTGTTTAGCGCTAATAATGCCTATGGCAATATAAATCACTACAAGCACTATTTTTTCTAATAACCAAAGCTGTTCAAAAGGATTAAATTTTGCCATAAACATTAATGTTAGTGCAGAAACAAGTAATAAAGTGTCAATGCTATGGCTGCCAATAAAAACCAACTTGTTTTTAGCAAGCTTGCCACTGCCCATACGTGAAAATGAGCGAATATAAAATAAAATAACGCTGAGCATAGCAATTGCCATGTGTGAGTGTTTTACTGCTAAATAATCCATAAGCCCCGTACTTTTTATGCTATTAAATGTATTGGCGTGCGCCAACTTACCTGCGCGGCACACAATGTTGGCTATTATGCCTTACAAACTAAAAAGCACATAGCTGCAAGTGCCATGTGCTTTTTAAACGTATAATTACAACTAGTGTTGTTGTCGTTGAACATTCTCAAATGCCAGCTGCACATTTTGAGAAAAAATTTCAATTAAGTGACGCTGAGTATCGGTGATATTTTTAGGGATCCCTGATATGAATAACATCGAGTTGTGATTGTATTCGCTGCTGCAATAAGCAAACAAATAGTTATCTTTATAAATAATACTTTTTTCTTTAAGTGCCTGATGACACGCCTCTAGCTGCTCATTTTGTAACACCGCTTCAAGTTCTTTACCTTCGCTTTGCTCAAATTCACCAGTGCCAGAGCGCACAATAAGTTTTTCGTTGCTGTTATCTTGCGAGTTTTGAGCCACTAAGGTTGTGGCATATACCGCTTGCTCTGCAATACCTAATAACGAGGTAAGCTGCTGCATCACGCCTTCGATAAATTGCTCAATTGAACGAGTCGCAAAAATATCGCGCGAGGCCACAATAATTTTTTCAAGCCCCTCACGAGATTGCTCAATAGAAATAATATCGCGATACGAGCGCAAGCTCGACATAATCACCGTAAATAATTTTTGCGCTGTTAGCTCTGTTTTTGATTTATAGTCGTTAATATCGTAATTAATAATCACTTGGCGCTCAGGCGCTTGCCCTGGTTGACCGGTTCTTAAAATAATACGGATATGATTATTATCTGCCTCTTCACGGATAAATTTAGCAACTTGCAATCCAGCGTCATCAGTTTCCATTACTACATCAAGCAGTACAATGGCGGCATCAGGATGCGCATTTATTAATTCTTTTGCCTCAGCACCCGAGTAGGCACTTAAAAACTCTAGCCGTTTGTTCTGAAATTCAAAATCACTCAACGCAAGTTTGGTAACAGCATGGACTTCAGGTTCATCATCAACGATTAATACTTTCCAAGTGCCAAGCTCTACTTCACTTTCTAACTCATCTGGCTCATCTGAAAATAAAAAATCACCCATCATATTAAAGGTTCCTTAATGCATTTATTGAACACACAAGCATGGCTATTTATTATAAGTTAAGGCCATTGTGCGAGCGTTACACGATCGTTATTTCCCAAGTCTTTTACTGTTTTAATATTTATAAACGCCATTTGTTTAAACAAATACCGAACAGCTTCACCCTGTTCAAAACCATGTTCTATTAAAAGATAGCCACTAGGGAGCAAATAGTCACGTGATTGTGTAATTATTTGTTTTATATCAGCCAATCCGGCTTCATCGGCCACTAACGCAGAAAGAGGTTCAAAGCGTACATCCCCTTCTTTTAAATGTTTATCGCCGTGTTCAATGTAAGGTGGGTTGGTAACAATTAAATTAAATTGCTCATTTTTAAGCGCGCTAAACCAGTTACTTTGCTTAACTTTCACGTTTTCAATTGCTAAACGCTGCTGATTTCGACTCGCCAAGGCGACTGCATCGGCTACTTTGTCAACTGCTGTTATTTTCCATGTGGGCATTTCACTACCCAGCGCCAATGCAATTGCCCCGGTGCCAGTGCCTAAATCAAGGACTTTTGCATGCTCGGGCACCGAAAGCGCTAGCGCTTGCTCAACGAGTGTTTCGGTATCAGGTCTAGGAATAAGCGTCGTGGCATTCACCTCGAGCGCTAAGCTCCAAAATTCGCGCTGACCAGTAATATGGGCTACCGGTTCCCCCTTTAAGCGGCGCTGACAAAACACATCATATTGGTATTGTTCATCGCTGCTAAGTAGCTTATCTGGCCAAGTAAATAAATAACTACGAGGTTTTTGAAGAATATGTAGAAGAAGTACTTGTGCGTCTAATTTAGCACTGTCGCTAGCTGGTGCAAGTGTATTTGCACCAACTGCTATTGCCTGCTCAAGGGTAAGGGTCACAATTACTCATCACCCATAGCGGCAAGTAAATCGGCTTGATGCTCTTGCATTAGAGGGTCAATAATTGCGCCTAAATCGCCGGTTACCACTTCATTTAAACGATAAAGTGTTAAGTTAATGCGGTGATCAGTAATACGCCCTTGCGGGTAGTTATAGGTACGAATACGCTCAGAGCGGTCACCACTACCAACTAGATTACGACGCTCAGAAGCCTCAGCCGCATGGCGTTTTTCATCCTCGGCTTGCTGTAAGCGCGCTGATAGCACCGACATTGCTTTAGCACGGTTTTTATGCTGCGAACGTTCATCCTGACATTCAACCACAACGCCCGTTGGGATATGGGTAATACGAATAGCTGAATCGGTTTTATTTACGTGTTGACCACCCGCGCCCGAAGCTCTAAATGTATCTACTTTTATGTCGGCGGTGTTTATTTCAATAGCTTCTGCTTCTGGAATTTCCGCCATCACAGCAACCGTACACGCAGAGGTATGTACACGCCCTTGCGATTCAGTCTCTGGCACACGTTGAACACGGTGTGCGCCCGATTCAAACTTAAGCTTACCGTACACCCCTTCGCCGCTAATATTGGCAATCACTTCTTTGTAACCGCCATGCTCACCTTCATTGGTGCTTACTACTTCAACTTTCCACTTTTGTGTTTCGGCGTAACGGCTATACATCCTAAATAAATCACCAGCAAATATAGCAGCCTCATCACCACCCGTACCGGCGCGTACTTCTAAAAACACATTGTTATTATCTTTAGGATCTTTAGGGAGCATCAATACTTGCAATTCATCTTCAAGAGAAGTTATTTGTGCTTTAGCTTCTTTGTATTCTTCTTGTGCCATTTCACGCATGTCAGGGTCTGAATCTTTAAGCATTTCTTCAGCCGTCGTCACGTCATCTTGCGCTTGTTGGTAAGCTAAAAAAGTTTTTACAATTTCTTCTAGCTCAGCGTATTCTTTTGAAAGCGCACGAAAGCGGTTTTGATCACTAATGACCGACGGATCGCTTAGTAGCGCTTGCACTTCTTCGTAGCGCTCAACTAAGGTTTCTAATTTACGATATACAGACTCTTTCATTTAACTGTTATTCCTGATCAATACCTAACATTTTTTTCAACTGAGTTAGTTGGGCCACTTCACCGTTTTTAGCCGCATCTTGAATTGCACGGGTAGGCGCGTGCATTAAGCGATTGGTTAATTTATTGGCCAACTCTAATATAATTTTTTCGGCGTCTTTACCTGTATTTAACTGACTCACTGCCCGCCCTACAAGTTCTGACTTAATGGTTTGTACGTCGTTTCGGTAATGGCGAATTAAATCAACCGAATCGAGAGAGCGAATCCACATTTCAAATTCTTTTACGCGTTCGCTTATAATTAATTGTGCTTGCTCTGCAGCTTGTTCACGCGCGGCCATATTCTCGCTCACAATCGCTTGTAAGTCATCAACCGAATATAAATAGGCGGCATCTAACTCGCCAACTTGGCTTTCTATATCGCGCGGTACAGCAATATCAATAAATAGCATAGGTTTATGGCGGCGCTGTTTAAGTGCTTGCTCCACCACTCCTTTACCTATTATTGGCAAAGTGCTGGCTGTGGAACTAATCACAATATCGGCTTTGTGCAAACGCTCAGGTAATTGCGCCAGCGCTATAACATCAGCCGAGACTTCCTGCGCTAAACCCCGTGCACGTTCAATGGTTCTATTAGCAACCGTTATTTGCTGTGGCTCATTTTGGTATAAGTGTTTAGCTACAAGCTCTATTGTTTCGCCAGCGCCTATTAGTAACACATTGGTCTTATCAAGCTTGCCGTAAATATGCTTTGCTAAATTAACCGCAGCAAATGCCACAGACACAGCACTTGCTCCAATATCGGTGTCGGTACGAACTTGCTTCGCGACCGAAAACGTTTTTTGAAACAACCTATCAAATTTGACGCCAACAGCATCATGTGTTTTGGCACTATGGTAGGCCTGTTTTATTTGACCTAAAATTTGCGGCTCACCTAAAACTAACGAATCTAAGCCGCAAGCAACACGCATTAGATGATTAATGGCCGCATCGCCTTGATGGCAGTATATATTTTTGCTCAGTTCGAGTTCATCCAAACCATGGAAACTGGCAAGCCATGCCAGCAGTGCTTGGGAATTTGACTGCTCAAGGCTACAATAGAGCTCAGTGCGATTGCAGGTAGATACTATAACAGCTTCGTTAAAGTCGGCATGACCGCTTAATTGCTGGAGCGCCTCAGCCATTTGCTCAGGCGAAAAAGCCACTTTTTCACGTAATTCTACGGATGCGGTTTTGTGATTTATACCAAGTGCTATGATGGTCATATTTGCCAAATATTACTGCGCCCTACTTTAAAGGCGGTAATTTTATCAAAAATCAGCGGAATATGGAAAGTAAGGAACAACATTTGATTAGACATTATTTAATTTTATTCACTCTTTATTTGTTTTTAGCGGGCTGCGCCCATCAAATAGGTACTAAAACAACGCTTTACGATGATTGGAAACCCCGTTTAGCAGCACAACAAAGCTGGCAAGCACAAGGTAAATTAGCTTTTATAAGCCCTGATGAACGCCAATCTGCAAACTTAAATTGGCAACAAGACGAAAAACAAAACAAATTAGTGCTCACTACATTTATTGGTACTCGTATATTGTCACTTAAACAAACCCGCACTGGTGCGGTACTCGATTACGACGATAAAACATACACAGATACTAACGCCGCGTTGTTATTAAAGCGCTTAACCGGTTTTGACCTACCAGTTGATAACGCCGCTGACTGGTTAAAAGGCACGTTAATCTCGCAAACATTAAAAGTAGACGAACTTGACCGTGCACAACAAGTTATTTGGTACGATAACAGCAATAAAAAGTGGCAAATAACATATTCAAACTACAAGCAACAAAGTGGCTTTTGGGTCCCTGGCAATGTCACGCTCAAACATCAGCAAATTAAAATCAAAATTCAACTCTACAATTGGCAATTTAATTAAGTATGAATACTAAAACAGCTTTTTCGGTGATTGCACCGGCAAAACTTAACTTATTTTTACACATCAACGCACGCCGTGATGACGGCTATCACGAACTCGAAACCTTGTTTACCTTTTTAAATTTTGGCGACACGCTTGATTTTTCATTAAATGAAGCACCCGCCATCGTAATTACAGGTGACACCAAGGGCATTGAAGATTGCGACAACCTTATTTATAAAGCCGCTTCGCTATTAAAAGAACACGGTAACATTTCATCGGGGGTAACAATAAACCTCACTAAACGCTTACCTATGGGTGGCGGTGTTGGCGGCGGCTCATCTGATGCTGCAACCACATTACTTGCGTTGAATAAACTGTGGAATACCCAACTCACTACAGATGAGTTAGCAAACATTGGCTTACAACTGGGCGCCGACGTTCCGGTATTTATACGAGGTAAAAGCGCTATAGCACAGGGTATTGGCGAGCAGCTAGTTGATGTACAGCTGGAGCAAAAATGGTATTGTGTTGTGCACCCTAATCAACATGTAAGTACCGCCCAAATATTTACTCATCCCGAGCTTAAGCGCGACACGCCAAAGATTTCAGGCGATTGGCGAACTCATAAATTAACCAACGATTGTGAGCCTTTAGTCAAAAAGCTCTGCCCCGAGGTTGAAAAAACCCTGCAGTGGTTGCTAAAATACGCCCCGTCGAAGATGACCGGAACAGGTTCATGTTGTTTTGTTGAATTTGCAAGTCAAGTTCAAGCACAAGATGTACTTGATAACCTCCCCCATAATTGGCAGGGTTTTGTTGCTTCTAGCGCAAATGTCTCACCTGCTCATACGGAGCTTACCGCCATATTCGATCAATGAAGTAACGTACAAGTAATCATAAGTTAACGCGTAGTAGGGTTACCTATTACCCGTTAGTCCAAAAATTCAGTGCCTGAGGAACCCTACCGTGCCTGACATGAAGCTCTTCGCTGGTAACGCAACACCTGAGCTAGCTCAAAAAGTTGCAAAACGTTTGTATATTGAATTAGGCGATGCTGTTGTTGGCC
>Ga0209452_1000078_pt1 | contig 40502 bp, 39 predicted proteins | sample WorMetimpBELIZE1_FD_187388 | JGI IMG/M metagenome (GOLD analysis project Ga0209452, IMG submission 187388) | Marine gutless worms symbiont microbial communities from Max Planck institute for Marine Microbiology, Germany - Olavius imperfectus... | ecosystem: Host-associated > Annelida > Digestive... | reverse complement strand
ACTCACCCGTCCGCCGCTCGTCAGCAAAGTAGCAAGCTACTTTCTGTTACCGCTCGACTTGCATGTGTTAGGCCTGCCGCCAGCGTTCAATCTGAGCCATGATCAAACTCTTCAATTAAAAGTTTTTATGTTCCCACTCGACAAAGAGTGAAGAACAGCTCAATGAATTCTGAATTATTTAATATCTTTCGATATTGAATTGACTGTGCTGCAATAAATAAATTTATTGCTGTTGGTCACTCAGTTCAATTGAGACTCTAAATTTGTTTGCCTCACTACCTAAGTAGCTTGGCTGTTAGAACTCAATCTGTACGAGTGCCCACACAGATGATTGCTTTATATTGTTAAAGAACGTTGCGATTAAAGTATTTGCTTTATCTCGCTAGGGCTGCGCATGTTACGCTTTCCTATTTTTTTGTCAACACTTAATTTTGAGAAAGTTTAAAATTTTCTAAATTAGGTTTTACTCGACTCACTGAGTAGCTCATGCCTCGCTATGCGTTGGCGCTCCCCGTCTCAGTGGGGTCGCATTATAGGGAGATCCGAAAACAGATCAACCCTTTTTTGAAGAAAACTTAAAATAAATGACTGTTCGCTCGAAATTAAAGCAAAATGGTTACTTTAGACACTAAAAAGGCCCTTATGGGCCTTGAATATTAGTTTACGATGAGTTTCCAACCGAGTTTACTTTGCAATTTAGACTCTTGTTGTAACTCACTGGCCATGAGTGGATGTTCTTTTAACCAGTTATTAGCAAATTTTAAATCTAAAGTGTCGTTTTTAACAGATAACTCTATTTTAGGAAGTACGTCGTCTTGTCGGCGCATAGATAAAATAACTGCAATCCTCAATAGCCTGACTAAGTATTGGCTGAGTATGCTATGCGCGCCTAGTGGATCAAAGCTGCTTATTTGAATATCAGAGCGATGTGCATTTGCAACCGCTGCTATTACTTTTTGCTCCGATTGTGAAAAACCAGGCATCTCTGTGTTTTCTATTATATAGGCTGTGTGCTTGTGATATTGCTTGTACTCTATAAGTAAACCAATTTCGTGCAACTGTGCTGCGGTTTTTAGAAGAGACAGTGCATTTTCACTCACTTGCGGCCAGCTTTCACCGACTTGTTCTGCTAATAAAGTAACGAGGCTCGATACCCGATTAGCTTGCTTTTGATCAACATGGTAACGATCCATAAATCCATCGACTGTACGTTTACGGATATCGTTGTTATGCAGCTCTGGCACCATACTGTAAAGCACACCTTCGCGTAGCGCACCGCCAGCTAACCCCATTTTTTCTATTCCAAGCGATTCGAATAACGCAATTAAGATAGCAAGACCAGACACAAAAACTAATCTGCGCTCTTCGCTCAAACCAGGTAAGTCTAATGCAGCGATAGTGCTAAAAGTGATTGATTGCTCTTTTATTTTGTATAATTTTTCAAGCGTGAGTAAGTCATCTAAGTTTTGTGCAACCATGATTTCTTGAATGGCTTGCACCGTGCCAGAAGCACCTGATGCAATTTTCCAACCTGCTTGCTTATATTCAAGGGCAATTTCATCAATGACTTCGCGGGCAGCTTTGATGGCAGCATTAAAGTTTGCATCATTTAATTGGCAATCTTTAAAGTAGCGCTCCAAGTAAGTGACACAGCCCATATTCAAGCTTTTATAGTGCAATGCTTCAAAACCTTTACCTATCACTACTTCGGTACTCGCCCCGCCAATATCAATAACGAGTTGCTTACCAGAGCATGACGAGGTGTGCGCAACACCTTTGTATATTGTGCGTGCTTCAAGTTCACCACTAATCACATTAATGGTATGGCCTAAGATTTTTTCAGCTTGTGTTTTAAAAATATCAGCATTCGTTGCTAGGCGTAATGTGGCTGTTGCGACTATGGTGATATTTTGTTTTGGTATGTCTTGCAGTCGCTCAGCAAAAAGCGCAAGGCACTCCCAGCCTCGCTGCATCGCTTCAGTGCTTAATACGTTATCTTTATCAAGTCCTGCTGCAAGTCTTACTTTACGTTTAACGCGGCCTATAGTTTGTAGGCCGCCAGCAATTGATTTAGCAATTAGCATATGAAAACTATTTGAGCCTAAATCAATGACTGCATAAACATTTTTTTGCGGTTTAAATTGCCCCACCGTTCAAAAACCTCTAGTTACTACTACATTTTAGTAACGGCCGTGTTACGACCGTCCTTTTTGGTAACTATTATTTGGGCGACGTCCGTTATTACTACGATTACGTGGGCCTGTTGAATAGTTGCGCTTTCTTTGAATAGTAGGCTTTGTTAAATCATCTAGCAATGCGGTTTTATCATAATGTGATAAAGGAATGCTGTGCTCTATATATTCTTCAATTTCATGCAAATTATAAGCGTACTGCTCACAGGCAAAACTAATTGCATGACCTGATGCACCTGCACGGCCTGTACGGCCAATACGGTGAACGTAGTCTTCGCAATCATCCGGTAAATCAAAATTAAATACATGACTTACTTCTGGGATGTGCAATCCACGTGCTGCGACATCGGTTGCTACTAAAAAGTCCAATTCACCTTTGGTAAATTGCGCTAATATAGATTGGCGTTTTTTCTGGTTAACATCACCTGTTAGTAACCCAACGCGATGGCCATCTGCTTTTAACCAAGCATATACTGTTTCACAGCTATGTTTTGTATTAGCAAATACAATTGCTTTATCTGGCCATTCTTCTTCAATTAACGTTAATAACAGCTTAATTTTATCTTCTTGCGATGGATGAAATAACTCTTCTTTAATTCGCTTACCCGTTTTCACGTCTGGCTCAATTTGAACGTGTTCAGGGTTAGTCATATGTTCAAAAGCAAGTTCTTGTACACGATAAGAAAGGGTGGCAGAAAATAATAGATTTAATCTATCGGCTGTATCTGGCATGCGGCGGAACATATAACGGATATCTTTTATAAAGCCTAAATCGAACATACGATCGGCTTCATCAAGCACAACTACCTCTATTTCATTAAGGGTGTAACAGCCTTGCTTGTACAAATCGATAAGTCGACCTGTAGTGCCAATTAAAATATCAACGCCTTTTTCTAATTGTGCACGTTGTTTTTCGTAATCTTCGCCACCATATACTAAACCTAAGTTAAGATTACAGTGCGGCGCTAAAATTTTAGCATCTTTGTGTATCTGAATCGCAAGCTCCCGAGTCGGGGCCATGATCAGGGCTCTTGGATGTTTACTAGGTGCTTTGCTAGATTGTAATAACCGATGGCACGTGGCGGTTAAAAACGCCAACGTTTTGCCCGTACCCGTTTGTGCTTGGCCCGCAATATCGCGTCCATCACAAATAAAAGGTAGGCATTTAGCTTGAATGGGAGTGCAATACTCAAACCCACTTTCGGTTAAACCGGCAACCACTTCCGGTGCGATAGCAAAGTCTGAAAACTTTTTATCGGTCAAATGTGTCTTAGTCATAGCGTTTAAGCATAACGTTTAAACTTGCAATAAGAAACAAGAGTGTTTAAATACGCACTAAATATTTCGCCTAACTAAATCGGAGAGCGCAATGAGCGAGAAAATTATCCAAATTACTGACGATAGCTTTGAAGCTGACGTACTACAATCAGACAAGCCTGTACTAGTGGATTTTTGGGCTGAGTGGTGTGGACCTTGTAAAATGATCGCCCCTATCCTTAATGAAGTAGCTGATGAATATGACAGCCGCGTAACCGTTGCTAAATTAAACATCGACCAAAACGCAGGTACACCACCTAAATTTGGTATTCGTGGCATCCCTACTCTGCTTCTTTTTAAAGACGGCCAAGTAGCTGCAACGAAAGTAGGTGCGCTTTCAAAAACTCAACTTATTGAGTTCTTAGAAAACAATATCTAAGAAAAAATGAGAAAAAAGGGCATTTTTGCCCTTTTTTTGTGTTTATTTTGTATAAAGACTGGACGCTATGCCAGTGAACTGCTAGTTTATAAAGCCAACTAATCCTTAGTTATATTCAACAAACCTCACTCAACTATCAAAGCGATTTTGAGTATGACAATTGTAATAAAGAACCCACCAATATGCATTTACGCGAATTAAAAGACAAGTCTATAAAAGAACTTGTAAACTTAGCTGAGTCCATGGGGCTCGAAAACGTAGCCCGCTTAAGAAAGCAAGACATCATATTTGCTATTCTTAAAGCACACGCCAAAGGCGGAGAAAACATCTTCGGTGGCGGTGTACTAGAGATTTTACAAGATGGTTTTGGTTTTTTAAGATCATCAGAAGCATCTTACTTAGCTGGCCCAGACGATATTTATGTATCTCCGAGCCAAATTCGCCGTTTCAGTATGCGTACTGGCGATACTATTTCAGGCCTTATTCGTCCACCTAAAGATGGTGAACGATACTTTGCTTTATTAAAAGTAAATGAAGTTAACTTTGATAGACCTGAAAACTCTCGCACTAAAATTCTTTTTGAAAACCTCACCCCACTTCATGCAAACGAACGCTTTCGCATGGAACGTGGTAATGGCAGTAAAGAAGACATTACCGCCCGTGTACTTGATTTAGCTTCTCCAATTGGCCGCGGCCAACGTGGTTTGTTAGTAGCACCACCTAAAGCAGGTAAAACAATGCTACTGCAAAACATTGCACAGTCAATTACACACAATCACCCAGATGTTACATTAATGGTTTTACTTATTGATGAACGTCCTGAGGAAGTAACCGAGATGCAACGCCTTGTTAAAGGTGAAGTTGTTGCATCAACATTTGATGAACCCGCTTCTCGCCATGTACAAGTAGCAGAAATGGTGATTGAAAAAGCAAAACGCTTAGTTGAGCATAAAAAAGACGTCGTTATCTTGCTTGACTCAATCACCCGTTTAGCCCGTGCTTACAACACCGTAATCCCTTCATCGGGTAAAGTACTTACCGGTGGTGTTGATGCTAACGCACTACACAAACCTAAACGTTTCTTTGGTGCAGCACGTAACGTTGAAGAAGGTGGCAGTTTAACCATTATTGCTACAGCCCTAATCGATACAGGCTCTAAAATGGATGAAGTTATCTACGAAGAGTTTAAAGGGACTGGTAACATGGAACTACACTTAAATCGTAAGATTGCTGAAAAACGCGTATTCCCTGCTATCGACTTTAACCGCTCAGGTACGCGTCGCGAAGAACTACTTACCAAGCCAGATGAGCTACAAAAGCTATGGATTTTGCGTAAAATTGTTCATGAAATGTCAGAGATTGATGCTATGGAATTCTTAATAGATAAGCTTTCTATGAGCAAAACCAACGATGAGTTTTTCGACTCTATGAAACGCAAATAATACCAATCAACATAACTAAGTGATCTATTTTGAGGATGGATAAACGTGTTGATAGCAAGGCAAAAAATTCGCTATTTAGTCATTCTAAATGAGAATTTTTTAACGCAGTTAGCGACACGTTTAGCCCCTGAAAATGATTAAGTATTAATGCGGACTGGTATAAGTGTATTTCGTTGCAAAAAAAGCGCCTAGGGCGCTTTTTTTATGTATATAAATCACTTAACTCTCGTTATATTTTTGCAGCACTTGCTGCAATTCATCAACGAGTCTTTGAATATGCTCTTTGCTTTGGCTGTGTTTGTTAAGTAAAGCCATATCAAGGTTTTTAGCGGCTTTAGCAATCTCATCTAAGGCAAACATTTGTGCGGCACCTAAAATACGGTGACTGTCTTTTTGTAGTGCTTCTAAATCATTGCTGTTGTGATGCTGAGTTATCGTTTCGCTTTCAAGCGTGAAGCTTTGCTTAAAACTGCTAACTAAATCGCTCATGTCTATCTGCGCAGTGTATTCTGAGTTTTGTTGAGTAGCCTCATCTAAATAACCAGAAAGGGTCTGATAAAATGCATCTTTATCTAACGGTTTAGCTAAGTAGCCTGTAAAACCAAGGGCAAGATAATCATCAACTTCATGACTCATTGCGTTTGCTGTTAAAGCAAAAATAGGCGCCTGGAAACCACACTTTTGCAATAGTAAAAACGCGGCACGGCCATCCATAATAGGCATTTGTATATCTAGTAGTACTAAATCTGGGTATATCTGCAGACATTTTTCAACCGCCTGCTCACCATTTTCCACCGCCGTAACTTCCAATCCAATAGAGCGTAAGTAGCGACTTATAAGTCTTCGGTTATCAGGGTGATCCTCAGCTAATACAACCCGCCCAGCTAATTGTTTGATTTGTTTAGGGGTGTTTAAAGCATCAAAACTATCTTCGGTTTTTTCTGTCTCTACACAAGGCAAAAATAGTGAAAACTGACTACCGCGCTTAAACTCACTTTCTACACTGATGTACCCGCCCATCATAGTTGCTAGCTGTTGTGACAAACTAAGCCCTAACCCAGTCCCGCCAAAACGACGGCTAATACTATTATCGGCTTGACTAAAGCATTCAAATATTTGTTTTAGCTGCGATGAATTCATGCCAATTCCAGTGTCTTTAACTATAAAAACAAGCCCTTGCTCACTTTTATTTAACGACACAATGACTTGCCCGGCTTGAGTAAACTTAACTGCGTTAGCACATAGGTTAATTAATATTTGTTTTACACGCATAAAATCTAAGTTGGTATAAAACTCCTTGCCGACATGGTTATCAAAGCGAATTTCTAAATGCTTTGCTTTAGCCTGCGTGATAAACATGGCATGCACATCGCTAACTAGCTGCACTATGTCAAAGCAAGAAACATTAAGCTCTAATCTGTTTGCTTCTATTTTGCTTAAATCGAGTACATCATTAATTAAACTTTTTAAGTGGTCACTGTGGCGTTGAATTATTTTTAGCTCATCTTGCAGGTTTTCTGGCTCGTACAAACCATTAATTAAATCATCTGTTTGCCCTAAAATAGCAGTAAGCGGAGTTCTGATCTCGTGGCTAATATTGGCTAAAAACTGACTTTTAACGTCATTTGCTTCTCGCAACTCTTGAGCAATAGCTTGCAGCTCTGCGGTACGTTGCGCGACTTGCTCTTTTAGTAAATGTTTAGCGCGCTTTTCGGCACCACGTCGATAAAGCGCGGTACCCGTTACAATTACTAAAAATAGTAAAACAAAAATGAAAACGGTGAGCTGCGAGCGCTGACTCATTTTTAATTTTTGCACCTTTCTTTCTTGCTTGAGCTTTTGAATTTCTTGGTTTAGCTGAGTAGCTTTAAATTGATTTTGCAGTACAGCTAGAGCGCTGGTAATTGTTTCGCTATTTATACCGCGTTGCTCTGCAACAAACTTTTCGTGTAACGTTAGTGCTTCAGCGTAATTACCCTTACTCGCCTCTAAAAGTGAGCGCGTGCCAAACGCGTCACGTTTTATGCGTTCACTGTTGTATTGATTGGCTAAATCGGTTGCTTTATCTAAGCTTATTTGCGAATCAGTAAGCTCACCTCTCACAAATTGTATTTTAGCCAGTGCATGTAAAGCGTTCAGCTCTAAGCTGTGGTTGGCTATTTTGAGGGCATTGGCCACACCCAATTTTGCTTGTTCAAAAGCAACATCCACATTATTAAGAATTAAGTTAATATTTGCTAAATTTGTATATTGCGTAGATAGCTTATTAAAGTCATTGGTAGAAATATAATAGCGCAATGCCATTTGGTAATAATGCAGCGCTAAATCAAATTGCGAACTCTCGTAATAAGCAACGCCTAAGTTGTTGTTAACTTGTGCTATTCCGCTGGTATCACCTAATTTTTGATATACTTTAAGTACTTCTTTATAAAATAAAATAGCGCTGTCGTAACGCGATAACCGAATATGCACCCCTGCTATATTTAGCAAAATATCAGCTTGATCTTGCGCACTGCCCTTTTTTTCATAAATTTCTTTTGCTTTTAAGTAATATTCGAGCGTTAGCTCCATATTATTCATTTCAAAGTACGCTAAACCAATATTACTAAGCAGATTGGCAAGCTCTACTTGCTTATTGTTTTTTTCAACAATAACCATAGCGCGGCTATATTCGACAATGGCTTGCTGAAAATACCCCTGAAAATAAAACACAACGCCTTGCATTTTTATGGCTCTAAAATGCATATCCGGTAAGTAATCTAAAGAGGTGTGTTGCTCTAATTTTTGAAAATACAGTAGGGCATTTTCAAAATCATCTGAGGAGAAAGCCAAATCGGCAAGTTCAGAATAAACACTGACTTTCTGAGATTCGGTAATATTTTTAGCTTCAAGCAGCGCATTACCGAGCGTGAGTTTTAAGTCCCACTGCTGCTCTTTTTTAAATTCATCAAATAAAGATACACTATTTTGAGCAAAGCTTGGCAGTATGAACAAACAACATAAAACAAATAAAAGGCACTTCAATTTGCCTAACATAATATTATTCCTTCAAACTTTAGCTTTAGTCAGTGTAATCTTTATTGAAGATACACAACAACACGAGTGCAAACAATGCTTAACCCCCTGATTGATGAGATTTTTGAGCTACTTTTAACTAAGCGAGTTTGGAAAGTTCATACCTTAGCTGCAACGCTGGCCGAGCAAGGGGGGTTACCAAGCTTAGATGCAAACCCTGAGCAAAATTTATTTAAAAAAAATTTTTTAATTATGAATGCGTTATTTGAGCTACAAACACAGCTATTACCTAAGCACTTAATTATATCGTCCTTACATATTGAACTTGCAGAGCCAAGTAGCAATGTAGCAACGCCATCTCATTTAAAAAATTACTATTTAAACTGGCAAAACTACGACACCAGCGCCAAAGAGATAGAGGATTTGTTAGATAGTTTTTGGCAACAATTTAATTCACTAACACAGCAACCAGCCGAAAATATAGAACCACTACTAAAAGCGTGGCAATTGCCAGCAAACTTTAGCATGGCTATGCTACAAAAGCGCTGGCGGCAACAAGCATTAAAGCATCATCCCGATAAGCAAACTGGAAGTGCATGTAAGTTTAAACAAATAAGAGCACAGTATGAGCAGCTAAAGCGCGCTGCTCATAAAGTATAATTAACGAGTAAGGCGGCGAGCGCGAATTTTGCGACCTTTGATATTGCCCTCGGTTAATTTACGTAGAGCCGGTTTTGATGCATTGCGTTCAACGGCTACAAAGGCAACGTTATCGAGTACATTTATTTTACCTACTTGGCGCCCTGCTATTCCCTCTTTACCTGTGAGTGCGCCTAAAATATCTCCTGCACGCACTTTTTGTTTTTTACCCGAGTCAATCATCAGGGTCACCATCTCAGGTTTATAAGGTGGTTTTTCTAATAAGCTAAAAGCCGGCATTGGCTCAGGCAAAAAGTCTCGTTCGTAGTAATCGCCAATTTGCGCCACTTTAAACTGCTCAGCCTCACCATAAATAGAGCACGCTATACCTTTTTTCCCCGCTCGGCCTGTTCGTCCTACGCGGTGCACATGGGTTTGTGGGTCGTGTGCTAAGTGATAGTTTATTACCATGTCCATGTCGTCAATATCTAAGCCACGCGCAGCAACATCGGTAGCCACTAGTATTGAAGCACTTTTATTAGCAAAGTGAATTAACGTACGCTCGCGCTCTCGTTGCTCTAGGTCACCATGTAAAGCTACAGCACTAAAGCCTTCACTTGCTAAATCATCGCAAACTTGCTGTGTTTCTACCTTGGTGTTACAAAATACAACACAGCTTTGCGGTGTAAATTTATGGAGCAATAACTTAAGCGTTGAGTAACGCTGCTTATTGTTATCCATTTTATAAAAGTATTGCTTTATTGTGCTCTTAGCTTGCTCTTCTTCTACTTTTATCGTTTCTGGGGTTTTTAATACGCGTTTTGCTATAGCTTCTATTGCACGCGGGAACGTTGCACTAAATAGCAATGTTTGACGATTTTGCGGTATGCACTCAATAATGGCATCAAGGGTATCTTGAAAACCCATATCAAGCATTTGATCTGCCTCATCAAGTACTAACGTTTCAACATCGTCTAAACGCAGAGTGCCTTTACGAATATGATCGTCTACCCGCCCAGGTGTACCTACAATAATGTGCGCACCATGCTCAAGCGAGCCTATTTGTGGACCAATAGAAACACCGCCACACAAGGTTAAAATTTTAATATTGTGAATTCCGCGGGCCAATTTACGCATTTCTACCGCCACCTGCTCGGCTAATTCACGCGTTGGGCAAAGTACCAGCGATTGAACTCGAAAACGTTTTACATTGAGTTTAGCTAACACACCTAAACTAAAAGCCGCCGTTTTACCTGACCCCGTTTTTGCTTGCGCAATAATATCTTTACCTGACAGTACAGGCGGCAGGCTTTGCGCTTGTACAGGCGTCATTTGTGAGTAGCCAAGTGTTGATAAATTATCAACTAAACCAGTAGGTAAAGCCAAAGATGAAAATGCAGTAGATGTCACAATTAATTCCAAAATAATAAAAACAACACAGGGCTGAGCCCCAAAATATGAGTTGTATGATAGCAGAATTCATATTAGGCAACCATTAATACCCAACCACCATTATGTTACGCTGTATTAATTGTTGTTAATAAAAGAGTTGAAAATGATACTAGTTTTCATTAAGATCCACCAAAATTTTAACACCCTGACATTGGATGTAATTGATGAAACTAAACTCACTGTACGTAGCACTTATTGGCGCCATTAGCACAAGCACCTTTGCCGCCCCTAACGATTTAGAACGAATTGAAGTTAAAGGTAGCTATTTTAACGACTATAAAGTCGACAACGCCAACGGAGCAATGAGAACATCAGCATCATTGTTAGAAACTGCGCAATCGGTCACCGTTATTCCAGACACCATAGTAAACGAGCAACTTGCAACGACCCTTGGTGAGGTGTTAACAAACGATGCAAGTTTAACTGCGGGTTCTCAGCAGCGTAACCGCGAAGTATTTAATTTACGTGGCTTTACACTAAGCTCGTCAACAGGCTACTTACGTGATGGTCACCAACACTGGTCGCATTACCAGCAACCGATTGAAATACTGCAACAAGTAGAAGTTATTAAAGGCCCTTCAAGTATTCTATACGGCCAATCTGGCCCAGGTGGCTTGGTAAACATGGTGACTAAAAAGCCTACCGCTACCACACTATTTGATGCTAGTGCAGATGTAGACCAACATGGCTCTACTCGCTTTATGCTAGACGCTGCAGGCGCACTTACCGACGCTGAAGATTTACGTGCACGCGGTATTTTAGTTAAGCAAGACGTTGATTACTGGCGTGAATACCAAAACGGCGAAAACCGTGAACGCGACCGCTTTTTAGGCGCTTTAGTTGTTGATTATGATATTAGCGATAATGCATTAGTACGCGTGCATTACGACCGTACAGACGATGAAGCAGGCTTAGATACAGGCGCGTGGATAGACGACAACGCTAATGTGATTGGCGATGACAAAACTATTCGCGATATGTCTTGGGCGTTTACCGACATAACGGTAGAAAACCTAGGTGTAGATTTTGAAGTTTACTTAAACGATCACTGGCAAGTTAAGCTTGGTTACAACGAGCAAACATTTGAGCGCCAGCGTTTTGAGTCTGCGCCTCGTAAGCCAAGCACATTTGTAGAAGGCGATAGTTATGAGTCACGCCCTTACGACCGTTTTGACGATTGGCAATTTAAAACTGCATTTATTGATTTTGTAGGTGAATTTAAAACAGGTAGCTTACAACATCAATTTTTAATCGGTGCTAACTCGCTTGATTACTACTATGGGCAACTTCGTACATCTGCAGATCGCTTTAATTTTGCCGCTGGGCAAAATGAGCCAAGCCGCCCAACAGTAAGCTACAAAAACGATGACACTATTAGCGAAACTGAATACGACTACTACGGCATCTACGTTCAAGACTTAATTACTTTCTCACCACAGTGGCAAGTATCGTTAGGTGGACGTTATGATGAGCAAAATAGAGAAGGCGCAGATAACGAGTCGTTTGTACCAAAAGTAGGTGTACTTTATCACCCTAACCCTTCTGCGACTATTTATGCTAGCTATTCAGAAGGCTTTGAGCCACAAGGTAGCGATACACTTATAGATGAAACTGATATCAACAATGGTATGAAGCTTGATGCTGTAACCTCTGAGCAAAAAGAAATTGGTGTTAAATGGCAGCTATTTGACGATCGCCTAATGTTAAGCGGTGCGTTATTTGATATTAGCAAAAAAGGGACTTTGGTTACCGAGCAACTTGAAGTACCCGTTGGCGAATTTACCACAGAAACAAACCAAATAGGCGAACAACGCCATAAAGGACTTGAGCTAAGCGCACAAGGTGCTGCAACTGACCGCTTATTTGTAATGGCATCAACTATGTACTTAGATGCAAATTATGAGCGTGACGAAGCGCTAGAAGGTAAGCGCCCAGCAGATGCTCCTAAATGGTCTGCCTCACTTTGGACACGTTACGAGCTTAGTGACACCATTGCATTTAATGCCGGTGCATTTTATGAAGGTGAGCGCTTTGCCGATAGTGCAAACACGGTAGTAAAAGATGCTTACACACGTGTAGATGTAGGTGCAACTTACAAACTTAAAGTAAGCAAAACCGATGTAAACCTTCGTTTAAATGTTGAAAACCTATTAGACGAAGACTACTTAGGTGGCGGTGGCTTAAACAACGTTACCGTAGGCGAAGGTACTAATGTACGCCTAGCAGCCCAATTTAGTTTTTAAGTTATAAAACTTAACCTATCGAGCCCACGCAATTATTATTGTGCGGGCTTTTTATTGCCTGTTAAAAACCTCACTGCATTCATCTCATCTATTTTTTAAAGCCTTCAAAAAGTGCTCTAATACACTTAATTATAAAAAGGCTTACCCAATATGAAAAAAATTATTACAGCACTTTTACTAACTGGCAGCTTAACTGCTCATGCAACAAGTGCAGAATTCACCACTGAACAATTGCAACAGGTTGATGAAGTACGCACTACTGCGCTTAACAGCTCTTTAAGCTACGAGCTACTCGAATCACTCACTACAGAAGTTGGCCCTCGCTTACCCGGCACTGAAAATGATAAAAAAGCCGTGGCATGGGCCAAGGCAAAATTTAACGAATTGGGTTTTGATAAGGTATGGCTAGAAAAAGCAACCTTTCCAAGCTGGCGCCGTTATAGCGAAAGCGGAAAAATACTCACCCCAAGTGAGCAACCACTGCATCTAACGGCGCTAGGTAACAGTGTAAGCACCCCAAAAAGTGGTATTAGTGCGCCTGTAGTATTGTTTGAAACATTGGATGAGCTAATTGCAGCCCCCGCAAATAGCTTAAAGGGGAAAATTGCGTATATTAATTACCGAATGAATCGCCATATCGATGGCAATGGTTACGGCCCAGCCGTTAAAGCACGCAGCACAGGCGCCGTTGAGGCAGCAAAAAAAGGGGCTGTTGCTTACATGATGCGCTCGGTGAGTACAGCTCACCACCGCTTTGCTCACACAGGTGGCAGCCACTATAAAGAAGGCGTTAAAAAAATACCTAACGTCACTATTGCCAACCCCGATGCAGATCAAATAGCGCGCTTAGTGGCTTTAGATAAAGAGGTAACAGTTAATATAAATATACAAACACAAAGCCTAGGAGAAGGCACAAGCTATAACGTAATAGGCCAATTTAATGGCACCGAAAATCCAGAACAATATGTGTTAATTGGCGGCCATTTAGACTCGTGGGATTTAGGCACCGGCGCATTAGATGATGGTGCTGGTGTTGCGCTAACAATGGCTGCCGCTAAACACATTAGCGATGTTAAACGCCCTAAACGCAGTATTCGCGTTGTACTTTTTGCAGCAGAAGAGCTGGGCCTTTGGGGCGCAAAAGCCTACTTTGCACAACATAAAAACGATTTACATAATATAGTGGCAGCTGCTGAGTCGGACTTTGGAGCCGATGTAGTATATGGATTTGAGTCGAATGTAGATGCAGCTTCTCTCCCCGTAGTACGTGCCATAGCAAAAGAACTGGCGCCATTAAACATTGAGTACATTGGTAAAAATCGGGCTAACGGCGGGCCTGATTTAATTCCATTTAAAAAAGCGGTGTCGGCACCTATATTTGAGTTGGCTCAAGATGGTACCGATTACTTTGATTACCATCACACCGCTGATGACACGCTCGATAAAGTAGCGCCAGCTAAACTGCGCCAAAACACCGCTGCGTATGCTGTATTTGCGCTAATGGCGGCCGATGCAAAGACCACTATTAAGCCTAAATCAGACACAAAATAATAACTGACATACTTACTTACAGTTTGTCGCTTTGATAAATGCACTCCTTGTTTTACCTTTATATAAATAAAACAAGGAGTGTATAGGTATGTTGCTTTTCAATACGAGTCAGTCGTTTCCTTACTTTGCACAAACGAAGTGCTGTCCTAAATGTCATAGCCGCGCCTACCACCTAATAAACCAAAGTCGTTTTTTACGCTTTACGATTATTCCTGTTTTACCTTTAACGCTAAACTATAAATACGAATGCTATCAATGCGGCCATATTGCGCCTGTAAAATTAAAGCAGTTACCTTTTTTTGAAATTGTCACTCTACCTAAATACTTTATAGGAGTATTTTTAGCGTTATGGGTGGGACTATTTTTTTACCAACAACACACTGCAGCGCAAGCGCAAAAGCAGCGCTACTTAACGAATCCTAAAGCTTACGATACGTATTTAGTACACGCCGATAAATTTACACATGAACCATGGACCCCTAGCAACTTAAAAGTGGCCCAAGTTTTAAATTTTGACGAGCAGTTTATAACTTTTCAGGTAAGTAACTACAGCTATAAACGTAACAACGGTATTACAACTGCAATGCGTACTAGCTTGTTGGTACAAAACGGTTATTTCTCAACTGACAAAATCACTTTGCCTCGTAGTGAAGTAAAAAGGCTTTACAATGACGAAGTGATTTACGACGTACTGCGCCCCTCAGCAAATAGTTTATATGGGGGGTTTGTAATGTTTCCGCCGAAACCTAAACCGCTATATAAAGGTTTAAAGCTTGATAAAAATAACCAACAAGGCATTACTTATTTTAAAAGTGGGCTGTACAAAGAAGCTGCAGAAAGTTTTAAGCTTGCCGCACATGCCGGCTCGCAATGGGGACAACTAAACCTTGCACAAATGTACCGAGACGGCCAAGGCGTCACTAAAAATGTGCAAACAGCTAAGCATTGGTATGAGCAAGCAATAGCGCAAGGTAATAGTAAAGCGAAATACGAGTTAGAACAGCTTTGTAAAAGCAACCAATGTAAATAGTATTTAAAATAAAGATTAGGCTGCGCTTTAATGAAAATATAAAACAAAGCGCAGCCTAAAAATTCACACAACAGTTATTTATTAAATATTTTTGTATAAGCTAAGTGCAGAATAACAATGCACAGCCCCGCGACTACCCCTAGTAATCCGTCAAATATAAGGGGGGCTAATGTTTCACCAGTGCCATTTAGTAACGACTTACCTATATTTGTTACTTCTAATTGCCAATGATGAAGTAACTCAATACCGTGAGATAAAATGCCACCACCGACTAAAAACATGGCCACCGTGCCAGCAAAGGCTAAAAATTGCATAAGCCTTGGCGCTGCAGCTAATAAGCCTTTACCAAGCCACTCTTTAAATTTATTAGCCGACGCCTTTGATTGATTGAGCAAATACAATCCGGCGTCATCAAGCTTTACAATACCGGCTACTAGCCCGTATACACCTATGGTCATTAAAACGGCTATAACACACAGTACAAGTGCCTGATTTACGAGCGAGGCACCTGCAACCGTTCCTAAGGTGATCACTATAATTTCGGCTGAGAGAATAAAGTCGGTACGTATAGCTCCCTTTACTTTTTGCTTTTCATACTCAACTAAGTCAAGCTTCTCACCTTCGTTAGTTACTTCTTCATGATGAGGTAAAAACTTAGCAAATACTTTTTCAGCCCCTTCAAAACATAAAAATAAGCCACCGATTATTAGCAGTGGGGTTATCAGCCAAGGCAGCCATACACTTATGAGCAATGCAGCGGGTACCAAAATAGCTTTATTTAAAAACGAGCCTTTTGCCACCGCCCAAACCACGGGTAATTCGCGATCAGCTGTCACGCCTGTCACTTGTTGAGCATTAAGTGCTAAGTCATCACCCAGTACACCGGCCGTTTTTTTAGTGGCGACTTTACTCATCGTGGCAATGTCATCAAGTAAGGTGGTTATATCATCAAGTAATGTTAAAAGGTTAATGCCTGCCATGTTGCTTCCTAGCTAAAAAATAATGCTATCAACATAGCTTAATCCGTAATTTTCACCAACGGTTAATTTTGCTTTGTTATGCTGATTAAACGCAGCGATTTTTAGCAGTGGTAAACTTACTTAGGGGAAATTAATGAAAGCATTGGTGGTTATTTTTACAAGCATGCTGACTTTATCAGCCTGTAATGATGCACCCAAAAATAGCCACTATGTATGCAACGATCATGCAGTAAAATTAGCCCACCAAGGTGATATTGCAATTCTTACTTTAAATGGGCAAACGTATGCGCTTAATAAAGAGCCTAGCGCATCAGGGGTTAAGTATATTAATGAGCAAGTGCTATTTTGGTCAAAAGCCGATGAAGCGATGTTGATTGTTTCGGGTAAAAAATACCACTGCCAGCTTCAACAAGCAGACACCTTATAACTTTGTCCTTCGCGATTTAAACTTTTTCTTTTTTCTCATCGTAATAACTAACCTGTTTTACACTATCAGACCCTTAACAACTGCACATGCATTTGTTGTTTAGTTGGGTATAATACTTTCACTTTTTTGCTTAGTAGCGGCCTACCATGAAATATAAAGATTTACGTGATTTTATCGATTTGCTTGAAAAAAAAGGCGAACTTAAACGTATTACTCAAGAAATCGACCCGTATCTTGAAATGACCGAAATTGCCGACCGTACATTACGTGCTAAAGGTCCCGCATTATTGTTTGAAAACCCAAAAGGTCACAGTATGCCGGTGCTTGCAAACTTATTTGGCACACCCAAACGCGTTGCTATGGGCATGGGCCAAGAGGATGTAAGCGAGCTACGTGAAGTTGGCAAGCTACTTGCCTTTTTAAAAGAGCCCGAGCCACCAAAAGGCATTAAAGAAGCACTAGGCCAGCTACCTGTTTTTAAACAAGTGCTCAATATGCCCGCTAAAGAGGTTAAAAAAGCACCTTGTCAGCAAGTAGTTTTAGAAGGCGATGACGTTGATTTAACTAAGCTACCTATTCAACACTGCTGGCCAGGCGATGCAGCCCCTTTAATTACGTGGGGTTTAACCGTAACAAAAGGGCCATATAAAAAACGTCAGAATCTGGGTATTTACCGTCAGCAGCTCTTAGGTAAAAATAAAATTATTATGCGCTGGTTATCACACCGCGGTGGTGCACTTGATTTTCAAGAGTGGTGCAAAGAAAACCCCGGCGAACCTTACCCTGTTTCGGTTGCATTAGGGGCTGATCCCGCCACTATTTTAGGTGCCGTTACACCTGTGCCAGATACGTTAAGCGAATATGCCTTTGCTGGCTTACTGCGCGGTAGTAAAACGGAGGTTGTAAAGTCTATTTCAAATGACTTACAAGTTCCTGCCAGTGCCGAAATAGTACTTGAAGGCTACATTATGCCAGGCGAAATGGCGCCTGAAGGGCCGTATGGCGATCACACAGGTTATTATAATGAAGTCGATGACTTCCCCGTAATGACGGTGACCCATATAACACATCGTAAAAACCCGATTTATCACAGCACTTTTACAGGCCGTCCGCCTGATGAACCGGCAATTTTAGGTGTAGCATTAAACGAAGTGTTTGTACCTATATTGCAAAAGCAGTTTCCAGAAATCGTCGACTTTTACTTACCACCTGAAGGCTGCTCATACCGTATGGCCGTGGTAACCATGAAAAAACAATACCCTGGTCATGCTAAACGCGTAATGATGGGCGTATGGTCGTTTTTACGTCAGTTTATGTACACTAAGTTTGTTATTGTTTGCGATGATGATGTAAATGCCCGTGACTGGAACGATGTTATTTGGGCCATCACCACCCGTATGGACCCAGCTCGAGACACTACCTTAATTGAGAATACACCAATAGATTACCTCGACTTTGCATCGCCAGTATCTGGGCTTGGTTCAAAAATGGGCATGGATGCAACAAATAAGTGGCCAGGTGAAACCGACCGCGAATGGGGCGAGCCAATCGTTATGGATAAAGCAACAAAAGAGCGTGTTGACGAAATTTGGCAAAGCCTCGATATACTTTAAGCACGCTGACTAAATATAAACAGGCTATAAAATAACCCCGCAGATATGTTAACATCACCGTACTTAACTGCATATCTGCGTAAACGCTGCTAAAAGGTATAAAATGCAAACATTAAAAGCTGAAGTTGTTGCCATCAGCCCACTTACAGAATTTGTACACAAAGTAATTTTAAAGCCTCAACAACCTGTTACGTTTGAAGCTGGTCAGTACATGCAACTTGTACTTGGCGAAAAAGACAAGCGCGCATTTTCGATTGCAAGTCGTCCATCGCAATGTGATGAAATAGAGCTTCATATTGGCGCATCTAAAGCCGATTCATACGCAATGCAATCGCTTGAGCATTTACGTACTGCGCATCAAAATAACACACTGGTTGATATAGAGGCCGGTTTGGGTGTATCGCAACTGCGCTTACAATGTGAACGCCCTATTATTTTATTAGCCGGTGGCACAGGTTTTTCTTATGCAAAATCAATGGCTGATCACTTAGCAGAAATAAACTGCGATCGCCCTGTGTTATTTTACTGGGGTGTTAAAGAAGAGTCAGCATTGTATGCTCACAGCGAAATGCAAGCATGGGCGCAAAGTAACGAGCACTTTAAGTTTATCCCTGTTGTAGAAAACCCATCAGCTAATTGGCAAGGCCACACTGGTTTTGTACACAAGGCAGTAATGCAAGATATTGTGTCGTTAGAACCTTACGACATTTATATGGCTGGTCGTTTTGACATGATTGGCATTGTGCGTGATGACTTCATTGCTCATGGCGCTGTTCGTGAGAACATGTACGCTGATGCATTTGCATTTATTAAATAAATTTTATGTACAGTACTAAGGCGCCTTCTGGCGCCTTTATTATTTCTATCGAATTTAATACATTGATTGGTATAGCCTATTAAACTAATCAATATAAACAATTTCCTAAATTCTTATCTATAAACCATACTTTGTATAGAACATCAGCGGGAGAGACCCAAATGTTAAATACAAAAGTAAAAGATTTTATGCAACGTAAGTTGCCACACATTACCCCAAATACCGAAATGACCACCGCTATTAGTGAGCTACAAAAGTTTAAGCTATTAGGTGCGCCCGTATTCGATGACAATAAATCATTAGTGGGCTTTATCTCTGAGCAAGAGCTTTTAAAACCACTAATGCAAAGCAGCTATTTTTGCGACGGCGTTGTAAAAGTTGCTCAGCTTATGCAAACCAATGTTGTTACCGTCAACGCCGATACCAATATTATTGAACTTGCCGAGCAAATGAAAACAGGAAAGCCAAAAAACTACCCCGTTGTTGAAGGGGATACCGTGATAGGGCTGATTGGCCGAAGTGATATATTAAAAGCACTGTTTGATAATTACGTGAGCTGCCAAACAAAAGTGAGCTAACACAAAAAATGCCGCGAATAAGCGGCATTTTTTATATCAAATATATCAAACGTGTTTAACGTGTTGCAGCAAGCGTGGTTAACGCGGCTTTATCGCTATCGCTTAAAAATGCGATCTCTAGCGCATTTGCTTGCGCTTTTTGTATATCGGCTTGTGTTAAACCGGCCTTTGGTGCAGCCACTGAGTACTCATGCTCAATTTCGATACCTTCTACAGCCGGATCGTCGGTATTAATACACGCTAAAATACCATGATCTAAAAATTGCTTAAGTGGATGTTTAGCTAAATCGCTTACAGTACTCGTTTGAATATTACTGGTTAGGCATGATTCAATACCAATGCGGTTATCACGTAGGTAATCCATTAATTTAGAATCTTCAATTGCTTTTACCCCGTGCCCTATTCGGCTAGCCCCTAATTCGTTAATAGCTTGCCATATACTCGCAGCGCCAAGTGCTTCACCAGCATGAATAGTGGCAGCCAAATATGCATCTCTTACTTGCTTAAAGTGGTCTTTAAAAAGCTCTCCCGGAAAGCCTATTTCGTCACCGGCTAAATCAACCGCCACCAAATCATTTTTAAAGGCAAGTAGTGCATCAAGCTCGTGCTGACAGGTTTTAATCCCATAAGTACGCGACATAATTCCAATTAAATTTGCTTTAATGTTTGCGCCTTGAGTCGCTGATTTAATTCCATCAACAACCGCCTCAACCACTCCTTGTGGGTGCAAGCCTTGGCTTTGTGCCATATAGTAAGGGCTAAAGCGTAGCTCTACATAATCAAGCCCTTGCGCTTGCGCATCTTCAATATTTTCAACCGCAATACGCCTACAGGCATCGTAATCGCCCAGTACCGTTACACCCCAGTCAAGCTTTTGTAAAAAAGCCATTAAATCAGGCTCAGGATCAATAACTTGTACATGAGGAATTAGCGCCTCTACGTTATCGGCAGGTAGCGTAATATTAAACTGTCGACCAAGCTCTAGTATGGTTTGCGCACGTACATTGCCATCGAGATGGCGATGAATATCTAGCAGAGGTAATTTTTTATTAATCATAATAGCGACTCGGTTAGGTTAAAATTGCGCGCATGATACGCAGGTACAGTTATTTTTCAAGTGTAGAGCAGTTAAAGTAAATATTAGCGGTCATATGTCTGCTTTTTACTCAATAAGTGAACAAATTTAGATTTTTGTTCACTTATTTTGATGGGATAAATGGTGCCAGAGTGTTTTAAATAAGGTATTTGCCTCAATAGGTTTAGTAATATAATTATCCATACCGCTGGCAACGGCTTTTTTCACATCATCATCGTGTGCATTAGCAGATAAGCCAATAATTGGTAGGTCAAGCAGACCAAGCTCATTACGAATAACTCGCGTGGCTTCTAGGCCATCCATTTTTGGCATTTGTATATCCATGAGCACAAGGTCGTAAGTATTCTCAGTTAGTTTTTCAATCGCCTCAAATCCGTCGTTAGCAATATCCGCAATACAGCCTTTAGTTTTTAAAATGGCACTAGCAACATGCTGGTTTAAAGGATTATCTTCAACAAGTAGTAACTTATAATCAGTAAAAGAAAGCTCGCTTACGTCTATTTCGTCATATTGTTGCTTTATTTGCTCAGCCTTAGGGAGCGGCGAATAAATGGGTAAGCTAAAGGTAAACGTAGAGCCATGCCCTTCATGGCTTATTAAATCAATATCTCCACCCATTAATTGCACAAGCTTTTTACAAATACTTAGCCCTAAACCGGTGCCACCATACTGACGCGAAGTAGAGCTATCAGCCTGTGAAAACGGTTTAAAAAGTTGCTTTTGTGCGTCTTCACTTATACCAATGCCAGTATCGTTAACACTAAAGTAAGTCATTTTTTTAGACTGCCATACTTTAAGCGTTACACTGCCTTTTGCAGTGAACTTAATGGCATTGTTAATTAGGTTAAGTAAAACCTGCTTTAAACGTATAGGGTCGGTGTTTATTACTAAATTACTCGATTTATCGTAATCAAGTATCAGTTTGAGCGACTTTGCATCTACATCAAACTGCAGTAAATTAGCGACCTCTTCACATAATGCGTTTACATTTATAGGCTCTTGAATTAAATCGAGTTTGCCCGCTTCCATTTTTGAAAAATCAAGTACGTCATTTAACACTCTTAACAATACACCCAGTGCACCATCGGCTTGTTCAATATAACTGCGTGCTTGCTGCCACTCTTTTTGCTGCAAGGCTAAATAATGCAGCCCCTTGATGCCATTGATAGGCGTGCGAACTTCGTGGCTCATATTTGCTAAAAACTGGCTTTTAGTTTCATTGGCTTCATCAGCCTTTTGCTTTTCTAAGCGTAAAGTTTTAGTTTGCTTAGCAACTTGCTCACGTATACGTATATTAGTACCCGTTACCGATATTAAAAAAGTTATCAGCAACCAAACAAATAACATACCGGCTATTTGCGCAAGCCAATAAACTAACCATGACCCCCTTTGCATTGGCTGGTGCAACTCTACCTGCCACACCCGCTTACCAACCAATAACTTGTAGTCTTTTAACGGCAATAGTTGCTGATGGTCGGCAATAAAAATAGGCTGGACATTATTCTCTGTCGTGGTATCTGTAAAGCTCACCGCAACACCGTTGTTTTGATCAAATAACACCGCGTTTGATAGCCTCTCCAAACTAACCACAGCGACCACAAAACCTTTAAAATCGTCTTCGGTAATGTTGTTGCCAAACACCGGATGAAAAAACAACACGCCGCGCTCAGCTTCGTTTTGTACTAAATTTATTGGCTCACTAATTACCAACTCATTTAACACTTTTGCCTTTATTAACGCAGCTCGCCTTACCTCATTTGAGGCAAGGTCAAAGCCAATTACATCTTCATTTCCCGATAGCGGGTATGCGTATTGGACAGGGTAGTAAAAATCTCGTGGGGGAGCGGCCTGCCAAGTGCCGTCATTTGCTTTTTCTTTTAAGCTATACTTAGCCAACTCTGTATGGTTATTAGCTTCTATATACTGAGCAACACTTTCGCTAGGTAAATAAGGCACCCACTCAAATGCTAAAATTTCTTGGCTGTAACTAAGCTGCTTAGAAGTAAACTGCTTAAACTCAGTAAAACTCACACTGTCACTACTCGAAAAAAAGGTTCCCAATAAGGCAAGGTGAGCTGTTATTTCGTTAATTTTATTATTGATAGCATCTTGCGTGGCTAATATTTTCAACTCTTCTTTTTGAATATTTTTTTCTTTTTTTACACTGGCTGCACCATAAAAACTAATGCTTATAACCATATAAATTAACAATGAGGGCAATATAACTTGTAGACGGTAATTCACCTGCGAATAGTTAAATGTAGCCAGCATTAGCGGGGTAAAGACAAGCACCCCAATGCTGTCGCCTATCCACCACGCTATAAACGTATCCCAGCCAGCTTGAGATACAATAACACTATTAAAAATTAACAGGCTCGTCCCCACACCTGCAGCTATAACGCAGCATAAAGGGCCTGCTACAACGAGGCTTTGAATACAGTGCTTTAAAGAGGATAAGTCAAGCGGCGCTTTAATCACTTTAGTGACTAACTGGCTACCTAACCATGCTTGAAACGTAGATGCTAAAGTAACAGCCGCCGCATGTGTAAATACACTTAGCTGAAATATCGCTGTGGCATTTTCTAAATGAATTAAGTTAGTACAAAAAGCGCCTAAAACAATACCTAGTAAGCTCTTTCTGCCCCAAATTAAAAAGCCAGCAAGCGCAATCCCTGAGGGCGGCCACACAGCGACTGCATAACCTTCTATTGCTAATAGTAAATTGCTGAGATATCCGGTAAAAAAGTAAGCGCACGCTAAACTTACAGTGACAATTAAAAAGTGTTTCAACCCAATGCTCCCGAATACCAAAGCTGAAAAAGTATAAGTGTAGCCTTTATTGATATAAAACGAGTGCTTTATCGGCTTGCGCTGTATTTTTGTAGCTAATAGTTGCTTGCTGAGCAAATTGCTCTTTATTTTCGATATTTAAAGCTTTATCAAAAACTTTTGCAGCTAACTCATAATCGCCTTGGGCATTAGCTAAACACGCAAGAGAGAGCAATAATGCGTTATTCGCGTCATCTTTTTTTAGACGCTCTTGAATACTGGTTTGTAGTTTTACAGCGTCTGCTGATGTGGCATTACTTAATATATTGGCAAGTAAAGCATGTTGCTCGTCGTGCTTAACCATTTTAATTAAGTCGCTTTCAATAGTACTTAACTGGCCTACTTTAGCCATTTGCATTAAGTAAGCTGTATTAGCATGAGCTTGTAGCTTTTTAGGAAGCTGTTTATATTTTTCAGTAATTTTATCGCTAGCTTGTGCGTTGAAATAGGCAGTAAACAGCTGAGTCCACTGTACATCGTTGAGGACTTTTTTACGAAGCAAGCGCGGTAAAAACTCTTCAAGTGCACTAAAGTGCTGTTGTTGTACAAGTATTTCGGCATATAGCTTTAGCTCAAGCGCCGTGGCTTTTTTTGAATCTACGTTAGCGCGCATTTGCGATTCTATTGCACTACTGTCACCGCTGGCTATCCAAAGTTTAGCAACCTTGAGCTGTTGCTCTGGACTAATTTCAAATAAGCGTTCGAGTGCTTTATCTGCTTGATTATTAGCAAGCGCCGCTTTTGCTAATAACGCTAATCGTATATCTTCAAACTTACTGGGTACACTATTTCCGGACAACGCTTTTTCTACGAATTCATAATCATCGTTTATGGCACTCCACAGAGCCTGCTCTATCGCAGCTTGTTTACGCTCTTCACTACGCGCAAAAAAACCGTGCTTCGTTTTGTGGTAAATCGACAATAAATAGCGCACAAGTTTATAAGTTAAATACAATATGGCTGCGGTAATTGCTGCCATAATACAAAACGAAACAATCGTGCCTTCAATTGTGGTGTTATTAAATGAGATCAGCACATAGCCTTTTTCATCTAGCACAAATGGCGTAATCGCTAAAACTAAAACAATAGCAACAATTAATACTATCAGCCCTATCATTGCGCCCACTCCTTAACCTGCTGTGTACTTTGTAAATTTACTTCAGGGTTAAAATTTAGCGGCTCTTTTTCTAGGCTGGTCAACGCGTTTATAACTGCTTTTGTCGCCTCATCACCTTGCTTAAAGTACTCATTAACCAAACGCTTTGCTTCACTTATAGCACTAAAGTAAATGCTCGCTTGCTTGCTCATTAATGCATCCTGCGCTTGAGTGACATTTAATTTAATACGCTGATTTATTAGGTGGCGCTCCTGATCGGTTAACAGGGGTTCTATCGCAACCCCTTCGTGCTGACGAATAGTAATAAAGCTATCAACTAGCTTACTCCAGCTGTTACTTAGATTTTGCTGCCAATCACTGACATCTTCGCTTAATGCATTCTCGTTAACTTGCTCTGCTTCTTCAGGAATGTTTACCGCATTAAAAGCTAAGTTATCAATAGTAGCTAAAACACTATTAAGTTTTAAGTAAATGGCCTCAGTCGGAATAGGTTGTAGGCTATCTAACGTTTGAATGTCTTGTGTTATCGCTTGGCGAACAGCAACGGTACCTGGGTATTCGCTAAGTAGTGCATCTAAGCGTTTAAGCACAGCGCTTGCACCTTGATAATCTCTTTCTGCCCACAGTTTAAATTCAGCCATGCGCTGTAAGCTGGTTACCTCTTGCGGGTTGAGCGAAGCGCCTTGCTGCTGCGCTTGTTGCAATGCCGCTTTTAATTGTTGCTGGTTATTTTCAGCACTTTCAGAGAGCGCCGCAGCCACTTTCTGCTCACTATTAAACAAAGCTTGCTGCAAATTAGCTTGTGCCGATTTAAGCGCTTGTAGCTCTTGAGCGAGAAGTTTATTTTGCTCATTCAGCTCATCAAGGGCTGTATTTTGCGTTTTGCCTGCATTTAACTTTTGGTAAAACTCATAACCAACACCACTTGCCACAATAAGTGAAATAACAAGCGCAAGAACCGCTACTTTACTTACTTTTTGCTTATTGCTTGCCGCACCTGTTGCACTTACAGGTTCTTTTTTATTTAGAGGCGCAGCTGGCTTAGCTGTTTTTTTGTTATCTGCCGTTACTGGCTTTGACTGTTCGCTCATTTTGCTACCTTGCTGGTTTATGCAGGAAAACATAGCGTTATCGCTTGCCCCTGCAGCAATGTTTATATTAGCCAAACTTATTTGTTGCTGCTGTAAATAGGCGGCTATACGCTCGCTAGCAACGTAAAATCGGCACTGTTGTAACCACTGTAACTGTTTGTCAGTTAGGTTATTAAATATTGCATCAACTGCTGCATTACTAGTTATGACTATACCTTGTACTTTCAGGCTTTGCCAGTGGTCTGTCCAGTTGGTTTTTTCAGCATTTATTGGCTCACGCTTATAAACAACGCAACTGTTTAAAAATGCTCCACGCGCTTTGAGGGTTTTGGCAATATCTGGGCGGCCAGCGTGGCCTTTAACTAAAACAATATTGCAGCCATCAACCTCAGCTAAAGACTTTAGTGCTAATAAGCCTTCTGAATCATACTGTTTAGGCAGTGCAGCTCGAACACCGAACACGTCATAAATAGTATCCGCGGTTTGTTGACCTACTGCGTAAAATTGCGCTTTGGTATTAATTGTTGGCTTTAATTGCGCAAGCGCAGTAACCGCATCTTGGGAGATAAAAATTATTTTATCAGCGTTAATTAGCGGGCTAAGTTCGCCAGTGGAAGGGGTAAGGTATGATAGTTTTAAAACAGGGAATAATGACGCCTGATAACCCGCTTGCTCAAGTTGCTGAGCAAGGGCTGCGCCTTTTCCTTCGGGCCGAGTTATCAGGATATGTGTCATTTATGCGTCTCTATATACTTCGGCTAATATTTTGTCGGCACCTTGTGCTAATAGCTTTTTAGCAAGCTCAACACCAATAGCTTCTGCATCATTTATATGACCGGTTACTTCGTCATATAAAATTTCACTCCCGTCAACCGCGCCCACTAAGCCACGTAAATGCACTTGTTCGCCATCAACTAATGCATACGCACCAATAGGTACTTGGCAGCCACCTTCTAAATGGCGATTCATAGCACGCTCTGCATTTACGCGAATGCGCGTTTGATTATGCTCAAGCGGGGCCAGTAAAGCTTTTGTTACTTCATCATCAACGCGACACTCAATACCTACAGCACCTTGACCGTTAGCAGGTAGCGAAACCTCTGGCTCAATATAATCAGCAATACGTTCATCCATTTTTAAACGTAGCAGCCCGGCTGCAGCTAAAATAATTGCATCGTACTGGCCATCATCTAATTTGGCCAAACGCGTATTCACGTTGCCACGCAAATCTTTAATTACTAGATCAGGACGCATAGCTCTAATTTGGCACTGACGACGAAGGCTAGAAGTACCGACTACAGCACCTTTTGGTAAGTCACTCAACGTGGCATAGTTATTTGATACAAATGCATCGCGTGGGTCTTCACGTTCACAAATTGTGTGCAGTGCTAAGCCCTGTGGAAACTCAACAGGTACATCTTTCATCGAGTGAACGGCAATATCAGCTCGGCCATCTAACATTGCTTGCTCAAGTTCTTTAACGAACAAACCTTTACCACCAATTTTTGCCAGTGGTGTATCTAAAATAATATCCCCTTGAGTAGACATAGGGACTAATTCTACGCGTACATCGCTATGAAAATGCTCAAGCTGTGCTTTCACAAACTCTGCCTGCCACAGTGCTAGAGCACTTTTACGGGTTGCAATGCGTACTAACTTTGTTTTTTCTGTCATAGGGTATCCAAATAGTTACAGCAAAAAGCCAAGCTTAATTGGCTAAAATTCTAAATTCTTTTTGAGCAATTAAATTACCTTGTTCATCAACCACATCTACGCGCCAATGGCCAGTTTGCGTAGTCATAATGTTTTTGGTTGAGTAGGTCCGGTAGCGCGGTGAAGTAACGTCTAACGAAATCTCAGCCATCACCTCGCCTTCATAAAGCCATACATGCTTTACTTGTTGGCCTTGTAGGTTTTTAAGTTCACTAAAAAACGAAAGCGCGTCTTCAAACTGATTCAAACGAATATCAGCAGCAAATACATTGGTGGGCTCGCGCTTACTTACTTTTCGAGTCAGTACTGCACGGCTAATTTTACTTGTATCAATTTGCGCCCCTAGTGCAACACTTGCAATATGCGCATTCGCTGCAAACTTTTCGCTACTTGCCAGCGCACCATCCTCACTTTTTATTTCAGAAAGTGGATCACTCAAAGAGTGACTTACTGCTCGATTACTAGGTTGCACACTAATTAACTCATCAGCGCTATCACTTTGCTGACTACTCATAGTTTCAGTATTAGTATCTCGCTTCTCAAGCAATGCTGTTGACGCTTCATTTGTAGCTAGTAGAGCATTCTCTACAGGCACATCATCGACTGCTTGCAATGAATCTGTAGAGGGAGCTGTGTGTGCTATTTCGCTTGCACTTATATGCTTGTTAGCATTGGCGGCGTCGTCGCTCTGCTGGGTCTCACTAATGCGCGCGTTATTATCTTGCAGGCTATTATCAGCATGCAACTCTTGCTCATTAGGTTGCTCGCCCTGCTCAGCATTTACTGAGCTAGTTAAGCCGTATACAACCGCGGCCGAGGTCATTGCTACCAACATAGAAACACTCACAATACGACGCCAATGCCACTCGTAACTTACATTCGGTACACTATTTTGTGGTTCGCGTTTTACATTTGCTTTAATAACTATTTTTTGACTCATATTGACCTCAGCGGCTCCAAATTAGCTTAAACGGGCAATTAACCATTGGCGAATAGCTTGCAGTTCTTCTGCGCAAACTTGATGAGCCATAGGGTATTCTTGCCAGCTTACATCCATGTTATGTGCTGTTAATATTTCAAATGCATGCCTGCCGGCACTATGCGGCACAACATTATCTTGGCTACCATGTGCCATAAATACATTTAAATCGGTATGTTTTGCTTCTTGTGCTAGTTTTTCAGGCACGCATATATAAGTAGACAATGCCATAACACCTGCCAGTTTGTGCTCAAATCGCGGTGCCAAATGTAAAGACACAACGCCACCTTGTGAGAAGCCCGCCAAAATAATTTTATTGGCCGGTATGCCGTTTTTAATTTCTTGATTGATCAGGGCTTGCACTTTTTCGGCTGAATCTCTCACGCCTTGTTCATCGGCACGCTTATCTAATTCTATAGATTTTATGTCGTACCACGAGCGCATTTCCATGCCACCATTTATGGTGACCGGTTGAATAGGCGCATGCGGAAAAACAAAGCGCACACCAAGCTCACTCGGTAAATTTAGCTGCGGTGCCACAGGGGCAAAGCCATCACCAGAGTCGCCCAAACCATGCAGCCAAATAACCGTGGCTTTATGCTCACCTTGAGCCGGATATTCTGCAAATGCTAAACTCATAAGCTCGATTGCCACTTAATTTCTTGGCCAGCTTGGCGAGTAGACGCTTGGTTCATAAACTCCCAAAACTCTGCCCCCGAGCGGTTATCAATCCATTGGCCGTCACGCATTTCAAAGTGGTGACCATTAAATTTAGTCGCAACCCATACTTGATGCAAAGGCGCTTGTTTGTTAATTACAATCTTACTTTTATCAGGGAAAATGATTTCTAAAATACCCTCAGCCGACTCGTAATCTAAATCTGCTTCACAATCATCAACTTGCTCTTCAATTGTGTACATGAGCGCTTCGGCTAATTGGTGATATTCACTTTCGGTCATAGTAACTTTCCTTTGCAGGCGAGCTGCGTAATATTGGGTACGGTTTGTATGCAGCTAGTGTAACAGGAATAAAATCATCCGCGAATAGCTGCATTTTTTAGATATTCTGTTACTCTGCGATTATAAAGCCAGCAACCGTATTAATCTAATGAAAGCGACACATACCTTACAATTAAAACGACTATTTATAAGTACTTTACTGCTAAGTGCATTAGCTGGCTGCGGCCAAAGTGGGCCTTTGTATTTGCCAGAGCAACCACGCGAGCAAAGTAAACCTCAAAATACAGTGCAGCCAACCCCCGTAGAAAACGCCAATACTGAACAAGTACAGGAGCAATAAATGGATTATTTTAATTATCAAAACAATCAATTATTTGCCGAAGATGTGAGTGTTGCTGCTATTGCTCAGCAATATGGTACGCCGTGTTACGTGTACTCTAGAGCCACGTTTGAGCGTCATTATTTAGCTTTTGCAAACGCCACCAAAAACCATAAAAGCTTAGTGTGCTATGCGGTTAAAGCTAACTCAAATATTGCAGTGTTAAATATTTTAGCGCGTTTGGGGGCCGGTTTTGACATAGTATCGAAAGGTGAACTAGCACGTGTAATAAAAGCCGGCGGTGACGCTAGTAAAGTGGTCTTTTCGGGCGTAGCTAAAACCGCTGACGAAATTGCGTATGCACTAAAATTAGGGATTAAATGCTTTAATGTAGAATCAACTTCTGAGCTTGAACGCATATCAGAGGTAGCATGTGAGCTAAATTTAGAAGCGCCTATTTCTATTCGCGTTAACCCCGATATAGATGCAAAAACACATCCGTATATTTCTACCGGCTTAAAAGAAAATAAGTTTGGAATTGATATTCAAACGGCTGTGAGTGTTTATCAGCATGCGGCGTCTTTGCCTGGCCTAAAAGTAACAGGCGTAGATTGCCACATAGGCTCGCAATTAACAGAAGTTAAGCCTTTTTTAGAAGCGCTTGATAAGCTAATGGCATTAATTGATGAGCTTAAAACAAATGGTATTGAGCTTACGCATTTAGACATTGGTGGTGGATTAGGCGTTCCTTATAACAATGAACAGCCGCCTCACCCAAGTGAATATGCTGCGCAAGTTACCGAGCGCTTAGCCAATTACAAACACCTTGAGCTAATTTTTGAGCCTGGGCGCGCTATAGCTGCTAACGCCGGCATTTTAGTAACGCAGGTTGAGTTTATTAAGCAAAACCAAGAGAAATTTTTTGCTATTGTTGATGCTGGCATGAACGACATGCTTCGCCCTTCGCTTTATCAGGCATGGCAAAAAATTATTCCGGTATCGGTGCGCAGTGACGACACCCCAACACATAACTTTGATATTGTGGGTCCTGTGTGCGAAACCGGTGACTTTTTAGGAAAAAACCGCGAACTTGCGCTTAAACAAGGCGACTTATTAGCACAACGAAGTGCCGGTGCCTATGGTTTTACAATGAGTTCAAACTACAACTCTCGCCCACGCGTGGCCGAAATAATGGTAGATGGTGAGCAACACCACCTTATTCGTGAACGTGAAACAATCGAGAGCCTTTATCAAGGTGAGAAAATTTTACCATAAACGTTTTTGTTAAGGCGCTGCTCTGTGGCATGATTAGCGCAGAGCAACCCCGAATTAGAGCGCTATGTTAGTTAATTTTTCCAAAATGCACGGCTTAGGCAACGACTTTGTTGTAATTGATAACATTACACAAAATGTGTTTTTGTCTCGCGATCAAATAAAAAAACTGGCTGATCGCCACTTTGGTATTGGCTTTGACCAATTACTTATGGTTGAAGCCCCTTACTCCCCCGACCTCGACTTCCATTATCGAATATTTAACGCCGATGGCAATGAAGTAGAACAATGCGGAAACGGTGCCCGTTGTTTTGCTCGCTTTGTGCGTATGAAAGGCTTAACTAACAAACACAAAATTAGTGTTTCAACTAAGTCGGGCAACCTCACGCTGTACATAGAAAAAGATGGCCAAGTGACGGTTAACATGGGCCATCCTAATTTTGAGCCTGCTAAAATCCCGCTTAAAGCTAGTAAGCGAGAACTTACCTATATAATAAGAGCGCAAGAGCACACGGTGTTTAGTGGCGCGGTGTCGATGGGTAACCCGCACTGTGTATTAGAAGTTGACGATATAGCAACCGCACAAGTTGATGTACTTGGCCCACTGCTTGAAAACCACGAACGCTTTCCAAATCGTGCCAATATTGGCTTTATGCAAGTGTTATCGCAAGATCATATTAAGCTCAGAGTGTGGGAGCGCGGCGTTAGTGAAACCCTCGCCTGTGGTACGGGAGCTTGCGCAGCAATGGTGATTGGCCATGTGCAAAGTAAGCTTAACAGCACAGTACAAGTTGATTTACCCGGTGGTACTTTACAAGTACGTTGGAGCGGCGAAGGTCACCCTGTTCGCATGACCGGCCCAGCCGAGCATGTTTTTGATGGACAAGTTGCGCTATGAGTGAATTAACAAAAGAACAAGTTGCTGAATATTTAACGCAACATCCCAATTTTTTAATAGAGCAGCCACACTTACTTGCAAAGCTTGAGCTACAACACAAAGAGCAAGGTGCTACTTCACTGGTTCATATTCAGCAGCGCCAGCTACGTGAGCACAATACGTTATTAAAAAATCAAATACAGCGTATGAGCGAACACGCGACGCAAAACGAGCTGGTATATCGTTTATTTAGCCAGTGCCATCGCCAACTGTGGACAAACTACGACTTTAATACGCTTGCCGCAAATTTGCGCAATATTATTTGCACCAGCCCGCACATTAGCGAGTGTCGGTTAGTTAAATATCACAGCACGTATGATGCGCTTATTGAGCATCGCCTAAGCCAATTTGGACACTACTTAGGACGCGTTAATCAGCAAGAGCGTGAGCTATTATTTTGCGAAAACACGCAATCTTCTGCAATCTACTTAATTGGTTCGACAGAAAACCCCGTCGCAATATTGGCCTTTGGCAGCCATGATGAAAACCATTTTGAACCCGCGCAAGATAACCTGTTTGTGCTTGATTTTGTGCATGCATTGCAACTTAGGCTGTTGGAATTGGCATGAGCGACGAGACGCCTAACACTGAGCAATTAAGTGAGCATTGGCGTACACCCATTTATTTATTTAGTGACTATTTAAAATACGAAAGGCAGTATTCAGAGCATACGGTAAATCAGTATGTCAGCCAGCTAAACTTTGCCGCCCTGTATTTTAGTAAACTATGTGACGACTGGTTTGGCGTACAAGGAGAGCATATTCGTCGCTACAGTATGGCGCTTCGTACAAAACAATTAAGTGGGCGTACCATTAGCTTAAAGTTAAGCTGCATTCGTAGCTTATATAAATTTTTAAAAGCGAAGAATATTGCTCAGCACGCGCATTATCATAACCCAGCGCAGGGTATTAAAGGCCCTAAATTTTCTAAACCTCTGCCTAAAAATCTCGATGTAGATCAGATGGCAAGCCTGCTTGAGATTAACGATGACGACCCATTAGCCATTCGCGACAAGGCAATGATGGAGCTTATGTACTCATCTGGGTTGCGCATTAGCGAGTTAGTTGGCACCAACTTACGTGATATCAACGCTGTTAGCGGTGAAATATTAGTCAAAGGTAAAGGTAATAAAGAGCGCATTATTCCGGTGGGCAGTAAGGCGCTCACAGCACTAAAAAATTGGCTCAATATTCGAGGGCAATTTGCAAAGCCTGATGAAATGGCAGTGTTTTTAAGTAGTAAAAAAAATCGTATTTCGGTTCGCCAAGTTCGCCTGCGCATGCAAGAGTGGGGCATAAAACAAGGTATTAGCTCACAGGTACACCCGCATAAACTGCGTCACTCGTTTGCCTCTCATATTTTAGAATCATCTGGCGATTTACGTGCTGTACAAGAGTTGTTGGGGCACAGCAGTTTATCGGCTACGCAAGTATATACCCATTTAGATTTTCAGCATTTAGCTAAAGTGTACGACAACACTCATCCACGCGCTAAAAAACAAACCGATTAGGAATGTAATTATGATCCGATTTAATCGTGCTCCTCGCCCTTTTTCAGTTATGAGCTTTGATTTAGACGACACCCTGTATAACAACCACCCAATAATAAAAGCCGCAGTTAAAGCGCAACAAGATTATTTAAACGCGCTTCCTAGCTACTTACAAAAAGGCCCAAAATACTGGCAACAATGCCGCAATGAGGCCGTAATACAGTTACCAGAGCTTGCTGATAATGTAACTAAATGGCGCCAACATACGCTACGCTTAGCCCTTTCAAAGCTGGATTTAAGCGATCAAGAAGTAGAACACCATGCCAATGCTGCCTATAACGCCTTTGCCGATGCACGCAGTAAAATAGTGGTAACCGACGACGTACTAAAGCTGCTAGATGATTTAGCCCAGCACTTTAAGCTGATTGCAATAACCAATGGCAATGTTGAAATTGAGCGCTTTAACTTACGCGATAAATTTGAGCTAGTACTGCAAGCCGGTATGCACGGTAAAGCCAAGCCCCACGGCACCCTGTTTGATAAAGCCGCCGCGCACTTAAACGTGGCTAAAAGTGAAATTTTACACATTGGTGATAGCTTAGATACCGACGTACAAGGCGCCAATAATGCTGGCTGCCAATCAGTTTGGTTAAACGACCAAGGCGTTACTTATGCCTACAAAGGCCTAGCCGATGTTGAAATTGCAAATATTCATGCCTTAGCGCATTTTATTAAATAGCCTAAATACACCTAAGAGGTTGCAATGAGCCATTATACCAAGCTAATAACCTTGCTATTAATAGGCTCACTTAGCCTCAATGCTTACCTGCTATGGCCAGAACAAGTCGCGGTTGTTGACAAGCAAGAAATCCAAAAAACCTCTGAAAAACCAATTAAAGCGCCTAATAATGAGCTGCTTACTAAGGCTAAACAACAATTTGAGCAACACCAGTTTGACGAGGCGTTTAATACTTACCAGCAACTAAAGCAACACTCACCTCCCCTTGCGCGCACTCTTTACTCTTCGTGGGTTTTGCAATTAAAAACATGGCTAAATACTAACTTATCTCTTAGCGAGCCATTGTTAAACACACTATTAGATCAAGACCCTTACAATACAGAGCTACTTACACTGCAGGTCGATTACTTAATAAATAGTGGGCAAATACAAAATGCAATTATTGCTTTATTTGAACTATACCCGTTGTTAAATGAGCAACAGCAAAGCGCAGCAAATGCGCGGTTGGAAAATCTGACTAAAAACGAGCTTTATAGTTTAAGTGAGCAAAAAAACTGGCAAACAATTATTGAACAAACTCAAATTTGGCTCGATTATCAAAACGACAATAGTCATTTTTTATACGCACTTGCTTATGCTTATTATCAGCTCGAAAACTTTATTAGCGCCTTAACAACGATTGAACGCATGCCATCAAATCACCCACTACAAAACAAAGTCGCTGATTTACATGCAATGATAAAGAAAGCTCAATCGCAAGATGACTTTATTGCGCTTACCCCCTACGGCGCACATTACACAATTAGCGCCGAGCTAAATGAGTCAATCCAAACAAAGCTCATGCTAGATACTGGCGCAAGTATTACCTCTCTTTCGAGTGACGTGCTTAACCAACTCTCACCCAGACCACTGTATTTAGGCGATGTAACCGTAAACACCGCCAACGGGCAAATTAGCGTAAAACGCTACCAAATTGAGTCGTTTAAAGTAGGGATGCAAACTATTTATGACTTTGAATTGCTCAGTATTGAAAACATCCGCGGCCAAGGCTTATTAGGGATGAATTTTTTATCACGATTTAAATTCAATATAAATCAACAAACAGATGAGTTAGAGTTGAGTGCTAAATAGCTCAAATAAAGGAAAGTACATGGCTTTAAACGCTTTTTTACAGCAACTTGTAGACAACCCTAAAAGCATACAATTTAGCGACACTATGGCGGTAATAGAAGCTAATTATAATTTTACCGCGTGTGGATTTAATAACCACGGGTTACTTAGCTCTGCAAGTGAGAACAACGGCTCATGTAAAATTTTTGCGTTTGCTAAATTAAACGATTTAAGCAAACAAAATACATTAGATTGTTTTGGTAAGTTTTACCGCGAAGACGTGCTACAAAACCCTAAAGGCGATGATCACATGAACATTCGTACGTTTATGTTAGCGCCAGAAGCAACGCCATTTTTAGGCGTTACTTTTGAAGGCGAGCCACTAAAAGCGAAATAGCACTAAACTGCTAAATTAAAGCGTTTTTTCCATAAAATAACGCGTACCAGAGCGCGGATAGTTGTTAAGCTGATACTTAACCACATATCCGCGTTTTTCGTAAAATGGCTTGGCCTGAAAATCGAGTGTATCAAGCTGTGCGGTAGCAGCCCCGCGTTTAATAGCAGCAAGCTCGAGTGCAGTTAAAAGCTTGCCAGCTAACCCCTTGCCACGCGCTTCAGCGCTGCACCAAAGCCAATTAATCATTAGCCAATTACCAAATACGTAACCGCTCACGCCGGCAATTAAGCCGCCTTTTTCATCTACAAATTTATAGCCTAAGGGTACTTTAGGCGCATCAAAATGTTGCGCGTTAAATTCAACTATTTTGGTTCGAAGCGCTGAATTTAACGCATCGGTATTATCTGCTTTTAATTGATACATGTGCCGCCCTTAAAAGAGCAGATACTAGCAAACTGGCTTTATCAAAACAGGTTATTTTTTCCATAAGGTACTTCTAATAAATTACTGGTTGTTTTTTCGGGTTGGCCGCACATTTCGTCGTAGGCGCTAGTATGGCGCAGTACCATTTCGGCGTAAGCTATGTTTTCAAACCGTTTTTGAATATGTAGCGGGCTGAGCGCTTTTACAAATTCACCATTTTCTTCAGTAACGTAATACTCTACGTTATTTATAATGACAGACACCTGATAGAGCGCCATTTCAAGAGAGTGGGCTACCACTTTTTGTAATGGTTCGTGTTTTTTTAACTCTGAAAATTTCATACCCATAACAATCGCCTTTTAATAAAAAGTAACTTTATCAATACGCGTCTTTGCTATAATCGCGATCAAATTATTACATCACTGCCTTTTTAATCTTATGAGCAATAAAATTCGACTCGCTAAATACATTGCTCACGCTGGTGTGTGCTCTCGCAAGCAAGCATCACGCTTAATAGATGATGGGAGAGTAACGGTAAATAGTCGCCCTGCTAATCATATTGATCACGTTAACGAGCAAGATGAGGTAATAGTTAACGGCCAACATGTTAAAGGCGCAGCCGATTTAGTTTATTTTGCGTACCACAAACCTGTAGGTATTGACTGTAAATTAAATAAAAATGACCCTGCTAGTCTTATTCACCATTTGCCTACGTTTACTCGTGTTTACCCCATTGGCCGATTAGATAAAGACTCTCGGGGCTTGCTTATTTTGACCAACGACGGTGATTTTTGTAATCAGCTTATTCACCCCGACTTCCACCAGCCTAAACGTTATTTAGTCACGGTAGATAAACCGATTAACAACGCGTTTTGTAAAAAAATGGCTGCAGGCGTCCCTGTTGATAAACAAGTAACCTTACCGTGTGAAGTCACTAAAATAACTGACTATCAATTTAGTATTATTTTAAAGCAAGGGCTTAACAGGCAAATACGTAAAATGGCGCATTACTGCGGCTTTAAAGTAATTGATTTATTTAGAGTGCAATTTAGCGAACTTGCTCTTTCAAACCTAAACCTACCTGAAAACCACTACATAAAAATTAGTAAAACTGATATTTCAAAAATCTAACCTTAGTTTAAATAGCACACAAAAAAGTTGAAAAATAACCTTGCAAAAATAGATTACAGGTGTAGTCTTAATTTAAAGATTACATTTGTAGGCAATAAAATGATTGAATTATCAAAAGCAGAATTCGACGTGCTTGATGCACTTTGGATTAATTACCCAGCAACCGCCAGTCAAATAATTGAGCGCTTAAGCGATGACAAAAAATGGCATGAAAAAACCATTAAAACCCTACTGGGCCGATTAGTAAAAAAAGGCGCTCTGACCTTTGAAAAAGACGGCCGCCAATATATTTATACCCCTTGTATGGAGCGCGCCGACTACACATTAAAAGAGAGTAAAAACTTTATTGAGCGCTTTTTTAGTGGCCGTATAGCGCCACTGGTAAGCGGGTTTGCTAAATCGGAGCAGCTTTCTCAGCAAGATATAAACGAGCTTAAAAAAGTTATTGATGATTGGGAAAAAAACCAAAAGTAAGGGATTAACATGGTTATTCAAACTGGGTTTAATTGGGTGATTGAACAACAACTACTATTAAGTATTTTGTTTTGTGGGTTTATTTTACTAGAGCGATTTGGTTTAAAAACCCTCGGCTCAGGCTTTGTATACAAGTCAGCGTGGTTAATACCTGTCGCATTAGTTTTCGCTAATTTACCCAATGCAATAAAACCACTGCAAAATAGCAATATTAGCCATTACTTAATTACCCCTAACCAGCCCTTTTCTCATGAAATGGGGATTAGCTGGGCACTCATGTATGTACTTATTACTATGGGGTTATTAATAGCCAGTTTTATTACACATACTCGTTTTGTTAAAAGCCTGCAGCTAACTGAGCTAACGCACCTAGAGCACACTCTTGCCACTGGTATTAAAACCTATACCAGCCAATATGTAGCCACGCCAATGGTGGTGGGTATTTTGCAAAGCAAGCTCATACTGCCTAGTAATTACAAAACCCAGTTTGATAAAGCCTCTTTAGCGCTTATTTTAGAGCATGAAACTGTGCACATAAAACGCAAAGATAACTTAATAAATGCCCTGCTGTTACTGGCTACTATTTTATTATGGTTTAATCCGCTCGCTTGGATGGCATATGCAAGTTGTAGGCGCTTACAGGAGCTGACTTGTGATAAACGGGTACTTGCCAATAAAACCACACACCAACATATTTTATACAGCAAAGCCTTAGTTAACTGCGCGGCAAAAACGCCCGCAGGCCTAATGGCATATTCACACTACGGAGATAAAAAAACCATGTTACAACGACTTACCAATATAAAGTACAGTGGCAGTCACTCATCCCTGGCCAAAGGTGGCTTACTGCTTGTTGCAGCAAGTATGTTAAGCACGCTCGCTATTGCAAAGCAGCCGCAAACAGAGGGTGCCAAACAAGATCATATTTCACCCATAATTCGCATTGAGCCACACTACCCTACTAAAGCCGCCCAACAAGGTATAAGTGGCTCAGTGGTATTAAAATACGATATTGCTGCTAATGGCAGAACAAAAAATATTAGTGTTATTCAATCAAAGCCGACCGGTATTTTTGATAAATCTGCTAAAGAAGCGCTAGCAAAATGGGAATATAAAATCTCTGAGACAGGCTTTAATGATGTGCTCGTACAGCTCGATTTTGCCATAAACAGCGAGGTTGCTAATACTGATTTAATAGAGCGAATTAAAGTATCACATTAATACTATTTAGCTATGCAAGAGCACAAAGCAAGCGCCCTTTTAGGCCGCTTGCTTTGTGGTTTTAATAATAAAATTAAATACTCACTACAATCATGGCAATGGCCGTGCCTAAGCCAATAAACCATACAAGCGAACGGATAATATCTAAGTTCAGCCAATAAAAAGTGCAGTATAAAGTACGCGAAACTATATGGGTCACCGCCAAGGTTTCGGTTACTGCATTTACCGAGTTAGTACCCAATACCACCGCAATCGCAACGGCAAACACTGCAAGTGATTCAAAACAATTTTGATGGGCAGCGAGCGCACGCGCACCAAAGCCCGTTAATTTTACCTGTTGAGAACGCGGATGTTTATTATCGTATTGGCCAAGCTTTGCCATCGCAATGGCCACCGGTACTTTTGCAAAATAAGGCATTAATACAGCAAGTAATGCGCATACTACTAATATTGTCATAATGTATTCTCTTTTTATAAATCTAGCTATTTGACCAATACATATAACACACTTACACAAAAAAGCCGCCCAAACGTTTTATGACTTACGCTGGCGGCTAAACAATAACATCACATTGACTATAGCTAAGTTTACCTATAAAGCCGTGCGGCATAATGTCGCAGGTGATGAATATTCACTATCACCCTTAATGCATCGCATTAATCACTAAAGCTTGTTAACTTAAAGACTTTATTTTTTATCGACTAATACCATGACTTGGATCTTTTTCACTTTTTTAGCCGCCTTTATGCAAGCCTGGCGAAATGCCCTGCAAAGTAAATTAAGCACACATGCAAGTGTAGCTGGCGTAACCCTTTCGCGTTTTGTTTTAGCCGGCCCTATTGCTGCAGTGTATTTATATGGCCTCTATCAATATCAAGACACAGCCATGCCTAGCTTTAATAATGCCTTTTGGGGTTTTATTATTGGCGCAAGCGTTATGCAAATACTTGCCACCGGCTTAATGGTAAAACTGTTTAAAATGAATAATTACGCCATAGGTGCTGGCCTTGCTAAAAGTGAGGCACTAGTAGCCGCTATTTTAGGGGTATTGTTTTTTGGTTCTGCGCTTAGCCTGCTTGGTTGGCTGGGTGTATTTTTAGGCGCCATAGCAGTACTGTTACTGAGCGGTATAACCAGCGTAAAACGCTTTGATGCAAAAACGGCATTGATTGGCCTTGCCTGTGGTACCAGCTTTGCCCTTACATCGCTGTGGGTACGCGAAGCAAGTTTAAACTCAGGGCTATTGTTCCCACACTCAGCTGCATGGGTTTTACTGTTTGTAATAAGCCTACAAACACTTATATTACTTGGCTATTTATTACTTAAAGAGCCACAAACGCTTAGTAAACTTTGGCAATATAAGGGCATTACAACAGCAATTAGTATTTTTAGCTGTGTAGGCTGGTAATCTCCCCATTTTTAATGGAGGCTATCTGTAGAATTTTCGTTGTTTAACTTTTCCAGTTTTTGTATGGGTGTTATCCCACCTATGCCCATGTTAGGGCGTTCATTATTATAAGTCCATAACCA
>Ga0209452_1000077_pt1 | contig 42184 bp, 41 predicted proteins | sample WorMetimpBELIZE1_FD_187388 | JGI IMG/M metagenome (GOLD analysis project Ga0209452, IMG submission 187388) | Marine gutless worms symbiont microbial communities from Max Planck institute for Marine Microbiology, Germany - Olavius imperfectus... | ecosystem: Host-associated > Annelida > Digestive... | reverse complement strand
TGGCGGAAATCAATTGGTTGACCTAAACTTATTCGATGTGTATAAGGGCAAAGGTATTGAGCCAAATTATAAGAGTTTGGCGATTGCTCTAACACTGCAGGCGGTTGATAGAACACTCGAAGAGAAAGATATCAATCTGGTTGTTGATAACGTGGTGGCCACATTGGCCGAAAAGTTTAATGCATCGTTGAGGGACTAGATATGGCGCTTACTAAAGCCGACATAGCTGAACACCTATTTGAAAAGCTCGGGATCAATAAAAAAGATGCCAAAGATTTAGTTGAAGCGTTTTTTGAAGAAATCCGCTCAGCGCTTGAAAAAGGCGAGCAGGTTAAGCTCTCTGGATTTGGTAACTTTGATCTTCGTGATAAAAAAGAAAGACCAGGCCGTAATCCGAAAACAGGGGAAGACATTCCTATTTCGGCACGCCGCGTGGTGACCTTTAGACCAGGTCAAAAGCTTAAAACCCGTGTAGAAGTGGGCACAAGCAAATCAAAATAAAAAAAGGGCAGCGTAAGCTGCCTTTTTATTTGCGCATTATTTGATATTGCAAAGCTAAAACTCTCGAGGGGATACAAACTCACCGTTTTGTATTTGTTCATACGTTTGTTGAGCAAGGTTATCCAGCGCATCTAAGTTTTTACCATCACTCATTAGCTGGTGTTCAATAGGTAATAAATCTATATTTTCAATGCCAGCGCTTTGCGCCACTTTCGAAAAAATATAAGCGTGCTTATATTTATCATGCTTATAAAACAAACTGATTAACGAGGTATACACTTCTGGGTTTGGCTGTTGGCCTTGCTTATTTAGCTCAAGCGTTTTGTAAAGCAAATCAATCGTTTTTTCATCATCGAATTTAATGTAATAAGAGGCAAGGTAAAACTGCATTTCTGCACTGTTTGTGACACGTTCATCATTTTCCATTGCAAGTAAGCGTGTTAATGCACTTTGTTGATTGTTGCGAGACCAATGATAATAGAGCAAACCTGGATGATTAGTATTTTTTGTATCTTGATAAAGTCGCGTCATCTCTTTAATGCTAGTGAGTTGGCCTTCAATTCGTGATGTTGTTTTAGACTTTAGTTTAATGTGCTCAATCTTTGCGGCTAAAGTAATACATTGATTATAAGATTCAAATTTTTTTAGTAATTGAAATTTGTTTTCATCTGTTGGTTTTTTATATTCAATGTAGCGTTTTAAAATTACGTCAGCACGTTCGTCTTTACAGTGGCTATCTTTATTTAAATCACCGCAAAAGCCCGGAGTTTCCTCACATACTTGGGCAAGCGAAAGAGAATCTTCGCACCCCGCTAACGCTAACATTGCTACTACTAAACTTGCTCTTAAAGCCATTCCTTAACCTCAAATGAATATATACATTGTCATTCTAACGCAATCATTTGTGCGCTAACAGTAGAGAATAACTTTAGATTAACTTAGAATAGAGTGGCCTTAAGTGCATTACTCTCAAAATTTAATGCATTTTAATAGGCTATCCGTTCAAAATGATTAAATTAGGTAAATAAAATGACCTCATCTCACGAATTAGAATATACAAATAGTTGGCAAGAACGCCAAGATTACGCTGAAAGCATGCAACCTATTATTGGTAAGCTTTATCGTAACCGCGGCATAGAAATCGCTGTGTACGGTCGTCCTCTCGTAAATGCCAGTACTATCGATATTATCAAGTCACATAAAACCGTTGCTCAGTTTGAAGGCACTAAATTACGTTTACGCGAAAGCTTCCCATTTTTAGAAGCCATTAGCAAAATGGAACTAAATTCAGCACGTATTGATATTGGTAAACTTGCTTATAGCTATTTGTATAACGATGCAGCTAATGGCCGCACTGTTGATGAATTTGTAAAAGACGAATTAGCCGAAATTGCAGACTCACCTGCAAAAGAACCGCGTGATGTTGTTTTGTACGGTTTTGGCCGTATAGGGCGTTTATTGGCGCGTTTATTAATTGAAAAATCAGGCCCGTATGCTGATCTTCGTTTACGTGCAATCGTAGTACGTGGAGGTAAAGAAGGCGACCTTGAAAAACGTGCAAGCTTGCTTCGTCGTGACTCTATTCATGGCCCATTTAATGGCTCAATTACCATTGATAAAGAGCGTAATGCAATAAAAGCAAATGGTAGTTACATACAAGTTATTTATGCTAACTCGCCAAGCGAAGTTGATTACACAGCTTATGGTATCGAAAATGCGCTTGTCGTAGATAACACCGGTATTTGGAAAGATGAAGCAGGCCTTGGCCAGCATTTAGAGTCTAAAGGGGCTGCAAAAGTATTATTAACAGCACCAGCTAAAGGCAACATCAAAAATATTGTTTACGGTGTAAATAACCAAGACATTAAAGCAGAGGATAAAATCGTGTGTGCAGCAAGCTGTACAACTAATGCGATTACCCCAACGCTCAAAGCATTAAATGATAAGTTTGGTATTGCTAACGGCCACGTAGAAACCGTTCACTCTTACACAAACGATCAAAACCTAATTGATAACTATCACAAAGCAGAGCGCCGTGGCCGTGCTGCAGCACTAAATATGGTTATTACCGAAACAGGTGCAGCTAAAGCGGTATCAAAAGCACTACCTGAGCTTGAAGGTAAGTTAACGGGTAACGCAATCCGTGTACCTACACCTAATGTATCGCTTGCTATATTAAACTTAAACCTCAATAGCAGCACATCCGTTGAAGAGCTTAATGCGTTTCTACGTGAAACAGCACTGCACTCAGATTTACGCGACCAAATTGACTACACGGCCTCAACCGAAATTGTATCGACCGATTTAGTGGGTAGCCGCTATGCGGGTGTAGTTGACTCACAAGCGACCATTGTTGAAGGTAACCGCGTTGTTTTATACGTATGGTACGACAACGAATTTGGTTACAGCTGCCAAGTAGTTCGCTGTATGCGTGATATGGCTGAAGTGGCTTTCCCAAGCTTACCTCGCTAAACTAAACGCAATTATACCAAGCCAGCTTTTTTGCTGGCTTTTTTAATCGCGTTATATTTTTAAAGTGTACCCTGTGTGGTAGGCTTTGATTATTGCAATGTGTACTGCGGTTATCCCGTAATTATGCATTTACTATTTATAAAATAGTGTCAGTTCTGCAAGTTAAGCAGATAAACTTATTCTACCTTAAGGTTTTTTCATGAAAATCAGCAGCAATTTTGATAGTGGTAACATAAAGGTTATCGAAGCCACCGATCCGCTAAATATTCAATTAGAAATTAATAACGATCATCAGTCTGAGTTTTATCAATGGTTTCACTTTCGTCTAGAAACAACTCCTTATCAATTGCATAAGCTAAACATTAATAATTTAGAAAACTCAGCTTACCCAGATGGGTGGGAAGGCTATCAAGCAGTGGCATCGTACGATCGCCAAACTTGGTTTCGTGTGCCGTCAAATTATGAAAATGGCACGCTCACGTTTGAGCTAGAGCCTGAGTGCGGTAGCGTTTATTTTGCTTACTTTGCGCCTTACAGCTATGAGCGTCATTTAGATTTATTAGCCTGGGCACAAAGCGAAGAGCTTTGCCAATTACAAACATTAGGCGAAACACTTGATGGACGTGATATGAGCGTGCTTAAAATTGGTCAGCCTAGCGAAGATAAAAAAACAATCTGGATCACCGCACGTCAACACCCAGGCGAAACAATGGCAGAGTGGTTTGTAGAAGGGTTATTACATAAACTGCTTGACGATGAAGACCCACATGCCGCAGCACTATTATCAAAGGCTGTGTTTTATGTAGTACCAAACATGAACCCTGATGGCAGTGTACGTGGACATCTTCGTACGAATGCAAAAGGTGTTAACTTAAACCGTGAATGGCAAACACCGAGCATGGAAAATAGCCCTGAAGTATATTTAGTACTTAATAAAATGCGCGAAACAGGCCTAGATATGCATTTAGATATTCACGGCGACGAAGCTATTCCTTATAACTTTGTAGCGGGCAGCGAGGGTATACCAAGCTACGATGATCGCTTAAAAGACTTAGAAGACAGCTTTAAAGCAGCATTACTGACTATCACGCCAGAGTTTCAAGATGAACACGGCTACGATAAAGACGAGCCCGGTGAAGCTAATTTAACCGTAGGCTCATCGGCAACAGCAGAAGAATTTAAAGCACTTACTTACACAATTGAGATGCCGTTTAAAGATAATAACGACTTACCGGACCCAGATTACGGCTGGTCAGACCGCCGCTCGTATCAATTTGGTCAAGATACTTTAGCGGCAATCGTAAATGTCGTTGATAAATTAAGATAAATTAGTATAAGGTAAGGGCAACATTAAAATGTTGCCCTTTTTTATTACAAAATTAACAAATAATAAAAGTGTGCAATAGCTTAGTTATCGTATTACCTAGCTCTCAATAAGTAATAAACAATCAACAGTCTCAAATAAAATAATAAGAGGTATTTAGCGTGGATGCATTCGGACAACTTTTAGATAGCCTAGATGGCATGTTAGGGGGCGCAGTTTGGTTTCCCTACGTGCTATTAGGGGTTGGTCTATTTTTTACTATTTATTTAAAGTTCCCACAAATTCGTTATTTCAAACATGCGTGTAAAGTGGTTACCGGTAAGTTTGATAAAAAAGGCACAGAGGGAGACACCACTCACTTTCAAGCACTTGCTACTGCGCTTTCTGGCACCGTAGGTACGGGTAACATTGGCGGCGTGGCCTTGGCTATTTCTATTGGTGGCCCAGCGGCACTATTTTGGATGTGGATGACGGCATTTTTTGGTATGACCACCAAATTTGTAGAAGTAACGCTTTCGCACAAATACCGCGAAAAAACTCAAGATGGCACCATGGCGGGTGGTCCTATGTATTACATGGATAAACGCCTAAACATGAAGTGGCTTGCTATTTTATTTGCCGTTGCTACTGTAATTAGCTCATTTGGTACAGGCAGTTTGCCACAAATTAATAATATTGCGCAGGGTATGGAAGCCACGTTTGGTTTTGCTCCTATGGCAACCGGTGCGGTGCTATCTATTTTACTTGCATTAGTTATACTAGGCGGAATTAAGCGTATTGCTGCAATTACATCACGTGTAGTGCCCATTATGGCTGTTATTTACATAGTGGGTGCGTTAGGTGTTATTTTTTACAATGTAGAAAACATCGGCCCTTCATTCGCTTCAATTTTTGTTGATGCATTCACTGGCTCAGCAGCCGCAGGTGGCTTTTTAGGTGCCTCGTTTGCGTATGCATTTAACAGAGGTGTAAACCGTGGCTTATTCTCAAATGAGGCCGGTCAAGGTTCAGCACCCATTGCTCACGCATCAGCAAAAGCAGATGAACCAGTATCAGAAGGTATGGTGTCTATTTTAGAACCGTTTATCGATACAATCATCATTTGTACATTAACAGGCTTAGTTATTTTATCGTCGGGTGTATGGAACGAAAAGTTCGAAACACATTTTGAGCGTTCATCAATGAGCATCATAAAAGGTGACTACTCAGAAACCAATGACGCACAGCGCCAAGAGTTATACAACTACCTTAATGGTAAAGAGAGCAAGGTAGAGCTATTCAACGGTGATATTAATGTAGTTAATGGCGAGCCAACAAGTAATGGATTTACCGTATTACATTCACGCTCAATTGGTGAAGACATCCGTTTTGGCATTACTGATAAGCATAAATACACAGGAATTGTCGAAGTAAAAGATGGCATGCCAACAGACGACAGCATAAGTTTAGTTGGTAAATCGTTAGTACACTCAGCAGAGCTTACAACCAAAGCATTTACACGTGGCTTTTTTGGCGATAGCGGTCAATACATAGTTTCAATTGGCCTATTGTTATTTGCATTTTCCACAGCTATTGCATGGTCGTACTACGGTGACCGTGCCATGATTTATTTACTTGGTAATCGCTCGGTTATGCCGTATCGCGTATTTTACGTTGCGGCATTCTTTTGGGCATCGTTTGCCGATACTACACTAGTATGGAAATTAGCAGCTGTTGCTATTGTTGTTATGACTCTACCAAACTTGTTTGGCATTATGTTATTGCGTAAAGAAATGAAACAATCCGTAGATGATTACTGGGTTAAATTCAAAAAAGACAAAGAGCAATAAAACAAGTACAATAAAAAGCGCCGCAAGGCGCTTTTTTTATGCGTAGTATGGAGAGTAGTATGGCGATTATTCATTGCCCCAAATGTGCAAAATCAATTTCAGATAAGCATCAGCAGTGTCCGCATTGCAAAAGTAATATTGGCGCACTTAATCCTGAGCAGGTACAACAGCTTCAGCGCGAACAGCAAATTAAAAAACAGCAAATGTTTATGAACCATTCTTTCTTGGCGCTCATACTATTTTTAGGTGGCTTTTTTTGCTTATACTTTTTACAACCCGCAGAAGAAACCCTTGAGTGGTACGCCTATACAGTCGCAATTGGTGTTGGCTGTATTTGGTACTTAGTAAACCGCATTATTTTAGTGACTCTAAAAAAGAAAAGATGATATGAATATTGACAACCTTGTACAAAACATCACCCCCGAATTATTTGAGCGTTTACAGTACGGCGCTTCAACGGGTAAATGGCCTGATGGCACGCCGCTCTCTGATGAGCAAAAGCAGCAAACAGTACAACTTGTTATGCTTTACCAAGCTAAGATAGCGCAATCTAACGAGCAGTTTACCATTGGTGCCAATGGCGAAATGATCCAAAAGACAAAAGCACAACTACAAAAAGAATTTAAATCAGAAAACGAAATAGCCAGGTTTAGTGAACATGATCTTTAAACACCTTTTTACACCTAAGTGGAAACACCCAAAGCAACAAGTTCGTCTAGACGCAATTGAAAAGCTTGATATAGAGCGCGACGCATCCATTTTAAGCACATTAGCACTGGAAGATAATTCAGCCGAAATACGCCGCAAAGCACTGCAAAAAGTAAACAACTTAGCCCTTTGGTGGAAAGCTTACAAACAAGATCAGGCACTCAAAGATGTTGCCGAAATACACATTTCGAACGCGGTACTTAATAACGAAAGCGCGCTGAGCTCACAAATCAAAAGCGAGTATATAGAGCGTTTTGCGCCGGTTAAAACGTTAGAAAAGCTCGCCTTTGCAGAAAAAGAGTTGCAAGTTCGGGTTAAACTGTTAAAACGTTTAGCAAACTCTAAACTCATTGAAAAAGCGTTTAAAGAAGGTAGCGAAGAGCTGCAAAGCCAACTTGTAGAGCAAGTTATAACGCACCAACTTGCAAAATCTTTAGTAAAACACGCTCAAGGTAATGCAAAACTTCAGCTTGAACAACACCTTGAAAACGAGCGCCTTGCTATAGAAATGCCTGCTCAAGTAGAGAGCGCAACACGCGTTATTTTAGCTAAGCTTAATGCCCTGCGCGATAAAAACGACTTTGCCATAGTAAACCCGCAAGCCGGCGACTTAATGGCACAGTGGCAAGCACTTGAACTAAAATGGCTAAGCGAAGATCACGTAAAAGAGTTAGACAAAAAGTATATCAGCATCACAGATAAGCTCGATGTACATATCAAAACGCTAAAAGCCGAGCATGAGTTACAACAACAGCGCTTAGCTGAGCAACAACGCCAACTTTTAGCCTTAGCAACACTAGAAGCACTAAGCGAAGAGATAGAAAATGCTTTGCAAGTAGGCCTAGAAACCCCAGAGCAGATCCAGCAAGAGTGGTTAGATGCAAAAGTTGCGCAAGCTAAACAAACGCTAAGCGATGCACAACACGGCGATAATGCACAAACTAAGCACGTTATTACAAAGCTTGAAAAGCTATTCAATCAAGTGGCAAAACTTCCAGAGCTTAGTAGCGCCATTGTGCAATTCAAAGTAGCGCTAGATGAGCTTAAAACGATTGAACCTGCACAGCAGCTAGCAGATTACGACGATGTTTTAACTCGTTTTAATAACGCATTTAAAGAAACTCGTAGCCACCTAAATGTGCTAGATGGGGCATTGCAGCAAAACTTTAAATCGCAATTAAATGCGCACAAAAAGCAGTTTTTAGCGCAAATGAGTGAGCTGACAAAACCCCTTGAAAAAAATCAAAGCACAGCTAAGCGTAAAGCACGTGATGTAAAACGCCTTATTGAGCAAGGCCGCTTTAATGTTGCATTTGGTGTATTTAAAGGTTTTGAAGAGCTGTTTGATAAACTAACGCCGCAATTTCAGCAGCCATTGGTAAACTTAAAAGCAGATTTAGAAGCACGACTTGCAGAAGCTAAAGATTGGCAAAAATATGCAGCAGCGCCCAAGCGCGAGGCACTACTTGAAGAAGTGGCATCGTTAGTCGAGCAACCGTGTGACGACCCACAACAGCGTGCTGAGCAAGTTAAAGCATTTCGTAAGCGTTGGAATGAGCTAGGTAGGCTAGATACAGAGCAAGAAAAACAGCAAGGTGAGCAGTTCGATAGCAACATAGAACTATTATTTGCACCGTGTCGTAGTTATTTTGCTGAGCAAGAGGTCGCACGCGAAGCGGCAAAAGCGCAGCGTGATGTGCTGATTAACGACATGAAAGCCTTAAGTGAGCAAAATACAGAGCTTGAAGGGTTTGATTGGAAGCAATTTGAAAGCCAGTATAACCGTTTAAACAAAGCATGGCGAAGCGTTGGTAAGGTTGATCCTAAAACATACCGCGTATTGAACGAAAACTTTAAAGCACAGCAGCAAAGTGTACTTTCTACACTAAACGCATACCACAAGAACAATGCAGCACAAAAAAATGCATTAGTGGAACGTGCTGCGACGCTTTCGCAAAGTGAAGATTTAGCTGGCGCTTGCCAAGAGTTAAAGCAGCTACAACAGCAATGGCAAACCATAGGCTTTGCGGGCTTAAAAGCTGAAAATGCACTGTGGCAAAAGTTTCGTCAATATAACGACGAAACCTTTAACAAACGTAGTAGCGAATTCGAGCAGCAAAAGCTTGCGCAAAACGAGACAGATAAACAAGCCGCATCAGAATTAGCAGATCTAGAAAGCGCCCTTGAGCACATTAATCAAAAAGCGCAATTGCATGATTTAGAAACTAAAGTAAAAGACTTTACGCAATATAAATCGCTTGCGCCTAAAGTGGCTGCATTGCTAAGTGCTATTGATGAAAAGCTTGTTTTATTAACAAGCCAAGCTCAACAGGCTCAATTTGAAGCACTGTTTTTGGCACTTGAGAACAATGATGTAGTACCGAGTCAGTTTCAAGCACCCTTAGCCACCTCACTTAGCAGTGAGCAACTTATAACAAGAATGGAAATTCTTGCTAATGTAAGCTCACAAAATTCAGCACTGAGAATGGCCGAGCAAGTGGCTATGTTGGATGATAAACACCGTGGTGAACACGCTGATTTAAACTATTATTTAAAACAGCTATTAGCGCTCAGTCAGGGTTCAGTTGAGCCTGACACACTGGCTAAAATAAAAGCTATATTTGCAGCATAAGCATGCAAATAGTCTGTATTAAACACAGGCGCATAATAATAAAAGCCGCTGTTAAAGCGGCTTTTTTACAATTTAAAAGAGGATAAAAATAAGCATGAGAGTTTTATTACTGTTTGTAACCACACTGTTTTTAAGTGCATGTAACTCTACGCAAGGGGTGTCAGTTTATTCATTTACCAACTCAGAAGTAGAAACTGTACTAGGTAAGCAGCTTCCTAAGTTAAGCGAAAAAGTCAGCCTAATGGGTTTACCTGTGCAGTTTGATGTAAACGACTTAAGTGTAAATATAGGTCCTGATAATCGCGACGTCGTGGTACTAGGCGCAGACTCAAGTGCACAAATAAATGCATTTGCGCTAAAGTACCCTGTACGCTTAAAGCTACAAATTGAGGGGAGCCCGTTTTACGACAGTGAAAAAAAAGCCGTGTTTTTACGTAATGTCAAATTGTTAGACTCGAGCATAGATGCAGGAGGTTTTAGAGGTAACCTAGCGGCACTTGATAACGAAGCGATGGAGGTAATAAATACTTTTCTAGCATCAAACCCTGTTTACACATTAAATATGAACGATCCTAAAATGATGCTACTAAGTAAGTTACCACTCGATATGAAAGTGGTTGAAGGAGCAATTAAATTAGTACCTCGCCTTTGATAAATTAAACCACTATTGGTGATAGTTTTATCGTTTGAGCGCAAGCAAATTAGATCTAGCCTAGCAAAGTTTACGTATCTATTAGCCTGTTATTCAGGCTAATTAGGTTTTACAATGGCAGCTTCGCGCAGCGTACCTACCTCAAGACTCTCCCGATTTGCAAAGCTTGGCTCTTTAGCCGGTGGTGTTGCGACCAATATGCTAATAGCGGGTACTAAAAGCACGCTAACTGGTAATGGCTGGAACAATAAAGATTTACTCTTACAACCCAAAAATATAGAAAAACTTGCCCATCAGCTGGCACACCTTCGAGGCGCAGCCATGAAGCTTGGGCAATTATTGTCTATGGATGCAGGGGAATTATTAAGCCCCGAGCTTACCCAATTGCTTTCCCTGCTTCGTGCAGATGCAAACCCAATGCCGCATAACCAACTAATTAAGGTTTTAAAAACCGAATGGGGAGATGACTGGCTTAACCGGTTTTCGCATATAGAGCTTAGGCCCTTTGCCGCTGCCTCTATTGGGCAGGTACACTTAGCCCATCAAGAGAATGGCCAAAAGCTGGCAGTAAAAATTCAATACCCAGGTATCGCGCAAAGTGTAAATAGCGATGTAGATAATGTGATTGCACTTTTAAACATTGCTCGTTTGATCCCTAAAGAGCTTGATATACTGCCATTAGTCAATGAAGCAAAAGCACAGTTACTCGCAGAAGCTGATTATGAGCGTGAAGCATATTACCTAAAAAAGTATGGAGAATTATTAGCCCACAACCCTCATTTTAAAGTACCTAACGTGTATATAAATCATAATACAAAGCGTATTTTAGCTATGGAGCATGTGCAAGCAACCCCCATAGAGGCACTACAAAACTTACCTCAAGAAGAGCAAAATAACATCGCAACTCACCTTATAGATTTATTCTTTAAAGAAATGTTCGCGTTTAAACTAATACAAACGGATCCCAATTTTGCTAATTTTCATTATCAAACCCAAAGTAAGCAAATTGTGTTATTTGATTTTGGCGCAACCAGAGAGATCTCAAGCAAGTTGAGTAAAGCCTACCTTGCACTTTTTATTGCTGGCAGCGAAAACGACAGAGCTGGTGTGTTAAACGCTGCACGTGAAATAGGTTATTTTAAAGATGCGCTAATAGATTCTTATAAAAACCATGTTATTGATTTGTTTTTAATGGCGTGTGAGCCATTAAGAACAGAAGGCGAGTTTGACTTTAAAAATAGCCAGCTTGCCACACATATTAAAAATGCAGGGCTTGAGCTAAGTGCACAATCACAGCAATGGCATACACCGCCCGTTGATGCGTTGTTTATTCACCGCAAGCTAGCAGGGCTGTATTTAATTGCCGCAAAGTTAAATGCAAAAATAGACGTTACCGCGTTAATTAAGCCGTATAGTGAAAACCGCTTTTAATAACTGCTTAACTTTAGCAGTTATGGCATAATAATCGTGATATTTCGCGAGGGTAATGCAATGATTAAGCAGTTTTTAAATGATCCTAAGCTTTTGCTTAATGCAGTAGGCGAAGGCATTTATGGTTTTGATTTATCGGGCAATGCGGTGTTTGTTAACCCCGCAGCTGAACGCATGACCGGCTGGACAGCCGATGAATTGCTTGGTAAAAAAATTCACCAATATCACCATCACAGCCATGCCGATGGTACGCCTTACCCGGCTGATGAATGCCAAATATATTGCACCATGCTTGATGGCAAACGCCGCGAAGTTAAAAACGAAGTGTTTTGGCGAAAAGACGGCACTTCGTTTGCGGTAGAATATACATCAACGCCAGTTTACCGCCAAGGGGCACTCATTGGTGCGGTCGCGGTATTTCGCGATATATCAGTGCAACAACAAACGCAAAATGAGTTAAAGCAAGCGCTTGAGCAAGTTAAACATTTAAGCGAGCAACTGCAAGATGAAAACAACTACCTCATAGCAGAGCTTAACGAAGATTGGCAAGATTCGGGCTTAGTTGGCAAAAGCCATATTTTTCAAACCATGTTGGAGCAAATTAAACTTGTTAGCGAAACCGACAGCACAGTATTGATTTTAGGCGAAAATGGCACGGGTAAAGAGCTGGTGGCCCGTAACTTACATAGATTAAGTAAACGCAGTAATCAAGCATTTATAAAAGTGAACTGCGCAGCATTTACGCCAAGCTTGCTTGAGTCTGAGTTATTTGGCCACGAGCGCGGTGCATTTACCGGCGCCAATGAGCGACGTAAAGGGCGTTTTGAATTAGCTGACAAGGGCACGCTGTTTTTAGACGAAGTGGCGGAACTGCCGTTAGAAGCACAAAGTAAACTGCTACGGGTATTGCAGGAACAAGAGTTTGAACGTGTAGGTGGCAGTACAACGCTTAAGGTGAATATAAGAGTATTAGCAGCCACTAATCGCGATTTATGGCAAATGGTGCAAAAAGGCACGTTTCGAATTGATTTATATTATCGCCTCAATGTGTTCCCCATTAAAGTCCCCGCGCTTAAAGAGCGTAAAGAAGATATTCCTTATTTATGCACTAATTTAATTACTCAACTTAACAAACGTTTAGGTAAGCAAATTAAAGGTTTAAGCAAAAAAGCGATAAGTCAATTACAGGCTTATGATTGGCCAGGTAATATTCGTGAATTGCAAAACGTTTTAGAGCGTGAAGCCATTTTAGCTAAAAATACGGTGCTTAAGTTGAGTCAGCCATTACAAGGTGATACTCGCTCAGCAGTAAATACATCATTGACACTTGCAGAGGCGCAAAAGCAGCATATTTTAGCAGTGCTTGAGTTATCACACTGGAAAATATCAGGTAATAAAGGCGCTGCCGCTAAATTAGGCCTGCCAGAGAGCACTTTACGATCTAAGATGCGTAAACTCGGAATTACAAAAAATACGTGATATATCGCGAAATTCGCAATATTTCGCGACATCAAATATTCCTACCTCTATAAATTTGTTTATTATCAATGTGTTAAGTAAGCTTTCAGCTTGGCCTGAAAGTTGCAAAAGTAGCATTAATACCGTCACTATTAAGTAGCTACTATGAAGTTTGATATTAAAGAAGAAGACATGATCATCAAGCCCTATAACACACCAGGGCCCATTTATATTCGTGAGCAAAAGGGGTTTTATCAAAAAATACGCCGAAATCTTGGATGGTTTCTTATGCTTGTATTTATTGCTATCCCTTGGATTCAATACAAAGGTGAGCAAGCCGTATTACTTGATGTAGCCACACAAAAGTTTACTATTTTTGGCTTAACCTTACTGCCGCAAGATTTTATGATTTTAGCGCTGCTATTTATGGTAGGCGCGTTTGCTTTGTTTTTCGTCACGAATTGGCTTGGCCGTGTGTGGTGTGGTTACACCTGTCCGCAAACAATTTGGATGCTTATGTTTAGCTGGGTTGAGCAACGCATAGAGGGGACCCGTAATCAACGTATAAAGCTAGATAAATCGTCATGGAGTGCACTAAAGTGGCGTAAAAAAATAACAAAACATGCTGCGTGGCTTGTTATATCGCTGCTTACTGCAACGTCGTTCATGGCATATTTTATCCCTGTTAAAAGCCTATACCTTGAAATGTTTACTTTGCAGTGGTCGGGCATTACCAGCTTCTGGGTATTTTTGTTTGCATTTTGTACATACGGAAACGCCGGCTTTTTACGCGAAAAAATGTGTAACGTGGCATGCCCGTATTCGCGTTTTCAATCAGTGATGTTTGATAAGGATACACTTGTTGTTAGCTACGACGCCGATCGCGGCGAAAACCGTGGCCCTCGTAAACGCAAAGCCGACCCTAAAGCACTTAATTTAGGTGATTGTGTTGATTGTAATTTATGTGTAGAGGTATGCCCCGCAGGCATAGATATACGCAACGGTTTACAATACGAGTGCATAAATTGTGGTTTATGTATTGATGCCTGTAACGACACCATGGATAAATTTGGCTACCAAAGAGGATTAATAAAATACGCCAGCGAAAAACAGCTTGAGGGTAAAAAAACCAACCCATTTAGACTCAAACTCGTCGGTTATGGAGCGCTAACAGCAGTGTTGATTATTTCTATGTTCGCATGGGTGGTACAGCGCACACCAATCGAAGCATCGGTATTGCGCGATAGAAATGCGCTGTACCGTGTTAATTACGAAGGCTTAGTAGAAAACCCATACACACTCACAATTATTAACAAAACGCAGCAGCCATTGCATTACAGCATCGCAATAGAGGGGTTACCTGTTGCAGAACTAAGTGCGCCAAGCTCGATTTTGGTTTTACCTGGGGTGATGAAAAAAATTCCGGTTACTGTCACCGCAGATGGCTACGATTTAGCAAGAAAAGTAACGCCAGTGAGCTTTGTTATTTCGGCTAATGAAAACCCAGACATAAGCATTACTAAAACGAGTCAATTTTATAAAAACTAGCGCTAAGGCTTGAGCTAATTTAGCTCAAGCCATTGTTTAACTGTGATGAAATAAAGCGTTTAGCGTCATCAAGGTTATTAAACAAACACTCTTCAAAGTTAACCTCGCGTTTAGCGTTTTGCATTATTCGCTGCATTTGGCTGATCGCAATAGACGAGGTTAGAACAAAGGCGCTAATTAAGCAGTTAGTGTGCTGCATTTGTGTACTAATGGAGACCATTTCTTGCTCTGCTTCAGGTGTGGCTGCAAGTACACACGATGAGTCGCTAATGTAACCCCATTGTTTGCCGTCAAAGCGAGACACTGTTTCAAATAGGGCGGTTTTAAAGTTGACCAATAGCTCCAGATCTAAATTTCCGCTAAATTGAGCAATCACTATATTGCCCTCAACGGATAACGTTACCTCTGCATGCTTAGTTTTATATTTCATCGCAGCTCCTTGTATTTAGATATTTGGTAAAATATTAACGTTAAACTGACTTTAAATAATCTAACGCACCAGTAATAACAGCCACTTGCGCCTGAGTACATTGCTCGTCTGAAGCGCTTGGACTATCTGGGTATACCTCAGTGGTGGTTACATAGGGAGCATCAGTAAAGCCCATACATAAACCTAACTCACGAGCTGAGTAATTTATAACGCCAAATTGCTCCTGTGGTACACCAATTAATTGATTATTTTCGTCACTAGGTGCAATGTGTGTCACCTTCTCAACGCTATTTAAAATGGCTTTTTGAAACTCAGGAGCCGGTTTTTCGCTATCTGCCACTAAATAAAAACCATCAGGAATATTCCAATTGGTATTAATTTTACCATCGCGGGCAGCTAATGCCGGTCTAAACTCACTGTTATCAGTGTCGGTGGTTTCGTGCAAATCGATATGTGCAATTAACTGCGTATTAAGTGATGCCATATATTTCATAATAGCAGCAGACTCTTGAGCTGGGCTATTATCGTAAAATGAGCGATTTGGGTCTATAGCGTTTGGATTCCAGCGGTTTATGGTTTCAAATCCCCAGGGGCTAATACATGGGGCAATAATAAAGTTAAAATCATTTATATACGGTGCAATCGCAGTTTGTGCAAATGCTAATGCGCCCATTACACCGCTAGTTTCGTAACCGTGTACACCCCCAGTAATTAATACGGTAGGGCGATCACTTTGCCAATTTTTACTTTTGAATAAATACAGTGCAAAGTTGAGCGGTGGATAGTTTAGTTCACCGTATTGCTCAACACTTAAAAACTCATTGGGTTGATTAACTCGGCTGACTACAAGCTGGCTGTAATCACGCTTTTTGTGTTGAAGTTGTAACCACTGAGTTTTTTCGCTGTTGTTCCAAGGTATGTTAGGCGTGCCTATTGGGTATGTTGTATCGCTCATTATATGCCTTTGATTTGTATTTTATAAAGGCGTTAGCTTATCGCTGCTGTATAAAGGCTGCAACTAGAAATCCGCAGCGACTCCAGTTGAGTTTTCGTATAGGTTGGCGTTTTCGCGTTTATGCTTTTCAAATAAATACTCGCGTAGTGCTTCTTTGCCACTTTTGAAACTGACAATTTTTGCTGCATAACCTAAATTAGTTTTACGTACTAAATCTACAAGCAGAGTGACTTTTTTACGATTAGGTAATTTAAATGTAATATGCTGTTCATGAGTAAGGCTATAGCGATGATCGCGGGGTTTTAGAAGCACGCCACTGCTAGAGAGTGAAAGCACATAAAAGCGCTCACTTTGTAAATAAAGATCGGAATAGCGCCAGCTTCTGTCTACGCCTTCGGTGTCAATAACCTCTGGAGCACTCAGCACTGGGCTTAAGTAACCATCGTCATTAAGCTTAAACTCAAGTGGAAACCAAAGCTGATAATGCCCTATCTCTGCTAACATGGTTAGTTTAGCGTGAGAGAGTAGGCCCTTTAACGTATCAGGTAGAGTGGTTCTGAGGGTAAGCTGTGAGTTATCGTGTTTATCGTCCTTGCTACTGCCTACAACAGACGAAATAAAACTTAACTCTTCCTTAGTTAAATCCATATTATTCCCCGTTTAATAAAAGCTTCACATTAAACCAATAGCGCACGTGGTTCAATATTTATACGTAAAGTTAAGCAAATCTAAACACGTGTATAAAGCTAATAAGTAGGGCGCATTTTTTCTAAACAAACGATAACGCAGTATAAGCCCCCAGCTTAATTGCCAACAGCTTTAAAGTTTTATGCTTATAATTTAGCTGGTTATCTACACTAAACTTTTAAAGTAAAATGCGCCTTAGTACCTAAACTATGGTAATATTTGTTTTTAATTTATAGCTATTTAAGGTTTTATGGCGCAGTTTATTGCCAAACCAAGTTGGTTAGGACGTTTTTTTACCCGTATAAACACCGTGACTATTGAGCAAAGCTCACTCGTTATTCATTTCAAAAATAATACTTCGCAAAGCTATTTAATTAGCGATTTCACCAATTTTATACAGTTTAAAACGGCTATATTTAGTGCAAAAATGACTATACATCATGGTCAAAAAACCAACGTTAGCTTTTTAAATAAACACCAAGCTCTGGTACTTACTGAGCAGCTGAATAAGGTATTTGCTAATCACTTAGAAGAAAAAGTCACTAGCGCAAAAACACTTATAAAACGTTATGCCACTAATGAGTATTTACGTGATTCAAACATACCCTTACTTAAATCTGCAGTATTTTCACTTGCAAAGCAATACCGTGAATTACCTAAACTTTGGCAGCAGTATTTATCACCGCTTAGTGTAAAATTTTTCACTATTTTAAACAGCTCCCCAACACAAGAGCACGCAATAGAACAGTTGCGTAAAAGTTATGAGCAAAAAATACTTGCAACAAGAGCTGACTTTTATAATTCAGTAGAATCAAACCCCCTTACTCAAGAGCAGCGCCTTGCTGTTATACGCAATAACAACAAAAACTTAGTACTGGCGGCCGCAGGCACTGGTAAAACGTCGGTTATGATTGCAAAGGCTCTAGATTTAATTGCATATGGAGGCATAAAAAGCGAGCAAATTTTGATGCTTGCATACAACAAAAATGCCGCTAACGAATTAACGCAGCGCTTTACATTGAGGGCGCAAAAAGCGAATTTAAATACAGCGCCGCCTACTATTTTAACTTTTCATGCACTTGCGCTTAAGATAATAAAAAACGCAAATAAAACTGTTAGCTTATCACCTCTGGCCAATGACTCTGCCGCGCTTAATAAATGGTTTACTCAGTGGCTAAGCAATACCCTAAAGACAGACGCTGGTTTTTGTAAAACGTTTGTTGAGTCACTGTATGAGCCCAATAAAAACTTAAATACCCAAGCGTATCACACACTATCGGGGTTAAAAGTCAGTAGTTATCAGCACTTATTGATTGCCAATTGGCTTTTTTTATATGGGATTGAACATACCTATCAAAATGAGACCACCGCCGACTTTTATTTACCTACCTATCATATTTATCTGGCACATTTTACGGTTGATAGACAAGGTAATTCAGTGCCGTACAGCACTGACGCGCATACGAGCGAGCATATTAAATTTGTGCGTGGGCATCATAAAAAGCAGGGCAATGTATTGGTACAAACGTATGATTATTACTGGCAAGAAGGTCAGTTTGAGCAGCGGTTAAAGGCGCAACTACAAAAACATAAAGTGAATATTAAACCTTTTGATAACCACGCTGTATACGCACGTTTATCAACAACTGGGCTGTTAAAGCAAAATATAGAAAAATATTTAAGTTGCCTAAACGCAATAAAAGTTGAGCAGTTATCTAGCCCACAAATAGCAGCAAGAGTAGCCAAAAGTGGCATTATAAATCATAAACGTTATGCAACATTATTGGTGGCAATGCAGCGTGCATACAATGAAAAATTGAAAGAGCAAGGTGCTATAGACTTTGAAAGCATGCTCACAAGTGCCGCTCAGCTAATTAAAGCAGGGAAGGTAAGTGTACCTTGGCACCACATTTTAGTAGATGAATTTCAAGATATTTCACGCGTGCGAATGGCATTTTTAAAGACCTTAATACGTTACGCTCAACAACCCTGTTTTACTGCCGTTGGTGACGACTGGCAGGCTATTTACCGTTTTTCAGGGGGAAACTTGGCGCTGACGACCCGTTTTAACGATTTAATTGGCAGCCACTCACTCACGTTATTGCAAAAAACGTTTAGGTATAACAACAGCATTAGTGAGGTCGCAGGGCGCTTTGTGATGCAAAACCCTGAGCAGTACACAAAGCATATCAGCACGCATACGCAAGTGAGCTCGCCACACGTTGTGTTACTTGATGATTTACACCAAGGTAAAAAGTCAGTAGCGCTAAAAGTGCTGCAAACCATAGCCACAATTAATAAAAATAATAGCACGGCAAGTATTGCTGTATTAAGCCGTTATCGATTTATGCTTAACGAGATAGAGCAGCACGTAGCAGGTAGCGACTTTGCTAACCCACTCCATTTTTGGACGCTTCACGGCTCAAAAGGACTCGAAGCTGATTACTGTATTATTGTAGGCTTTGAGCAAGGTAATTTAGGTTTTCCTAGTACTAACTCTGGTAATTTACTTGTTGAGGCATTGTTGCCCGCACCAGATACCTTTAAACACGCAGAAGAGCGGCGCTTACTTTACGTTGGGATCACGCGTGCTAAGCACACATGTTATTTAATTGCCCCTCCCAGTACATATTCTGATTTTATTAAAGAGCTAATAAACGACAGTTACCCTATTCATATCGCCTCTACATTATTTATAAAACAGGGCAAATAAAAAATAAGGCTTAGTAATAAATGAGTGTGGGGTTTATAAAATACAGTACTTAATTAAGCCACTAAGTACTCCACGCTCAAGAGGGCTTATCAGCTAAGTTTACGAAAGCTGCTGGCTATTTAGGCTGCCATTATAAGCTGTTAAACTTAATGCCTATTTGGATTATTTGAGAATGTTATGCGTACCAGTGCTTTTTTTACGAAGCGAGTGAGCTTTGTATTTGTCTTATTTACATTATTGTCATTTAAAGGCGCTGCGCAGCAGCAAGAGCAAACCCTTATTTTAGCTGGCAGTACAATTAATACGTGCAGCGAAAAAGCACCGTCAAACTGCAACGCACAAAATAATGCGGTATTTAAAGTCAGCAAAGCGAACATTTCGCGAATCAAGTCAAACTGGCCTACTAACAATACGACTAACCAAGCAAACGTATTAAGTCTCTTACGTACGCTTAGTAGCAAAAATGAAAAGGCAATGTCTAAAAGTGAGTTACTTTGGCAATGGCGAGACATAAATAACGAGCAACTTAATAGCTTAACAAAGCAAGAGTTTAACTTTGTGTTTGATATGCTTGAACAACCCCCCTCAAATACGAGCCCAAAAGCTGAGCTGCAAACTAATGGTGTATTGCAATTTATTGCCGGGAGCTTAAAGGTCGCTAACCCAGCGCCTACCTTATTAATTGTCAGCGCTGCTCAGCGCGACCCATATGCACATGTGGCGGCGCTCAAAGCGCTATTACCACACAGTGTAAATACCCAATGGTTGGCGCTTACACCAGCCCTTGCCAGCGCCATCACGAATAATCGTTGTGATGATTTACCCGCACTGCGCCAATCACAAATGAACCTTTATAACCGCAGCAATGTATATCCTGAGCTTACACAGGCAGAGCAAACGCTTTGTGAAAACGGAGTTGAGGCGTTAGTTAAATTAATAAATACAAGTACCGGCGTTTTATTTAGCGACGGCACAGCTAAAAATGCATTAAAAGCCCTGTATGATGAAAGTAACACTGCCTACCCCTGGACGAACGCGCTTAAAACACTCCCCGTTATTATAGGATTAGGCGCTGGGAGCAAAATACAAAGTGAAAAAGTTTACCTGTCACAACAACAAAGCACTAGGGCATTTAAAACACAACCTAGTCAACAGTTTAATGTACTTAACGGATTAAACACCTTTGAATACGGCCCATTAAGTATGCACTTTAGTGAACAAAACCAAACATTTACTTTGGCTGCTACGTTAGATAGCCTGCAACTTAAAAACGCTGATTCAAAACATGGCTTTGGGATAGATGAAAATACCGCATTGGTTGTTATTAAATCTGCCAAAGGAAATTTAATGACGGTTATTGGCAACAATGGAGTGGCGCATTTAAGCTCTCAGCAAAAAGCCAATAGCTATAACTACTCGTACTGGCCCGCACGCAGCGTAATAACTATTACAGATAATGGGTTTAGCCTAAGTGAACGCACAATTAGCCAAGCTCTTTCTCCGGTTAAAATACCCCCTTTACCGGTGCAGCGATTTGCCAACATTTTAACTAATTCTAAACTGCGCTCGCTTACTCAAGCTATGTGCTTAAGCCAAGAGCAAAGTGCAGTGGGCCAGCAGGATGATCTTTTAATTCACTTAACAGCTACTAAAAACACCGATTATTACCGCGTTAATACACAGTCATTTGGTTGCGCTGTCAGTAATATGTCACTTAAGTTTGAGCGCTTTTAATATTAAGCTTTGTACACATAGCCCAAATATAAAGGTTTAAGTTTAGTGTAATGGGTTTTAAAATAACGCTAATTAAATTTATACCTATGCGCTTAACTCAATGGTTAAGCGCATAAGTATTAACGAGCAGATTTTCTAGAGAGCAATTTATGAATAACGAGCACGACATAATCAACAGCCTAACAGAGTTAGAAAACTTTTTAGTGATGGTAGAGAACGGCGGCTTAGGATTAAAAGGCGTTGCAGGTGTTGGCCTTGCGACTAATAATAAAGACGGTAGCCACTTTGTTGCGGTGTTTGATGATAAGCAGCAGTTATTACTGGCCAGAGGCGTAACCGATGAAGTGTTTGAAAACGGCAAAGACATGGTACGCAACGGGGTAGGGCGTACACACTAATCAGCCTCAAAAGCGCCCTAGGCGCTTTTAACTACCTTATATCCACTCAAAAAAAGTTTACAGTCTGCCAACTTGTTTAGAACTAATACTGGTCACACTATTATTTTCAAAACGGATAAAAACAATGTACATCCCGCCAATTGAGCCTTTTAGTTTATAAGTAAACTCTTCTGTTTTAACGAGCTTATCGCCATTACCAATATCAACAGCCTCATTAAGCACATCTTTATAAAGTGGTGCACCCACCAGAGCTACAATGTCGGATTTAGTTTTACCCACACTTAATAGGTTGCCGTTTTTTAGTCGAAAACTACCCTGGGCAAACGCCAAGCTTGAAATAAAAATAGATACAAATAAGGGGAATACAATACGCTTTTTCATCACTTGTCCTTAAACACATAGTATTTAATGCTAGGTATACAAGCTAATTGAAAAAAAGATACAAAAAGAAAATACAGAAGGAGGTTAAATGGTCGGTATAGCAGGATTTGAACCTGCGACCCCTGACACACCATGACAGCTAAGGGTGTTATTTTATAAAGCCTAAAAACAATAAGTTATTGTATTTTAATGTTTTAAATTTTCATAAGGTTTCAGCAAATTTCTAAAAATTAAGCTATACTGGCTACACATTGGCTACACCCTCGGTTTTAAAATGGCAGACTTAACTTCAATTACTCAGGCTAAATTGTCAGCATTTAAAAAAGCTGCTTCACCACGACAGCAGTTAGGATGCGATAAAATAGCAGGTTTCTTTTATCTTAAACTTTCCAGTGGTGGCGCATGGCGATTGCGCTATACCGATTTACTCGGCAAACGCAGAACAGCCACAATTGCAGACGCAAACATAAAACCAAGCCAAGCAGCACAAGAAGCTATTTCTTGGAAAGCTAAGCTTAGGGATGGAATTGATCCGCTCTCGCATAAAGAAGAACTAGTACAGAAGCAACGTGAAGAAGAACAATTAAAAGCGGCAAATGTTTACTTAACTGTAGGGGCTTTTTTTAATGCTATCTATTCACCCCATAAATTAGATAACTACAGGTATGGTGCTGGCACTTTAAAAGTGATTAAGCATAACTTTGAGCACTTGTTTAACCGCGATATGGATAAGTTAAATAGTGCTGATATTTTACAGTGGTACAACAAGCGCAGAGCTAAAGGCATAAAGCGTTCTACATTAGTCAGAGATTTTGGCGCATTTAAAGCGATGCTTAACTATGCTGCTCAACCATTAAAGGGCGTAAGTGAGCCTATTCTAAAAGTGAACCCAATTAAAAGCCTGACTCTGCCAGCACTCACTATTAAAGAGCAAGACGAACTAGAAGCCCATAACGAAAAGTTAAGCCACCAGCGCGATATATTCAGCAATGAAGTTAAACAGCAAATACATACAGGTTTAGCGCTCTATGCTGGTAAATTGAAAGAGCAAAGGCGTTCAAGCATAGCCCACGGCAAAAGTCATTTAGTAAACTTAGATAGCTTAACTTACCCGCACTGGTTTATTCCTTTTTGTCATATAGCCCGTTTAACAGGGATGCGCCCAGCAGACATTTATAATTTGAAATGGGAAAACTTACTGTTTAACCAATTTAATGACCAAACAACATTAACCTTTACACCTAGTAAAACTAAAAAGGCTGAGAATAGCCGAAAAGTTAAGTTTCCTGTTACGGGCGAATTAAAGCATGTGTTTGATTGCTGGGCAGCGCAACAAGAACAGGCTAAATATGGCTTAATCTTCAAATCAGAACGGACTAACAAGAGCTTAGAACGTAAAGCCCACTTACGACACTGGAAGCATGTTAAAGCGCTAGGAGGTGTACCTGAAAGCTTAGATTTTTATTCATTTAGGCATAACTTTATTTCTGAGCTGGTGGCGCGTGGTGTGCCTGTGTTAACTATTGCCGGCTTAGTCGGTCATAAAGATGGTTCGATGATAGCGGCTAATTATTTAAGGCATGACGAACAAGACACGGCTAGTCATTTAATAGGTTTAGAGAAGGGTTGGAAACATATTAATAAAGATACGAACTATGGAGTGTAGTCACATGGAAGTTGAGCAAGAGCTATCAGTTAAATTTTACAAAACTTGTATTCCATTACCAATTGCCAGTAAAAGTCATTCAGTTATTTACAGGGAAAGGCAAATTTTAATTGATTACCTTTCGATTATTGCTTACCCAGATTTAGGCCAGCAAGCAGCCAAAAAAAGAAAGGACTTTGTTGATGCAATTTACACTGCAATTCTCAGGGAGCATGGTTTAACCAACAGGACAGGCCTAAAAAAATATACACATGGTAAATCTTGGACATCTATTGATAAGTCTATAGCAGCGGGGGTAAGGAGAATTTATAGGTCATTTGTTTTATTTCAATGCTTTGAACATTTTAGTTTGCATAAAAAAAATGAACCTGATTCAATTTATTCATGGAACGATTATTTGATTAGAGGTCTTGCATTTTATCAAGATCACGAGGAAGGATATGGTTTTGAACGAGCTAATATTGATTTTCAGGTATTAAAACAAGACATTATTCTTTACCCAGAATCTAAAGAAGCTAGATATGATGATTACACATGTGGGTTAAGATCAATTAAAGAGCACTGGAAGCAAGTTAGGAAAACTCTTCATTTATTAGAGGGGATAGTTACCTGCTATCGATTAAAAGGTATCTATTCAATGCCCCCTATAAAAAGCATGATTAAAAAACCTTCATGGGTTTACGATGCAATTGAAATAAGTAAAGAAGTGGTTTTAAGGTATAGTTTTGATATTGAAGAAAAAAATCACCGAGTAAATATAGATTCCTCTGAGTTTATCGTGGTTCATTCTAGGTGATAACGAGCATATAAATTAAGAATAGATGAAAAGTCGCAACTTTTTACTCACCATCCAATAATAACACCTAGAATATTATGAAACCTCTATTAACAAACGAGGTTTCATTTATGAGTACTAGTCAAATTGCAGACAACTTACGCTTAAAAGATGCGGCTGCTTATATTGGGGTGAGCAAGCCGACATTATGGCGCTTAGCTGAGCAAGACAAAAATTTTCCTAAAAAAATTCGTATTAGCAATCGTTGCTGTATATACCGAAAAGCTGACTTAGATACTTGGTTAGCTGGCAAGGAGGTATAGCAATGAAAATACTCAACGATTTTGATCTCTATTATATTCCTAACACTAATACTCAAGCTTACAAATTACTTTTGTTACTTTTAGAAAATGACGAAGTTTTAGAGTCTGATCTAACCCTTACTTTTAATGGTCGCCAGCGAAGCCCAATACAAACTTTGGGAGGGGATAAATATTGCTGGAGCATTATTAACCGCACAAATGATAAAGGCGTTATTGTTGCGCGTAGTTTAGACCCTAGACATAAATCAGGTTCAAAGCTTGATGATGCTAAAGCAAGAGCAGAGAGAAAAAGTGAATATAAACACGATTCGCACAAACTGGCTAAGCAAGGCCGAATTAGAGAGTCTAAAGCGTTTATTGAATCTATCAGAGCAAAGTCAGAATTAGCCGACTTAGTAAGTAAAGCTGCAAACGATGATTATTACAATCAACAACCCGAAAATGAAAAAGCCACTACAGCGCCAACTGTAACGGCCTCTAAAATAAATACTGGTGGGGATAGTTTGCCGACTAACCACCAGCCAAAAAAGGAGTCAAAATAATGAGCCCTTTTAAAAATTACAAACAAATAAAGCTTGTGATAGATAAGTTACTCAACTCTGGGGTAAGTGTAAAGCTTAGTGAGCTTTTAATGCTTCTAATTTTCCAACTGGGATCAGTTGCACATTTTATTGTTTGTGCGCTTGAATCGGGGGTTTTATGATTGAACAAAAAAAAGCCCTCAATAAAGGGCTAATCAAAGTGGCATGTTTCAGCCTCTATTATATCAAAAATATTATTGTTTTGCTGAGTATTCATACTCTTGTAGCCTCAGCATACTTATGTATTAATTTTAATAGGGGGGCGGAACATGCTTAATTTTTTACATGGTAAAAGTCACAATGTCACCGCTGATTTTTCGTATATAAATTGGCATGAGTTAAAGCTAAAGGTTACAAGCCCTCAATACTTAGGCGCATTAACACCGAGAGAAGCTAAAGCGAGATCGGCTGTTATAACGGCTACCGATGCGCCTAATAAAACCAAAGAAACAATACTACACCATAATAGTTTTACGTTGCTTAGGTTAGATCTTGATGATAGCGAATTAGAGGTTAATACTGTAGCCAATATGCTTGAAAGTATGGAAATATATTCCTACATAGTCCATACAACAGCAAACCACCAGCAGGACGGCAAAGGTAACCGTTACAGGATTTATATAGAGATAGCTGAGTCTATCGCTTACAAGGTTTGGGCGCTGGTGGAGAGCTATTTAAGTCATGTATTTATGGCGGACGATAGCGCTACACGACCCCAGCAAATAATGTATTTACCTGTACGCTTAGATAGTGATTGTTACGAGTATAAAATAGGGGAAGGCGAACCGCTGAACGTGGCAGACTCGCAAATTCTAGTAAATGCGGAGAGGTACGCACAAGAGCAAACCAAGCAACAAGAGCAGGCTATTAAAAGTCCTATTAAACCAGCGTATAAGCAAAATCTAGTCGGGAAACAAATATCTATTATTAACTTGGTTAATAGTAGCTATACGTGGGAAAGCTTACTTAGTCATTATGGGTATAAACAACAAGGTAAAGCGTATTTACCGCCAGAAGCAACCAGCAAAACCGCAGGCGCTTATATTTTAACAAGTCATACCGATGGCAAAGAGCGTTATTATTCACATCATGAAAGCGACCCATGCGCCACAGGGCAATGCCTAGATATGTTCGACTTTGTTGCTATTCGTGAATATGGCGGCGACTATGAAGGTGCAATACATGACATTGCGAAAACTCAGTTTAAGCAAATACACAAACATAACCAGCAAGAGTATTTTACTCACTTACATAATGAGAGGGTAAACGCACTTTTTGCAGGGGGTGAAAAATGAGCTTACCAGCAATCAATAACACACCTTTAGAGGTTGAAAAGACAGCCGAAAAAACACTTATGTTAAGCCCTAAATTTCCCGATGTAAAAATAGGTGAGGACGGCAAAGGGCGAACATTAAACACAGCTGAAAATCTAAAAGAGTTGGGTAAATTTTACGGCATAGAATTTGGTTTTAATAAGATGACGTTTGAAGCTGAACTGGTGAAAGGTACACAATCATTAAGCGACGATTTTGAAAGTGTCAGAAGTCATTTAATAAGCGCAGCGGCTATACACTCACTGCCAAAGTCTGCAATTGATGATCATATATTGGCGGTTAGTCGAAATAATCCTTTTCATCCTGTTAAGTTTTACTTGGATAAGGGCGAATGGGACGGCATAGAGCGCGTTAGCAAGGTTATAAAGTGCTTAAATGCTAGAGGCGAACAATTAGCCGATTCTATTATGAAGCATTGGCTGGTAGCGTGTGTGGCGTGTATTTATGAGGACACATTCAAAAGTAAGTTAGTGCCTGTTTTACAAGGTGGTCAATCATTCAGAAAGACGGCATTTATTGAACGTATAGCTAGCGTATTGCCACACTCTTTTTTAGAGGGCGCAGAACTAAACCCAGATAATAAGGATAGTATTTTATCTAACATACGCTCATGGATTGTCGAACTTGGCGAACTTGAACGCACAAGCAAAAACTCACAAGGCAGCTTAAAGGCATTTATTACAAAGTCTATTGATACAGTGCGCCCACCATACGCCAGAAGCGATATAAAAAAACCGCGCCAAACGTGTTTTATTGCGACTGTAAATGATAGAGACTTTTTAAAAGACCCTACAGGTTCAACAAGGTTTGCAGTGCTTGCACTTGAAAGTGTTATTGATATGGACACCTTAAACAGTTTACTAGGTTGGACGTTTGACGGTACAGGCGCAATTAAACAAACCGATCCCGAGCAACTACACCAGTTTTGGCTTGAGGTTAAAAAGTTGTACTTAGACGGTTACGGTTGGGCGCTTAGTGATGACACACAAGCAGCGGTACTATCTGTTAATGATAACTTTCAAGATAAGAACTTTACTTATAATCACATAATGGATAATTACATAGCGCCAGAAAGTAAAATTGATTTACCCCAGCACATAAACCGCCCAACGTGTATAAATGGCTGGTTTACAGCTGGTGAATTGGTAGCAGAAGATAGGAAACTTCAACCAAACCATAGATCACCAGTTGGTAAAGCTTTAACGCGTCTAGCTGATGAGGGTTTTCTTAAAAGTAAAAAAGTCAGGGCAAACAGAACCGCTTATAAGATAATTTTTACAGGTAACACCAGTCGCTAACGATAGTTATGCCGATGATCTTGAAGATTATTTTTAAGCGATAGAATAGCCGCTTCTTTTTTCGCAAATGGTTAAGTGGTTAAGTAGATTTTATTTTGCTTAACCACGCTATGCCCCTTGTATATAAAGGGCTTTGGGCGTTTTTGGTTAAGTGGTTAAGTAAAAACGCTAACTTTAAATTTTTATATGGTAAATAGTAAAGAGGGTATAACCAACACACAGCAGCGGCTAAATTCCGTAAGGTGAGTAAAGTTACTTAACCACTTAACCATTTTTGCTGAGCCCTAGCCTAATAAAGAGCTCTAGGCTGGTTAAGTGGTTTTATTTGACTTAACCAAACTTAATACATTATTTTATTCAATCTGTTAGTATGTGGCACCAGGTACCGTTCGCTTAACTGCAATCGAGTAAGCTGGAATATCGTATATATCCACATTTTTCAATTCAAACAAGTTACCGTACTGATACAATTTAACATTATTCGATTCAATGTTTTTTCTCTTGTATGTCTCAAATACTACGACTTCACCCAATCCTTTCAGAGTTTCATCAGTTATTACAGGAGTGCTTGTTATGGCATATGTAGATCCTTTGATAACACTAAGTGAGTTATTGTACGAACAATAAATTTCGTTTTTTTCACCGTATTCAGATGAACTCATGAAAAATAAGCAGGCATCAATATTAAGGGCAATATCCTTTGCTCTACTTTGGATAGAGCTATCAGTGAAGTGATAACTGATAACGCCGACAACAATAACAATAGCAATAATTAAGCCCAATAGAATCTTATTCATTTACAATACCTTATGGTTTATAGAAAACCAGTTTAATCCATTAAATATTCGCTTTTTAGCGATGACTTTGTCCGACTTGAAACTCCTTGTTAGACAAACTTTGGATGCCCAACAGACTTCTAACCCAAGACCTTAACAATAGTGTTTGTAGCACCTTTTAAGTTAACTTTAAAATAATTTCGTTATAGAAGTATTAATTTGGCATCTAATATTTAGCCCTGACATGCTGACATGCTGACATTCATGTATGTAACCATAAATATAAACTAATTTTCAAAAACATAGTTAATAGAGACTTAGCACTCTTACTACGCGTATAACCTCGATTTAAAGGAGCACTTTGCTATTCAATACAAAGCGGTGTTAAACGACCTTTGAAATTAGATATTTTAAAAAAATCGATCTAAAAAGGGTATAATTGAAACTCATAGCAGGGTGATTTATGAAGCGAATAGATAAACTTAACAATGACAGGCAAATATTTGAAGCGTTAGCGAAAGTATTAAATGAAGCGAATAGATTTAAAAATCCGAGTTATGAATTGTTAGTTAATTACTTAAATGACAAAAACTTAAAAACTAGTTGGGGTAATGCTTGGACTCGAAAAAGCTTATTCAGGTATTTACAAAGAAACGGCTTTTCTGGTGTGTGGGGCTTACGTAATAGCTTAGAGCAATACACTCAACTAGCTAAGTTTATTTAGGGTATTTTCAGTCATCGTAAAAAGGGTCTTTCGCAACCAATACGCGCGAACGATTAAAGAGATAAATTATTATTTCCCGACTATAAAAAAAGAGCAGAGTGGCTACAGATTGGCTACACGAAGTGTTTTTGTAGGAAATAACTTATTAGGATTTGGGGTAAGTTATTGAAAAGATGGTCGGTATGGCAGGATTTGAACCTGCGACCCCTGACACCCCATGACAGTGCGCTACCAAGCTGCGCTACATACCGACGTTGTTTGCAATAGTACGTATATTTTATTAAAAATCAATAAGTGATTGTTTGTTTGCACGTTTATTGCGCAAATAAGCTAAAAAACTTTACTTATATGCGCAACTTAAAAGGCTTTGCTTTGTCATAATACAAAACATACAGCCGTAGGTTAAACCAAAGAGAATACGCGTTAGTCTTTATTTAACCACTGATTGATCGAATCGTACATTTCATCACGTATTAGCGGTTGAGCCTCTTTATTTGGATGTAATTGATCTCTTTGCATTAAGTTTGGCTGATCAGCCACATTAAGCATAAAAAAGTTAAGTAAATGAGCGTTTGTTTTTTTACTGACTTGTGTAAAACTGTCGGTAAACATTTTACTGTAACGCGGTCCGTAATTTGGTGGAATGTATATTTCCATTAGTGCAACCATCGCATCTGCCGCTTGGCTTTTTTCAATTAAGCTTATTAAGTTTGCTTGCATTTTGGTGACGGGAAAGCCTCGTAAACCATCATTAGCGCCAAGCTCAATGAGTACATGGCTTGGTTGGTATTGCTCGAGTAGGGCATCTAGCCTGCGTAAAGCGCCACCTGTAGTTTCGCCACTAATACTGGCATTAATTAGCTCTATATTACGTTGCTCTGCATCGTATTTATCTTGTAACAATTTAACCCAGCCTTGTTCTTGTTTTAGGCCATAGGCTGCACTTAAACTGTCTCCAAGTATTAAAATCGTGTTGTCTGCTGCTGCACTAAGTGGCTTGATAACTAAAAATAAAACGAATACAAAACGTAGGATTGAATGAGTCATATGTCAGCGCTTTCTCAATTAAATATTATACAAGTAAATGGTTTGTCTAAAGTGGTCTCTACCTTTGAAGGTGAGTTGCACATCCTCAGCGACATCAGCTTTAATGTCAAGCATGGCGAGTCAGTTGCTATTGTTGGCACCTCTGGCTCAGGAAAATCCACGTTATTAAGTTTATTAGCGGGGCTTGATACTGCAAGCAGTGGTGAAATTACCCTTGATGGCGAGCCGCTACATAAATTAGATGAAGAGCAACGCGCGGCACTACGTGCTGATAAAGTCGGTTTTGTATTTCAGTCGTTTATGTTGGTGCAAAGCTTAACGGCGCTCGAAAATGTCATGCTGCCGGCTGAGCTTGCTGGCGAAATCGATGCTAAAGAGCAAGCCCTCGCATTACTTGAAAAAGTGGGGCTGAGCCATCGTATTGATCACTATCCGTCTCAGCTATCAGGCGGTGAGCAGCAACGTGTTGCCATTGCACGTGCTTTTATTGGCACCCCTAAAATTTTATTTGCTGATGAGCCTTCTGCCAATTTAGACAGTAAAAACGGCAAAATGGTGGAATCGTTACTATTTGATTTAAATCAGCAGCATGGCACTACGCTTATTTTAGTAACCCACGATGAAGCGCTTGCGCAAAAATGCCAACATATTGTGCAAATTGAAGCAGGGCGGGTAGTTAAAAACTCAAAAGAGGAAATAGCGAATGTGGGCTAAGTTAGCACTTAAATTATTTGCCCGTGAGTTTCGCCGTGGCGAACTAACAGTGATTAGCGCCGCTATTGCCCTTGCGGTTTTAACGGTGCTTACACTTTCAATGGTCACTGAGCGAATCGCACAAAGCATTGCGCAAAAAAGTAGTGCATTTATTGCTGCAGATAGAGTGCTGTCCAGCGCTCATGAGTTAGATACCGCATTTATTACTAAAGCAAAACAAGAAAACCTACAAACAGCTCAAATGGTCTACTTTGATACCATGTTATTTGCCAACGACGAAATGCAATTTACCTCAGTAAAAGCGGCGTCAAACGAATACCCGCTAAAGGGCAAGCTAAAAGTAAAATCATCGTTACTTGGCGAAACACAAATAGCACAAGGCGGGCCAAAACCTGGTAACGTGTGGCTAAGTGAGTCGGTTTTTTACAGCCTAAATATTGATATTGGCAGCCAAGTAGAGCTAGGTGCTGCCGTATTTAATGTAGAAAAAGTGGTAGTTGAAGAGCCAGATGCTCCTTTTAATGTATTTTCGAGCAGTCGCAGAGTGCTTATAAATATTGCTGATGTAGCAAAAACTGAGGTTATTCAACCTGGCAGCCGAGTGAACTACCGCCAACTTTATGCAGGTGATGAAGCCGACATAACGCGGTTTTATGAATGGTTAAAGCCACAAATGGCCGAAAACCAACGTTGGTATGGTGTTAAAGATAGGCAATCACCAATATCAAATAGCTTAAACCGAGCAGAGAGCTTTTTATTATTAGCCGGTTTACTGGGCATTATTTTGGCTACCGTTGCTATTGCTGTATCGGCAAAACGTTATTGTGAGCGTCAGTACGACCCCGTAGCAATGATGAAAACACTTGGTGGCAGCCGTGCTTTAATTCGTAAAATATATTTTATGCACCTACTTATGGTGTGTGCCATGGCCGTGATTGTGGGTTTAGCTATTGGCTATGGTTTACAAGAAATTGCCACAGGGTATTTAGCTAACAGCATGGGGACGAGCCTACCTGCAGCAGGGTTTAAACCTTGGCTGGTGGCCATTAGCACTGGCGTTATATGTGCGGTTATGTTTTCTATCAAGCCATTGCTTGATTTATTTGATATTCCGCCGCTTAGAGTTTTGCGCCGTAATTTAGGCGACAGACTAGCGGTAAGCCGTGTGCACTTAGGTTTAAGTGCGCTTACAGTGTTTTTATTAATGTGGTTATTTAGTAACAACATTAAAATAACGCTTATTTTGTTTGTCTCTACGCTTGCGTTAATAGGTGTTTTATTTGTTGTTTCAAAACTAATATTTGGCGGCGGCCGCAAATTAGGTTTAAAACCAAGTAATAGCTGGTCGTTAGCGATTGCCTCTATACAAAAGCGTGCAAACGTTAATGCGGTGCAGTTAATTAGTTTTTCGCTGGCGATAAAATTGCTACTGTTTTTGATTGTGCTTAAAAACGATATGATCTCAGACTGGCAATCGCAACTGCCAGCCGACGCACCCAATGCATTTTTAGTGAATATTACGCAAAACGAGCTTGAGCCGGTAAATAACTACTTAGCAGAAAACGATATTTTAGTATCTGATTTTTACCCAACCATTCGCGGGCGCGTAAATGCGGTAAATGGCGAGCTGGTTGCGCGTAAAGTGTCGTTGCAAGATAACGAGAAAAAAGATGAAGAAGCGCGTTCAGGTATTGGCCGAGAGCTTAACCTAACATGGCTTGAAGATGTACCGGCACAAAACGAAATTGTACAAGGGCAGTGGTTTGGCGAGGGCGCAGTAGGCGAGGCCTCGGTTGAGGAATCAATGCTTGAGCGCCTAGATGTAGAAATAGGCGACACCTTAACATTTTTAATTGGTGCGCAATCTTTTGACGCCAAAATCACCAGTGTGCGTAAAGTAAATTGGGCTACGCTAAAGCCTAACTTTTTTATTATTTTAAGCCCCGATGTGCTTAAAGACTTTCCTGCAACCTATATTTCATCTGTGCGTATAGAGCCTGAGCAAAAGAAAGCGTTTAGCCAGCTATTACGTACTTACCCAACCATTACCGCCATTGATGTAGATAATTTTGTAAAACAAATTCAATCTACGATTGAGCAGGTGTCCTTAGCAATTGGCTTTGTGCTTGCTATTGTGGTGCTGTGTGGCGCATTAGTACTTATATCGCAAGTACAGGCAAGCCTTGGCGAGCGAATGCAAGAAATAGTTATATTGCGCACCTTAGGGGCTAAAGGGCGGCTAATCAAAAACGCGACTCTTTACGAGTTTTTACTTTTAGGTGGTTTAGCCGGATTTGTAGCAGCCTTATTTAGTGATGTAGCCTTGCTGATTGTACAGCAGCAAATGTTTGACTTAGCTGGTAAGTTGCACCCGGCAATTTGGCTAATTGGGCCTGTGTCGGGCGGGGTATTTGTAGCTGCACTTGGCTACTTTATGATTGCCCGCAAACTTAAACAAAATACCCAAGGCCTAGTACGTGCCTTAGCCTAAGTTATCGTTTATAACGCTAAACGCCCGCACTCAACTGTGGGCGTTTTTGTTTTTATGTGTCACTGGTAATTTATACAGTGCTCTGGCATTATTAGCGTTATTGAAAAATAACAATAATGAGTGTGCTGTTTGGCCATTATTTTAGGGATAGACCCCGGCTCTCGTTTAACCGGTTATGGTGTAATTGCTCACCAAGGTGCTAAGTTTACGTATTTGGGTAGTGGCTGTATTAAATTAGCCGAGCACCCGTTCCCCATACGATTAAAAATGATCTACCAAGGGATCACACAAATAATAGAGCAATTCTCGCCCGAAATGTTTGCCATAGAAAAAGTATTTATGGCGCACAACCCAGATGCTGCACTAAAACTTGGACAAGCTCGTGGAGCCGCTATTGTGGGGGCTTCTATGGCCGAGCTACCCGTATTTGAATACTCTGCACGGCAAATTAAGCAAGCAGTGGTTGGCAATGGTGGTGCCGATAAATCACAAGTGCAACATATGGTCAAAAATATTTTAAAATTACCAGGTACACCCCAAGCCGATGCAGCCGATGCACTGGCTATTGCAATTTGCCATGCGCACTCAGAACAAAATTTAATAAAACTAGCGGGTAGCGCAAGCAAAACCGTTAGAGGACGTTTAAGGAAATAAATATGATTGGCCGTTTAAATGGCGTTTTAGTCGAAAAACAACCGCCCGAAATTTTACTCGAAGTAAGCGGCGTAGGTTACGAAGTACAAATGCCTATGACCTGCTTTTATGACTTACCCAATATTGGCGAAAACGCTATTGTGTACACGCATTTTGTAGTACGCGAAGATGCACAGCTATTATTTGGTTTTAATAGCAAAACCGAGCGCGCCTTGTTTCGAGAGCTATTAAAAGCAAATGGTGTAGGGCCTAAACTCGGTTTGGCAATTTTGTCGGGCATGTCGGCGCAACAATTTGTCAGTTGCGTCAATAACGAAGATGCGACAACATTGGTTAAATTACCTGGCGTGGGCAAAAAAACAGCCGAACGGTTAGTACTCGAAATGAAAGACCGCTTAAAAGATTGGGGCAACGATTTATTTACGCCATTTAGCGATAACGCTGTAATAGAGCCTGCCACTGATGCAACTATTGCTAATAATGCCGCAGACGATGCTGTATCGGCACTGGTTGCGCTTGGTTATAAATTGCCACAGGCGCAAAAAGCAGTAAAATCGGTAAGTAAACCAGATATGTCTACTGAGATCCTTATCAAAGAATCTTTAAAATCAATGTTGTGAGTAACCCATGATTGAAGCTGATCGTTTAATTGACGCGAGCGAAAAAACCAACGAAGACACCATAGACCGCGCAATAAGGCCCAAGCTTTTAGCCGATTACACAGGTCAGCCGCATGTTAAGCAGCAAATGGAAATATTTATAGAGGCAGCGCGCAGCCGTGGTGAAGCGCTGGATCATCTATTAATATTTGGCCCGCCGGGTTTAGGTAAAACGACCCTTGCTAATATTGTTGCCAATGAGCTAAATGTAAGTATTAAGACTACCTCAGGCCCAGTGCTTGAAAAAGCCGGTGATTTAGCAGCGCTCCTTACAAACCTAGAAGAAGGCGACGTACTGTTTATTGATGAAATACACAGGCTAAGCCCGCAAGTTGAAGAAATTCTTTACCCGGCAATGGAAGATTATCAGCTTGATATTATGATAGGTGAAGGCCCCGCTGCGCGTTCGATTAAATTAGATTTACCCCCTTTTACGCTTATTGGCGCAACAACCCGAGCTGGTTCATTGACCTCACCGCTTAGAGACCGTTTTGGCATAGTGCAGCGCTTAGAGTTTTACTCTATTACTGATTTATCGCAGATAGTGGGTCGCTCCGCCCATTACCTAGATTTGCAAATGTGCGACGATGGTGCCACCGAAATTGCTAAACGCTCGCGCGGCACACCACGCATAGCAAACCGCCTATTGCGCCGTGTACGCGATTACACGCAAGTAAAATCAGACGGCACAGTCAATGCCTCGGTTGCTGAGCAGGCGCTAGATATGATTGATGTAGATAAAAGCGGTTTTGACTACATGGATCGTAAATACTTACTTGCCATCATCGAAAAGTTTATGGGTGGTCCCGTAGGGCTTGATAACTTAGCCGCTGCAATAGGTGAAGAAAAAGAAACCATTGAAGATGTGATTGAACCGTTTTTAATTCAACAGGGTTTTATACAGCGTACACCGCGCGGGCGAATTGTGTCCGACAATGCATACCATCACTTTGGTTTGCTCCCTAAAAAAGATTAATTAACCTCAGCCTGCTACATACAATGTGGCGGGCATAACGCCTCATTAATTGAAAATTTAACTAATTTTACTCAGTCCTTAGCCACTTTGTTGCAAATGTAACCACTAAATTAAAATCGTTTCGCAATTCACTTAACGTTAAGACAGGCGTGGCTATGCTGCGTACCAGTAATTATATCGCGGTTCGTATTCTCTATATATAGCTATAACAGTTTTATTATTTACATTAAAAGTTGTTATGCCAACGTACGAAATTAAGTGCTTTAAATAAGTTTAAATGGGTTACGAAAAGTAGCATTCCATCTTGTTATATTAAATGGTGATGGCTTTTTAGGTAAAACCGCACTTACAAAATAAATTTGCTGCATATAAAAGGACGCGAGCACAGGTACTTAGCCTATTAGGCAACTAATTTTTTGCCAGAGTGAGAAGCTTTTAATCCGCCGTGGGTAGTACAGTTAAATAAATTTTAGGCAAAAAAAAGCCCGCAAATAATGCGGGCAAACAACAAGTTGAAGGAAGTAATCCAGAGGAACTACGTTTTACTAAATCAGGTTTTATCCAAAACAAGTAAAACAATGTAATACGATTAAAAATCCTATTACTGAGAACTTTGCTTAATGAAAAGTGTTTCATTCAATGCGTCAGCTCGGTATGGGAGAATAATACGGAATATGAGATTTTTATTCAAACTAGAAAATTTAAGTTTTCAGATAAAAAAAACTAATCTGATGAATTTTTTTATTGTTTATAACTTGTACGTTAATTATTCGTTAATATTATAACTTAATGAAAATTAAGAAATAAGTTGTTTTGGTTGTCTTTATTCAGCATTAGTTTAATTAGTACGTGGTTAATGCCGAAAATTACTTTTGAGTGCTTATGCATTTTTAATGAATAAACGCTGCATTTTAATAAGTTTACTGTGTATATTTACGCACTTTTACAGAATTTAGTTGTTTTTCATTAAATCTATTCGTCGCGTTTTAGAAACAAAGCAGTGTTATAGCGTGTATTTAACGTTTTTTGTTGCCAATTCATAGCAATATCGTTGTCAGTAAACCCTTGACTCGATACACTAGTTGCAACTTATGGCCGTTATAATGGTCTTATACACACAAAGTAACCAAATTGACGTTTTTTGAAATTATTTAGGAGTTTAACGTGGGATCAGGGCTTAATTTTTTAGATCTAATTCTAGAAGCCAGTTTGCTTGTACAGTTAGTGATGTTAGCGCTAGTTGCAATGTCTGTAATGTCATGGGCAATTATTTTTCAGCGTAAAAAAGCCATTGGCGATGCCTTGTCTGATGCAAAAAAATTCGAACAAAAATTTTGGTCAGGTATCGATTTAAGTAAATTGTACAACGAAATTTCATCACGTAGCGGCCAGTCTCATGGCATCGAAGCATTATTTACATCAGGCTTTAAAGAGTTTGCACGCCATAAAAAGAATACTTTTCAAAGTGCTGGCATTGTAATGGAAGGTACACATCGTTCTATGCGTGTGGCACTTTCGCGCGAGATAGAAAAACTAGAATCGAGCTTATCGTTTTTAGCAACCGTTGGCTCAATTAGCCCATATATCGGCTTATTTGGTACGGTGTGGGGTATTATGAACGCCTTTATTGCACTTGGTGAAGTTAAACAAGCCACATTACAAATGGTTGCCCCAGGTATTGCAGAGGCATTGATTGCCACAGCCATGGGTTTATTTGCGGCGATTCCGGCTGTTATTGCCTATAACCGTTTTTCTAACAAAGTTGAAAAAATAGAATCTCATTACATTAACTTTATGGAAGAGTTTGCCAATATTTTACACCGTCAAGCAGCTACCCAAATAGAGGCTAAAGCGAATGTATCAGCGTAAGAAGCGTCGCCAAGTCGCAGAAATTAATGTAGTACCTTACATTGATGTAATGTTGGTATTACTAATTATATTCATGGCAACCGCACCGCTTATTACTCACGGTGTAAAAGTAGATTTACCAAAAATGGAAGAGTCGGATTTAGTTGATACTAAAGACACGCCCCCCATTATTGCCTCAATAGACTCAGCAGGTAAGTACTATGTAAGCATAGGAACCGATCCTGAAGAGCCGATGGAAGCACTCGATGTGGCTGCTGTTATTAAGTTACAGCTAATGAAAAACCCTGATATACCTGTAATGATTAAAGGCTCTGGTAAGGTATCGTACCAAGAAGTATTGTTATTAATGGACTTTTTAAAGAATGCTGGCGTACCATCTGTGGGGTTAATGACAGAATCCTTTGAGGGGACACAGTAGTAACATGAATAGTTCTATAATCAAGTCAATACTTTTACATTTGGGCTTAGGCGGCTTTTTGTGGGCAACTGCAAACATTCATGACCCAGCACCTAAAGTAATGGAAGTGACGCTTAATTCGGCTATTCCTGAGCCTGATAATGCAGTTTCGGCTGTCACGGTTGACCAAAAGCAAGTTGAGCAAAAAATTGCTGAGTTGCAAAAAAAAGAAGCCGCTAAGAAACGTGCTGAAGACAAACGCATTCGCGATTTAGAACGCAGAGCGGCCAATGCACGTAAACAGCGCGAAGCCGAAGCCCGTAACATTAAAAAGCTAGAGCAACAGCGTAAAGCAAAAGAGAAAGAAAAAGCGCAAGCAGAGGCTGAAGCCAAAAAAGCGCGTGAAATTGAACAAAAAGAGCGTGCTAAAGCAAAACAAGCCGAAAAACAAAAGCAAGAGGCCGAAAACGCTGCTAAAGCTGCTGCAGATAAACGCAAAGCAGAAGAAGAGGCACTTAAAAAGGCCGAAGCTGAGCGTAAAAAGCGTGAAGCAGAGGCAAAAGAGCGTGCAAAAGAAGCTGAGCGTAAACGTCAGCAAGCACTGCAAGAGCAAATGTTACAAGAACAACTTGCTAAAGAGCAGGCTGCACGTAATAAAATACGCCAACAACAAGTAGTAAGCGAAGTTGATAAGTACCGCGCTTTAATTATGGCCCGTATTCAGCAAAACTTACTCATTGATGAAAAAATGAAAAACCAACAATGTCGAGTCAATATTCGTCTTGGGTTTAATGGCTTAGTTACGCAAGTTAAATCATTAGGGGGTGACAAGTTAGTGTGTGAAGCTGCGCTTAGAGCCGTTCGCATGGCCGACACTTTACCTGTATCTAAAGATAAAGACGTGTTTGAAAAACTTAAGAATATTAATTTAACAATCAAACCAGAATTCTAAAGGAATGATATGTTCAGCAAAATTAAAATAGCCTTTGTAGTTATATTATTAGGGTTTCAAGGGGTAGCCAATGCAGCCCTTGAAATTGTAATAACAGAAGGTGTAGATGGCGCTCGCCCTATTGCCATAGTGCCTTTTAAGTATAACGGTGTTGGCCCAGTGCCACAGAAGTTGAGTGACGTTATTGCTGCCGATTTAATGCGCAGTGGTAAGTTTAAACCGATAGATGTTGCACAAATGCCACAGCAACCAAATAAAGATGGCGATATAGACTACGCAGCGTGGGTAAACCAAGGTGTAGAAGCCATTGTGGTTGGTGAAATAGAACAGCAAACTAATGGCCGCTATTTAGTTCGTTATGAGTTAGTTGATGTTATTCGTGGACAAATTACCGGCGGTCAAACGCAAATGATGAGCAACGGTAAGCTAATCAAAAACCAAGACCACATTTTAGAAGCGCGTGAAAGTGTGATTAGTGAAAGTGGCTTTCGCCGTTATTCACACCGCATCAGCGATGTTGTTTATGAAAAGCTAACCGGTGAAAAAGGCGCGTTTTTAACAAAAATTGCGTACGTAATTGTACGTGAAGATCAACCAAAACCTTACCAGTTAGTGGTTGCTGACTACGATGGCTTCAATGAGCAAGTTTTGCTACGTTCAAAAGAGCCACTAATGTCGCCAGCTTGGTCGCCTGATGGTACTAAGCTTGCGTATGTAACGTTTGAAAATCGCCAGAGCCAAATTTTTATTCAAGATCTTTATTCTGGTAAACGAGAGCTGATCACAAGTTACCGAGGTATTAATGGTGCACCGCAATTTTCGCCAGACGGTAAAAAAATGTTATTGGTACTTTCTAAAGACAAAACAGGTGCTACCGAAGTTTACGTTTTAGATTTAGCAACACGTAAAGAAACACGCCTTACACGCCACCGTAGTATAGATACTGAGCCATCTTGGTATCCAAATGGCCAGGATATTGTGTTTACATCTGAAAGGGGTGGTAATGCCCAGATTTATAAGTTAAATTTAAGAACTGGTAGGTCACAACGATTGACCTTTGACGGCGATATGAACCTAGCGGGTTCTATAACGCCAGACAGTAAAGAATTAGTGATGGTTAACCGCACCAATGGGCAGTACCATCTTGCTAAGAAAGAGCTGGCTACAGGTGCGTTTCAAGTATTAACACGAACGCGCCTTGATGAATCACCGAGCATAGCGCCAAATGGTTCGATGATCATTTATAGCACGCTTCATAATAATAAACAGGTACTCGCGCTGGTATCGATGGACGGTCGCTTTAAAGCACGTTTACCCGTGCTAGACGGACAAGTAAAGGCACCAGCTTGGTCGCCATATTTACAGTAATATTTGCTGGTTTACTCAAAAAATAGGAATCTACTCAATGCAACTTAACAAAGTACTTAAAGGCCTGCTAATCGCTGTGCCAGTAATGACATTAGCCGCTTGTAGCTCATCGTCAGATATTGATGAAGGCGCAGCTAACCAATCTAACCAAAGTGCAGTTGAGCAATCAACAAACACGGATACAGTTGAAGTAGCAACAATTTCACCTGAACAACAAGCTGAAGAGCAACTTCGTCAGAAATACGAAGCGCTTCGTCAAGAGCAAATTATTTACTTTGACTTCGATAAAGCAACTGTTGAAAACAAGTACGCTGAGTTATTACGTGCACACGCTGAATTTTTAGTTCAAAACCCTTCAGTAAAAGTATTAATTGAAGGCCATGCTGATGAACGCGGTACGCCAGAGTATAACATTGCACTAGGTGAGCACCGTGGCCAAGCGGTAGAAAAATACCTACAAAGCTTAGGTGTTTCTGCTAGCCAAATGTCAGTAGTTAGCTACGGTGAAGAGAAACCAATGGTTAAATCTCGCACTGAGTCTGCTTTCGCTAAAAACCGCCGTGCGGTACTAGTTTACTAAGATAAGAGATATTATGAAGCCGAAAATTATTTTGGCAGCCATGATATTGAGCGGGAGCACCCAAGTTTTGGCTGCTCCCGCTCCTGTTTCAGAAGCTGCAAGTTCACAGTCGAGCGTAGAGAAGCGTTTAGCGTCACTAGAAAACATGATGCGATCACGAAACTTATTACAAGTTGAATTACAGCAACAACTAAATTTACTCCAAGATGAAGTAAGCCAAATTCGCGGTGTGACTGAAGAGCAAAGTTATAAACTTGAAAAAGTACTTCAGCGCCAACGTGAGCTTTATCAAGAAATAGAAAACCGTGTAAGCCAAGCTTATACACAACCAGCTACTACGCCTGCAACCGATTATACGCAATCGAGCGATGCGCAAACCTATAGCAGTGACTTATCTGAAAACGAAGCATATGAGCGTGCTGTAGCGCTAATAATGAAAGATAAACGCTACGATCAAGCTATTCCTGAGTTTCAAACATTTTTAACGACCTATCCTAACTCTGTGTATGCCTCTAATGCACACTATTGGTTAGGGCAGTTGCTGACCATTAAAAATGATGGTGTAAAAGCGAGCGAACACTTTAAAGTGGTGGTTAATGAGTTTCCTAACTCAAATAAACGTCCAGATGCAATGTTAAAGTTAGGTACGCTTTTACAAGAGCAAGGGCAAAACCAGCAAGCACAAAAAATATTGGGTGATCTAATTAACCAATATCCAAGTACAACTGCTGCAAAACTAGCAACCGAGCGTTTGGCTAATTAGGGTGTAGTGAACTGGCTAATTTGTAGCTTAAACTACATAGAAATACTCGGCGGATCTTGTATTTGCATGTAGTTTGAGCACAAACGCTTTAATTTTGCTCACCTAGGCATAAAAACTAAAAAAAAGAGACATTTTCGGTTGCACTCATTTTATAAATAAGTATTATAAGCGCCCGCAGCAAACGAATGGTTACCCCACTCAAAATGCGGCAAAAAGAGCGGGTCATTAGCTCAGTTGGTAGAGCAGTGGACTTTTAATCCATTGGTCGATGGTTCAAGTCCATCATGACCCACCATTCTTTATTAAAGGGTGGTTCAATCGGCGGATTTACGCACACGCTTTTATTAAGCACACAGAGCGGGTCATTAGCTCAGTTGGTAGAGC
>Ga0209452_1000076_pt1 | contig 44534 bp, 34 predicted proteins | sample WorMetimpBELIZE1_FD_187388 | JGI IMG/M metagenome (GOLD analysis project Ga0209452, IMG submission 187388) | Marine gutless worms symbiont microbial communities from Max Planck institute for Marine Microbiology, Germany - Olavius imperfectus... | ecosystem: Host-associated > Annelida > Digestive... | reverse complement strand
AAGGCACATAAACTACAGCTTAGTGAACAAAAATAAAGCAAACAAATCACAAAGCCACCAGCGAGGCGTGACAAGGCAAATAAAACTGCTTATACTTGCGCTCGCTTGTGGTTGTTATGCATAGCAATTTGCATTAAAAAACTGCACAGCACATTTCAAAATGGCCCCATAGCTCAGTTGGTTAGAGCATCCGACTCATAATCGGCAGGTCCCCTGTTCAAGTCAGGGTGGGGCCACCATTTTTCCTAGCCCCAAGCGATAGTAACCACCAACCATATTCTCCTGTGCTACATATGTGCTACAGTTTCGGGATAGAATTTATTTAGAACTCTTGAGAGATTAAATAAGCCCATAGGTAATTAAACCTTTTGCTTCTAGCTCGCCACTCCAATAATCATCGTTCTGTTTTGCGCAAACTGCGAACATTTCAACTAGTTCATCTGAACAATGCTCTCTGAGAATTTTGATAATTTTGTCATTATTAAGTGAACTGTCGTGGAGGTTAGCTTGTAAATTTGGGAATTTTTGTTTTATCGCTTTAAGGAGAGCTTCTTCAAAGTCAATGTATTCAAATTCATAACCGTATTCGTTGTGCGTATCTAAAACGAGTTGATACCATTCTTCCATTGTACCGTCGAATTCATCAATTATTTTTGAGTACTCGGGAGGAGTAAACTTCTCACCTCCTACCGGAGCTGAACCTAGTCTCAAGGGGCGAGTGTCAGTTTGACTTAAATCCTCTGCATTATCAGTTTTATTTCTAACTAAGTTATTGTAGATCCGTTCAGTTGTTTTATTTACAAGCATGTTTGCTTCATTTTCTAACGCAACTTTTGCCTTGCGTGCTATTCTCTGTTTCTTCGCGCGTTTTTGCTTCTTCGTTAACTTCATTTGAATTTACACTCCCTTCCATACCTTAAGGCCACTAATGTGTCTTGTAGGTTAAAAATATCAACTTTTAATAATTTAGATTTGAAGTAACGAAAACCATTAAGGAAAGTTTTCGTCGATAGAGTACATAACGCTTGTAGTGGTAATCGATGAAAAGCGCTACGGTCGAACAAAATATGAAAATAGCATCGTAACCGAAAAGCAGGCCTCTCTAACTAGTCCACTTTCATAGAATTTATTCTATTTTCTCTGATACCGCCACTTTGCCGCTACAGCACTAATTTGCTTAATGGTCATAGCTTTTTGCTGCCACCCCTTGTCGAAATCGACATCATTTGATCGAGGTAATTGTTCATCTGATAAACTACGAATCAACACTCTGGTAGGCAATGTTGCTGCTTGGCCGACAAATATGGCTTCCTGACGCCTTAAACCCGAAAGCATCTTTGTCAATCCAGACATAGAATCGGGTAATACGCTACGAACATGCTCGCGGTCAGTATCATTGGTTATTCGAAGTACAATCCATGAGTTGCATTGCGACAGTACAGTTGCCTCAACTTCACTCGGTCTCTGAGACACGAGTATCAAACCAACGCCATACTTACGGCCTTCCTTCGCAATTCGACGAATTGCAGACTGCGCTGCTTCATACTGTGCTTCACCACGATTTGGCACGTATCTGTGTGCTTCTTCACAAACCAAAAGCACTGGGCTATTTTGCCGTTCAGCTTCGGTTTGCCAGACTTTAAGTTGAAATACTATTCTCGCGATTGCAGCGCTAGCGACACCGGCTACTTCATTAGGAACACCAGACAAGTCAACAATCTGTACAGTTGTTTGCTGCGTTAAGAACTGATTAACGATTGTAGGTAACGGATCTTCGGCGCCATCCCAACTTTCCATCATAAATTTGAGACGCCCGTCTTTTAGTAATGAGTCTACCTTTCGAATAACTCGACTAAAATCCTCATGCTGTTTTTTATCTTTGTTTCCTGGCCGCTGAGCGTTAATTGCACCAATTAATCCTTGCTCATAGAGTGCACCATCTTTGAATCCAAAATGGTCCAAGCCTTCTGGGCTGCCAATGATGTATGGAATCGGCGAGTCAACCGTTAACTGATTCTTATCAAGCCCAAGTTGTTCAGCAGCTGCCTCACGAACCGCTATTAGGGCATTTTTAAGAATGTTGGATTGTGAGGTTGCAGCAAACTCGGTCTTGCCGATAAACAAACTCAGCGACTCTTCTAAATCGAGTAACCAATACGGTAGTCTTAGTGAACCTTCATCGGTCGATAAACGCTGGTGTTTCGGGAACGCTTTGCCGTATTCATTGTGTGGATCAAGGATAATAATTTGTGGGTGCCAGTGCTCATGATTGGCTATCTGCCCACGTTCGAGAACACTGTGAATAACTGCCGCCACAGTACCTGATTTTCCGGCACCGGTGGAGCCTAGGATGGCTGTATGCTTACCTAGCAATTCATTCAGTTCTGCGTAACAAGGGGCACCGCCAGATCCTACATGTTCACCAAGTTGAATAACAGCACCTTTGGCATCACCGTAAATAAACCTTAGTTCTGATTTAGGTGTCAGATAAATGGTTTGTTGTGGAAGTGGATAAGTAGCGACGCCACGTTCAAATTCAAGGGTAAACTCATCTTCACCTTTCCTACGCCACTCCCCTTCACCAAACAAATCAGCTTCAATTATTCGCTCATCTGAAGACGCGACAGGTAAGCCTTTTTCTAGTTGATAGTCCGCCTTCATACGTAAACGACTGACTAACCCATAAATAGAGCGGCGACCAAAATGAACTTTTATGATTGAACCAAACTGCCCAATCGGATAGTTTTCACCAGCAAATACGCGAGACAAGTCTGAAATTCTAGGATCGAGTTCGGCGATAATACGCGAACCATCTACCTCAATAATTTTACCTATAGAGAGATTCTCAATGGGTTTTATGTATTTGTTATCCATATCAAATACCTCCTTCAAGGATCTGGGTTAGGTTTTCAAACTTCCACCATGCAATGCTATTTTCTGAGGTTGCCTTGTGGTCGGCGTGATAAAAACCTTTATCTGCAAAAATAAGCACTTGTTCGTTGATTGAACTGTCTTCATACCAAGTTTTCAGCACGCCACTAGGCTCGGCATCACTGGTAAACGCGATCACGGTTAAATTGCCAATTGAAGCTCTTAAACCGCGTTCGATTTCTAGGTTGATATGCGCATCACCAAAACTATAACCTGTAATCAACAAAACTCGTTGGCTACCACCTCGTGGGTTTAAAACAGCTCTTGCTCTATGCATTAAATTTGCGTAGGGGTCGAGTTGAGTTTCACGATATTTAGTCGATGCAGGCCAAATCATAATCTTCGCAGCTTGACCTTGACTGCGCTTTAAATGCGGTGCAATACGAAGTGGTGTTGATGAAGAAGTGTGTTCAGCCCAATTGATGGAGCCATGTAGCTTAAATACTCTGGCATCTAGATTGCTCTGTTCAAACGTCGAAGGGTTCCACCATCCTGATACACAGCCTTCTAAACCATCGGCATATCTCAATTGTGATAGTGCGAGTGAGTCTTCAATTAACGTGTCATAGTTCATCACCAGATAATCAATTGTACTCGGTAGGTTGCCTTTTCCTGGACGCATTGGTCGATGCAGTGCCTGAACAAAGCGCTCATGTACAGCAGAATCTACTTCAACATTAATTACTTCAAAAATAGCGAGTTTTATCTCGTTTATCGCTGCTAATAGCTGATCATTACTATATTCAGTACCTCCAATAGATACATCGCTAGCCGTTACTTTGCGATTTGTTCGGCGAGCAGTGATAGCAAGCCAATCTACGAGTTCGCTTAGGTAGTCTTCTATATGCGAAGCGGGATTGGCGCCAGCAAAAGACGTTTGTATGGCAGTCAATATCTGCTTGGAATCAACGGAGAGCTTGTCACTTATTAGTGCTCGTTCTGTTAGCTGGTTGGTTAATGGAAGTCCAGCGCAAACACTCGCCCCTGCACCAAACAGAACCGCTTTTGAGTGTGAGAGCAACTCTTCAAGCTTGTTTATTGCTTCTCTTAACTCTTCCTGTTCAAAAACTGTGGTATCGAATGCCATACTCCCTCCTTAGAGCTTGCCTTTGAAAGCGGAATCGAGAATTGATGATTTTAACTGTCCAAGACTTGATGTTTTAAATTGCAACTGTTTTTTCAAAGCTACTTGCAATTTCCCAATGTTATTTATTTTTTCGACTATCCGTTGTTGTTCATCCAATGGTGGGTAAGGAATGACTAAATCTTTTATCCCTTTATACGAGATTACAGGTTGAGCAGCCTTGTTTGCCGTTTCCCCAAGGTTCAACGCCGAGAGTACCCTTTCGAGATACTCTTTTAATATATCTACCTTATATTCTTTAATGAAAAACGCATTATCCGTAACCCATATATCGCCATGGACCAAGCGAACATTACCGCAAAGTGCGCCAACACGACCAATTATGATGTTCGAACCACTCAAATTAAAATCATTGTATCTACCAGCTATTCCATTACCACCATATACAGAAAACTTACCCTCAACATGCATATCTTTTTTCGTGAGGTTCTTCCCGCTAGTGATTGTGAAAACGTCTTCAATACGTTTACACTCCCACCCATGAGACAATTCATAAATTCCACTTTGGTTTATTGGTAAGGATTTTGGGTTAAAGATCTCATTCAGCTCACTCGCATACAACGAATCAGCCAGTGTGACACTTTCCTGCAAATGCTCGATGGCGGTGTCGATGCGGGTTAGCAGTGCATCGAGTTTTTCGACGATGCGTTTTTGTTCATCCAATGGTGGGTAAGGAATGAGTAAATCTTTTATCCCTTTATATGAGATTACTGGTTGCGCAGCCTTGTTTGCCGATTCCCCAAGGTTTAACTTCGAGAGTACCTTGGCGAGATACTCCTTTAATATATCTACCTTATACTCTTTAATGAAAAACGCGTTATCCGTAACCCATATATCACTATTGACCAAGCGAACATTACCGCAGAGTGCACCAACTCGACCAATGATGATGTTCGAACCACTTAGATTAAAATCATTGTATCTACCAGCTATTCCATTACCGCCATATACAGGAAACTCTCCCTCATCGTGCATATCTTTTTTCGTGAGGTTTTTCCCGCTAGTGATTGTGAATATGTCTTCAATACGTTTCCATTCCCACCCATCTGGCAATGAATATAAAACCTGCTCCATGCTTATTTCTCCGCCAACAGGTCTTCAATTTCATCTAATAGGCCTGACACCAGTTTTTCTTTGGTGCGGATCTGCTTAAGGATATCGCTTGGCGCTAAATGCTTGGCATCTTTTTGCTTGGCTGGATTTTTGGCTGATAGATCATAGTCTTCAGCTAATTTACTGGCTGAAACTGTCCAGGAACGATCGGTAGTTTCGCGGCTGTTATACAGCTCAACAAACTCTTTTAGGTGCTCATCGGTGATGGGCTTGTTTTTGGTGAGTTTTTGCTCGGGCTCACATTCGTAATACCACACATCGCTGGTGCCGCCGCTACGCTCAAAAAACAGCACGTTAGTTTTAACACCCGAATAGGGCAAAAACACTCCAGCGGGCAGGCTTAAAATGGTGTGTAGGTTAAAGTTTTCCAGCAGTTCCTGTTTGACTTGTTTAAACGCGCTGTTGGTTTGGAACAGCACACCTTCTGGCACTACGATGGCTGCTTTACCACCACTTTTTAGAGTTTTCATAAAGTGTTGTAAAAACAGCAATTCGGTCGCGTTACTCTGGATAGGGAAGTTTTGCTGAATTTGCGACTTCTCTTTGCCGCCGAACGGTGGGTTTGCCAGAATAATGTCGTAACGGTCTTTTTCCTGAATATCGCGGATATTCTGAGTCAAGGTATTACCACGGAACAAGTTGGGTGACTCGATGCCATGCAAAATCATGTTCATCATACCCATCACGTAAGCCAGTGAGGTTTTTTCAAAACCAAAGAAGGTATCACGTTGGATAAAGTCCCATTGCTCAGTAGAAAGCGTACTCTTTTTAGCTTTTAAGTGGTCAAAGGCTTCGACTAGGAATCCGCACGAGCCAGCCGCTGCATCGTAAATGGTTTGCCCGGCTTGTGGGTCAATGGCCTTGATCATGGCACGCACTACAGGGCGCGGGGTAAAAATAATGTCGTTTTCAAATAACTGGAATTTGTTACCTCCTATTACTATTGACCTAGGGATAGGTAACAGTTTTTAGAGGATATCTTTAATAAGTGATAAGAAAATGAAAGCGCACATGCGATTATTGTTACCAATAATTAAACGCAAGCGCTCTTGTTAGAATTAGGATAACGTTGTTTTTTTAAAATCGATTGTCTGAATAGGTAGTAAATCAAGTAATAGTGAGATTATTGGGATCAGACGAAAGGCCAAACACAATATGTGAAAAACTGTTGGTCCAAGTTGGGAATATCAAAGCCAACAGTTTTTTATTGATGACTTATCTAGGAGGTTTTGGGGTCCAGTCATCTAATTTTTGTTTACTCTTGGGTGGGTCAAAGGAGCCATATAAGTTTTGGTTAACCTTTATAACCTCTGGGACCAGATTCGGCTCTATTGAGTGTTTAAAAGATCCTGTCATTAAATACTTAAAACGGCGACTCGACTCCGAAAAACCTTTTGCTTCATTAACCTTGTCTTGATTAAAATCTAAACCGTACCCCATTGATAGTCTATAAGCTAATAGTTGATGAAAGTATTCACAAAAGGGATATATATCACGCTTATTGCTGCTTATAGTTAATAAGTGCTCAGTAGGTATCGCCTTGCAAAGGTAAGTTACAGGTGAGTCAGGCATAATATCGTACAACATTACATAATGAGCGTGGCTGTAAGAGGAATATTCTGTTAAACGGTCCCATTTTATGGATTTATAGTTGCAGTTTTTCAAATTTTTAGAATGGTATATTCTTTTGGCTTCTATATATGCCACACCTTCTAAGTACTTCCCATTCGAAAATTCTAGTTTAATAATTAATGCAATGTCACCAGATACCGTCTCTAGGTTTCCATTGTATTTATACGCGTCCCAGGCTACATTTTTGAAATCCCCCTGGTATTCAAAAGACTTTGGAGGAATTTTTTTAATTCTTTTAAGAATTTCTGCGGTGATAAAGTCCTCTTTCCAACGGCCCTCTGCGTGATCTTCAAAGCATTCTTGAATTGAGTCACTTGCAATAGAGTAGAGACTATTTGCCCATTCATTAAAGTCCATAATTTTTAAATTTCCTTGATCCATTTATTTATGTAACTTAACTCTACGAAATATAGAGTATGTATTATTTGATATTATTCCTGTTCAAAGTCTTAATTTGGCCTTCGATAGCCACTCTTTCAAAGCCAGGGAGTTCTAACTGTGTGTCAAAGTGCTCACCTGATGAGTCAAGAATTGATACAGAGATAACTAATGGCGAAGATTTTCTAGTGTATTTAAGCCAACGACGAATCGTCTTATCAACTGTACGTGAGTAGTCCAAATCTCTACCAGAGAGAACTCTTTGCACAAAGTGACTACCAAATGATAATCCTATGGTCCTCAATGCAAATTCAATATTTCTATTGTTCTTTAGAAAATTTGCATCTATCACAGCAGCATTAACACGCTTATGAGTAAGCTCCCAAGAGTCTCGATCTCGTTCATCAATAGTGGGCCAATTATCGCCACCTATTCGACAACCCTCTTTGTTTAAAATAAGGTAATTTAACCTTGGCGTGTGGGTTACTAGTCTTCGAAGTTGGTTAGTACAAAACGCTGGGTATTCCTTTTTACTGTGCCTTTCAATACTCGATGCCTTTGCTTCGTAAAATGCAACTCCCGATATTGGCCTAGAATACTCTGAAAAACGCCTAGTTATAATAAAAGCAATATCGCCATGAAAACTTTCTGCACGGCCTGTTAGCTTATATGCTTCAAGATTAAACTTACTTTCAGACAACTCTCCCCGCAAGCCAGGGACCTTATAATTTAAGAGAATATCTCGTACGCTTTCAATTATTTTGTAAGTAATTAAGTTTTCATTCCAATCTACATCTGGACACTCATTTATAATACCATCCACAGCTCTTTGTATGTGTTGCTCAATATCATAGGGAGTAGTCTTAGGATCGAAGTCCTTTCTAGTATTAAAACATTCGTCTACTTCCAAATTAAATTCAGAATAGTCAAATTTTTCCAATTACTGCTTTCCTTAACTTGGGTTTAAAAAAATAAAAATCACTTTTATATTAAGCAAAGATCACGCTCGCTGGGATATCAATAAAGCGAAATAAGTTTACCTCGAACATACGAGTTTATTTTGCTGTCAATCTCAAGGCCATTGGACCCCAATCAGAAAAAAAGTGGAGTCACCGTTTTTTATTAGATTGTGATAATACTGATCCGGCAAGCTCTTTTGTATTTGAACTATACTTATCACTTTGCAAAACCTTAGATGCAAAGTCTTCCATAGCAGCTCCTGTTTGTTTGGTCGTCCCTTTCTGAGATAGCGCAGATCCCGCTAATTTTTTTGCAGTCTTAGATGCGCTTGGATCAGTCAGAACTTTTGCTGCTTTCGAAGCAACATCTTTTGATGTTTTTTTCGTGTTTTTGCTCATTATTAATATCCTATGATTATTTTGAAAAAACTAAACTGTTAGTTTATGTGCTTAAGCCTTTCTGCAAAATTATTTCGCTCAGCTAACACTTCATCGTACATGTTATAAATTTGCTGAATATGTTCCCACAACGACTCATTCTTAACTTTGTACTCATCAGCTAATGCTTTGTGTTGACTGTTTAAAATTTTCAATGACTTAATTTCTTTCTTAAGCTTTTCATTTTCTGTACCTAACGTAATCGACTCAGCTTTATGTTTCTGACGCTTTTGCGCAGTCTTAATATCTGGGATTTTCTCAGGGTTAAACTTGTAGATTGCAGAGTTTGAAACACCTAATCTTTTCGCTACTTGGCTAACATTAATTTTTTCGTTATTGGCTGTCATTTCCGACAAGGCCTTATCAATTTTGTCAGCCATTGAGATCTCAACTGATTCACTCATATTAGGCTTCCTTCACTTTTATCTTTAACTGGTTAATGATGATATTGGCAGCTTCAAGGTTGTCATTTAATGCTGTACTAAAAGCGTTAAACCTTTGCTTTATTTCTGCCGGAAAACTCTCAAATGTAGCTAGTTGCGATTCACATCGCTTTTTAACAACCAGCCAATGCGGCAAGTGTCTAGGTGTTGCTATGTAGCTATCACAATTTACACAATGACTAGGATCTGCGGCATTGCGAACCTTGCACTCCCCACCCTTAGTGCAATACCCATGTGATACACCCCTGAAATTATTGGTATGCTTAGCAGCGAATGTGATCAACTCTTCCATATTTCTAAAGTGTGGCGCGTTCCCAGTGGTTAGGTCATCTGCAAGAATTTCTGACAACCTGGCTATAAAATTTTGGCCGCCTTTTCCTGCTAATCTGCCATCATTGGCTGCGATAACCATATCTTCCATCGCTTGTGAAATCATAAATTCTGAGAAACTATCAGTTAGTCCAATCAATTCCTCCATAGACTCATAACCTCGTTGGCTGTAAACCAACGTCATCATATTTTCGAGGTGTTTATATTGATATTTAATGTCATCTAGATCTCCGAGGCGATTAGCAACTATAAACCAAGCGAATGTATGTCTAAATTGGTGAGCGGTGAAATTAAACAAGTCACCCACTGCATAAGGCTTTTTGAAATTTCTATGGTTTGAGCCAACTGATTGATAATTACAGTCCATACGCTCCAGCTCTGAAACATCTTGTTGACTAAGGCGTATACTAAAAAGCTTATTAAAATTATTGAATGAGCTTTTCCCAGATTTAGTATTTAAAGAAAATTCACACGCTTTTTTGTGTGGTATTGTTCCAAATAGAGTTTTAGACTTGAGTCCAAACTCTAGGTTAATAGCTCTTTTCGTTGGTAACACATCGTTATGATGCCTAAGAAGTAATTCTGCTCTTTGGCGATAGATAGAGCAAACCTTTGAGAGTAGATTTACAGCGCGGTAGGTAACTTCATTGGTTATCCACTCTAAACATTGTATTTCATCAGTAGTTTTAGATAAAAAGGACTTTAAGAAATATTTGCCATTACGCTCAATAGCTGCGTCATCGTTAAGTGCCAAAGCTTCGTTATAACGCATTCCTGTATAACTAATTACTAGAACAAACGTATATTTACGAAGATTTTTTATTGCTTCGTGATTTTCGTTTAGCCACGATGATTCATAATTACTCAGACCATCTATATGAGTAGATTTTTTAAAATCTGTTTTTGGTAGCGTAGAAATAGAATTATTGAGTTGGGTCTGAAGCAAGTACCAATCATCTATAATTTGCTCAGCGGCATTAAGATGCACTTCACATAGTTTTAGCGCTTGCTTCATGACTTGTATTGGGATGATAGAATGCTTGTTTCTGCGCTGTTTTTTAAGCAACGTATATGGCATAAGATATTCATTGGTTAAGTCAAAAAACAGCTCATTTTTAACCACAGAATATCGTTTCAACCAGTAAAGAGCTGTTAGCAATGATTGAGCAAACGAAGGGTGCATCTGCAAATTAGAAACTCGTACGAGTTCAATAATTATGTTCCGTAAACGAAGTTCTGGTAGGGAGCCAAATACAGAAAAACTCTTAATACCATACCCCTCAAGCCATTTAGCAAGGCGCTTCAAATTACTGATATTTCTTCGAATAGTCTCCCAGCTAAGGGGGTCCATCCCTTGCCCTGACCCTTGAGTATACATACCAAGTGTTAAAGCTTTTAGTTGGTATTGAAATTCCGCCCCGACACCATTAAAGGTAACCGATAGTTTATTACCTTCAGAAAGCCAAGAGTCGTCACCAAAAAGTGTTTTTTGTTCCTTATTTAGGCGTATAAAATTCCATAGCATTATTGAAGAGAGTAATTCTACCCGCTTCTCATCATAAGGGAGTAAGTGGATGAGGCCGTCAACTTTCAAACAATGATTTATAGCAGTGAAAGTGTCAGACATTTATCCCCCTCAAGCTGTTAGCTGATGTAATTGCAAACTCCCAAAACGGGTGCATACCTTTATTCATCAGTAGCTCCTCACCTTTATTCAGCGCACTCTGACTTCTTTTAGCTACTTGAACTAGAATGTCGTCAACTCTTTGTTGTAATGCGTTTATTGCTTCTTGCTGAAATTCGTTGTTATCAATATCAGAAATACTGGCGGACATGTCCGAAAGCACATATTTTTTATAACTTAACAGCTGCCATACATGCTCAGGATCAGCAACTGTTCTAAAGTGTTTGCACCAAATGCAAGCTAGAAAGTCGCTACACCATGCGTTGCTTTTTGACTGCTGAAGATGTCGGTGCGTTTTATTATATTGCTTTGCTTCTTCATCATTACCACGCGATGAGCACTGTCCAGAAGGTGTTTTTTGTGTGCTACCATCATCTACCATTAGCACTCGGATCTCAGAATCTATTTCTCTACCAGTAAAGTAACGTTGCATCACATCAACTGCTGTGTGTAACGTTTCTTGAGACTTTTGCTCACTAATTCGCTGATAATGTTTGATGAAAGTATCGAACGTATGCAAATTCACTGCCTCATAAGCTCGCATTTGCTTAGCCACATCGCGATAAATATGGTTAGCACCACTTTTTCGAATCCGCATAGAGTTATATGCAACGCGGCAGCCTAACCTTTTCAATAACGCCTTGATGTATGAAACAATGGTTCCACTTTTGATTCGGCTTACATTTGTTTTTTCTTTGGTAATGAATAAGAACGGTTGCACAGCAGGAGCTGCGAGGTTTCGGTAATCTTTAGTAATAGTATCTCTAACAAATAAAATATCACGCATTACGCTGTTTACAGCTCGTCCATCCAAAGAGTAAGTATCAATGTCATACCCTTTTCTTGGCTTTTGCAGCAGTAAAGTTATACTTTTTTGTGCAGTCGGTAGGGTTACATCGGTAATATCACTCAATTCAATATCAACCATTGGCGATGTGTTCCAACAGCTTTTAATTTGAATTCGAGCGAAGTATAAGGCCAGTAACTGCTTGGAGTTCTGAACCTCATTAATCCCTTTCTCAATAAAGAATATGAGTTCTCTCAACTCACTGTCGCTGTATAAGTCTTCAATTCTTAACCTCCTAGCGTGACGCTGATGCCTTTTGTAAGATATTTTAAAAGCTTCTATCGTCTCTTGGCCTGTAATAGTCATAAGCCATCGCATTGTTTCCGTATATGATGCACCACTACGAATACTTATAGATTTACTTTTAACTGCACCTTGTAGTTGCTCAAATATAGCTTTTTGGATAGAACTCTGGTCCATGCCTAAACATAGAAACCCATGCTCTAAAACTTCTTTTTTATAATTTGGAATCAGATAATTAACTATTAGGCGCTTGAGTTTAGAAAATCTAGAATGAAGAGTTTCGATGTTATAATTTTTTTCAGGCAATAACGCTATTTCTGATCGGTGCAACTGCTCAATTTCGAGCATCAAGCTAGGACAAGTTAAAGCAACCTCACTATAGTCGATACATCGGAAACTTTCGTATCGTTTAAAATAAAACGGCAATAAATGAGCGATATAGTCATGACGGTGTATTTTCTCGCCTAAATGTTGCTCTACCACCAGTAAAAGCTCTGAGAACTGGTCTTTCCTTAAGGCAGCTTTAGCTTCTTTCAATAGCGAAAAATTATTTGCCTTAAAGTTATCGAGTCCATGCTCTTTGAATGCATCAGGTTTTTCCTCAGAAAACCGACGGATACTAGTAACAATAGCTAAAAACCGCCTGGTCATAGCCTCAATGCTATGCTCTAAGTCTCCCTTAAACTTTTCAGAATCTGCAACGGCCTGAAGTTGTTTGATTAAAACCGGTTCTGACTGTGCCAAATCAGTTACGTCAATAGACTTTCTATTGATTGCAATTTTGACTGTTGAAAAGCGCTTTGGGTAATTTACTCTAAGCACTGAAAGTAAAGCTGATTGAAGAACTTTGTTCCGATCTTCTATTGGGTGTTCATGAAAGACATTTTTAAAGTGCTGACTCGATCTAAACCAACTTAAACCATGCTTTGATATTAAATCAGCTAGTTTCGGTGCTTTATCAAACAAGAGATGTAAGCACATTAGCGCTTTCTGTGCATAGAACCTAGTTGTACTACCAGCTAAACCAGAATCCAAGTTCCAGTTAGTTAAAGCCTCATGTAAGTCACTTCCTAACTCGAAGTTTTTTCGATACCAATTTAATAGATCAATGTTAGTATCAAAAACAAATACGCTACTGGGTCTGGATTTTACTTCACTTATCGTACTGGCAAAATGCAATAAGCAACGTCTGAATAGGACGTCATCTTTAGGCTCAAGATAAGCTGATTTTACCTCTAACTTGAGCCAATAATCCCTATCGATTAACGAGTTAATGTCCTTAACCAGCCTATGACAATAACCGTGTAAAACTTCATATCGCATCAGTATCCGTTTAAAAAATTGGATATGTAATTTTACGCGCTTACTGCTTTCAGCAGTCACATTTTCACTCAACTGAGTTTCTAAGCGAGAAAAGTTTAGAACACCATTAAGCATTTACTTCTCCTGAAAAACCAGGATTAAATGCCGCCTCTTGTAAAGGCTCAACAAGTTCTCCAAATAACTTATCTACCCAACTTGCCATTTGCTTATCAAACGTTAATGAACGAGCGAAATTGATGTACTTTTGAGTCGTTGAAAAATCTGCATGGCCCATCAACTGCATCAACTTGTATTGAACAAAGCCAATGGGTAAATTTTTGTGGATAAGGAAGCCCGCTAGGTTGGTGGCAAATGTTGAACGTAAGTCATGAAAATCTCGCTTAAGTGATTTACCAAACGGTGCCAACTCTTGTCGCACTTTCGAGATCACATTGCCTATAGATTTACGAGACATGAAATCACCAGAGCGATTAAGAAACAGTGGAGCATCATCACAGTTACCATGTTCAAGCTGCCACTTAGCTAATCTATCTTGATGTTCTTTGCCGTTACGATATTGCCAAAGTGATGTCATCAAGCCTTTTGCCACCATTATCGTGCGCTCCTTATCGTACTTGCCGATTATGGTTAAGTAATAAATTGCTTTATTACCCAAGGCAGGATCAACAACATGACTAGCACTAAAAGTCGCTATTTCTTCTGCACGTAAGCCACATTGCACTGCTAAATCCACTCGCAATTTAGCACCTTGCTTTGCGAGCTCTCTGCTAGCATAGAGCAGCTTAAGTTCCTCTTTGCTATAAGGCGATAAACCTGCATCACCTGGTTTCTTTTGCTTGTACTTTTTAGGGATAAGTAAGTCAGTGGTGGTAATGGTAAATCCTTTTTCATCGCTACCGTAATCGGTAAATAGCAAGTCTAAACCGCCGTCCTTACGCTTTTTCTTAATAATCTTGGTTTTGTATTTGAATGGCACTTTATCAATTCTATTTTGCTTTCTTGCCCACTCGTAAAACTGCCTCACATGGTTGATGTACAGGTTTGCAGTATCTCGCTCAATTCCCTTTGAAATCACTTGTTCTATAAGATGCTTGCGATACCGATAAATAGGCAACCAGTATTTTGCTTTATCGCTGTCACTCACAGCATAAACCTCTTGCCAGTCCACATTATTCTTCTCAACCCATTGCAAGAATAAACTCATAGAATTCGCTAACGACTGCACGGTTACAAGTGACACACCACCAAGTGGATTCTTGTTTCCGCCTCGTTTAGGGGGCATGAATAAACCTTTATACCTGTGCTCAAGGAACAAATTTATTTCAAGAGCATCCTGTAGCCTGTTAAGCGATAACACTCTTGGGAAACGCTTAATAAAACGGTCCTCGTGAAACATAACTTCGCGATAACCGTGATCTTTAACATCAGAAATGTAAGGCAGACTACCTAGATTAACGGTTCGATTAACAATATTATGGTAGATTACACTCAAATAAATTGCTCCATTTAAATACTGCAAAAAATATAGCGGTGATTTTTGCTTTAGTCAAACGCAAAATTGCAGTATTCCGTTACTGCAAAAATAAATTGACGTATGCTTTAAGATAATCCACCATTGCAAGATGAATGAAGCTTTCATCAGAGACAAAAAGCTGCGCAACTTAGAGCAATCAAGCCACGCGTTTTTGAAAGCTTTTAGAAGATGAAAAGTGTTGGTAAAGGTAAAACTGAGACCTTATGAAAGCGCAAATAAAGCACGTTGCACAGAGCTTACTACTCCATGAACTCGCTGATATTCGCTTGGGGCATCCATTCAGAGGCTCAATCAAGCAATACGCGGATGGGACAGTCAATGTCATCCAGGTTAGGGATACTGAAATAACGGGCGAAATTAACCACGATAGTATTGTTAAAACTCACTTAAAAACTAAAAAGCAACCCGACTGGTTACAAAACGGAGATGTGCTATTTGTAGCAAAAGGTGCAAAACACCACTGTGTTCTAGTTGAAAATATAAAAGAGCAAACGGTCTGCTCGCCTCACTTTTTTCTAGTGCGATTGAAGCCTGAATATCGTGCTTTAATTTCACCTAACTTTCTGTGTTGGCAATTAAATCAACAACCTGCACAACGCTATTTTAAAACAACCGCTGAAGGTTCTATGTATTTGAGTATTCGAAGGCAGGTTTTAGAAAACGTACCAATTAAGCTACTAGAGATTGAAAAGCAAAACCGGCTCACTGCACTACATCAATGTGGCGTAAAAGAGCAAAAGACACTGAAAAAGTTAATACAAAATCGGCAACAACAATTAGAAGCCATCGCATTGCAAGAGCTAGGCATTTGATTACTGAATAGCCGAAGAAAAATTAAACCAAATTTGGGAATAGAAACACATGAAAAACAATGTTCAAATCAATCAGGACGATATCAACAAAGCGGTATGGGCCGCTTGTGACACCTTCCGTGGCGTTATCAGTGCCGATACCTATAAAGACTTCATCCTCACCATGCTGTTCTTAAAGTACATCTCTGATGTATACAAAGATGAATACAACAAGCTCATTGCTCAGTATGGTGATAACCCTGAGCTGATCCACGCCATGATGTCGAAGCAGCGATTTGTATTACCTGAGGGCGCGAGCTTTTGGGACTTATACGAAAAACGCTATGAAGCAGGCAATGGTGAGCGAATCGATAAAGCCCTTCATGCTATTGAAGAAGCCAACGGCAGCAAGCTTAAAAACGTATTCCAAGACATCAGCTTTAACACTGACCGCCTAGGCCAAGAAAAACAAAAGAACGACTTACTTCGTCACCTACTTGAAGATTTTGGTAAAGACATTCTTGATTTAAGTTCTGAGCGAGTGGGTAGCTTAGATATCATCGGTAATGCATACGAATATCTTATCAAGCACTTTGCGGCTGGCAGTGGCGCTACTGCTGGTGAATACTATACCCCACCCGAAGTTTCGACTCTTTTAGCAACGGTTTTAGAGCCAGTTGAAGGCGACCAAATCTGCGATCCGTGTACAGGCAGTGGCTCATTGCTACTTAAATGTGGTGCTATGGTACGTAAAAACTCTGGTTCTAAAAAATACGCATTATTTGGGCAAGAAGCGATTGGTTCAACATGGGCATTAGCCAAAATGAACATGTTCCTTCACGGTGAAGATAACCACCGCATTGAATGGGGCGACACCATTCGAAACCCACTACTAAAAGAGAAAGACGGTAACGGCTTACTTCACTTTGATGTAGTGACGGCAAATCCGCCATTTTCATTAGATAAGTGGGGACATAATGATGCCAGCAACGACCCTTATGGGCGATTTAGACGTGGCATTCCACCGAAAACCAAGGGTGATTATGCGTTTATCAGTCATATGATTGAAACGTTAAAACCCGAAACAGGCCGCATGGGGGTGGTGGTACCGCATGGTGTGCTATTTAGAGCATCGAGCGAAGGCAAAATTCGTCAACAACTGATTGAAGAAAACTTGCTAGACACCGTGATTGGCCTACCAGAAAAGCTGTTTTTTGGCACAGGCATTCCAGCCGCCATTTTGATATTTAAAAAACACAAAATAGACAAAAACGTATTGTTTATTGATGCCAGTCGTGAGTTCAAATCAGGCAAAAACCAAAATCAGCTAACTGACGAAAATATTCAAAAAATCATCGACACCTACAAGGCTCGTGAAAGCGTTGATAAATACGCATACCTTGCCAGTTTTGAAGAAATCAAAGAGAACGACTTTAACCTCAACATCCCTCGTTACGTTGATACCTTTGAAGAAGAAGCTGAGATTGATTTAGTAGCAGTGCGCACTCAGCGTGTACAGCTTAAAAATGAGCTGCAAACCCTTGAAGCAGAGATGGAAGGCTACTTAAAGGAGTTGGGTTATGGTGCCTAATGGATGGAAAAAAGGTGTAATAGAAGATATTGCTAAAGTTTCTTCTGGTGGAACTCCTAGTAGACAAAATGATGCGTACTGGCTTGGCGGTCAAATACCTTGGGTAACGACAACTGAAGTTAAGTTTGGTGTTATTAAAGATACAGAGCAAAAAATAACTGAAGCAGGACTTAAAAATTCCTCAGCGAAACTATTTCCAAAAGACACTATTTTAATGGCCATGTATGGTCAAGGAAAAACTCGTGGTCAAGTTGCAAAGCTAGGGATTGAAGCTTCAACAAATCAAGCGTGTGCTGCATTATTACTTAATGATGGCTTTGAAGTTGATTACTACTATCAATATTTAGTCAGTCAATATGAAAATATTAGAGAGTTAGCGAATAGTGGCGGTCAGCAGAATTTGAGCGCAGGAATTATTAAAAGTATTCATATTCCAATTCCTCCGCAGTTAGAACAACGCAAAATCGCAAAAGTCCTATCCACTTGGGACAAAGCGATTAGCACCACCGAGCGTCTAATCGACAACAGCAAACAGCAGAAAAAAGCCCTCATGCAACAACTGCTCACTGGCGCTCATGCCCAACGCAAGCGCCTACTTGATGATTCAGGTAAACCGTTTGAGGGAGAGTGGGAAGAAGTTAAGCTTGGGGAGCTAGGCACTACATTTACCAGCTTAACAGGCAAAACCAAATCCGACTTTGGTTCAGGCAAACTATATGTTCCCTATATCAATATCTTTAAAAACGCATCTGTGGATATCAATCATTTGGAGCGTGTAAATATAAGCGAAAATGAACGACAAAACGAAGTTAAGTTTGGCGACATATTTTTTACAACTTCATCTGAAACTCCTGAAGAAGTAGGTATGTCTTCAGTGATGCTAGATATGCCAAATGAAGCTGTATATTTAAACTCATTCTGCTTTGGTTTCAGACTTCATTCTTTTGAGCAAGCGACTCCCATATTTATGAAACATATCCTGAGGAGTAGCTCTGTTAGGCGATTTATCTCAATACTAGCTCAGGGAGCAACTAGATATAACCTTTCTAAAACACAGCTATTGAAGGTAAAAATATCTTTACCCAAAAAAGAAGAACAGCAAAAAATAGCTTCTGTTCTTAACAATGCCGACAAAGAAATCGAGCTATTAGAACAACAGCTTGCTGACTTAAAACAAGAAAAAAAAGCGTTAATGCAGCAACTGTTAACTGGCAAAAAACGAGTATTAATTTAAGGAAGAATAATGGCAGTAAGAGTATTTATAAGTTATGCACACAAAGATGAGCAGTTTAAAGACAGTTTAGTCGAGCACATGTCTGGGTTAGTTAGGGCGAAAATTGTAAGTGAATGGAATGATAGAAAAATAGTACCCGGTCAAGATTGGAGTGACGAGATTTCTGAAAACTTAGCCTCGTCAGAAATAATTTTATTTTTAATTAGCTCTTCTTTTATGAATTCTGACTATTGCATGGGCGTTGAAGTGCAAAAAGCTCTTTCAATGCATAAGGAAGGCAGAGCGCAACTAATTCCTATAGTTATTAGAGCTGTTGATTGGTCTGATTCAGAGCTTTCGAAAATACAAGGGTTGCCAAAAGATGCTGTACCTATAGCATCTTGGGGGAACGAAGATGAAGCTTGGGTGAATGTTATTGGAGGTGTTAAAAAGCACATCCAAGAGTTTAAGCCTAAATCACACCCAATTAAAAAGGCTAAAGCACAAGGAGTGCAATTAACTGATAAAGCGAGTTCTTGGCTCAGTGATACCGAAATAGTACTCACACATCGTAAAGTTAACCAAGTAAGTTTAGATGATATTTATGTTGTTCCAGATGTTGAACTAGATAGCTCAAATGATTTAGTAGACATAAAGCCAGCAAAATACTTATTACAAAACCTTGGTCATCACATTATATCTGGCGAAGAGCAACAAGGTAAAACTTCACTTCTAAAATATCTATACAAAGAGTTACTGAAACTATCATTTCTACCAGTCTATCTTGATGCATTAAACATAAAGAAAGCGTCCGCTGAGCAAGAAATATCGAGGGCATTAACCGAGCAATATGAAAATCTCACGTTTGACAGCTTTAACAAAAATGAAAAAGCTGTCGTTCTCATCGATAACATTGATGAAATTGGCCTAAATAAAAAATTCAAAAGCAAATTTCTTGAAGAGATAAATCAGACAACCGACAACACTTTTATAACTTGTCATAGTTCATATACGTTTATTTATGGTGATATTCCTGCTCTCGATGAACATGACCGAATCGAATTGATGGGGCTTGGGAATAAAAAAAGAGAGGAGTTAGTTCAAAAATGGATTTCTCTTGGTGTTGAAGAAAGCATTGAAGAAGGGGAACTTTACGCTAAATGTGATGAACTTAAGGCTCGACTTAATATTGTCATCAAAAAAAATATTGTCCCGCCAAAGCCAATTTATGTCTTGATGCTATTGCAGATGTTTGAAGCAAATGCGCAACTTAACTTAGACTTAACATCATATGGTCATTGCTATCAGCAGTTAATTTACCAATCATTTGATAAAGCGAATATTGATAAACAAGATTTTGATAAATACCTCAATGTACTAACGGAATTGGCTTGGGAAATTTTTCAACATGGCTCCGATCTCAACATTCATCAGATTGAAGAATTTTTTAAAAATTACAGCGAAGTCTATTTGCATGTTGATAAAGAAAAAGTACTAAGAAAGCTTGTTGGGCACTCAATTTTATCAAGCAACGGTATTAACGTTGGCTTTAAATATCCTTATATTTACTACTTCTTTGTAGGAAAAAAAATTGCCGAATCATATAGAGATAGCGAAGAAACTCAAGCCAAAATTCAAGATTTATTAGAAAGACTCCATAGAGAAGACTTTGCAAATATTCTAATCTTTATTACGCACCATACAAAAGACTCTTGGGTATTAAACGAAATAAAATCGATATTAACTTCATTATTTGATGATCAAAAGGAAGCTACTTTAGATAAGGAGCAGCTTTCATTTATGTCTGAGTTTATGAAGGCTATTCCTGAATTAATTATTGAGCAACGTGAAATTCAGAATGAACGTGACAAGCAAAATGAACGTTTAGATCAAATGGAACGAAATTCTGATGATAAAGATGAAGTTGAGCTGGATATATTAGCCAATATCAACAAAACGTTTAAAGGTATGGAGATTGCGGGACAGATTATTCGCAATCGACATGCAACACTTACTCGTGATGCAATGGAAGAATTAGCTAAAACGGGGGCGAATGCTGGTTTAAGGTTTTTGGAATATTTTATTAAGATCTCTGATACAGCGAAAAAAGAAATCGTTAAGTTGATATCAACTCACTTATCAGAACACCCAAATTTGACAAATAGAGAGATTGAAAAACAAGCAGAAAATGCGTACCTACATCTTACTTATGGCGTAATAAATGGTATCACAAGGAAAATTGCATCTTCTGTAGGCTCGAAAGAAGCTTTGGAAGTTTACAGAGAAATGGAAAAAAATGTTGGTACACCTGCTTTCCATTTGATACGACAAGCAATCGAACTTCAGTTCAATAAATCTATAAATATTGAACACATTTCTAGCTGCGTTAAACAACTTAAAGACAATCAAGTCTGCCTTAGAATTTTGAAAGAAATGGTAATTCAGCATATTTACCTTTTCCCTGTGGACTATAAAGAGAAACAACAATTGTCGCACCTTTTAGGAATATCAGTGCAAGGACAGCGATGGATGGATACGAAAAAAACAGGGAAAGGCTAAAATGACAGTCAGTGTTAACTTCCAAGAAGAATTCAGCGCTAAAATTCCTGCGCTTTCGTTGCTTACAAATTTAGGCTACAACTTCATTCAACCAAGTGAATGCGAAGCACTACGTGGCAATGCCCTAGCGAGTGAAAAGAAAAGTACTCATCAGGTTATTTTGTTACCTGTTATGCGTGCCTTTTTAGCGAAGCAAACATTCTCATTTGCAGGTAAGCAACATACATTATCAGAGGCCGCAATTGATAAGGTCATGCATGAGCTAAACCCTGCCATGAACTTAGGGTTAAAAGCGGCTAATGAGAAAATCTACAATGCGCTTATGTATGGCGTTAGCGTTACTGAATTTATAGACGGAAAAAAAGCCTCTCCCACCATTAAACTCATTGATTGGCACAATATTGATAATAACCAATTCCATTTTACCGAAGAATTAGTGGTTCAAAATGCCGAAGGCACTGGCAATCGAATTCCAGATATTGTGTGCTTTGTAAATGGGTTGCCATTAGTAGTGATTGAGGCGAAACGCCCAGATTCAAACAAAGAAGGTAAATCGACCAACTCAGAGGCAATCTCTCAGCACATTCGTAATCAAGGTCAGGCTGAAATTCCTCACTTGTATGCTTATAGCCAATTGCTACTAGCAGTAAATGGGCATGAAGGTTTATATGCAACTTGCGGGACCCCTGAAAAGTTTTGGGCGAAGTGGAAGGAAGAACAAATCCCTGAAGCTGAATTTGTCAGGTTAAAAAATCATAAACTGAGCGATGAACAAATAGATGGACTATTTAATCATCGTCCCGCTAAAGCGAAAGATGACTACCTATCTTTGGTCGCAGCAGGTGACTTAACCGTTACCGATCAAGATAGGCTTATTGTTAGCTTGCTGCGTCCTGAGCGCCTATTGGATATAACTCGGCTCTTTACCTTGTTTGATAAAAAAGCAGGCAAGATTGTCGCTCGATACCAGCAGGTATTTGGCATAAAAGCACTTATTGAACGGATAAACACATTTGATGATTCAGGTGCTCGTGAAGGCGGTGTTATTTGGCACACCACAGGTAGTGGCAAGTCATTTACTATGGTGTTTTTATCAAAAGCGCTTATATGGCTTGAAGAGCTTGCACAATGCCGTGTGATCATTGTTACAGACCGTGTGGATTTGGAAGATCAACTCAGCAGAACCTTTGCATCTGGTGGTGTATTAACTGACCGAGATAAAAAAGATGCTATGGCAACGACTGGAAAGCGTTTAGCGGAACAAATTGGTAAAGGGAATGAGCGAGTTATCTTCTCGATCATTAATAAGTTTGGCTCAGCGATTAAATACAAAGAATGCTACAACGATAGCCCAAACATTATTGTACTTGTGGATGAAGGCCACCGTAGTCAAAACGGTGAAAATAATATCCGCATGCAGCAGACGCTGCCTAAAGCGGCCTATATTGCTTTTACGGGTACGCCACTGTTAAAGGACGATAAAACCGAAAATAAATTCGGTAAGATCATCCACAGCTACACCATGCAGCAAGCGGTTGAGGATAAAACCGTGACCCCTCTTTTGTATGAAGAGCGTATTCCAGAGCTGAACGTTAATGACAAAGCCATTGACGCTTGGTTTGAGCGCAGCACTAGCAAACTAAGTGATAAGCAAAAGACAGACCTAAAGAAGAAGTTTTCTCAAAAAGGTCAGATATACCAAACCGAAGGTCGTATTGAATTAATCGCATACGACATTGCCGACCACTTCCAGAACTTTAAACAGCAAGGTTTAAAAGGTCAGCTAGCTTGTGATTCTAAAGCCTCTGCAATTCGTTATAAGAAGGCATTGGATAAAATAGGCACGGTGACATCGGTTGTGGCGATGTCGGCTCCAGATACTCGTGAGGGGCACGAAGCGGTTGATCAAGAAAGTAAGGACATAGTGCAAAATTGGTGGAAGGCTAACGTTAATAAAATGGACGAAAAAGCCTACACCAAAGCCATTATTGAAGACTTTGGTAGAGATGATGGCCCAGACATCATGATCGTAGTTGATAAGCTGCTAACGGGCTTTGACGAACCAAAGAACACAGTGCTTTACATCGATAAGCCCCTTAAAGAGCACAACCTTATTCAAGCGATTGCCCGTGTAAACCGATTGCATAGTAAAAAACAGTTTGGATACTTAATTGATTACCGAGGCATTTTAAAAGAGCTTGATACCACTATTGAGAAGTACCAAGACCTTGCTGAGCGCACCCAAGGCGGCTTTGATATTGATGACCTAAAAGGATTGTATAACCGAATGGATACGGAATACAAAAAGCTTCCGGGGCTGCACAGCGATTTATGGGCGATATTTGATGGGGTTAAAAACAAGCAAGATGGCCCAGCACTTCGCCAAGCGTTAGCGCCTAAAGTGCAAGATGTCGATGGCAAGCTTGTCGATACCAACCTTAAAAAGCGTGATGACTTTTACTCAGCTCTAACTGCATTTTCAAACTGTATGAAAGTAGCATTGCAATCAGCAACCTACTTTGAAGATAAATCATTCGATAACAAACGTGACTTGTACAAACGTGATCTAAAAGCCTTTGTCAATTTGCGCAAACAAGTGCGTGAAGATGCTGACGAAACCATTAATTATGACGAATACGCTGAAGATATTCGCAGTCTTCTAGACAAGCACATTGCTGGTATTGAAGTTAAAGAGCCTGACGGTGCGTATTTGGTCGGAAATTTAGGAAAAGACGTCAAGCCACAGGATATGAGCGATGACGAAGCTCGTAACCAGACCGATAAAATAACAGGTCGAATCACTAAGATGATTGAGCAAGACTTAGCTGATGATCCTTATGCTCAAGAGTATTTTTCTAAAATGCTTAAAAAGGCGATTGAAGATGCCAAAGCGATGTTCGATGCGCCCGTTAAGCAATACATCCTCTTCGCGGATTTTGAACAGGAAGTAAAAGAGCGACAGATTGTAGATATGCCTGATGAGTTTGTGGATGACTCAGGCAAGTTGAATAAACATGCCCAAGCTTACTTTGGCTTATTCAAGCACCTATTTGATGCTAACTTCTTAAATGAAAAATCATTGGACAATGATAAATTGGTTGCCTTGGCATTTAGTATTGATGATGTAGTCAATACGGCTGTTGCTGAGTATTCCATTAATCATGCGGAAATTGAAAATGCAATCCACATGAAGTTATTACCTCTGTTATTTGCTGAACTTGGCCTTGATAACGCGCAAAAGCTAATTGAAGAAGTACTCAAGATCACTCGACTCGGCTTATCAAGAGGCTAATGAAAGTGAATAAGCAAGCTGTTTCTGCCGCAATTTGCGGAAAAGAAAGCCGACCAACAACCAATGAACGTGGTGTTTTTACCTATGGTAACGACACCATTCACTATGATGTTATTCGTAACACCAAGCCTGCTGATGATGCTAAAAAAACAGCACGCAAGGTAACTATTAAGGTTCACCCTGACCAACGTGTTGTAGTTACTGTGCCTCATGATGCCTGTGATGAGGCTATTCAGGAAGCCGTTTATAAGCGTGCCAGATGGGTTTGGCAAAGCATTGATGAATTTGCTAAACAAAAAGATACCGTTTTACCTAAGCGTTATATGAGTGGCGAAACTCAGTTTTACCTCGGTAAGCGCTATGTCTTAAAAATTATTAATGATGCTGAGCAAGTACCTAACGTAAAACTAAGCCGTGGCAAGTTGAACGTAACAATCAAGCATGAGGCTAGTAAAGATATTGACGATCGTTTGGTGAAAATTAAACCGCTAATCGACAAATGGTATCAACACAAAGCAAAAGCAATTTTTCATGAGCGACTAGCTGAATTACTTCCAAAAGCCATTTGGGTAATAGGCATTCCTTCATTTCGTGTAATGGCAATGAAAAAGCAATGGGGAAGCTGTTCAACTAAAGGCAACTTGATGCTCAATCCGCACCTTGTTAAAGCGCCTAAAGAATGTATTGATTACGTGATATTACATGAGCTTTGCCATATAGCTGAGCACAACCACAGCGAAAGATTCTGGCGTTTGTTAACCCAAGTAATGCCGAATTGGAAAGAAGTGAAAGCCAAATTAGATGATATGGCGGAAATGTATTTGAATGAGTGATGCGCGGGCAACGCTAAACTAGATTAGACTTTCGAGTCAATTTCTTCACTCATTATTGCAAGGATCTTATCTCTTTTTTCTTTTGGTAATTGATGCAACATAACCACAAAATTGGCCATTTCCTCCGTTTCGCAAAAGAAATAATTAAGCGGCACATCCAGCTCTTCAGCTATTCGTTTTAAAGTTTGTAAATCCGGAGTGTGCCTACCTTTTTCATAATGGTTCATACGCCCACTCGCCGAACTGGGCTCAAGACCAATCTTAATTCCCAGCGACTTCTGAGAAAGTTTTGATCGTAACCGAGCTTCTTTAAGCCTGTATGGCAATGGGTTAATGAATTCCAATGAATATTCATAAGTAAATTTATAATACTTAGATTCTCTAAGTTTTATCCTATCATGTATACTTAGGAATACTAAGTTTAATAATGAGTAACACTCTGTGAATAAGACATATGCGCAAGATACAAAAGATCTGGCGATTAAAAAAATAATGAACCGTGAACAAAGAGTTCCTGAAGTAGCTAGAGAACTGGGTATTTCCTCAAGCACTCTGTATCGGTGGATAAAGTTAAAAAGGGAGGAGAAAAACAACTCAAAGAGTAAGTTCTTAATGAAAAAGCTGGAATCTAGGTTGGAAGAAATATCTGAGGAGCGAGAAGTATTGTTAAAGGCAGCCTCAATTTTAGCAAGGGAGATCCGCTAATTCTTCAACGTACTCGAAAAGTGATTTACTGAGATGATATTAAAGGTAGTTCTTAGCCAAATATAGGTAACAGTTTAGGCGGCGGTTTTTAGGTGGCATTTGCTCGATAAAAACGTAGATGACATTATGTAAAATTCACCCGCATAACCACCGGCATCGCCCATGTTTTGCAATAAGCCTTCATAGACTAACGAGAGCTCAAACATTTCATCACTGGACTGGAAATTCAGCGTATCGATAATATCCAACACTTCACGCAAGGTATGGCCAGACGCTATCTTGTTGTCTAAGTACTGGAAGATGGCACCAATTTTATAGGCGAAGGATTTAGGGTCAGAACCGGTAACGGCGGCATTGGCAAAGCTTTTTAAATAAGGGAATAACTCGTTATTCACATAATCAGTTAAGTCATCGCCCGTGCGAACTTTGTTGATGTCCAGCTTGTCATCGGCACTTTTCGGGCAGGCCCAATTTGACCAACGGTGTTCTTCATCTAATACGGGTTGATAGTCTTTACCAGACAGTACGGCTTCATCTTCTTTTTCAGACTCGTAATCATCCAAAAATTTTAAGAACAACACCCAAGAGGTTTGCTCGGTGTAGTGCATAGCACCACTAATGCCATCGTCGCGGCGCAGTATGTCGGTAATTCGGTCAATCTTTTGTTGTAATGACATGGCTTATAGTTTTCCGATAATAAAATTGTACATATTGGTGATGTCTTCGCTGATTTCGTCTGGCGGTATCAGGTCGATATAGGCTTGGAGCTTGTCAGTATCGAGCCCAATCCCCTCGGTATTGATCAGAGGGTCGATGACATCTTTTGCGTTAAGGCGACGAATCGAATCATTGTCACCAGCATCACCTTCGTTCAGGTGATCAACAGCAGCGATATTGGCTCCATTAATTTGTTCGAGTAGGCCGAACTGTTCGAGGGCAGTGTATGAGAGTAAATAGTTCTTTATTTCTCGTCGCTTCCAGGCAAGCAGGTAGGTTTTACTATTTAGACCATTTGGCCATTTAATCGTTTTCAATAGATCTTTGTATGGTTTTCCAGCTAACTCAACGCCATTTTGTTGCCAGTTTGGGTTTGCTTCATCTCTGTCGCAAATCAGAAATACTCGAGTTGTATTCAGCTGTGATTCGGACGCCCCAAAACCTCTCGTCCAATCTACTTTTGCCTGACCTAGACGTTCTGCATCACTTGCGCAACTGGAAGTTTTCTTAATCGCATGAACTTGCGTCAGACGACTGATATCTAGACCTTTTTTTACTGCGAGTTTGGTAAAGATAACCCAGTCGTTGTAGTCATCTAATAAGGCGATGTTAGGCAGCTTGCCACACACCTCAAATTCAACGGATTTGGCACGAGAAAGTACACTGAGTCGACTGATTAGTTGCTTGATTTTGTTGTCTTCATTGATTCGACCTTGTTCCACCACTTTAAGATGTTCTATGCGGTTTTCTTTTGCAGAAATAGAGTCTAGCAGGTGTGTCGTAGTAATCGCGTGGCCTTGAATGCTGTGTAATAACGACCATAGTTTCTCTACGTTTTTGTAGTGCAGGTGCGAATCTGCCTCATCAAATAGGAATAGCGTATTCGGCGCATCAAAAAGGTCAATCAACGCATATAGAAAGAGTAGTTGGTATTCACCATCGCTTAACTGGTCAAGCTCTATTCCATCTTTAAAAACGAGTTTGTACCCTTGTTTGTCTATGAAGTAATCGTTATCCGCCGCTTGGGTAAAAAAACTCACTTCAGGGTCAAACGCTATATTTTGAGCCTGGGCATTTGCCTCACCAGCTTCTATACCCTCTTCACCTGCTTGTGGCTGCCTTGGGTAATCGAAAGAAACATCGATCAATCGGCTTGCTGGTATTTCAATAGTTCGCTTAGGTAGCGATTGCTCAAACTCATAATCATTTGAGACAAAGGTGTTGATGAAGCTATCTAGCGAACGGAAATAGGGCGTATTTCGTATTGTATCAACCTCACCACTTTCTTCACGCTTCAGAGCGTCCTGAACTCGATTGACATAGTTTTTATCAATTTTGAATGCGCTTTTTAAGCAGGTAGTTTGGTCATCGCCTGCTAATGCCGACTCAGTAACGTAGCCTCGTTCGCGTAAAAATGAACGAACTTTGCCGCTACGCTTAGTCGCCGTTGCGAGGAAAATGAGTAATTTTGACCAAGGCTTGTCGAAGTAAAGGCACTCTAAACCCAACCCTCTGCCCGCTTGACGCTCGCGTTTCAAGTAAATACCAAACTTTTCAGAATAATTTTCATTCTGCCCTGAAGAAAAGCACACCACATTTAGGTGATGATGTGCGCGTTTGTTTAACCGCTCTTCAAATACTGACTGCAAGATACTGGATTTGCCGCTGCCATTTTCACCAATTAAAGTAGCAACCTTATTGATGTTTAAAATTTGTGGCTGGTCGTGCAACGGGTTAGGTGCGAGTGTTAATTCCATTTCAATTTACGTGATAAAGCTGTTGTTGTAATTGTTTAAAAGCTTCCAACAAATAGGCTGGCTTTCCACCAAATGCTGTTGAAGCGTCTTTCACTGTGCCCAATCCTGATAGCTCAATAAGTGCAGGTAACCGTTCACGTGATAATTCCGTGCTGCCGGTTTGTTCATAGCGATTTAATACATAGTGTAAAAACCGCTGAGCCTTTTCTTGCTCATACTGTGTAAAAAAGGCGCTGTTATTACGCACTTCATCGGCCCGAGATTTACGGGTTGCCATAGGCTGCTCAAAGGCTAAAAACGCCAACAGATCGAAGATATCGCAGTCTTCCGCCTCAAACATCCGCCGCAGGGTGGCGAGTTGCTCTGTATCAAAGCCTGCTTGTACTAATTTACCTAACAGAGTCTCGCGCTCATCTGGGTCTGACCATATCTGGCGCAATTCCTCCACTGATTTGAACAAACCAGGTAATTGCGTGACCAAACGCTCTACAAATTCCTGCACTGTAAGGGGTTTACCATTTTCATCAATGTAGCGAACTTCTACGTCTATGACTTTGAGTTCACGATGTTTGCCCAGTTTTACTTTTAACTTTGGTTTTGGTTCCCCTGGTTCAGGGAGGGGTCCTTCTTCCGGAGGCTGCGGCGAGTAAGGAGGTGGTTTGGGTTCCCCTGTACCGCCAGGCTCTGGCGCCTCAGGTTCCCCATCCCAATCTTTGTCATAAAACTTGTTGGTTGCTCCACGAAAGTCAATAATAGTGAAGTAGTCTTTACCATCAAAAACACGAGTCCCGCGACCGACTATTTGCTTAAACTCCACCATAGAACCAACAGTTCTATCTAGTACCACATTGCGTACGTTACGCGCATCTACACCTGTGGTTAGCATTTGCGATGAGGTAATGATAGTGGGAATATCTTTATCATTATCTTGAAACTTCTCTAAAAGTTCGCGGCCGATTTTACCCTCATCGCTCGTAACACGAACACAGTAGTGTGAGTCTTTTACTTCTTTATGTTTGTTGATCATATCACGCATGGTTAGTGCATGATTTTGGTTTTCGCAGAAGATGATAGTTTTTTCTAATGGGTTGGTATTATCCAATATAGCTTTTGCGACAAGCTCTGTACGATCATTTACAACAATTTTTTTGTCGTAATCTTCAACCTGATAGACGTCTTGACCAGACTCACCTTCAATTATTTTATCGTCTCCAGTCAGCACCAACTCATCTAAATTGGTGCGTACTCGTTTAACGCGGTATGGCGTTAGGAAGCCGTCGTTAATGCCATCTTTTAAGGAGTACTCAAATGCAGGTTTGCCAAAATAGTCATAAGTATCCACGTTGGCTTCACGTTTTGGTGTGGCAGTAAGACCTACATGTACCGCACTACCAAAATGATCGAGTATGGCTCGCCAAGAGCCTGTTTCATTGGCACTGCCACGGTGACACTCGTCAATCATTACAAGGTCAAAAAAATCACTCGGGTACGCCTTATAATAACCTTCAATATTCTCGCGCTCTGCAATGGCTTGATATATCGCAAAAAAGATATGCGCATTTGTTGGCACGATACCGCCGCGCTTACGCACTTCTTCACCGTTTATTTTGATGATATCTTTTTCGTAAGGGTTGAACGTGTTAATTGCTTGGTCAGCCAAAATATTGCGATCTGCTAAAAACAAGATTCTTGGTCTGCGTGTGCCCAGAGATTCCCTGTTCCACCGCGCCTGAAAAAGTTTGTGGACGATTTGAAAGGCAATAAACGTCTTACCTGTTCCGGTAGCCAGTGTTAACAATACTCGTGGCTCGCCTTTTCCAATAGCATCTGTGGCTGCATGCACAGCTAATTCTTGATAATAACGCGGCTGCATTGCTCCTTCTAAATGGAAGGGTACATTACGCAGTTGTTGTCCTAAGTCAGAGTTAACGCCCGCGTAACGATTTTCGAGCTCTTGGGGGGTAGGATAAAACTCAATATAGTCGCCTTTGCCGGTTTCTAAATCAAATTCATAAGTTTGTTTACCATTACTTGAATAAACAAAGCGAACCAATAGCTTCTTGGCATAATCGATAGCTTGTTGAAGACCTTTTGTTGGATGCTCAGACTCTTTCTTTGCTTCAACCACAGCAAGGTAACGATTGTCCTTATAAAGCAGATAATCGACAAAACAGCGACGACCACGAGCACCACCAGCTAGCTTGCGGCCATCGGTGAAGTAGTGTTCTCGAATAATATTATTCGGTTGCCAATGTGCAGCTTTTAACGCTGGGTCAATGTAATTTGCTCTAGTATCTGCTTCTGAACTCACTCGTCACTCCTTGTAACTCAACGCTACTTCCACACTTTAAACCACAGTCGTCAAAAACGATGATAAAACCATGACTATATTACACATCTTTTAATGAGAAATACTATTTGTCGTAGACGTCTTACACCTTAGGCAAGTTAATTATCAATGGTTCTTCCTTGGATAACCAACCTCTTTACGCCTTAGCCCGTTTCCGACGCTTCAGGCTATTTGACATCTTGAGGCTATCGAATAATTTTGAGTTTAATAATAAGCTTCTAATCGTTTCCATAAAAAGTAGGTCATGCGCGCTATCAACTTCTTTGCCCGTAATCACTGAATTTACCCACATGAAATGCCAAAAACCAGCCCCCCTCACGCTAGCACGGATTGCACCACGGTTACTTGCACTAGATTCTTCTACAGCCTTTATTATAAAAGGTGTTCTAAAACTAACACGTCCACTCAGCTGCACTATTTTCACCACGAAGAGGCTACTAATTTTAACCTAAAATTTTCGCAGTCTTTCTAACATTCCGCTGAATTGCTAAATCTCTTATTAGAAGATTTAGTGGTTATCAACTTATCCTCAATTCGAATCAAAGCGCTGGTGGGTTTGTGTTGTTTATACAAACTGATATTAAACGGCTATTTATAAATTTTACGAAACCATCATAATACGGCAGAGATAAACCACTCCTATGGAATTAATGCTTCAACTATATCCGAGAGTATTTTTGATACGCTCACAAGACTCATTCAAATCTTTGTAAGTTCTTGGCTGGTATTTTGCTCCAATTGGGCGGAAGTCTAACTCAGATAATAGTATAGGAAATTCAAAGCCTTGCTCACGCTTTTTGTAACATTCTTCATATTTCACAGCTTGAGCGCAGGTGAATTTTGACTTTGATATCAGCGTATTTAACACAAATATACCTCTAGCTTTGTGATACGTAGAAACAACGACGTAGTCAGCTAGACAAGCGTGAATTGAAGTGGTGTCAGATGAACAATACCTTAAATCAGGAAGTTGTAGGCTTAGAGCCAAAGCTATATCAACTAATTGCTCTTTCAATTTTGAATTATTGGGCCATCCTGCCCTCTGGATGGCTCGTTGGATAAAATGCTCGTGAACGCCAATTTGAGGTTCCAGCAATAACTCGTGTGACCCATCAACACTTTTTAGAAATTTTCTACTAGATATTTTCTCAATAATGAGTGGATATATAGTCCCTATGTTTTCAAAAGTATCGTGATGAAGTGACAAATGAGCGTTTATTAGATCTATATGCCAAGATGCACGGCGACTATAACTTTTTTTCATTAAGAGAAGATCGCCGTGTCTATCGCAGAAATAGTCCATAATTTCCAAAGTTATTTTTTTTCCCCAGTTTCCACGGTTTCTTTTTGCGGTAACCCACCAATCCTTTTCTAGTCTATCCATGTTAATTTTGGTATTTCGCAACGCGCCCTTAGCCTGCGCTTTTGCCAATGATTCGTGCATCAGGTACTTCCTTGTAATTTACTAGATATGTGTTTGCCCTGCGCTGTCATAGGGCATAATGAAATAAAGAGTATAGAATTTGTCAAAGCTCGATACGTTTGATTCTTTTCCACTCAACAGCCCTGACAATTCCATAATTACCCGTGCTGTTAGGCCTTCTCCATTTTGCTAGTGGCATCTCAGTTAAATATTTTAACGCCTCATCATAGCAATCTATCTTAAGTTCATTCCCTTTGATTCCAACAGTATAACCCCCACGCTTATACTCACATGCGAAACCAAAATAAGTACCGTCTGCTGCCACTGGAACATTTACATACTCAGCTTCTAAACCTGCCATTCCTGATAAGTTCTTATTCGGCTTAAATTCTTTTCGGGATTTCAGCCACTCTACTGCCGAGCTTATTTTTAGAAGAGGCTTTCCTTCATGGCTTTTCATCACATCTACATCTTTGAAGTTTACCCACTCGTTTCTTACTGACGCCACACTTGTATTAGATAAAGCGGCCAACTCCTCAACGGAGAGCCCTTTTTCATTAGAGATATAAAATTGCATGTCGTAAATATCTTCTAAGGGAATCTGCTCAAAAGCACAAAGCTTAATACGACCCATAAACGCATATTGAAGTGTTTTGCAAATTGATGGATGACTAGTTTGATTAATCGCAGTCTCGAGCACTGCAAACTTTTCAATATCTTCTAAATCCTGAGGTGCTAAGTCGCCCTCTACAATATGTCCGCGCACACCGAACTTATAAAGACGGGTGAATAAATCCACTAATCGCGAGCATCCTACATCGTTTATCGATAAGTGAGATGACTCATAACCAGAATATTCGTTCAGACAGTAAGTACAGAATCCTATGTAGCTTTCTGCTACAGCTTCAAATGTATTTTCATTGAGGTTATCGTGCTTTTCCATAATAAAATTCCTATAAATGAGTTAAAAATTCATTATTAGGAATGATAAACACACATCAAAAAATTTTCAACAATGAATTTTAAAATAACTTTTAGGTTTTTTTACAGATGATGAGAAATGCCATGTACACACTCTATTATTTTTAGATCCTGGACTACTTTTCTATTAGATACTATGAAATGCATTAGTGATTTTGGAATGCCACAAATCCACTGCGTCCATCAGGGGTTTACGCAACGTAGTATGAATATACGTCGCGTCTAAGTGCGTCTTTTTGTGGTTAAGAAGTCGCTCCACCAAATAATAGTCAACACCGCTATCGCGCAAATATGTTGAACCATACTTACGTAAATCATGAAGAGTAAATATTCCCTTACTCGCTTTCATAATTCTTTGCGCAGCATAACTTGAAGACCAACTATTACGTCCCTGCTTTACCGGAAACAAGAAACGACTTCGGCAATATCGCCTCTGCTGTCTTTTGTAATCCGCTAGCCACTTCAGAGCATATGTTGATAGTGGCAAGATAAGTGCTGCACCCGTTTTAGTGTGTTCTTCAGGTATACTCCAAGACATCTTTTCTGTGTCAAAGTCCCTCCACCGTGCCATTACTGTTTCTGTATTGCGTGTAAGAAAGCCCAGACAAAGCAAACATAGAAAACGGTCTGGAGGACTAAAATGTTGAAATTGTTTTATGACTTCGCTTAAAGGTAATCCGGCAAGCGCTGCTTTTTTAGGTTTAATCGAAGCTGGTAACAGCATGGTGAAGTTAAGGTCCGATAAAGGATTTTCGTCAATATAGCGAAGCCCATGTGCTTGCTTATACGCAGCTTTCAACGTTTGAAATGCGCCCCGCAGCGTGCTCGGTGAAAACCTATTGTTTAATGGCCTTAACCAAGCTTTATCTAAAAGCTGCGAAGAACAATCTGATATACCAACTTCAGATAAATACGGGCGTAAAAGACTTTCAACTCTATGCGATTTATTCTTTATCGTACGGAGCGAATTAAGATCCTGCTGTGCGTCATTTGACTGATACCAATCTAATAGCTCACCCACGTTAGTAAATCGTTCAACGTTGCTTAATTTGTATCGCTTTGCGTGTTGCTCTACTAACCACTTTCTTGCCTGTTTACGTGCCTCTTGCAAATTAACAATTGGATATTCACCTAATGCTTTACTCGTAGACACTCCACCTTCTGAATATAAGCAGTGAAAATAGCCGTCTTTTCCGTGAGCCTTTGCTGGGCGGAATTGCAGTTGCGGAACAATGACGTCTCGGCAAACAAAACTCTCCTTACTTGCCTGGCGAAGTAAGCCATCTGTGAATTTAGTGTATTTCATATAGCTTCACCCGACTGCAGAGCAATAATTTCGGTGCAATCATCTAACAAAACTTCATCAACAAAGGGTGGGAGCTCGATAACCTTGCTTCTTCCAATGCGAGACAACATTTCGCACGTTGCTTTTGCGCCATGATGTTCGGTTAGCGTTCCTATAAGCGGGCCATATTGGCGTTTACAACTGGCCACTCTAGTTGATATATCACTCACATATTCACGCATAAAACGCTCAGTAACAGGAATTACGCTGTGCTTACCTAACAACTTCCGCAATGCTCTTGGAAATGCACTGTAGAAATAATCGACTCTATTTCGGATAACTTCATCAGGTATTCGGTCGCGATCATTTGAAACTAACCTTACTTCATGGCGCATCCAGGGCCTGCAATGCGCAAGCTTTAGTTGCTTACCTTTCTCATAAAAGCGGCCTCGTTTATATGCGGTTGGGCCTCCGATATAACGAGTTCTCCCTTCTATCCTGTTTCCTAGGTTTTCTTTTTTGGGGCGCTTACCACTTTCGGCATTAAAGCGGCCACGCGAATAGTCCTTATCAATTTTTTCAATTTGATACAGTCCATTTTCATCATCTAACGCCAAATCTATACGCCGTATAGTTACTGCTGGTTGAGCAACGAGCGACTGCAACCATATATAATCTGGCTCGACTTTTTCGATGCAAGCACATCCAAGACCAGTCAATTCAAGCAGTACCCTATTATATCGTTCGCTGTATTCTATTTTGCCTACAACATTTTGTGCTTGGGTTGTTGTAACGATCTTGTAGGCGCAGTCGTAACCTCGGCTTCGATTGCACTGCCGATGACTAATTAGCAATTTGTATTTGAGCAACTGAAGCGCAATCATTTCAAAGTAAGGGTTTGGTGCTTCAACATCATCTACCCTGAGTTTAAGAAAGTCGATAAAGACAGGGGGTTGTTCGGGATTAAGCTTCCCGTAATTCTCAGCTACAGTTTTGGGCTCTATACCTTTATTCATGTACTTCTACCTCAATATTTTGTGTATTCAATGATCTGGTTATTATCGATATAGATCGATTGACATTAATTGAGGTGCTAGTCACAAGCATTCACCGGCTTATCTGCGTGATAAAACCTATGTGCATTGATAAACGCCTCGACATCTTCCGCACGATAGCGCACACAGCGACCTATTTTTACATAAGACAAAGAACTTGATCCGTGGCAGCGCCATACTGCGAGCGTGTTTAGCGTAACGCCTAATTGTTCTGCTACTTCTTGAGGCGATAGAAGTTTTGTTTGTGTTGCTACTTTCATTTGGGCTCTCTTAGTTTGATTAAAATGCCCGTAGATTTAACAACGATAAAGAAGCGGTAAATAGTAGGAAGGGGTACCCCCCTTTATAAAAAAACAGGGGGGTGTATATGCTCTAGGCCTCGATTTTATTGACCAAAACACCTAGGGGTATATTTTTAGTAATTTTTTGTTGTCGGTTTACCTTGATTGATAAGTTTGAGAAGTTCTTCCCTTGCAGCACCTTCAATATCAGGATTTATGCCTTCGGCTTTTGCAGACTTTCTAAACGATTCTGACGCAAGGATAGAATCCGCTCTCTGCTTAAAGGTTCGTTTTGTCGAACCATCCGGCTTGAAGTTATTTACTTCATTATTCAGAAGAATCGCGAGCTTCAGCGAATTACTCATTTCACCTTCGCTACTGCCTTTTAGCCTCTCTTCAACTTCAGAGGGAAAATAGCTCAGTAGCAGGTTAACGCAATTCCCAACAGCCGAAATTGCGTTTTTACACACCGAGTTATAATCATAGTTAGCAATATCTTGTTTATCACGGCCTTTGGCCTCTTTGTAGGCTAAATGGGAGTGCTCAATTGAGGTTAGCTTTTCCATGATGTCGTTCATTACTTCATCAATGTTATCAAGTTCTGTATTAGATAATTCAGTCATTTAGTCTTTTCGTTAGCGAGATATGTTTGAAATTTGATGCCTAGCGTATAGGTGTCTAGAACTGTTAGCTGAAACGCGTGCCCGTTATTTATTCGCTAGATATCGGTTTACCTAACTAGGATGCTACGAACCAGTTGATCGCTCAACAAACTAGAGGAAATAAACTTAAATATTTATCTATCAACTTCGCTATAGTGATTGAAAGATAGTTCGTACTCACAACTTCGATACCTGTGGTGTTTTGGGGGAAAGGCAAACTACTGTGCTTTAGGTGGGATAAAAATGGAGAAAGTAAACCTTATTTTTGAATACTATAAAGAGCAAAGAGTTAGCGCACAGCGTTTCGATAGCCAAAGAACTGCTATTGTCCACTATCACTAATTTCATGATTCTAATATCGGGTGCATTGCTCGCATTCGTGATAAATAAGCCAGACTCACCATACGAAATACATGCAGCATTTTTTCTCATTGCTATGGGATTTTGGGGCTCTTTATTTATCAAAAAGCTTAAGGAGCGCGCTGACAGGCGGCAGAAGACAAGGTCCAGCTGAACGAATACTACTCGAACGAGCTCCTTAAAGGATGGAGAGTTCTTGTTGAATTTGCGGCTAGAAGTAATTAGTGGGAACTACGTTTGATTATAGATTCCAGTAATATATTGTAGACACATGAATAATTCTGTATATTTTTTAACCTACAGCATCAATAAATGAATGCATGATAAAAACTAAAAATCGTCGAAAATAAGGGCATCTATGAAAACTCTCAATTCTACCGGCACGGTCTGTCTGTTGTTTCTACCCTTTTGTTCTTTTGCTCAAAACATATGCGGTCCAATATTAGAAAATGGAATTAGAGACAATTATTCAATTTATACTTCACAAGAAACTTATTCTCTGTACCAAAACGCGCTGTGCAATACAGAGTTTGATAGTTATGCTAGTTTTGCAGCGAACATCAGGAATTCAGGATTATCCCTAAGAACAGCTGAAGGGCTTTTAGGGATGAGTAGTAATACAGATGCAGCTAGAGCGCAATTCTCGCAGCAGTATTCACGATTTTGCTCTGCGACTTATGATGAAGCAGCTTCTGACTCTCAGTTCTCAAGATCTATATCAAAGGTAAACACTGAATTGGCTAATGTTTACACGCAATGTGTTAGAGATATTTCGAAATTTATGGGCGATAGAAACTTAAATGTGTATATAGGTGTCAGCACACAGAGCACATTTGATAGATTCTCAGTTCAAGTGACGCGTCGAACTTCATCTGAAACAAAACTAACAAGTATCCTACCAAATTCAGTTGCATGTAGTTACGGCGGAGCGCCCATTTCACTGCCTTTCGTAACTAGCTTAGAAAAGTTTTCAGTTGAATGCACTAAAAGTCCTAATGAACCTGTTACGTTTAGTATTGATACAGAGGGTGAAGGGTTTTCAAATGAAGTATTAATACCAGCACAACGAGATAGACTTTTCGAAATGGAGCAAAAAATTGAATCATTACAAGCGAGATATGACAGAGCGGTGTCTGAAGCTGCACCGTCGGGTCTAGTTGCATCTTTCAGCACTATCTCTTGTCCATCAGGCTGGTCTGAGTACGCTCCGGCTTACGGTCGATTTATTCGCGGCATAGATAATAGTGGTGGAAATATAGACCCCAATGGAAAACGTGCACCAGGCTCAGTTCAAAATGACCAATTTCAAGCCCATAGACACAGTTTTACTTATACGGCGTTTGGACATCAATACAATAATCAAGGATTACCTAACAAGTCAGAAGATGATGACGGTAAAAAGTTAACAGATACTACGTCTTCCCAAGGTGGCAAAGAAACGAGGCCCAAAAACGTCGCCTTACTGTTTTGTCGCAAAAAATAAACATTCCTGTTTAGCCCTCTTCACTGGAGCCTAAATCTACAAGGTTTGTGGCCTTTATAGGCTTGTCGCCTTTTGATATATGAGGACCTCAGTTGTTTACTGTTTTCTATAATTGTTGAAAGAGCAATGTAACCTGCGCTATTGAACCGTGTCAGCAATATTCAGCGTTTTTTTGAGCCGTTTGCAAACAGGTTTCTCATTCTGTTTTCCACTTTCAGTTATTTATTCAGTGCTTGTTTTATGCACAGCGCTCTAATATTTATGGTGTGAACCCGACTTCCGCTTCGCGTACAGAACAGCTAAATAGCTTCAAAGGCTCTTTGAAAAAAGATACAGCCCCCGAGCGTTAATTTATAAGAGACGCTTGAGAGCATTAAGCGGTCGATAGTGCGACAAATTTGATGGGCCACTTCGAGCCCTGAACCACTATTTGAGAGAAGTAGAATGCACATCAGTACTATCGGCCCCTTAAAGAGAAAGTGGACTGACGCTAATGATTTTCTATTGAGGTAATATCATAGCGCCAATATGAGCGGCCGCTCAGCTCAGCTTATTCCTTTCTCGCATTGTAGCCTCCCATTCAAAGGGGGATACCGATACCATGTATCAGAAACTTAAAAAGGGCTTATAGGGTTTGCTGGACAGTTACACCAAAATAGATTCTAAATTCAATTACAAAAAAGCTTTTCAGCTTTCGTGCGTGCTAATAATTAGATAAATAGTTATTTAAACCACAGTGAAGTTCAAGTTAAGACACCTCTTCGATATGAATTACCCGCTTGAATGAGCGCAATAAACTTGAATATTTCACTTTAACTATTAGCATAGAAACAGAACTCCAAAAGTGAAAAGGGAGTTACACCTTTTGGTTTCTAAAAACATCCGAAGTCTATTTTGCTTTGACATTGGAAAGTGCTTTTTCCAGCTCGTCTGACTTTAAAGCACACCAAGCATTCTTTGTTAGTTTTATTATTCCAAAAAATAACAGAGCCACAAAGGGACTCAAAGTGGTAGCAGCTACACCTAGCGTGGTTGCAAGACTAGTTGTTACAGAGGTTAAAATTATTTTGCTAACATCGCTTTTACTGTTTAGCTGTGCTCTTTCTTTTTCATATTTTACATCTTGCGTGCAAAGTAATAAATAAACTTCTTTAACTAGTTTTTGCCAATAATAATATCCAGCGAAGTTATCTTCGCCCTTAGGAACAGCGCGATAATTTAATAATAAGCCAGCCTCGTTTACATCTGAAGCCTCAACGACACTCCAAATATCCTTATCAGATTTTAAGACTTCCTCTAATTTATTTAATTCATTTTCATAGTTAGAATTCAACTCCATAATTATCCATCGCCTCCCATAATTTAAGTGTCTTTTCTTCTACGTCAACAAAGTGCTTTAAGTACATTTCATTTCTTGCCGACGGAACCGATAGCCCTATTTTCTCGGTAGCGCCAGACATATCTGAAATGACTTTTAGTCTAGCCGAAGGAGACGCAGTGAAGCCTCCTATCCTATCTTCATATTGTTCTATAGATGCCTTTCTTACAATCGGTGGAATAAGTAGATTCCACGTTAAAATTACCAGTTTCACTGCTGTAGGAAGATACGCTAAATGTTTATTAGATGTTGGGTAATTCGCAATCAGTCTATGCTGAATAATCTCATATGCTTTCATATCTGAATTCAGCTCTTCGACTAGCGTATCTAAAACATGAGTCGGTGCATTTAATTTGGGTTTATACCATTTCCTGCCTGCAACATGTCCTACTTCATGACAGATAACCCAAGCTAGACCTATACAAGTTAGAACTGAATCTGTATCAGGATGAGCGGGATGTAAATGTAAATTATCACAATACGCATGATTGTCTTTGATAAAATCGAATATAAGACGGCAATCAACCGTTTTTTTACTGAAAAAAAATTGTGCTTTCTCTAATAGATAGGCAAAGCCAACGCTAATGTTGATAACTCTATGTACTAGAGAACAATTCGAGCATTTTATTCGTTTAACAATGGAAATGAACGGAAATTTGACCCTTACAAATCGTATATATATTTCATTATTAGCGATTAGTTCAGGACAGATTGGCCACGCAGGATTTCTATCATTACCCACCCACTTAGTGGGATTTTCTAAAAAGTCGTAAAATCCAGTTATAATGCTATTTATGTGAAAGGAATAAAGAGAAAAAAACTCGTCATCTTCAGATAAAACATTATGAAATTTATCAAAAGATTTCATTACTTCTAAAACGTTTTTTTCACAATGAATACACCAGTTATCTCTCTTCGAGAAACTTAATGGAATAATCCTTTTTATTGGGTCATTCAGGTTCATATCCTTTGCTCCAGCCAAAAATAAGAGCTCTTATAAAAGCTCTAAAATATATCCAACTAATCAACGACAACTTCGTATATTAACAATTAAATGTTATGCTTCTTGGTAGTTTAAATATAGCAGAAGTAGTTAAGTTTTCTGTCTTTTATTCAGCGTCTCCACAGGGACACTCGAAGCTCAGTCAGAGAATTGCTTTTTTCCCCGTAGCGGCTGTCTATTACTCTCACAAATATCATTAATCATTTTTTACTTCGAATGTATGAATGTCCGTTTCAGCCCCACAGTGTTAAGGGCACCTTAAGACAAGAACCGGACGGTCAACGCTTTGCTCATTGGCACATACTACGGAGAACGTTTTATGTGTAAAATGGAGCGCAGACGAGATGGCAACATGTTTCCGCGTGCTGCAATTTGTTAGATGATTACCAGCTTATATACTGCGCCGAAAGCTTTTTAAACTCACTATCTAAAACGCACTTTCCGTTGTTTTCTACTTGTGAGATCAAGTAATCCAAACATTCAATTAGTCTTGCATTTACAACACTTTGCTTAATAATTTCCAATGCTTGCTTGGCTTGCACCCTGCAAACTGAGGTCCCCAACTTTCTCTGAATCTCGTAATGAGTGAGAATCGCCATCGCGTGAGGCGCGTATTTGTCGCCTAATTGTGAAAGTATATGGTCGTAATAATCCTTTCCTCTCGGAGAAACTCCATTGAAATAATTAACTCCTTTGCCGATTCGGCACATCATTATGACTTTGACCAGCTTCTCCGCGTTATTAGGAAGGATGTCATTTTGTTCTTGGATATATGACGCAACCGAATCTGCAACAGGTGCTTCGTGATGAAAATTATCCCAGCCATTATGCTTTTCAAGGAGTTGATCAAGTAACGTGTCTACGTTAATAGCTCGTTCATTGGGCGATCTAAATGGGTTCCCGCCAACAACCTGAAAAAATTGTTCTCCTAATTCATATTTTTCTCGATAAAGATTAGTGTTGTAACCCTCTAACATTATTCCGAGCTTATATTTTGGCTCATCTAAACAATTGGACCAAATACTTGGTGCTATCACAGATATATTCTTTCTAACTTGTGGGTCAGTTTCAGGGGCAACATAAATTCCGAAAGTAGTTCTAAGAATGCTTGCTAGGTGATGAGTAGGTAATTCAGATATTTTCGATTCAATCTGTTGCTGCGTAGCAGCATCAATTGGTGCCGTGTGTGACTTAAGATTTTTAATGAACGCTTGAACCTGTAATGCCGCTTCAGTAGGCCGGTCATTTAATACGTCTTGTATGCAAGTTTGTAGCCAACCAAGTAATTCAAATGCATTGATTGTGTAATTGGTTGGGTGAGAAATCCCAATGTCATTTCTCATATCTAATATGTGTTTGAGTTTTTTATATGTTGTATCAGAAATTAGCTCTAATTTTCGGCAGGTATCGAGGAGTACAGCATCTTTCAACGATCCGAGGTCATCTTCCGTTTTATAGAACTCCCTATTTTTTCCGCCACCCACCGCGGAATCGAAAAATATATCAATTCCATAGGTAATTGCTTTTTTTCGTAAATCTAAGACCACCTCATTCCAAATAGCATTAAGAGAATAGTCAAAAAGACCAAATCCTGCTCCGACGACGAATTTCGATAGATAGCGGGCATCTCTTTTTATTTCTGGGGGCAGAGACTCTATATAGGCAGGAAGGTTTTTCCCGATTATAGAACGTTCCGATTGTTCTGCAATAATATTGTCTGCCGGAAGTCCTATTTGTTCGAGAAAATCTACGACTCGTTGGGCTTGGGGGTCAATTAGCTCGGTATGAGTATTCTTTGAAACAATATCGGTCATCATTCTTCCTTTTTAAATGCCGTGGATTAATTTTCACTGCTCATCTAACAACCTATTTGGTAAAACCCTAGTCGATTAGACACTTTATAACTTTATAATTACATAAACCATAATATGTTTAAATAAGCGGAAAACGCTATCCCGAAGCGCCCAGAATATGTATATAGGAGACTATCAAACTGAATCAAGGCTATTAGGCAACTTTGTCAGTTCAACTTGTATCTAAAAAATTGATTATTGTTAACACTAAGCGATTTTGTCGTACTTTAATTACCACGCGATTCTGTCGTATTCGCTAATTACCAAAGGTAAATTGATAGGTACTACTTAGGTTTCCTATCACTTATTTTGGTATTTATGAAACCTGCGATAACAACCGTTGAGCCAACGCTAGCTTTTCTTCCTTGCTTAATGAGGCGATGTCCACCAGCCCTGATTTAACTTCATCCGCTTTCTGCCGCCTTCCAGCTAATTCCAGAATTTTATTTTCAATGCGCTTTGCCGGTTCACGCAGTTCTTCCGGAGTAAGAACTGTATATCCAGCTGTTACGTCATTACGTCCTGTTTTATGATTCAACAACCTTTTTAAGGTATAGGTGCCGGTTTGTATTCGCTCTGCTACCGTAGTGAAAGTGCGACGGAGATCATGCATAGAGAAGACAACTTCGCCACGTTCGCTCACTTTATGTAAGACTTTCTTTGGCTCAACAATTCTGCCCACGTTGTTCACAGCATTAAAAACGTAAGGGCTTTTAGTCTGGTATTCTTTTCTACGCTCAAAAATACTTTGTAAGTGTGGTGATATCGGCAATTTCAAAGGGTCACCGTTTTTAGTTTTCTCTACCCAGAAACTGCGCTCGTCTAAATTTACTTGTTCCCATTTCAATTGAACTAACTCTGTTTTACGCAATCCGGTAAATAGTGCAGTCTCAATGTAGTCACATACGGATATAGGGAACAGCATAGAAGTAGCGATACCCTCGTTTCTGACATCGTCTACTGCATCTAAAAACGCTCCAATTTGCTGTCCATTCAAGTAAGTCTGCTTTCTTCCCACATGATGCCAAGCGCGCAGATGCGATAAGATATGAACTGGGTTTTCTTCAAAGTGGCTTACGCCATTTTCGTCTCGATATTCGAATTTGGCAAAGTTAAACAATGCTCGAATAAAACGCATAGTTAAGTCGGCCTGAGCTTTACTGCGCTTTGTTATGTTCGCATGTACTTTTTTTACCGTATTTTCATCAAAGTAAATAAGAGGTTCTTCGCGATAGTCTTCAAGGTAACAATCCATCACTTGGTTATATCCACGTAGAGTATTATCAGAAAGCGACTTACTACTTTTGTAGTGAAGGAAAACCTCTTTCATAGTTACTAGCTTTTCTTGCTGCTTTCTAGTTTCTGTATTTGGGTTTTGCTTGTTAACGATTTTGTTGAGTGTTTCACGCGCAGACTGCCTTGCCTGTTCAATCGTCAATTCGGGAAATGAACCCAACGTTACACTTAACGGTGAAGATTGATGCTTTAACCTTTTGTAAACTCGAAATACTTTTTTGCCCGCAGGTGTTACATCGCAAACCAGCCCAGCAACATCAGAATCGTAATAACGCTTACGCTTTTCTTGCGGAGTTATTTCTTGAAGAACTTTTTTGGTGAACTTGAACTTTTCAGGCATGGCCGTCCGATCTGCTTATGATTTCTGTGCTACAAAAACTGTAGCACAGCCCTCTTCCCTGTGCTACAAATGTGCTACAAAAGAAATAAACAACGATCAAACAAAAACAACATAAGCCCATGTTTTTAATTGATTTATTTGAAACTTAGGTAAATTCTAACAAAATACAAAAAACCTTTATAAATCAATAAGCCAAGATAACTCATAATCGGCAGGTCCCCTGTTCAAGTCAGGGTGGGGCCACCATTTTTCCTAAAGCTTTCCATGAAAACCTTTATCCGCACACAAGTCAGATAGCTTTTTTACTCATTGCTCTGTGCTTTATGT
>Ga0209452_1000075_pt1 | contig 44656 bp, 43 predicted proteins | sample WorMetimpBELIZE1_FD_187388 | JGI IMG/M metagenome (GOLD analysis project Ga0209452, IMG submission 187388) | Marine gutless worms symbiont microbial communities from Max Planck institute for Marine Microbiology, Germany - Olavius imperfectus... | ecosystem: Host-associated > Annelida > Digestive... | reverse complement strand
AAGCTTTTTATTTGGGCACTAAGCCAACAACTATAAATTGGAGATAGTAATGGAAACTTTACTGAGCTTTTCTGCAATCGCCGTAGGTATTATCGTCGGTCTTGCTTCTCTTGGTACAGCGATTGGTTTCGCACTACTAGGTGGTAAATTCCTAGAAGGTGCAGCACGTCAACCAGAAATGGCTCCTATGCTACAAGTTAAGATGTTCATCATCGCAGGTCTACTTGATGCGGTTCCAATGATCGGTATCGTAATCGCGCTACTATTCACATTCGCAAACCCATTCGTTGGTCAACTAGGTTAATCACCTTTAACTCGGGACGAGCTCAGGCTTGTCACTGATTAACACTAAGTCCAAATAGAGGGGTAGCTGTTGTGAACATAAACGCAACTCTGCTAGGTCAAGCAATCTCGTTCGCACTATTTGTGTGGTTCTGCATGAAGTATGTATGGCCACCATTGATGCAAGCGATCGAAGAGCGTCAGAAGAAAATTGCTGATGGTCTTCAAGCAGCGGAACGTGCTGCAAAAGACTTGGATCTAGCACAAGCCAACGCTTCTGATCAGATGAAAGAAGCGAAGCGCACAGCAACTGAGATCATCGACCAAGCGAACAAGCGTAAGTCTCAAATTATTGATGAAGCTCGCGAGGAAGCTCAGGCAGAACGCCAGAAAATCCTAGCGCAAGCGGAAGCAGAACTTGAAGCTGAACGTAATCGTGCACGCGATGAGCTGCGCAAACAAGTTGCTACTCTGGCTGTAGCTGGTGCTGAGAAAATCCTTGAGCGTACTATCGATAAAGACGCTCAGAAAGATATTCTCGACAACATTACTGCAAAACTTTAAGTCTGGGGGCGCATATGTCTGATTTGACTACAATCGCACGCCCCTATGCTAAAGCAGCCTTCGACTTTGCTGTAGACAAAGATCAGCTAGACCAATGGGGTCAAATGCTATCTTTTGCTGCTGAAGTTGCCAAAAACGAACAAATGAATGAACTTCTAACAGGTTCAGTTTCTGCTGACAAAATGGCAGAAATCTTTGTTGCAGTTTGTGGCGAACAAGTTGATGCGCACGGTCAAAACCTGATTAAGGTAATGGCTGAGAATGGTCGTCTGACGGCCCTTCCTGATGTTTGTGAGCAATTCTTCCTATTGAAGAAAGAGCATGAGAAAGAAATCGATGTTGAAGTAATTTCAGCAAGCGAACTTTCTGATGAACAACTTGCAAACATTGGCAGCAAACTTGAAGTGCGTCTTGAACGCAAAGTGAAGCTGAATTGCAGTGTAGATGAGACCCTACTTGGTGGGGTTATTATTCGAGCCGGAGACCTAGTCATCGATGACTCAGCGCGTGGTCGTTTGAACCGCCTGAGCGATGCATTGCAGTCTTAATGGGGATTGGAGCATGCAACTTAATTCCACGGAAATTAGCGATCTGATCAAACAACGTATCGAATCTTTCGAGGTTGTTAGTGAAGCTCGCAACGAGGGTACTATCGTATCGGTAAGCGATGGTATCATCCGCATCCACGGCCTAGCGGACGTGATGCAAGGTGAAATGATTGAATTACCGGGTGGCCGTTATGCACTAGCACTTAACCTTGAGCGTGACTCGGTTGGTGCGGTAGTAATGGGCCCATATGCTGACCTTAAGGAAGGCATGAAAGTTACAGGTACTGGTCGCATTCTTGAAGTGCCAGTTGGTCCAGAACTTCTAGGTCGCGTAGTGAACACACTAGGTGAGCCTATCGATGGTAAAGGTCCAATCGAAGCTAAATTGACTTCGCCTGTAGAAGTAATCGCACCAGGTGTAATCGACCGTAAATCGGTAGACCAACCTGTGCAAACTGGTTACAAATCAGTTGACTCAATGATCCCAATCGGTCGTGGTCAGCGTGAGCTTGTAATCGGTGACCGTCAGACTGGTAAAACAGCAATGGCGATCGACGCGATTATCAACCAGAAAGACTCTGGTATTTTCTCAATCTACGTAGCAATCGGTCAGAAAGCATCGACTATCGCTAACGTAGTTCGCAAACTAGAAGAGCACGGCGCGCTAGCTAACACTATCGTTGTTGTTGCATCTGCTTCTGAATCTGCAGCGCTACAATATCTAGCGCCATACGCAGGTTGTGCGATGGGTGAATACTTCCGCGATCGCGGTGAAGACGCACTGATTGTTTACGATGATCTATCTAAGCAAGCGGTAGCTTACCGTCAGATCTCTCTACTACTAAAACGTCCACCAGGCCGTGAGGCATTCCCAGGTGATGTATTCTACCTACACTCGCGTCTACTAGAGCGTGCAGCTCGTGTAAATGAAGAGTACGTAGAGCGTTTCACTAACGGTGAAGTGAAAGGTAAGACTGGTTCTCTAACTGCTCTTCCTATCATTGAAACTCAAGCAGGTGACGTTTCAGCATTCGTACCGACTAACGTAATCTCGATTACCGATGGTCAGATCTTCCTACAAACTGAGCTATTCAACGCAGGTGTACGTCCAGCGGTTGACCCAGGTATCTCAGTATCTCGTGTAGGTGGTTCAGCTCAGACGAAAATCATCAAGAAGCTATCAGGCGGTATCCGTACTGCACTAGCTCAGTACCGTGAACTAGCGGCATTCGCGCAGTTCTCGTCTGACCTTGATGAAGCGACGAAGAAACAGCTAGACCACGGTCAAAAAGTTACAGAACTAATGAAGCAAAAGCAGTACGCTCCAATGTCTGTATTTGACCAAGCACTAGTAATCTTCGCGGCAGAGCGCGGCTATTTAGCAGATGTTGAACTAAGCAAACTGCTAGATTTCGAAGCGGCTCTACTATCGTACGCTCGCGGTCAATACGCTGAATTCGCAGCTGAGATCGACAAGACGGGTGCATACAACGATGAAGTTGAAGCTCAGTTGAAGAAACTGACTGACGACTTCGTAGCAACCCAAACTTGGTAATTAGGTCGGTGGCAGTTTCTGCCACCAACTAACGGAGAGTAACGATGGCCGGCGCAAAAGAGATACGTAATAAAATCGGTAGTGTTAAAAGCACTCAGAAAATTACGAAAGCGATGGAAATGGTAGCAGCTTCAAAAATGCGTCGTTCTCAAGACGCAATGGAAGCTTCTCGTCCATACGCTGAAACAATGCGTAAAGTGATCGGTCATGTGGCTAACGCAAACCTAGAGTACCGTCATCCGTACCTAGAAGAGCGTGAAGCTAAACGTGTTGGTTACATCATCGTTTCGACAGACCGTGGTCTGTGTGGTGGTTTGAACATTAACGTGTTCAAGAAAGCCGTTACAGACATGCAATCATGGAAAGAGAAAGGGGCTGAAGTTGAACTGGCTGTAATTGGTTCAAAAGCAACAGCTTTCTTTAAACATGGTGGCGCAAAAGTTGCGGCACAGGTTTCTGGTTTGGGTGATAGCCCAAGCCTAGAAGACCTAATCGGTTCTGTTGGCGTAATGCTTAAGAAATACGATGAAGGTGAACTGGATCGTCTATATGTGGTGTTTAACAAGTTTGTGAACACTATGATTCAGCAACCAACGATCGATCAATTGCTACCTTTGCCTAAATCGGACAGCGAAGAGATGCAGCGTGAGCACTCATGGGACTACATCTATGAGCCTGAGCCAAAACCTCTATTAGACACACTTCTAGTGCGTTACGTAGAGTCTCAGGTATACCAAGGTGTGGTTGAGAACCTTGCTTGTGAGCAAGCGGCTCGAATGATTGCGATGAAGGCTGCAACGGATAACGCAACCAACTTGATTGAAGATCTAGAACTTGTGTACAACAAAGCCCGTCAGGCTGCGATCACACAAGAACTATCGGAAATCGTTGGTGGTGCATCTGCGGTTTAAGCTTAGGTAAAACGAAATAGTTTAGAGGATTAACGATGGCTACAGGTAAGATCGTACAGATCATCGGTGCGGTAGTCGACGTAGAGTTCCCACAGAGCGAAGTACCAAGTGTATATGACGCTCTAAACGTTACAGAATCTAAAGAGCGTCTAGTTCTTGAGGTTCAACAACAGCTAGGCGGTGGCGTAGTTCGTTGTATCGTAATGGGTAGCTCTGATGGTTTACGTCGTGGCGTTGAAGTGGTTAACACTGGCGCTCCAATTTCAGTACCAGTAGGTACTAAAACTCTAGGTCGTATCATGAACGTCCTAGGTGACGCGATTGATGAGCGTGGTGAGATCGGTGCAGAAGAGGTTTACTCTATTCACCGTGAAGCACCAAGCTACGAAGAGCAATCAAACGAAACAGCACTTCTAGAAACTGGTGTTAAAGTAATCGACTTGGTTTGTCCATTCGCTAAGGGTGGTAAAATCGGTCTATTCGGTGGTGCAGGTGTAGGTAAGACCGTTAACATGATGGAGCTTATCAACAACATCGCACTACAACACTCAGGTCTATCAGTATTTGCTGGTGTTGGTGAACGTACTCGTGAAGGTAACGATTTCTACTTCGAGATGCAGGAAGCGGGCGTTGTAAACGTTGAGAATCCTGAAGAATCTAAAGTAGCGATGGTTTACGGTCAGATGAACGAGCCACCAGGCAACCGTCTACGTGTTGCACTGACTGGTCTAACAATGGCAGAACGTTTCCGTGACGAAGGTCGTGACGTACTTCTGTTCGTTGATAACATCTACCGTTACACGCTTGCAGGTACTGAGGTATCAGCACTTCTAGGTCGTATGCCTTCTGCGGTAGGTTACCAGCCAACTCTTGCAGAAGAGATGGGTGTACTACAGGAGCGTATCACGTCAACTAAGCAAGGTTCTATCACGTCTGTACAGGCGGTATACGTACCTGCGGATGACTTGACTGACCCGTCTCCAGCAACAACGTTCGCGCACTTGGATGCAACGGTTGTACTTAACCGTAACATCGCAGCTATGGGTCTATACCCAGCGATCGACCCACTAGATTCGACTTCTCGTCAGCTAGACCCACTAGTGGTTGGTCAAGAGCACTACGACACAGCTCGTGGCGTTCAGCAGACACTTCAGCGCTACAAAGAGCTGAAAGATATCATCGCGATTCTAGGTATGGACGAGCTATCAGAAGAAGATAAGCAAGTTGTATCTCGTGCACGTAAGATTGAGCGTTTCCTAACTCAGCCTTACCACGTAGCGGAAGTATTTACAGGTGACCCAGGCGTTTACGTACCTCTTAAAGAGACTCTACGTGGCTTCAAAGGTCTACTAGCTGGTGAATACGATGACATTCCAGAGCAAGCGTTCATGTACTGCGGTACGATTGACGATGCTATCGAGAATGCGAAGAAGCTATAAGGCTAACTAGGAGGCGATATGGCACCAATAACCTTTCACCTAGACGTAGTAAGCGCTGAGAAACGTATTTTCTCTGGTCGCGTAGAAACGTTTCAGGTGACCGGTAGCGAAGGTGAGCTGGGTATTTTCCACGGCCACACTCCGCTGCTGTCCGCTATTAAGCCTGGTATGGTGCGTATTGTGAAACAGCACGGCCACGAAGAGTTCATTTATGTCTCTGGTGGTATGGTCGAAGTTCAGCCTGGTACTGCTACAGTACTGGCTGATACTGCGATTCGTGGTGAAGATCTAGACGCAGCGAAGGCAGAAGAAGCCAAGCGCCGCGCTGAGGAGCAAATCCAGAATCAGCACGGTGATATGGACTTCGCACAAGCGGCCAGTGAACTGGCTAAAGCCATTGCTCAGCTACGAGTTATCGAGCTGACCAAAAAGCGTCGCTAAGCTCAATTAGCAACGTTGCATGAAAAAGGCGGCCATTTGGTCGCCTTTTTGATTAATTTTAGTTGGAAATTTACATCCCACCATTAACTATTCCTTGCAAGCTGTTTAAAATAACGCCCAATTAAAATAGAACGTCAATAGGTTATTAATGAAATTCAGTGCTGTGATTCTTGCTGCGGGTAAAGGTACCCGTATGTATTCGAACATGCCTAAAGTGCTACACACTTTGGCAGGGAAGCCGATGGCAAAACATGTTATCGATACATGTACAGGTCTTGGCGCACAAAACATCCACCTAGTATATGGTCACGGTGGTGATCAAATGCAGCAAACGCTAGTAGAAGAGCCAGTGAACTGGGTTCTGCAAGCTGAGCAACTAGGTACTGGTCATGCAGTCGATCAAGCCTCTCCAAAGTTTGAAGATGATGAAAAAGTACTGGTACTTTACGGTGATGTTCCACTGATTTCTGCTGAAACGATTGAAAACCTATTAGATGCACAACCAACAGGCGGTATTGCACTGTTAACAGTGATGCTAGATAACCCAATGGGCTACGGTCGTATCATTCGTAAAAACGGCCCTGTAGTGGCGATCGTTGAGCAAAAAGATGCATCAGAAGAGCAGAAGCTTATCAAAGAATGTAATACTGGTGTGCTGGTGGCGACAGGTGGTGATCTGAAACGCTGGCTTGCTGGTCTAAACAACGAAAACGCACAAGGTGAATACTACTTAACAGATGTTATCGCTGCAGCGCACGATGAAGGTCGCGCGGTTGAAGCGGTACATCCAGTAAACGCAATTGAAGTGGAAGGCGTTAACGACCGTGCTCAACTGGCTCGTCTTGAGCGTGCATTCCAATCAATGCAAGCACAGAAACTTCTAGAACAAGGCGTTATGCTGCGTGACCCAGCACGTTTCGACCTACGTGGCGAACTACAATGTGGTATGGATTGTGAAATCGATGCAAACGTAATCATCGAAGGCAAAGTATCACTGGGTGATAACGTTGTAATCGGCGCTGGTTGTGTACTGAAAGACTGTGAAATCGACGACAACACCATCGTTCGCCCATACAGCGTAATTGAAGGCGCAACAGTTGGTGAAGAATGTACAGTTGGTCCATTCACACGCCTACGCCCAGGCGCAGATATGCGTAACGACTCTCACGTGGGTAACTTCGTAGAAGTGAAAAACACGCGTATCGGTGAAGGCTCTAAAGCGAATCACCTAACTTACCTAGGTGACGCAGAAATCGGCCAACGTACTAACATCGGTGCAGGTACCATCACTTGTAACTACGACGGCGCGAACAAGTTCAAGACCATCATTGGTAACGACGTTTTCGTTGGCTCAGACAGCCAACTTATCGCGCCAGTGACTGTTGCGGATGGTGCAACCATTGGTGCTGGTACGACGTTAACCAAAGATGTCGCTGAAGGTGAGCTTGTGATCTCTCGTGCGAAAGAGCGCAAAATTACTGGTTGGCAGCGTCCAGTTAAGAAAAAGTAAGCTTAATTAATTCGCTTACTTCAAAAGAATAAAAACCAAAGCCGCTCTTGATGAGCGGCTTTGTTGCATCTAGTGCTGTGAAAGAGAGCGTTTAGTGACTTGGGATCGCTATGCGCTTCTCTAGCCAGCGCACCGCTTGAGAGACCAAAAGAATCAGCACCAAATATTCTAAGACGAGAAATGTATAGATCTCTAATGGTAAGTACTCATTCACGACCAACTCATTCGCTCGTCTCGTTAAGTCACTTAAACCTATCACGCTGACCAACGAACTCATCTTAAGGATATAAACGAATTGATTACCCAGCGGCGGTAAGATTTGGCGAAATGCTTGGGGAAGGATCACTAAGCGCATTTTTTGCCAGTAGTTCAATCCGAGTGACTCCGCTGCTTCGTGTTGTCCACGACTGATGGCTTGGATTCCTCCTCTAAAGACTTCCGCCATGAAGGCACTCTCTGCAATGGTTAACGCAATCACACCCGCCCAAAAATGATTCAGTGATACGTCTAGCAGTGTCGGCATGCCGTAATACACCCACAGCAGCAATACCAAGACAGGAATAGAGCGGATCACTTCCACGTAAACGCGGTTGATCCACTTGAGTACTGGAGAGTCAGAAAGCGCGGGTAGGGCGATGAGCAAACCAATCGTCATGGCAAATAGCATGCTGAGCAGTGACACTTGGATCGTGTCATTAAAGCCAGCGATCAGAAACTTGATGTTTGTCAGCCCTTGCTCAGTCGATGGATCAAGAACATACCAGCCCCATTGGTAGTCGGAGCAACCTGTGAGAAAAAGCAATGAAACGAGGCATAGATGTCGATAGTTCACATTTACTCCCTGAACTGACTAAAAAAGTTCCTTTGTTGCTGCTATGTTATCAATGAAGCCGTACTAATGGTTAATAATTAAAGGGAATATCTCCTACCGTCATTCTTTTAAGGGAATAGAAAATGAAAAAAACGTTGCTTGCGTTGGGAATGTGTCTGCTCGCGATGGTTCAAGTCGCTCATGCAGAAAGCCGTCTACAAGAGATCTTGGACAAAGGTGTGTTGCGTGTCGGGACGACAGGGGATTGGAACCCGATGACGATGAAAGATCCTGCGACCAATAGTTATCGTGGTTTTGATATCGATGTCACCACTGAGCTTGCTAAAGATCTGGGCGTTAAGGTGGAATACGTTGCGACCGATTGGAAAACACTGGTTAACGGTATCACGGCCAACAAATACGATATTACTGGTAGCGCATCATTGAACATGTCACGTGCAAAAGTAGCAGGTTATAGTCAACCGTATTTCTATCTTGCGTTTGTACCTGTGGTGCAAAAGAAAGACCTAGCAAAATTCTCTGATTGGGCTGATTTCGATAAACCAGATGTGAAAGTAGCGGCAACGCTGGGAACGGTTCAAGAGAAGTTGGTAAAAGACTTCTTTCCATCTGCGCAGCATATTGTGATTGAAGCGCCAGCGCGTGACTTCCAAGAATTGCTAGCTCGCCGTGCCGACGTATCGGTTACATCAAACGTAGAAGCGGCCACGCTGGTGGAGAAGTTTAAACAGTTGGCGATTGTTCCAGTTAAAGAGCCGCGCAAACCAACTCCAATTGCGATGCTGCTACCTCAAGATGACCAAGTATGGATTAACTACATCAACCACTGGGTTGAGCTTAAGAAGACTCAAGGCTTCTTTAAGCAAACCGCTGAAAAATGGGGTTTGAAGAGTATGTAAGCTCTTATTCATCGCTATCCTAGAAAAACAAAGAGCCGCATAGTGCGGCTCTTTGTTTATTGTTTTTAGACTGAGCTTACTGGTTTTTTAAAGCTCGTCTTCACTCACCACACGAGCGTTGTCAGGTGTCGTGAAGTGCTGAGACAATTCACGGTTAGACAGAATGTAACCCATCCACAGACCACCCATACAAATCACAATAGCAACACCTGTCACCATTTGTGCTTGGCTCGCCATTGCTGCAACCAGTGCGCTTGATAGGCTGCTCACGGTAATTTGCAGGCTGTTTTGTAGGCCTGCCGCCGTCGCTGGACTTTGCTGAGCACTTGCTAAGGCGCGGTTTACTACGATTGGGTAAAGCGCACCGTTAGCCACCGCAATCAAACAGAATGGCGCTAGGATTGGCCAGATAGAGGTCAGTTGCCATTGTGACGCAGCGAAGATAAGCAGTGCTGCAACACTAAACAGGCCAATCAACTGACGCAGAATCTTTTCATCACCATATTTACGAACGCCGACCTTACCTAAGTAACCGCCAACCATGAAAGCAATAGTCTGTGGGATAAAGCTCAAGCCGATATCTTTTGCTTCATAGCCAAGTTGAGACATGATCTCTGGCATACCAGTTAGGTAAGCAAAGAAAGCCGCAGACGCAGTAGCAAACATAAACACGTTACCTAGGTAAGTTTTAGAACCTAGTAATGATTTGATGTCTGAAGACATGCTGGTTTGTTTTACTTCTACTTTTTCATCTTTTTGCGCCATTGTCGCAACGACAAGCAGTACACCCATCAGTGTCAATGCAACAAAAATGCTGTGCCAACCGAAGTTGTTTGCCAGCAATACACCTAGCTGAGGAGCAAGTGCTGGAGAAAGTGCTACAAGCGGCATGATAGTGGCAAAGATTTGTTGGCTCTGGCTAGAGTGGCGTTTGATCACCATCGCTTGCCAAATAACGGCTGGCGCACATACACCGATAGCCTGTACAAAGCGCAGTGCTAACAATTGCCACACTTGCTCACTGAATGCGAGACCGAATGAAGCAACAGTAAACAGCGCTAAACCTGCGGCTAGCGTATTACGATGACCAAATTTGTCTGAAGCCAGACCCCACATCAACTGACCAAAAGCCATACCAACAAGAAAGACGGTCAGAGAAAGTGCGATTTGTTCTGGACCTGTAGCAAAGTCGATTTCCATCGCTTTGAAGGCAGGTAAGTACATATCGGTGGCGATAAAGCCGAGCATAGATAGGGCTGCTAGATAAACAAGCTGTAGTTTTGATATTTTCATGATTCAACCAATCAAATTATTTAATCATTTTTTGTTCAGTATCAGTTGGCGCCAACCCTGATTTATTTACCTTGCCATTCTATTTTTCGATTTTGAGAAAATAAAACGCTAAAATTGTTGGTTATCAATCAAATTTTTTGAAAGGTAGAAATCATGTTCTCCAAGTCTTCACTGGAAATGCTCGATACCGTTGCTCGTCTGGGGAGTTTTACTGCGGCAGCAGAGGTACTGCATAAAGTGCCTTCTGCAATCAGCTATGGTGTGCGCCAAGTTGAGCAAGAGTTAGATGTGGTTTTGTTTCGTCGATTACCGAGAAAAGTCGAGCTAACGCCTGCCGGTGAGTTGTTTATCGAAGAGGCACGCTTACTGCTCAGGCAAATGGCAGAAGTGAAAGCGCAAACTCGCCGTGCGGCACATGGCTGGCAATCAACACTCAAGCTCACATTGGATAACGTGGTTAAGCTCGATAAGCTCAAGCCTCTGGTTGAGGATTTCTATCGAGAATTTGAATTTGCAGAGCTGCAAATCAACATGGAAGTGTTTAACGGCTCTTGGGAAGCGATTGCTCAAGGGCGTGCTGACATTGTTGTTGGAGCCACGTCTGCCATCCCGGTAGGTGGTGATTTTGAAGTCAAAGACATGGGGATGTTGGACTGGGCATTTGTAATGTCTCCTGCACATCCTTGTGTTCGCCAACAAACCCTAACAGAAGAGTTTGTCAGTCAATTTCCGGCGATCTGTCTCGATGATACTTCTAACGTGTTGCCAAAACGTCACACAGGGCACTACCCCAAACAGCGACGCTTATTGCTGCCTAACTGGTACAGCGCAATTGAATGTCTAAAAAACGGGGTCGGAGTGGGTTACATGCCACGCCATATTGCGATGCCGCTTATCCATGAAGGCGTGCTGGTGGAAAAAGTTCTGCAGGATGATAAGCCATTGAGTCAATGCTGCTTGGTATGGCGTAAAGACGATAATCACAAGTTGATTCAATGGATGGTGGATTATCTTGGTTCGTCAAGTCAACTACATCGAGATTGGCTACAACATTCATAAAAATGGAAATTGCTTTAAACACCTGTTGACAATATGGTCAATTTATTAACAATCAAAACAAAGTTCGGTAAATTTAGGATGAAGGATTATGTCAAAGCTAGTGGATCGAAAATGGCAAATCTTACCGATCATTGCATTGTCTGTATTTATGTTGGTGGGGCTTTACGGTTTTTATATGACGCTTGAGCGTTCTGTGCATGATTCAGTTCAGCGCACTACCGAGTCATTGCTCACTGACGTTATTTATGAAATCAAGGAAGACAACCCTCACTTTGCTAGTGAGTCGGATATCGACGACTACATTGGTGATCTCAGTCAAGCGGATGCGGACGCTCGTATTCAAGTGATAGATCAGCAAGGGACGGTGGTAGGCGATACAGCACTTTCTGATCGTGCTCTGATTGGCTTGGAGAGTCACGGCGATCGTCCGGAGTTTATTCAGGCTTGGGAAAGCGGTTCTGGCTACGATGTGCGCTTTAGTGAAGTGCTGTCGGTCGACCTATTCTACGTTTCACGCAAGATTGAATTTGATGCTCAGGAATTTGTGGTCGTGTTGTCCGTCCCTATGCATCATCTTAAAACCATGACTTCGGAGTTAATGGCAATCTTAGGTGTGATGGTTGTTTTGAGTATTGGTTTTCTTATTGCGACCTCGATCTTCAGTCACCGCCAAATTATCCATAAAGTCTCTGAAGAGCAGAAAAAGCAGGACGAGCGCATTCGTCAACGTACTCTAGAAATCGAGCTAATGCATCGCCTAGCGAATATGCTGGCAGCTTGTAACAACCTAGTCGAAGCGCAAATGGTGGTGGAAGACATCGTGCCGCGTATTCTTGGCAAGGTGAATGGCAGTATTTCCCTGATGCGTTCTTCGCGCAACCAGTTGGTTACTCAACTTGATTGGGGAGATAGTTGGCCGGGCAGTCGTTCTTTCGCTCCGGATGAATGCTGGTCATTGCGCAAAGGTCGCAGTCACTTGTCGATTGAATCTTTCCATAACCTGACGTGTGAGCACATGGCATCAGTTGAGAATAACCAAACGTTGTGCATTCCTCTGACAGCACATGGGAACACAATTGGTATTATGCATTTGTACTTTGGCCAAGGTGATATCAAGGTTGACGAGATGACCATGCAGCTTGCTTACAGTGTGGCGGAGCACCTTGGTTTGGCATTGGCTAACCTGAGCCTGCAAGAAAAACTGCGCTCGCAAGCTCTGAGCGATCCGCTGACAGGTTTGTACAATCGTCGCTTCTTCGAGCAGAAGCTGACTGAACACGTGAACAACTCGGCAACCAGTACAGAAGATATGTCTCTATTGATGCTCGATCTCGACCACTTCAAGCGATTTAACGACAACTTCGGCCATGATGCCGGTGATTACGTGCTGAAAGAGATCAGTGCATTGCTGAAGCGAACTGTGTCAGAAGATGAAACGGCGTGTCGTCTCGGTGGGGAAGAGCTAGCCGTGATTCTACCTCATTGCGATATGGCGTCTGCGACCGATTATGCGCAAAACATTGTTGACCAGATTAGAGCGTTGCATCTTGAGCACAAAGGTTTGTCGTTAGGGCAGTTAAGTGTGTCGATTGGTGTTGCAACGTATCCAGAACCGGCTTCGGATATTGAGGGGTTGGTGAAGATGGCGGATAAGGCGCTGTACCTTGCGAAAGACCAAGGTCGAGACCGTGTCGTCAACTATCAGCAATACAGCGATTTCAAGGCGCCAGAGCCGGAAACGGCAGAGATTGCGTTGATTCAAAGTTGATAAAAAAATCCCTCGTCAAACGAGGGATTTTTCATTGCGTGATACTGGTTACGACAAGAAGAACTTGTAAGACGGGTTGTCTGTTTCGTCTTTGCATTGATAGCCAAGTTCGCGCAAATGCGCAGAAAACTGAGCTAAATCGCTTTCATCTAACTCGAAACCACATAAAACGCGTCCGTAGTCAGCGCCGTGGTTACGGTAGTTGAACAAGCTGATATTCCAATGAGTACCTAGTGTGCTTAAGAACTTAAGTAGTGCTCCCGGATATTCTGGGAATTCAAAGCTGTAGAGGCGCTCTTTAAGCGGCTTAGACGGCTTACCGCCAATCATGTAGCGCACGTGCAGTTTCGCCATTTCATCGTCAGAAAGGTCAACCACAGGGTAGCCACCATCACGTAAATCATGAATGATGTTTTCTAGCTCTTCCTGACCGCCTTGCAAACGAACACCGACAAAGATATTCGCCAGTGCGTCATCATTGTAACGATAGTTAAACTCCGTTACGGCGCGGCCGCCAATGAGGTTACAGAACTCAAAGAAGGCACCTTGACGCTCAGGAATGGTGACAGCAAGCAAACCTTCACGTTTCTCACCAAGCTCGCAACGCTCAGAAACATAACGCAGACCATGGAAGTTAGTGTTTGCACCAGACAGTACAGTGCCTAGATTTTTACCTTGCAATTTGTTTTGCTCAGCAAACTTCTTCAAACCCGCCAGAGCAAGTGCGCCCGAAGGCTCAGCAATGGCGCGAGTGTCTTCAAAGATGTCTTTTACTGCTGCGCAGATTTCATCGCTAGAGACGGCAATATGGCCATCAATGTACTTTTGGCATAGACGGAAAGTCTCTTCGCCAATGCGTTTTACAGCGACGCCATCGGCAAACATGCTGACTTGGTCTAGTACCACTGGCTCACCAGCATCCAATGCTGCTTTGAGGCATGACGAATCTTCAGGTTCAACTGCAATCACTTTGATTTCTGGCATGAGTTGCTTCACAAGTACCGCAACACCCGCAGCCAAACCGCCACCACCGACAGGAACGAAGATGTAGTCAAGGTGACCATTTTGCTGCAGCATTTCCATGCCGATCGTGCCTTGACCTGCAATCACCAGTGGATGATCGAAGGGAGGGACAAAGGTGTACCCGTTTAACTCGGATAGACGCTCTGCCTCGGCTTTTGCCTCATCGAAGTTACTGCCGTGCAGCACCACATTGCCACCAAAACCACGTACAGCATCGACTTTGATGTCTGGTGTGGTTTTTGGCATCACGATAGTGGTCTTGATGCCCAACTTAGTACCAGAAAGCGCCATGCCTTGAGCGTGGTTACCTGCAGATGCTGCGATGACACCTGCGGCTTTTTGCTCTTCAGATAGGCTTGCTACCATGTTGTATGCACCACGCAATTTGAACGAGTGCACGGGTTGGCGATCTTCGCGCTTAATTTGCACATTGTTGCCAATACGAGCAGCAAGGCGAGGCATCTCTTGCAAAGGTGTGACAGTCGCGACTTCATACACAGGAGCACGCAAGATCTGGCGCAGATAATCTGCACCAGATTGGTTTTCCTGTTTTAAGGGAAAGGGTTGACTCATAAAGCTAGCCCTCAAGCTTAGATTTGTCTCGTACTGCACCTTTGTCAGCACTGGTCGCCATACTTGCGTAAGCTTTGAGTGCAAATGAAACTTCACGTTGGCGGTCTACCGGTTTCCAGCCTAACTCGTCTTGTTTCGCACGGCGCTCTGCAAGTTCTTGTTCAGACACTTGAAGTGAAATTGAACGGTTTGGAATATCAATCGCAATAATGTCGCCTTGCTTCACCAAACCAATTGCACCACCGTTTGCCGCTTCAGGAGAAGCGTGGCCGATAGACAGACCAGATGTACCGCCAGAGAAACGGCCGTCAGTCAGAAGCGCACACTCTTTGCCAAGACCCATCGATTTTAGGTAAGTGGTTGGGTAGAGCATTTCTTGCATGCCCGGGCCACCTTTAGGGCCTTCGTAGCGGATAATTACCACGTCGCCTGCTTTTACTTTGCCACCCAAGATGCCTTCTACGGCGTCTTCTTGGCTTTCAAATACTACGGCTGGGCCAGTGAACTTATGAATGCTCTCATCAACACCAGCTGTCTTAACGATACAACCATCCAGTGCGATGTTGCCTGATAGAACAGCTAGGCCACCTTCTTGGCTAAAGGCATTTTCTTTGGTACGAATACAGCCCTCTGCTCGGTCATCATCAAGGCGATCCCAGCGGCAATCTTGTGAGAACGCTTGAGTGGTACGAATACCCGCAGGACCTGCGCGGTAGAACTTAAGTACGTCTTCGTCTTCAGTTTGGATGATGTCGTATTTTGCTAGCTGCTCTTTCATCGAAAGGCCAAGTACGGTGCGCGCATCATTGTGCAGTAGACCTGCTCGGTCTAGCTCACCAAGAATCGCCATTACGCCACCAGCGCGGTGTACGTCTTCCATGTGATATTTCTGTGTAGATGGTGCCACTTTACACAAGTGTGGTACTTGGCGAGACAGGCGATCGATATCTTCCATATCGAAATCCACTTCGCCTTCTTGCGCTGCAGCCAATAGGTGCAAAATGGTGTTGGTCGAGCCACCCATTGCAATATCCAGCGCCATTGCGTTTTCGAACGCATCAAACGTAGCGATGTTGCGAGGCAGTGCTGATTCGTCATCTTGCTCGTAGTAACGACGAGTTAGTTCAACGATACGACGACCTGCATTGAGGAACAGTTGTTCACGGTCAGCGTGTGTTGCCAGCATAGAACCGTTACCCGGTTGAGAAAGACCCAGTGCTTCCGTTAGACAGTTCATTGAGTTTGCAGTGAACATGCCTGAACACGATCCACACGTTGGACATGCACTACGTTCGATCTGCTCACTTTGCTCGTCAGACACTTTTGGATCCGCACCTTGGATCATTGCATCAACAAGGTCTAGCTTGATGATCTGATCAGAAAGCTTGGTTTTACCCGCTTCCATTGGACCACCAGAAACAAAGATAACAGGGATGTTAAGACGCATAGATGCCATCAACATTCCCGGAGTGATTTTGTCACAGTTAGAGATACATACCATGGCATCGGCACAGTGCGCGTTGACCATATATTCTACCGAGTCTGCGATCAGTTCGCGTGATGGCAGTGAGTACAGCATGCCGCCGTGACCCATTGCGATACCATCATCAACCGCGATGGTGTTGAATTCTTTTGCGATGCCGCCGGCTTTTTCGATTTCACGTGCTACAAGCTGACCCATGTCTTTTAGGTGTACGTGACCCGGAACAAATTGAGTAAACGAGTTTACGACGGCGATGATTGGTTTACCGAAGTCTTCTTCTTTCACACCCGTTGCACGCCATAGTGCTCGTGCACCCGCCATGTTACGACCATGTGTTGTGGTTGCTGATCTATATTTTGGCATTTCCTAATCCTTCTTACTTCTGTTCTGGGTACACATAGTCTAACCAGCCCCACTTATCTTCCGTGGTGCCGTTAAATAGGCCAAAGTAGGCCGCTTGTAGTTCTTTAGTGATTGGGCCGCGTTTACCGGTGCCCACTTCAATTTTGTCGATAGTTGCGACTGGCACAACTTCAGCTGCGGTACCTGTCATAAAGACTTCATCGGCAAGGTAAAGCGCTTCACGTGCAATATTGGCTTCACGCACTTCATAACCTTTATCGCGTGCAATAGTCATGATCGAATCACGAGTGATGCCCGGCAGAATCGCACTGGTTGCTGGTGGTGTCGTGATCACGCCGTCTTTGATAACAAAGATGTTTTCACCGGCGCCTTCCGATAAGTAGCCATCTACGCTCAGTGCGATACCTTCGTCATAGCCGTGACGACGGGCTTCACCACCAACGAGCAGTGAAGATAGGTAGTTACCGCCTGCTTTAGCTGCCGTTGGGATGGTGTTAGGCGCTGCACGATTCCAGCTAGAGATCATGGCATCAACGCCAGCTTCTAGCGCTTCTTCACCTAGGTAAGAGCCCCAAGGGAATGCGGCAATGATCAGGTCCATCTCAGTACCAACAGGTGGGCACACGCCCAAGCCAACATTACCGACAAAACCCAATGGACGAATGTAAGCGCTGTCGAGTTTGTTCTGGCGAAGGGTTTCGCGTGTTGCTTCCATGATTTCTTCCACTGTGTATGGAATCGGAAAGCGGTAAATCTTGGCAGAATCTTTTAAACGTTGTGCATGCTCACGGTGACGGAAGACAATTGGTCCTTTTGGCGTGTTGTAGCAGCGTACGCCTTCAAATACAGAGGTGCCGTAGTGCATCGCGTGAGTCAGAACGTGAACGTTCGCCTCTGCCCACGGAACCATCTCGCCATTAAACCAAATGAAATCTGCAGTTTTCGTTGCCATTTATTGCCTTCCTTATGCACTCACGTGTTGTTGTAAGTTGTGATTTGGGAGTTCATCGTTGCGGATCTTAAGTACCTCAACGGTGCGAATGTCCCACAACTTCTCAATTTGATTGACCAAAAACGAGATAGGTCGATCGCTGTCGACGATGATCTCTACGCTGGCTACTTTGCTTTCGTGGTTTTGGGTAGCCGCGACTTGTTTGATCACAAAGCCTCGGTGACGAATCACACGAAGAACGCGCTCCAACAATACCGGTTTATCGTCGGCTTTGATGTCGAGTAAATATCTGTCCATGCGATTGTCTCCTAAGTGTTTTCCAACATATCACTGTTTGATGCACCGGGTGGTACAAGTGGCCACACGTTCTCTTCTTCGTCGATTAAAACGTGAAGCATGTAAGAAGTCTTACTTTCTAGCATCTCTTTGAGAGCCGGTTCGACTTCTTCTTTCTTGGTGATGGTTTTGCCCGGGATATCGAACGCTTTGGCCAGCATTACGAAGTCAGGGTTGTCATCAAGAATGGTTTCGCTGTGGCGGCCGTCAAAGAACAGCGACTGCCATTGGCGAACCATGCCAAGACGTTGGTTATTAAGAAGGACAATCTTCACTGGAATCTGACGACGCTTCAGCGTGCCCAATTCCTGCACGTTCATCATAAATGAACCGTCACCTGTAATAAGGATAGACTGATCACCAGGACGTGCGACTGCAGCGCCCATCGCCGCTGGTAAGCCAAAGCCCATAGTGCCAAGGCCAGCAGAAGTGATGAAGTTTTGTGGATCGCGTGGTTGGATATGTTGTGCTGCCCACATCTGATGCTGACCTACGTCGGTCGAGACAATTGAGCTATCCGGCATCATGTCTGACAACTGTTTAAGTAGAAGCGGTGCGTAGATCAACTCACCCGGGTGGTCGTAACGCCATTTGAATCCGCTGCGCAGGCTTTCACTGTGATGTACCCAAGGAGTGATATCTTGAGTGAGCTCTAATTGAGGAAGAATCTTGCTGATCTCACCACGAAGAGGTGCATTGGCGTGGCGTAGCTTATGAATTTCAGCGGCATCGATGTCGATATGAATGACTTTCGCGTTTGGCGCAAATGTGTCGAGCTTACCCGTCACGCGGTCATCAAAACGTGCCCCAACTACAATCAAAAGGTCACATTCTTGAACCACAAGGTTTGCGGCTTTGGTGCCGTGCATACCCAACATACCTAAGTAGTGCGGGTCGTGACGTTCAATGGTACCCAGACCTTTTAGCGTGCTTACCGCTGGCATTGGGTTTAAACGTAGGAATTCGCGCACTGAGTCTGTTGCTTTGGCAATCTGTACGCCACCACCGACGTATAGAACTGGACGAGTTGAAGCGGCAAGCACTTCTTGAGCGCGCTGGATATCAGCATCAGTGACTAAAGGTGCAGCTGGTGGAACAAAAGGAGGCAGTAATTCGGTTGGTGCTTGAGCAAGCTGAACGTCTTTGGCGATATCAACAATCACCGGACCAGGACGCCCTGTTTTTGCTACTTCGAACGCTTCGGCTAGCGTTGGAGCAAGGTCTTCAATCTCAGTCACTAGATAACTGTGTTTGGTACAGGCTAGGGACATTCCGATCACGTCCATTTCTTGGAACGCATCAGTACCGATATGAGAGCTAGCAACCTGACCTGTGATGGCTACTAGAGGAACGGAATCGAGGAAGGCGTCGGCAAGGCCAGTAACAAGATTGGTGGCGCCTGGGCCGGAAGTGGCCATACAAACGGCAACATCTTGCGTCGCTCGAGCCATCCCGATGGCGGCCATTGCAGCCCCTTGTTCATGACGGCATAAGATGTGCTCTACACCTCCGTCATACAACGCATCGTAGATTGGCATGATAGCTCCACCAGGATACCCAAACACCGTCTCGATGCCTTGCTGTCTTAAAGCGGCTACGACTAGTTCTGCACCGGTCATCGTAAACCTCCTTTGCTACGTTGTGGCTCGTAGCTATCGCCATGTGTTTTGCACTTCATGTGCACTCCCATTCTTCCCGTTAAGCTGTCTAAGGGTTAGACAGATGACAACTTGTAGTTGTAAAAAAACCCCCGGACTTCTCAGTGCGGGGGTTTTTTGTAATTTGTGGTTATCTTTCGCCCACAATCCCCCGCGCGGTGCCAATAATGACCACGATAATCAGGGCTAGCAGTGAGTTGATGTGAGCGAATAAGTTCATCTGTCTGTCGTTCTGTTTTCGTTAATAAGTATTGTGTAATGTTCTACGAAAATGTTTGCGTCACTAGTGGTAACACACAAATCTGCTGCATGACAAGCAAAAAGTCATTCTTTTTTCACATTAAGTACCAATCTGGACAGGCTATATAACATATCCATATAGAAAACATCTGGTTATATAACGTACAAAAATTTGAGGAAATTATGGGGCTGGCAATCATTCATAGTCGAGCAAGTGTGGGTGTGCAAGCGCCGTCGGTAAGCGTGGAAGTCCACATCAGTAATGGGATGCCGGGCTTTACGCTAGTGGGTCTACCGGAAACGACAGTAAAAGAATCCAAAGATCGCGTTCGCAGTGCGATCGTTAATTCCAACTTTCAATTCCCTGCCAAGCGAATTACGGTAAATTTGGCTCCTGCGGACTTGCCCAAAGAAGGTGGACGCTTCGATCTGCCGATTGCATTAGGGATTTTGGCCGCTTCAGAACAAATCGCGACAGATAAGCTCAAAAATTACGAATTTGTTGGTGAATTAGCCCTTTCCGGTGGACTAAGATCTGTAAAAGGCGTGCTGCCCGCTGCGTTGGCTGCGAACAAAAAGCAGCGCCGTTTAGTGGTGCCTCATGCCAATGGTGATCAGGCGGCACTTGTCGGCAAAGAGCAGCACAAATCTGCCCAATCACTATTGGAAGTTTGTGCTGAGCTTTGTGGTCAGCATCAATTGAATTTGTATCAAACTCCGAAGAAAAAAGAGACTAAAACATACGGACGAGACTTACAGGATATTATCGGTCAACAGCAAGGCAAACGCGCTCTAGAGATCGCTGCAGCAGGCAACCACAATCTACTGTTTCTCGGCCCGCCTGGTACGGGGAAAACCATGCTGGCATCACGCCTGTGTGACTTGTTACCTGAGATGAATGTTGAAGAGGCAATGGAAACCGCCTCTGTGGCATCACTGACCCAAAGTGAAATTAATGAACATAACTGGAAGACGCGACCGTTTCGCGCGCCGCATCATTCTAGCTCAATGGCAGCGCTCGTGGGGGGCGGCTCTGTGCCTAGACCGGGTGAGATTTCATTAGCACACAATGGGTTGCTGTTCCTCGACGAGATGCCGGAGTTTGACCGTAAAGTGCTCGACTCTTTACGTGAGCCATTGGAGTCTGGTGAAATCATTATCTCTCGAGCGCAGGGTAAAACCCGTTTTCCGGCTCGATTCCAATTGGTTGGTGCATTAAACCCAAGCCCGACAGGGTACTACGAGGGCAATCAAGCTCGGACAAACCCGCAAGCCATCCTGCGTTACCTTGGTCGGTTATCAGGCCCGCTTCTTGACCGCTTTGATATGTCGTTAGAGATTCCCGCATTGCCAAAAGGCACTCTTGCTGAAGGGGGCGATCGAGGAGAGCCTACCGCTGTGGTTAAGCAAAGAGTCAATCAGGCCAGAGAAAGCATGGTGCAACGCAGTGGTAAAGTGAATGCTTTATTGGGAAGTCGAGAGATTGAAGCCTTTTGCCCGCTGCAAAAAAGCGACGCTGAGTTTTTAGAAAATGCGCTGCATCGTCTTGGGTTATCGATTCGTGCTTACCATCGCATCATCAAAGTCGCGCGTACTATTGCTGATCTGGAAGGCTCACCGCAAATTGAGCGAACGCATCTGGCAGAAGCTTTGGGTTATCGAGCAATGGATAGGTTGCTCAAGCAGTTGACGGCTCAAGCGGTATAAGGAAGAAATCGCAGTGAGCGGTTTTGCTCACTGCGATTAACGTGTCTAGAAGTCGTAGTTCAAACCGACAGACAGCAGGTATTCTTTCTCATCGTAGAAGGTGATGTTGGAATCGTTGTTCCCGTAACCTGCCAGAGAGATGAGTGACCAGTTTTGCCAATCGAATACATTCTTGTACTCGTAGGCCGCAAACAAGCTGAGCTTACCGTCATCACGCGTCTTATCGAATGTGTCACTGGCGGCTTCGTAGTTTTTCTGCGTGTAGCCTGCCGTAACCGCAAAACGATGGCGATTCACGAACTGGAACCAACTTAATTCGAATCGGTAAGAGTCGAAGGATTCCGCTTCGCCATCTGCATCTTGGTAGACATAAGTAAATGCAGGTTGCAGCATCGACGTGCGGCTAAGCGGGATACGGTAGTCGCCTTTGATGTGGTAGATCTTTGCATCACGCAGTAAAGAGGAATCGGTCACGGTATCTTTCTCTACGTCTTTATCTGCGTACGCCAAATCAAGATTAAAGTTGTCGTCTAAGAAGCGATTGATTTGGAGACGAAACGCATTGCCGCCCTCATCGGTGGTTTTTCTCGACTGTCCCGTTAAGTACGGATCTTGCCAAGTTTCTCCCTCCAAGATGGTTGGTAAGTAGGAAAAGTCGAGCACAGTGCCTGAAGCCAGTTGGTATTTGTAACCAAGTTGGAAGGCGAGAGTACCGATCGCGATGTCGGAACGAGTGGTACCGGCATACACTTGGTGATTAAGTTTGTTACCAAAGGTATACGCTGCGCTGCCTAGCGGGGCAACGATAAAAGATTCATCACTTTCGGCACGCTGATTCAATGACGTGATAGTGCTGTTGCTGTCTGTATTGAAGTTGGATTCTGATGAGACGAAGCCTGCGTTCAACGAAATCTCACCGCTAAAACCTGCTGTTTCTGCAAGCTGAGCTTGTGCTGAACTGACGATAAAGGCCAAAGGCAGTAAGGTTAGCCTTGGATTCATTCGCTTTCTCCTTGTTTGTCGAATGAAAGATGTTATTTGAGCGTTGGTCCAGTTTTACAGTGAAACAAATCTGACCATTCTTACAAATGTTTCAATGTGGCAACGGATTCGTATAATTACACGCTGTTTTATTACTCACGCGCTATAGTTACTGATTGGTTACCATGTTGGCATATTTGTTACTCATTTTTAACGCTTCTTTTGTGATTATAAATTCTGCGGTTTGTTCCATCGCAATTTGTATCATCGCCATTCTTAAGCTGTTGCTTCCAACTGCGAAGCTCAAAGCCAAAGGCACCGAGGCTGCCAACAAAATGATGTGGGTGTGGGCAACGGTCAACGCCGGTATTCTTGCGCTCTCAAATCGCGTTGAATGGGATGTTCAAGGCGGTGAAAACCTAAAGAAAGATGGCTGGTATTTACTGATCAGCAATCATCTTAGTTGGACTGACATTGTTGTACTGTGTTGCGTGTTTAAAGATCGCATTCCGATGCCAAAATTTTTCCTCAAGCAGCAGCTATTATATGTGCCTTTTATCGGAATGGCATGCTGGGCGTTAGATATGCCGTTCATGCGTCGTTATTCGCGAGAGTATTTGCTTCGTAATCCAGACAAACGTGGGCAAGATCTGCAAACCACGCGCCGTTCATGCGCCAAGTTTAAACATACACCAACCACAGTGGTGAACTATGTCGAGGGCACACGCTTTACTCAAGATAAGCAGCGTAAGAGCCGAGCGGGTTATCAACATTTGTTGCAACCTAAATCTGGTGGCATCGCTTATACGTTAGCGGCCATGGGGGAGCAGTTTGAGAACATCATCGATGTGACCTTAGCGTATCCAGAAAACACCCATAAACCCTTTAAAGATATGCTGATGGGGCGTATGACCAAAATTGTAGTGCGAGTGAAGGTTCTGCCAGTAGATGAGCGAGTGTTAGGTGATTACTTCAATGACAAGCCGTACAAACGTCAGTTCCAACAATGGTTAGGCGATGTTTGGCAAGAGAAAGACCAAGTGCTGCAAGAGATTCATAAATAGAAAGGGGAGCAATGTGCTCCCCTTTTTAATGATGGTCTGAATTACTTCAGCGTCAGCAAGTAGTTCACTAGCGCAAAGTACTCGTCAGTAGACTTAATGCCCTGTGCTTGAACTAGGTATTTGTTGTTAACGATAACCGCTGGAACACCAGTTAGGCCGCTGTTTTCAAATTGCTTGTCCATACGGCGAACCATTGAATCAACCGCGAAGCCTTTGAATGCAGCATCGAATTTCTTCGCATCTACGCCTTCATCTAGGAAGATTTGACGAAGTTCTGCATCGTCACGTGGTGCTTTACGCATGTTGTGAATGCGGTTAAACATCACAGGCACCATCTTGTCTTCAATTTTAAGTGCAACCATGGTCGCGTAAGCTTTGCTCATTGAAGGACCCATGTTGCCACCCATGAATGACACGTGGTTCTTTTGCAGTTTCACACCTTCAGGTAGCTGCTTCTTCAGTTGCTGAATGATCGGCTCGAAAGAATGACAGTGTGGGCAGTAGAAAGAGAAGAACTCAGTCACTACAGGCTTTTTCGATGCCTCTAGATCCAATACTTTGTAATGTTCACCTTCTTTGAATTGCGCTGCATGTGCCGACAGGCTTAGCATCAGCATAGAAAACAGTGCGAACAGCTTTTTCATTTAATTATCTCCATTTTGAATTGTTCGGCCTGACTTACCATTGAGGCATTAAAGATAGCGGTGCTTCTTCTAAGTTGGCAATCTGCTCTTTAAATGCAAGGACCTGACCTTCCCAGTATTTTGGCTCATTAAACCATGGAAAAGCGAGCGGAAATGCCGGGTCGTGCCAACGTTTTGCTAGCCATGCCATATAGTGCACCATTCGTAGACCGCGAAGTGGTTCGATTAGTTTCAATTCTGCCGAGTTAAAATCGCAAAACTCTTGGTAACCTTCTAAAACAATATCTAATTGCATTAACTTGTCTTGGCGTTCGCCATTGAGCAGCATCCATAAGTCTTGTACTGCTGGGCCATTACGTGAGTCATCCAAATCGACAAACATTGGGCCATCTCGCCATAAGATGTTGCCCGGATGGCAATCGCCGTGCAGACGAATGGTGCTGAAGCCTTCTTGCCAGTGACTTTCAATCGATTTAATCAGCATATCCAAATCATTGAAGAAGCTGTTCTCCAAATGCATCGGAATCATGTTGGCGTTTTGCAGAATCTCTCTTGGTTGATAGAGGTATTCTTGCAAGCCTATGGTTGGTCTGTGTTGGAAGGCTTGGCGGCTACCGACTTTGTGGATGCGGCCAAGGAAACGACCCACGCCTTCGAGCTGATCTAAGTTGTCGACTTCATACTGACGGCCACCCACGCTCTCAAATAAAGCAAAACCGTAGCCTTGGTAATGATGCAAAGTATGACCATTAATGCGAACGGGTGGAGCGACCGGAATTTCGTTGTCGATCAATTCAAGTGTGAAATCATGCTCTTCTTGAATCTGCTCGTTGCTCCAACGTTCAGGGCGGTAGAACTTCACCACGTAGCGCTGACGCTCTTCGTCTGTGAATTGGTAAACGCGGTTTTCGTAGCTGTTGAGTGCTAGAAACCCCGATTCTGCTCGAATGCCGATGCTCTCTAGCGCGTACCACATATAGTCAGGCGTGAGGGCATCAAAGTTGAAAGTACCTTGGGACATATAAATAAAAAGGCTCATTACTGAGCCTTTTTCCATTGGTCATTGAAGTTATAGCTTCTTGATAAATCGGCTTTCCACTTCAATGGTGAATTCGTTGCTCTTATCGGTGAGTATAAACTGAATTGTCGTGATCGCAGAGTCTAGCTTGTCAGGATCTGCGCCAAGGCTCATCGGTAAGTTCAATACCTCTCCTGGTTCAACTTGAATGGTTTGTTTGCCATACCAGCTAACATCACTCAAACCTTCGACGTTCAAGTCGTACTCTTGAACTTGTTGGGTCTTGTTGATCACTTTTAAGGTATAGGTGTTTTCTATTTCGCCAGAGCTGTTCACTCGGAACAATTGGTTACGGTCACGCAGTACGCTCATGCCAGCTGGATCAACCGATGCGACTTGTAGGAAGAACAGGCCAATCATGACTAAGAGCACTGCGCCATAGCCAAGCAGTTTCGGACGCATGACCTTGGTGCTCTTGCCTGAGAGACGATGTTCGGTGGTGTAGTTGATAAGACCTTTCTCGTAACCCATGCGCTCCATAGTGTTGTCACACGCATCAATACATGCACCACAGTTGATACACTCATATTGCAAGCCATCGCGGATATCGATGCCGGTCGGACATACCTGAACACACAAGTCACAATCGATACAGTCACCTAAACCAAGCTGCTTTGGATCGGCTTTGCGTGAACGAGGGCCGCGTTTTTCACCACGTTTGGTGTCGTAGCCCACGATGAAGGTGTCTTTGTCGAACATCGCCGATTGGAAACGCGCGTAAGGACACATGTGAATACACATGATAGAGCGCATCCAGCCGGCATTGCCGTAGGTACAAATGGCAAAGAACATCACCCAGAAGACTGGCCAGAAGTTGGCATTAAAGGTGAAGAAGTCGATAACTAGCTGCTTCATCGGCACGAAATAACCGACAAAGGTGAAGCCAGTGGCGAGCGCTATCGCAAACCACGCTATGTGCTTGATGGTTTTGCGCATTGCTAAATTGGCCGTCAGTTTATTGGAGTCCTGCTTACGGCGTTTATTAGCACTGCCTTCGAGTTTTTCCTCAAACCAGATAAAAATGAAGGTCCACACGGTTTGCGGGCACAAGTAGCCACACCAAACCCTCCCCAAGAAGGTGGTGATAAAGAACAGCCCAAACGCGGCGATTACAAACAGCAGTGCGAGTAGGGTAAGGTCTTGTGGATACAGCGTTGTGCCGAAAAAGTTGAACTGCTGGTTACCGATGTCCAGCAAAATGGCTTGGCGCTCGCCATAAGGAATCCATGGAACCAATGCAAACAACAGCAACAAAAACCAACCGCCATAACGACGCAGCTTTTGAAACGTGCCTTTACTCTCACGTACATAGATTCGATTACTTGGGTTGAAACGATCCCCGTTCCCTTTGTGGGTTTTCGGGTTAAAGGTTTTTGGAGTCACATCTTTGATATCAATCTTATCCTGACTCATGCACTCATCCTTCTTTAGGCTTTCTTATAATGTACGGTGACATTTCTAATGATGTCACTCGATGACATTGCTGCTTCGCCCATATCATTATTCATGACTGGACATAATTATTTTAGTAAATACTGATGAACGGCGATTATACAATCAATAACAATTCCGTTTCTTTAACGCAGTCAACGTTTAACAACAAAAGTCAGTACAGTTAACCTGATAAATGACTGAACAGTTATAAATACCTTTTTGAACTGTTTGATTTAGTTATAAAAAAAAGCGACTCAAATGAGTCGCTTATCAATGCTGGGTGTTGAGCGGTTTACTTGATGATACCGCGTGCGCGTAGGATCGCTGTTTTGAAATCATCTTCTTGGTCTTTCTTAAGACCTGGGATCATTTCATCTTTGCCGCTGTTGCGCATTTTTAGGTGGTAGATCAGCACGTCGTCGGTGAGATCTTCCAGTTTACCTTCGTAACCCGCTTCGTTTGCCAGTTTCATGATGAACTGTAGCAGGTTCATTTCTTGGTCTTTATGCCACTCAGGCTCTAGTAGCTCAAGCAGCTCTTCAATACGATGACACTTCATTTCTTTCTCCACAGAATTTATAGGTGTTATTTGCTACTAAAGGTATCAAATTGCTTGGCGAACACCAAATAGGAAAGGGCGGAGAGAAAAGAAAAAAGCGCGGTGATTGCCGCGCTTTTTAATTAAGCTGCTTTGATAACTTTGTTTGGAACACTTGGCACAATCGCTGTCTTCTCAACCAGAGTCATTGCTGGCGCAACTAGTTTTGCCTTTGGCGCAGTAGTAAAACCACTGCGACGGCGCATTGCACTACGATTTGTATGTGCGAACCTGACTGTTGTTGGGCGCATTTAGATACCTAACTGCCAGGCATATCCATTGCCGATGTAATGGCCTAACTCACTATGAGTTGAGCTTCAACTGCTTGAAGGGTGGCTCTTCTGGCTCTCGCCAATCCAAATAATGAATCAGGAATAACGATATGCATGCATATCATGTATAGGTTAGCACTCCTGTCATAATTGGTCGATAGTTGAGCAGTTGAATTGTATGGAATTTATGGTTTTCTGTGCGAATTCGAGACGAAAATTTGTTTTGATCCCATGATCAGCAGTAGTAGTATGAGATCTCTACCAAGGAGGTGCATATGTCATTTTTGAAGAAGACACTTGCGAGTTTTGGGATCGGCAGTGCCAAGGTCGATTCGATCCTAAACCAAGACGTGCTGTTTCCCGGTCAGAGTGTGGATGTTTCTATCCACGTTTATGGCGGAGCGACCGAACAAGCGATCGATAACATCGATCTCAAGCTGTGTTGCCGTTATATCGCGGAAGCGCCAGACGATCGCGGAGCAAGAGAAGGGCACAGCATGCGACGCGTACCCCAAACGCATGTTCTGGCAAAGTGGAACCTCCCATACGCATTTACTATCCATCCCGGCGAAGATCGAACCTTCGAAGTTAAACTCGATGTGCCGTGGAATACCCCTGTCACCATCGGTGATGCCAAAGTTTGGTTAGAAACGGGTTTGGACGTTGCGATGGCACTCGATCCTACCGACAAAGACATTCTCACCGTTAGACCTGACCCACTTATGGATGCCGTTTTGTCTGCTTTTGAATCGCAAGGTTTGCGTATTCGCCAAGTAGAGTGTGAAGAAGTCAAAGGCTTTGACCTGCCATTTGTACAAGAGTTTGAAATGGTGCCAACCGATGGCCCGTATCATGGCGTATGGCGAGAGTTGGAATTTGTTGCTCACCGCGACGAGCAGAACCTCAAGCTGTGGTTTGAAGTGGACCGCACCCGCAGTGGAGCAAGTGGCATGCTGGCAAGCTTACTCGGGAGTGGCAAACTAAAACGCGAACTGAGCATTCCGGTGAACACGAAACTGGACGACGTTGGCCCATTAATCCTGAATTACCTCGAACAAACCACAGCTGCACACGAGTCTTAATTTAAGCTTACACGTGTACGCTTAATGTGCCATACTAGAGTGAATATTCAAAACTCTAGTATAGGCACGTTCATGTCCTCACCTCAGAAAGCACAATACAGTCAGGGCGAAGAACTGGCCAACTCCATTACCCATGGTATCGGAATGATTTTCGGTATTGTTGGCTTGGTACTACTATTGATTAAAGCCGTCGACCACCAAGCCGACGCGTTAACCATTACCAGTATGGCGATCTATGGTTCTAGCATGATTGTCCTGTTTCTGGCCTCTACGCTCTACCATGCGATCCCATATCCAAAAGCTAAGCGTTGGCTGAAAACCTTCGACCACTGTGCCATCTATCTTTTGATTGCGGGTAGCTACACACCGTTTCTATTGGTTAGCCTGCGCACCCCATTGGCGATTGGGTTGATGATTGTGATTTGGACCATCGCGCTGATCGGCATCATCATGAAAGTCGCGTTTGTCTATCGATTCAAAAAATTGTCTTTGATGACGTATCTGGTGATGGGCTGGTTATCTTTGATCGTGATTTACCAACTGGCGATAAATCTGGATATTGGTGGTTTGACGCTTTTAGCTGCGGGTGGGTTGGTGTATTCGATTGGGGTGATTTTCTACGTTGCCAAGCGAATCCCATTTAATCACGCAATTTGGCACGGATTTGTGTTGGCGGGTTGTGTATGTCACTTCTTCGCGATTTATTACTTTGTCGAGCCTATCTAACTGATAGAGATAAACCCGACAAAGCATGTCTTATCGTATTAGCGAGTTTTCACTTCTAATACTTCTGCTGAGAACTGGTATTGCTGCGACTGTGGCACTGCCAGTTTAATCGCTTTACCTTGCTCGGCCTGTTGTGGGCGAAGGTAGGTATCTGCCATGCGTTTGATAGATTGCCAAACCGTGATGTTTTCTTTCGCTAATTGTTTGCCAGCCATATCGAATACCTGTACTTCCACTTCTACCTGAATCACCGATTGTGAGCTTTGGTTAGTGATAGAAGTAGGGAAGACCAGTTCACCATCCTCGTAGCTTGCCGAGCCAATCAATACATCCACACCTGAATCAGACAGCTGCATGGTTGGCTTCTTCGCGTTTACAACAACGGTGGTACCGACTTTTTTGTTCACAACTGGAATCGTCGCCATCTCTGTTGTTGCAGGAGCTGATGTTGCCACGGCTTCAACGGCAGTAGTTGAGGCTACGACAGCCGTCGCTTCTACTGCTTCAGCTTTCTCTAGTGTGGTCTCTGTGGCTTTTGGAGTGGCCTTTTTCACGACATATTCCCACGTGAAGTCGTCGTTCAGTTTTACTTCGCGTCCATCTGCCAGTTTCACAACTTCGGCTGCGTAAACCGATGAAGAGGCGAGTAGGGTCGCTAGAGTGATCCATGTTTTCATTGTTATACCTTTTATTTGAGTCTGTTTAACGGCGCCAAAACGCAGGGAAGAACAGTACAAGAATAGTCAGAATTTCCAGACGACCCATTAACATACCGAAGCTTAGCAGCCACTTAGCAGCGTCTGGTAAAGGTGCAAAGTTACCTGTTGGGCCAATAACGCTGCCCATACCCGGACCCACGTTCGCTACTGCGGTAATGGAACCAGAAATACTGGTCACAGGGTCTAGGCCAAGTGCACTTAAGCAGCCTGCAATAAAGATGATGGTGATAAAGAACATCAAACCAAATGCCACCACAGAACGAACAATATCGTCATTCACTGGGCGTTGGTTGTAGCGCTGAACGAACACGCCAGATGGGTGAATCAGCTTCATGATTTGCTTGTTAAGCAGCGTCATCGCGATCTGGAAGCGGAAGATTTTAATCCCGCCAGAGGTCGAGCCTGAACACGCGCCCGCCATCATTAAGAAAGCAAACAGCGTGGTAGGTAGAGCGCCCCATGCGGTGAAGTCTTCCAGACCAAACCCAGTAGTCGTCACCACCGACACGATGTTGAACATTGAAACGCGCAGTGCATCCAAAATGGTGTAACCATCGCGAATCACCAACCAAGCCGAAACCACTAAGCTAGAGAATAAGAACAAGTAGGCAAAACCGCGTACCTGAGCATCTCTAATTAATACTTCGACACTGCGCTTGCGTAATGCGGCAACAAACAACAGGAATGGTAGGCCACCAAGGAACATAAAGGTGGTCGCGACCCAGTGCGCACCATTAGAGAAGTGGTTCATCGAACCGTCGGACGTTGAGTATCCGCCCGTAGACAGGGTTGTGAAGGCGTGGTTGATCGCTTCAAACAGGTTCATACCAGTCAGCAAATAACCCACAATACACAAGCCTGTCAGCATCAGATACACCAATACGATGTTCTTCGCGACGGTCTTGGCTCTCGGACTGCTCTTATCAGACCAATCAGACGATTCGGTTTGGAACAGCTTCATACCACCAACGTTAAGCATTGGTAGGATAGCTACCGCCATTACGATAAAGCCAATACCACCCAACCATTGCAAGATGGAACGCCACAACAAGATACTCGGCGCCATGTTGTCTAAACCACTGAGTACAGTAGAGCCTGTGGTGGTGATGCCAGACATAGTTTCGAAGTAGGCGTCGGTAAAGCTAATGTGGTTGATAAACACAAACGGCAATGCAGCAAACGCACTGGCGATGGTCCATACCAAACTGGTGATGAGGAACATGTCACGCACACTGAGTTTGAACTTAGCGGTTCGGCCAATCGTCAAACAGATGAATGCGGCTAGGTGGGTGATCACAACGGCTTGGGCGAAATCGAGGAATCCGCCCGTACCAGTGAAAAACGCGACCAAAGTCGGCACGTACATAAAAAGGGCCAGTTTGGATAAAACCAGCCCGATAACAAACAGTACGGGACGTAAGTTGACCATAGGAAAATCCTAGAGGAAGAATGGACTCGGCTGGAACAGCGCTTCGACGTCTGGTACGTACTTTTTGTCGACCAGGAACATCACGACGTGGTCATCTTGTTCGATGACGGTACGATCGTGTGCGATAAGAACTTCTTCGCCACGAACGATAGCACCAATGGTGGTTCCTGGTGGGAGTTTGATATCGCCAATCGCGCGACCGACCACTTTCGATGTGGTTTCGTCACCGTGCGCAACGGCTTCGATGGCTTCTGCCGCGCCACGACGCAGAGAAGATACGTTAACGATGTCAGCACGACGAACGTGCGTGAGTAGAGCAGAAATCGTCGCTTGCTGTGGTGAGATCGCCACATCAATCACGCCGCCTTGTACTAGGTCGACATAAGCGCCGCGCTGGATCAGCACCATCACTTTCTTCGCGCCCATGCGTTTTGCCAACATCGCTGACATGATGTTGGTTTCATCCTCGTTGGTTAACGCGATGAACACATCTACTTGGTCGATGTTTTCTTCGGTCAGCAGTTCTTGATCCGCAGCATCACCACAGAAAACGATGGTGTTTTCTAGCTGCTCAGACAGTTTTTCTGCACGCTGATAGTTACGCTCAATCAACTTCACACTGTAAGCTTGCTCTAGGCGTTTTGCTAAGCTGGCACCGATGTTACCACCACCGACAATCATGATGCGGCGGTAAGGTTTCTCAAGGCGCTGAAGTTCACTCATTACCGAGCGAATATGGTTACTTGCTGCAACAAAGAAGACTTCATCATCGGCTTCTATGATGGTGGTGCCTTGTGGGCGAATAGGGCGCCCTTGACGGAAAATCGCAGCAACACGAGTATCGATGTGTGGCATGTGTTCACGCAGAGCGGATAGAGCGTTACCAACCAGCGGGCCACCATAGTAGGCTTTTACTGCGACTAGGCTGACTTTTTGCTCGGCAAAGCTGACGACTTGCAATGCGCCAGGGTATTGGATGAGGCGTTCGATATAGCTGGTTACCAGCTCTTCTGGTGCGATAAGGTGATCGACAGGAATTGCACCAGATTTGAATAGCGCTTCTTTTTCTGCCAGATACTCTGGAGAACGAATACGTGCAACACGGTTTGGGGTATTGTACAGAGTGAAGGCAACCTGACACGCGGCCATATTGGTCTCATCGGTGTTGGTCACCGCAACTAGCATGTCGGCGTCTTGTGCACCTGCTTCACGCAACACATCTGGGTGACTCGCGTGACCATTAACAACACGAAGATCGTACTTGTCTTGCAACTCTCGCAGTCGGTCGCCATTTTTGTCGACGATGGTGATGTCGTTATTCTCACCAACGAGGTTTTCTGCCAATGTGCCGCCAACCTGACCAGCACCAAGAATAATGATTTTCATACTCTTTACTCGTTATCTGAAAAAGGCGATTGAATTCGCTTCAATCGCCCTATTTAGCATGCTGTTACGCGTGTTTTTTCGTTAGCACTGCGTAGTAGAAACCATCCATATCTTCTTCACCTGGTAGAATCTGACGACCAGGTTGTTCGGGATCCGAGTCCACTAGTTGCGCATTCGCAGTACGTGCTAAGAACGCTTTTACTTGCTCCACGTTTTCTTGTGGTGTGATTGAGCAAGTCGCGTAAACCATGGTGCCGCTCGGTTTCAGTTGCGTCCACATTGCATCAAAAATTTCGCTCTGTAGTTCCGCCAGTGCGGCAATATCATCAGCACGACGTAGCCATTTGATGTCTGGGTGACGACGAATTACGCCCGTTGCAGAACATGGAGCGTCCAGCAAAATGCGATCAAATTGTTCGCCTTGCCACCATTCTTGAGGATTACGCGCGTCGCCGCAAACCACTTTTGCCTGAAGGTTGAGACGCTTCAGGTTTTCGTGCACACGTTTAAGACGTGTGTCGTCGCAGTCAATGGCAACCACTTCGCTGCCAGACGTACGCTCAAGAATGTGCGCCGTCTTACCGCCCGGTGCTGCACAGCAGTCTAGGATCAGCTCGCCATCTTTTGGTTCAAGATAGTTAATCGACAACTGTGCTGCCGCATCTTGCACCGATACCCAACCTTTTTCAAAGCCCGGCAGTTTCATCACATCGCATGGCGCGGCCAATTTTAGGGCGTCCATTGCTTGTGTGTGTGGCGTGCTATCAATGTTTTCATTTTTGAGTAGCGTTAGGTATTCATCACGAGTGTGGTGCTGGTGGTTTACACGCAGCCACATTGGCGCTTTTTGGTTGTTGGCTTCAACAATGCTTTCCCACTGCTCTGGGTAAGCTTCTTGCAGCAGTTTAAGTAACCAGCTTGGGTGGCCGTACTTGCCCGCATTGTTGCTGACCGCCATTTGGTCTAGTTCTTCTTGGTTGCGCTGGTAGTTACGCAATACCGCGTTGATAAGACCACGTAGACGAGGACCTTTCAGCTCTTTAGTACCTTCAACCGTTTCACCGACTGCAGCGTGCGCAGGAATACGCATGAAGCTTAGTTGATAAATGCCAACCAAAATAAGGTGATGGAAAACGCGTTGTTTGCCTTTTAAAGGCTTATCCATCAACTGGTTTGCAATCATTTCTAGGCGAGGGAGGTAACGTAGAGCGCCGTAACAGATCTCTTGAAGAAGAGCGTGGTCACGTGGTCGTACGTTTTGTTGAGCCGCTGGAAGAGCGCTTGAAAGTGAGTGGCCCTTGTCGACGACAAGATACAAGACGTTGGCAGCCGCAGCGCGAACATTCATGATGAGTACCTTAAAGTAAAGGAGGGCATCTCTGCCCTCTAAAAGTTCGTATTATTGGTCTTTGACACTATTGTCTGGCTTTTTAAACCAGTTGGGTGCCAACTTCAAACCAAGATGCACGTGAGTTCAGAATATCTTGAACTGACATGGCTTTTTTACCCGGAACTTGCAGTTGTTCCAGTACCAGTGTGCCATTGCCTGTCGCAACATAAATACCAGTTTTATCTGCTTGCACAATAGTGCCCGCTGGCTTGTCACTGCTTTGTTCTGCCACACGGCTTTGCCATACTTTGATGCTGTTTTCAGCCGCTTCAAAGTGGCTCATTGGCCATGGGTTGAATGCGCGAACGCAACGCTCGATGTGTGCCGCGTCGTCATTCCAATTAATGCGTGCTTCTTCTTTGCTCAGCTTCTTCGCGTAGTTTGCAAGCTCGTCATCTTGCTTCACTGGCTCAGCTTTACCTGTTGCGATGTCTGCTAGGCAGTCAATCAGAGCATCAGGGCCCAAGCCTGCAAGTTTTTCGTACATTGATGCGCTGGTGTCGCTTGCTTCAATCGGCAATGTTGCGATTTTCAGCATGTCACCTGTATCCAAGCCAATGTCCATCTGCATGATAGTCACGCCAGTTTCGGCATCACCAGCCCAAATTGAGCGTTGGATAGGAGCTGCACCACGCCAGCGAGGAAGAATCGAACCGTGCACGTTAATACAGCCCAATTTAGGCGTATCTAGCACGACTTGTGGAAGCAATAGACCGTAAGCCACAACCACCATGATGTCGGCGTTCAGATCAGCAAGCTCTTGCTTGGCTTCATCTGATTTGAAGTTTTCTGGTTGGTATACCGGAATGTCGTGCTCAAGCGCGATGGTTTTCACTGGACTGGCAGTAAGCTTCTTACCACGACCTGCTGGGCGGTCTGGTTGAGTGTATACCGCAATTACTTCGTGCTCCGAAGACAACAACGCCGCCAAGTGACGGGCGGCGAAATCCGGAGTACCTGCAAAGACAATACGTAAAGACTGACTCAAGGTAGGCTTCCTTCTAATTAAATTGTATCGAGATTAAGCGTTTTGCTGTTTCTCGTTAAAGCGTTTGATTTTCGCTAGCTTGTCTTGAATACGCTTACGCTTAAGTGGCGATAGGTAATCAACGAACAGTTTACCCATTAGGTGGTCTAGTTCGTGTTGAACGCAGATTGCTAGCAGATCGTCAGCGTCAAATGTGTACTCTTTGCCGTCGCGATCTAGGGCTTTAACCGTAACTTCAGCAGCACGAGGCACAAGTGCGCGAGCACCTGGTACCGATAGACAGCCTTCTTCGATGCCGTCTTCGCCACGCTTTTCCAGAATCTCAGGGTTGATAAGCACCATCGGCTCATCGCGAGTCTCTGAAATATCGATAACTACGATACGTTTGTGGACATCAACCTGCGTTGCCGCAAGGCCAATACCTTCTTCGTCGTACATGGTTTCAATCATGTCATCGACGATTTTTTGAATCTCAGGTGTCACCTCTTCTACAGGTTTTGCAACGGTACGCAGGCGATCATCTGGGAATGTTAATACTTGTAATACAGACATATTCACTCGAAATATTGAACTGTGCCGTAACAGCACAAACCTTGTTGGCTCAATTCTAGACATTTTATGACCTAAATGACAGCATCCTGATACCAATTTCCATTCTGGTAACTGCCTAGTAGACCAAGGACGAGGGTCATGAATCGAATTTTCCGCAACGTTTCTCGTATTACGTTGCCGTTACTTTTCTCTTTCAATGTTGTAGCAAATACGGACTTCCAACCACTTACCGTTAAAGATGACGCACCTAAAACTTACGTTGTGGTCAAAGGTGATACGCTTTGGGATATTTCAGCGATGTACCTTGATAGCCCTTGGTTGTGGCCTCGTTTGTGGCAAGTGAACCCAGAAATCGATAACCCGCACCTGATTTATCCGGGAGACAAGTTATCGCTGGTGTGGATTAACGGCCAGCCAGTCTTGAGCTTAAAGCCCGTCAAAAAACTCAGCCCTAAAGCTCGCATCACTGAAAAGAAAGCGGTACCTACCGTAGCTGAAGGTTTGGTGATGCCGTACTTAAAATCCGATCGCTTAGTGGATGATGAGACTTTAGAAAACGCGGCGAAGGTGATGGGCAGCAGTAAAGGCAGTAAATACCTGACTGCAGAAGACACGCTGTATATCAGTGGCAAGCAAGCATGGACAGATTGGGCAATCTATCGACCAGTGGAAACCTTCTCTCGAGATGACGTATCACAACAAATCACGGCATTGCGTTTGATTGCAAAAGGTGAGTTGATCGAGGCGTCGGACGAATTTTTAGGACTGAAAATCACCACTCAACTGCAAGAGATTATCCGTAATGATATTGCTTTGCCGGTTCAAGCGTTAGAAAGCGGGGATTTCACGGCCACCTTCTATCCATTACCTTCGCCGCAAGGCAGTTCTGCTAAGTTATTGGGGAATATTGAAGGTATTCGCTTTAGTTCGACCAACCAAGTTGTGGTGATTGATAAAGGCACATCGGACGAACTTCGCCAAGGCAGTGTGTTTGATCTTAAAGAAGATGCGCATCCTGTTTATAAAGATGGCGATGACTTTGCCAAGGACAATGGCTTTCTCGACTCTAAAATCACTTTGCCACAGAGTAAAGTTGGTGAGTTACTCGTGATTCGCCCTTATGAATATTTCAGCCTTGCTCTGATCACCAATAGCACCAAACCAATCAATAAAGAGGTATCTGTGGTTTCTCCTCTGGTAGAGGAACCGACCACCAATGAAACCACACAATGATACGGATCTCGCCGCTTGGTTAAAGCTGAGTTGCTTGCCAGGTATTGGCGGGGTCAAGCTGAGTAAGCTGCTGAGCAAAGACACGCCGAGTAATATTGTCCAATATTCCACGGAGCAGCTTCAGCTTTTAGGCTTAACGGCAAAACAACTGCAAGCGTGGTCGCAGGTCGATAAAGAAGTCGATGCTTGTCTGACTTGGGCTGCAGCATCTTCTCATCATCATATTCTTACTTTGGCGGATGTTTTGTACCCGCCACTTCTCAAACAAACCGTCGCACCGCCTCCTTTATTATTCATAAAGGGAGATGCGAGCTGCTTGTCTCAGCCACAAATAGCCATGGTTGGCAGTCGTAATGCCAGCGTGGATGGACTACAACATGCAAGAGGCTTTGCGTCAGACTTGGTACAACACGATCTGATCGTCACCAGTGGTTTAGCATTGGGTATTGATGGTCATGCTCATGATGGCGCGCTGTTAGCTGGAGGTAAAACCATCGCAGTGCTTGGTTCTGGGTTGGAACAAGTGTATCCAGCAAGACACCGAGGTTTAGCGAAACGAGTGATGGAAAATGGTGCGCTTGTTTCTGAGTTTCGTCCAGATGCTAAGCCTCGTGCAGAAAACTTCCCTCGTCGTAATCGAATTATTAGTGGTTTGTCGCTGGGTGTTTTGGTAGTGGAAGCGGCTGAAAAAAGTGGTTCCTTAATCACTGCTCGCTATGCCCTTGAGCAAGGTCGAGAAGTTTTCGCTCTGCCAGCTTCGATTAATGCTCCTAACGCCAGTGGCGGTAATCAATTGATTCGTAACGGAGCTTGCCTCGTACAAAATACTCAAGAGGTGCTGAATGAAATACAGTCTTTACTCGACTGGTCTATTAATCAGAGTTTAGATTTATTTTCTGCGCCAATTGATGAAGAAGAATTGCCATTTCCTCAGCTGTTAGCTAACGTAGGAAATGAGGCTACACCAGTTGATATTCTTGCAAGCAGGACCAATATACCTGTCCAAGAAGTCATGATGCAGCTCTTAGAGCTTGAGCTTTCAGGGCATGTTGTTGCAGTATCCGGTGGCTATATTCGAAAGGGGAGGGGCTAGCTATGATGATGGATATACTTATGTATCTATTCGAAACCTACATCCATAGCGATGCAGAGTTACAAGTCGAACAAGACGAATTGGAAGATGAATTGCTTCGTGCAGGCTTCCAGCAAAAAGACATCTACAAAGCCCTTGTCTGGTTAGAAGAGCTGGCGGCATTGCAACAAAGCGATGAACATTCAGCCATTTCAACCTGCATTGCATCGGCATCGACACGTATCTATACCGCTTCAGAGATGCAGCGACTAGACCTCGAATGTCGTGGTTTCTTGTTGTTCCTAGAGCAAATCAATGTTCTGACCACAGAAACGCGTGAGATGGTTATCGACCGTGTAATGGGGCTTGAAACCAATGAATTTGAGCTTGAGGACCTTAAATGGATCATCCTTATGGTGCTGTTTAATGTTCCAGGCAACGAAAACGCCTACACGCTGATGGAAGAGCTGCTGTACACCAAGGAACAAGGTATTCTTCATTAATATCTTCGCTTGAGCGGTGAGTATGAGTAGTAAAATCGATCACAACCTTTTTTCGGCACACGAGCATGCGCTTGAGCGCGAACCTTGCCCTAAATGCGGTGGGGAAGTTTCGCTTAAGCACGGTAAACACGGTCCTTTTTTAGGTTGTAGCCAATACCCAAGTTGCGATTACATTAAGTCGCTACACAGCAATGATGGTCACATCGTGAAAGAGTTGGGTGTGCCTTGCCCTGAGTGTGGCAATGAATTGGTACTCCGCCAAGGGCGCTACGGTATGTTCGTTGGTTGTAGCCATTACCCAGCATGCCATCATATTGAGTCGACTAACCAACCAGAGCCAGAGCAGCAAGCGAAAGAGCAACACGCTTGCCCTGAATGTGGCAAAGGACATTTGGTTGAGCGTAAAACCCGATTTGGTAAAACATTCTACGCGTGTGATAACTATCCGAAGTGCAAGTTTGCGGTTAACTTGCCGCCTGTAAGAGGCCGCTGCGAGGAATGTGGATTTACCTTGTTGGTAGAAAAGAAACTTGCCAGCGGGGTTAAACTGCAATGCGCGAGTCGTAAGTGCCAGCATACCCAATCACAATAACTTTCAGTACGAATTAAAAAGGGTCGCATCATGCGACCCTTTTGCTATTTATCCCGCTGCTTTTCTAGGCTTGCCACTGCTTGGCAAATTCATGTACGGCAGGGAAAGCCTGTTCATCCAATACGTCTGCTAATGCACAAAGTTTACGATTAAGTTCGCCAGTGTAGTCACCACATACGTTGATGTGGCCCATCTTGCGACCCGCACGTTTTTCTTTGCCGTACCAATGAATGTGGCAACCATTCATCGCTAGCAATGCTTCTGGTAGTGTGTCTTCACCAAGAATATTAATCATCGAGGTTTCACGAACCAGCTTCGTGCTACCTAAAGGCATACCGCACACGGCGCGTAGGTGGTTCTCAAACTGACAGGTTTCTGCACCTTGTTGAGTCCAGTGACCAGAGTTGTGTACGCGTGGTGCGATTTCATTGACTAGCAAAGTACCGTCAACATCGAAGAACTCCAGCGCTAGCACACCAACGTAATTCAAGCTGTTGGCAACGGCCGTGAACATCTGTTTTGCTTGCTCTTGCAACTCTGGTGCATCAATCGCAGTAGAAAGGCTCAATACACCATTGGTGTGGACGTTCTCTGCCAGAGGGTACACTTCAACGCTGCCATCTTTACCGCGAGCACCAACCAGTGAAACTTCGCGGTTAAAAGGGACAAATTCCTCAGCAACAATCGCTTGATTTGGTGTTGCCGCGATGCACTCTGCCATCTCAGTCCAAATGTCTTCGACTTGAGAAGTTTCTTTTAAGCGCCACTGGCCTTTACCATCGTAACCACCTAATGCACTTTTCAGAACCATTGGCATACCAACGTGTTCAATTGCGCGGTCAAAATCTTCACGAGTTTCGATTACGTAGTATTTCGCGTTACGCACGTCAGCATCATCAAGCAATGCCTTTTCAATGCGGCGATCACCACCTGCTTTGATGGCTTGCGTACTTGGTAAGAACTTACCGCTCGCTTCGCAAACATCGAGCACATCATGTGGGATATGCTCGAACTCAGCGGTAATGACGTCGACTTGTTCAATTGCATTCTCTAAGCCGTTGCCTAGTACGTGCTGAGTCAGTGGATGAACGATGTTACCGCTGCCCACATCGTAAGCTGATATTTGAATATTCAGTGGCGCACCAGCCAGAGACATCATACGAGCTAGTTGACCCGCACCAAGAACCAGTACATGCATCTGATTAATCCTCAGCAGGGTTTGGGTTCGCCAATACGGTTTCCGTTTGTTCGTTACGGAACGCTTCGACTTTTGCCATGATCGCTTCATCATGTGTACCAAGGATTTGAGCTGCTAGGATGCCAGCGTTTGCTGCGCCTGCTTCGCCAATCGCCAATGTGCCAACCGCAATACCCTTTGGCATTTGTACGATAGAAAGCAGTGAATCCATGCCTTTCAGCGCACGAGACTGAACTGGAACACCAAGTACAGGTACGCTGGTAAATGCTGCTGCCATGCCTGGTAGATGGGCGGCACCGCCAGCACCTGCGATGATAACTTTAATGCCGCGTTCTTTCGCACTGCTTGCGTAATCAGCCAATAATTGAGGAGTACGGTGAGCTGACACCACCTTTGTTTCGTAAGACACGCCAAATTGATCCAGCATGTCTGCTGCTAGTTTCATGGTTGGCCAATCTGATTTAGAACCCATGATGATACCGACTTTCATCTCAAACTCCTTCAAGCTGCAAAATTAGGTGAGCTGATAAATTTGTGCGCATTATACGGGGATTTTTACCTCAAGCAAACGTTTGCGTGTGTTTGTAAATGGTATTGATACATTTTATAAACAAATTGATTTAGTCTCTGAGAATGAATATTTGTACACTTAGTGCAAACACAACAGATAAGACTATCAGGAAGTAATTGGTGGATAACTTTGAACAGGTGCTTGAAGCACTACAAAAAGGCGAAGTGATTGCCTATCCAACAGAAGGCGTATTTGGTGTCGGCTGTGATCCAGATAACCCAGAAGCGATTCAAAAGTTGCTAGAGCTAAAGCAGCGCCCAGTAGAGAAGGGGCTCATACTTATTGCGGCTAGTTACGAGCAGCTTTTGCCTTATGTTGATGAATCTCAGTTGACTCCAGAGCAGTTAGATAAAGTCCATGCGACGTGGCCAGGGCCATACACGTGGATCATGCCAGCGAGTGACAAAGTCTCTCACTGGGTATCGGGTCAATTTGATTCGATTGCAGTACGTGTGACTGATCATCCTTTAGTACAAAAGATGTGTAATGCATTCGGAAAGCCGCTAACCTCTACCAGCGCGAATCTTACTGGTCTGCCTCCTTGTATGACGACGGAAGAAGTTGAAGAACAGTTAGGTGACCGACTTGTGGCGATCTTACGTGGTGAAACCAGTGGTCGTGACAAGCCTAGTGAAATCCGTGATGCTAAAACCTCGCAAATATTAAGACAGGGCTAACCCTGCTAGTCAGCAATCAATAGGTACTACACGTATGTCAGCAATCGATAAGCACGCCGTAAAGCAGTTCTTGATGTCACTTCAGGATTCCATTTGTCAGCAACTAGAACAAGAAGATGGAAAGGCCGTCTTTGTCGAAGATGCATGGCAACGTGAAAAAGGAGAGCGTCTTGGTGGCGGTGGCCGCACTCGCGTATTGCGTGATGGTCATATCTTCGAACAAGGAGGAGTGAACTTTTCTCATGTAGAAGGCAATGAAATGCCAGCATCAGCGACAGCACATCGTCCAGAGTTAGCGGGGCGTCGTTTTGAAGCGATGGGGGTTTCTTTGGTTATCCACCCTAAAAACCCTTATGTACCGACTTCACACGCCAATGTCCGCTTCTTTATTGCAGAGAAAGACGGTGAAGACCCAATTTGGTGGTTTGGTGGTGGTTTTGACCTCACGCCTTTCTACCCATTTGAAGAAGATTGCCAATCATGGCACGACACAGCAAAACAGCTTTGTGCACCATTTGGTGAAGATGTTTACGCAGAGCACAAAGCATGGTGTGACAAATACTTCTTCCTACCACATCGAAATGAAACTCGTGGTGTCGGCGGTCTGTTCTTTGATGACCTAAACCAGTGGGAGTTTGATAAGTGCTTTGACTACATCAAAGCGGTTGGTGAGGGATACTGCCAAGCTTACCTTCCGATCGTTTCTCGTCGTAAAGACATTGAATTTGGTGAGCGTGAGCGCGAGTTCCAACTGTACCGACGTGGTCGTTACGTAGAGTTCAACCTAGTGTATGACCGTGGCACTCTGTTTGGTTTGCAAAGTGGTGGTCGTACCGAGTCGATTCTTATGTCAATGCCACCACTTGCGCGTTGGGAATACAGCTATGTGCCGCAAGCAGGTTCTCCAGAGGCCGAGCTTTACGAGCGATACCTAACGCCCCGAGAGTGGTAGGCGCTGAATCTCCTTTTCTATATAGATAGATAGTGATAGGGTCATCTGTAATCAGGTGGCCCTGTTTTTTCTATATAAGTAAGGAATAAAGGTAAGGAAATGACTCAGCAAATTGATCGCTATGCCGTGTTTGGTAACCCTATCGGACACAGTAAGTCGCCATTCATTCACACCTTGTTTGCTCGTCAAACCAATCAGTCTTTGGTGTACACCGCAGAAAGTGCACCTGTTGATGGCTTTATTGACGCAGCGAAGGTGTTTTTTGCTGAAGGTGGCAAGGGGTGCAACATTACCATGCCATTTAAAGAAGACGCTTATCAATTTGCTAGCCGTCTGACTGAGCGTGCTCAGTTGGCGGGCGCAGTGAACACTCTCAAGAAGTTAGATGATGGTGAAATCATTGGTGACAACACCGATGGGGCAGGTCTAGTGCAAGATCTGCTTCAACACCAAGTTGTATTGGAAGGTGCACGAATCCTAATTATTGGTGCTGGTGGTGCTGCTCGTGGTGTTATTAAGCCACTACTCGATCAAAAGCCGACTTCTTTAACCATTACCAACCGTACCTTTAGTAAAGCACAGGAGCTTGCAGAGTTGTTTGTCTCTCACGGCCCTATCGTAGCGAGAGAGATGGAAAGTATTGATGAAGAGTATGATGTCATCATTAACTCCACTTCCGCTTCTCTTAGTGGTGAACTGCCTGCAATCTCTTCCTCTATCTTTGCCGCTAACAGTACAAGCTATGACATGATTTATGGCAAAGGGGTGACGAGCTTTAACTTATGGGCAAGAGAAAATGGTGCCGCTCATGCGTATGACGGTCTTGGAATGCTGGTTGGGCAGGCTGCAGAAAGCTTCATGCTCTGGCGCGGCTTACGTCCCGGTGCTAAACAAATTCTCAGAGAACTAAGAAAGAACCTTGAAGGTCAATAATCAATGAATCAATCTATCCTATTCCCTGACATGCAGTCTTGGGATGAAGCATCACAATCGGTAAATTTTGCTGCGCAGCAATCTGGTGCGTTGATTGAGTGCTATGTAACAAAACAAAAGTTAGAAAAGCTCGGTGGTTCACTGATTGAAACTGAGCAAGCGGCAATTAAAGTGTTTACTGATTACCGATTCGACCTAGAAGAAATCGCCGAAGAGCTAATAGAAGATGAAGCCTTCGATGAAGAAGGCCATATCATTATCGATTAGCCGACTATACTTGACTACTCATTGATGTCTTCTACTTCGTTAATGTAGTCGTCTTTGTTCTGCACATAGTTGTTGGCAGACTTTTGCAAGAAAGCTCGTTCTTTATCTGATAGAGGGCGAGCTTGCTTAACAGGGCTTCCAACATATAAGTAGCCACTTTCTAATATCTTCCCTGGTGGTACCAAACTTCCTGCGCCAATCATCACATCTGATTCCACTACCACGTTGTCTAAGACAATAGCGCCCATACCTACTAGGACGCGATCGTGGATCTCGCAGCCATGCAGCATCACTTTGTGACCTATGGTGACATCATTACCAATGATGAGTGGGTAGCCTTTGGGGTTTTCTGCATTTTTATGAGTTACATGAAGTACGCTGCCATCTTGAATGTTGGTTCGCTCTCCAATATGGATATGGTTTACATCACCCCGAGCTGCGACCAATGGCCAGATACTAGAATCATCGCCAATTCGGATATCACCGACTAAAACAGAGGTTGAGTCGACATATACACGTTCGCCCAACTGAGGACGTATACCTTTATAACTTCTCATTGAACTCATCTTTACTCCTTATAAAGCGTTAATAACGGTGATATCTGGTGAGAAGAGTAGCAAAAACTCGCCTTTTAGAATAAAAAACATTCAAACGATAAAAAAATCAAAAAAAACGAGAAAAAGGGCTTGCCAATGTGATCGCAATCTCTATAATGCCACCTCGCTGACACGGCAACGCTTCGAAAGAAACGAAAGCCAAGTTAGCAAGCCAATTAGCCAAGCGGAAACGCTTGAAAAAAGTTTGAAAAAAGTGATTGACACTAAACTTTAACTCGCTAAAATGGCCGTCCGATTTGAGCAAAGCTCAATAGGAAAGCTC
>Ga0209452_1000073_pt1 | contig 44882 bp, 44 predicted proteins | sample WorMetimpBELIZE1_FD_187388 | JGI IMG/M metagenome (GOLD analysis project Ga0209452, IMG submission 187388) | Marine gutless worms symbiont microbial communities from Max Planck institute for Marine Microbiology, Germany - Olavius imperfectus... | ecosystem: Host-associated > Annelida > Digestive... | reverse complement strand
TGGGCTCGATAACTGCTCCTGCGTTATTCTAATGACTTACATCCATGTAAGAATAAGTAAAAACCGAGCAAAGCTTCCGCGTCCTGCTCACGCCCCTTACCTACATCCATGTAGGCAACAAAGAGTTTATCGCCCCTAGGCAGAACCCGAAGGGCAGCGCCTGTTTAGCATTTATGCTGCGTTATCGCCTATTTATGGGGAATAACCACACCACATAGGCTCTGCCTTGCCTAAATACCAAACAGACTGCTGCAAATTTAACCTTGAAAGGTCAACAGACCCTAGCTGCTATTTATAAGTAGTTAGCGATTAACTCTTCAGCTATTTGTACGCTATTTGTTGCAGCCCCTTTACGGGTGTTATCACTTACAACCCACATATTTAAACCATGCGGGTGCGAAATATCGGCGCGCAAGCGGCCAACGTAAACCGTATCATTACCACTGGCATCTGAAACCGCAGTTGGGTAATCGCCTTCATCCTCAATAAGCTCAACCCCTGGCGCATCATTTAAAAGCTGCTTAACGTGCTCAAAGTCATACGGCATGCGTGTTTCAATATTGATTGACTCAGAATGGCCAAAAAATACAGGTACTCGAACACAGGTTGGATTAACAGCAATGGTGGTATCGCCCAAAATTTTATGTGTTTCGTTTACCATTTTCATTTCTTCGCGTGTGTAGCCGTTATCTTCAAAAGTATCTATTTGAGGGATAACGTTAAATGCAATTTGCTTAGGAAAAATTTCGTTTTCCATTGGGCGAGCATTCATTAGATTAGCGGTTTGTTTTGCCAGTTCATCTACCGCTTCTTTGCCTGCACCAGATACAGCTTGGTAGGTAGATACATTAATACGGTCAATACCATAAGCATCGTAAATGGGTTTAAGGGCAAGCATCATTTGAATCGTAGAGCAATTAGGGTTTGCAATAATATTGCGGTTTCTAAAGTCTTCAAGGCTTGCTGCATTAACCTCAGGTACCACTAACGGTACTTCAAAATCGTTTCTAAAATGTGAGGTGTTATCAATTACAACACAGCCAGCGTCGGCCGCAATTGGCGCGTATTTTTCTGACACACTGCCACCAGCAGAAAACAAGCCTATGTGTGCTTGGCTAAAGTCAAAGCCTTCTACATCTTGCACTTCAATGGTTTCGCCACGAAACTTTATGTCTTCACCTGCGCTGCGGCTACTGGCTAGTAAAAAGAGTTGATCTACCGGAAACTTACGATCTTCCAAGGTTTCAATAATTTGACGACCGACTAAGCCTGTAGCGCCAAGCACAGCAACGTTATATTTTTGCGACATATTTTTTCCTCTTTAAGCAGTGTTAAAACAACACTGCTAGTTAAATTAGTTTGCGGTGTTAAAACCAAGCTGAGCGAGTGCATTTGTATGCTGCCCACTCCCTTGCACTGTTAAAGTGCTAAACTCTCGCCTTACTGGGTAGTTTTTACGTAAACTATCAAACCCATCTTTTGCTAAGTGACGTAGCAAAATGCCGTCATCGCGGCGTACGTCGTAAATCAAATGCACTAAACGCGCAATATCAGCCTCAGTAAAGGTGCTTTCTAAATTTAAGTTTGTAACAGCAGGTTGTGGTAAAAAATCAGAAAGGGATTTATCCGCACTTACCTCTTTGATTTTACATAGTGCTTGGTACAGCATTTGTGTACCGCGAGCTTTTCCTTCAAGGGTATGTCCAGCAATATGCACACTGGCATAGCGCACATGATCCAATAATGCCGTTAAGATGTTAGGCTCGTTTTCCCACACATCAAGCACCAAATCTAAGTCGGCCCCTTGCTCCATAACCGATAACAATGCGTTGTTATCAATCACTTCGCCGCGGCTAGCATTTATGACCGTTAACCCAGGCTTTAATGCTTTAAGGCGTTTTGCATCAATTAAATGATGCGTTTTGTGCTCACCGCCTTTAATTAGTGGGACATGAAAAGTAACCGCATCTGCGCGCTCAAGTAGTTCGTCAAGCTCAACATGCTCGGCTAATACGCCTTGCTCATGTTTAATTGGGTCACATAATAAAACATCAACATTAAGTGCTTTTAGTTTTTGTGCTAAACAGCTGCCAATATTCCCTACCCCAACAATACCTATTGTTTGACCACGTAGAGGGACTGCGTTTTCTTGGCTTAAGGCAAACAAGCTACTTATTACATATTCAGCCACCGCAATTGCATTGCAGCCAGGGGCACTGCTAAAAGCAATGCCTTTCTCATTAAGTAACTGTGTATCAATATGATCAACACCAATAGTGGCGGTGCCTACAAAACTTAATTTATTAGCGTGAGCAAGCAGGTCACTGTTTACTTTAGTAACCGAGCGCGTAAGTAAAACGTCAACATCAATTAACGCATCAGGTGATAAGTTTCGTCCATCAAAGCGCGTTACCTCACCAAAGTCTGCAAAATACTGCTCAACTAAAGGCATGTTTTGATCGGCAAGAATCTTCATTGGGGAGTCCGTTTGGCAAAATGAGGCGCTATTGTAACGAACAACCGAGCCATTACACAAACTAAAAAGCCGAGCAATGCTCGGCTTTTAATCACTATAAAGAGAAAACGAATTAACCTTTATACTTACTCATAACTAATGTGGCGTTTGTACCACCAAAGCCAAAGCTATTAGACATAACCGTATTAAGTTGTGTATCGCGGCGCTCAGTGACAATATTAAGACCTTGTGCTTGCTCATCTAGCTCTTCAACGTTAATAGATGGCGCTACAAAGTCGTTTTCCATCATTAAAATTGAGAAAATAGCTTCGTGAACACCCGCAGCGCCCAGTGCGTGGCCCGTTAATGATTTAGTCGCACTAATAAGTGGCGAGTTACCACCAAACACTTCTTGAATTGCGCCAAGCTCTTTAACATCGCCTACTGGCGTCGATGTACCGTGCGTGTTTAAATAATCAATTGGCGCATCAACGCCTTGCATTGCTTGGCGCATACAACGCGCCGCGCCTTCACCTGAAGGTGCTACCATGTCGTAGCCATCAGATGTCGCACCATAGCCTACAATTTCTGCGTAAATATGTGCGCCACGAGCAAGTGCATGCTCAAGCTCTTCTACTACAACAATACCGCCACCCGCAGAAATAACAAAACCATCACGGTTTGCATCGTACGTACGTGATGCCTTCTCTGGTGTTTCGTTATATTTGGTAGACAATGCGCCCATTGCGTCAAATTCCATTGCAAGGGTCCAGTGTAGCTCTTCACCACCACCGGCAAAAATAACATCTTGCTTGCCTAATTGAATTTGCTCAACCGCGTGACCAATACAATGCGCAGATGTTGCACACGCAGAGCTTATAGAATAGTTAACACCTTTAATTTTAAATGGCGTTGCTAAACAGGCCGATGTGGTGCTCGCCATTGTACGTGGCACCATGTAAGGACCAACACGTTTTACGCCTTTTTCACGTAAAATGTCGGCCGCTTCTACTTGCCATTTTGAAGAGCCGCCACCAGAGCCAACTAATAAACCCGTGCGCTCATTCGATACCTGCTCATCAGATAAGCCCGCATCTTCAATGGCTTGCTTCATAGAAATATAAGAGTAAGCAGCAGCATCTCCCATAAAGCGCATTGCTTTACGGTCTACGTGCTCTTTAACATCAATATCAATTTTGCCAGACACATTACTACGTAAGTTGTAATCAGCAAATTCTTGGTTAAAAGCAATGCCGCTTTTACCCGCTTTTAGTGATTCTAATACTTCTTCTTTGTTATTACCGATGCTTGATACAACACCGATACCCGTAATTACGGCTCTTCTCATGGGTAATTCCCTTAGCTTGATACTAAATTACTGTGTATTTTACGCTGTTTTTAGGTGTTAAGTGGTCAGCTTTCTAGCGTACACCTGTACACTGAATTTAAAAGCTTATAAATAACGCCGGACTATTTCAAAGAAAACCCGTAAAATAATAAAAAAATTCTGTCTAAAAAATTAATAAGTCATGATAAAAAACGCCCAAATACACTTTAATGAAGTAGGCACACCGGTAGCCGATAACTTTGACGATGTTTATTTTTCTAATGACGATGGCCTTGCTGAATCGCATTACGTGTTTTATCAACAAAACAATATACAAGCGCGATTACAAAATCATGACCAAGCGCATTTTGTTATTGCCGAAACCGGTTTTGGTACTGGCTTAAATTTTTTAAATGCATGGCAGCACTTTAATGACCACCTTGCCAATCAACAAGTTCAAAATCAAGTAGGCAAACAGGTTAAGCGGTTGCATTTTATTTCGTTTGAAAAGTACCCGCTTTGTAGCACCGACCTAAAAAAAGCACTGCAAGCGTGGCCTACATTACACAAACTTAGTGAGCAGTTAGTAACACACTACCCTATAAATTTGGCGGGCTGCCATCGCCTAGAATTTAATAACGGCCAAGTTATTCTTGATTTGTATTTTGGCGACGTCCTTGATTCAATAAATGCAATGAGCTACCCGCAGTCGGGGGTGGTCGATGCATGGTTTTTAGATGGCTTTGCACCGAGTAAAAACCCCGACATGTGGCAACAAAGTGTGTTTAACGCCATGGTTGATATATCGCGCAAAGGGGCAACACTTGCCACATTTACCGCTGCGGGTTTTGTGCGCCGAGGCTTAATAGCCGCAGGTTTTAATATGCAAAAAGCAAAAGGATTTGGCCGCAAACGGGAAATGCTAATAGGCCAACTAGCAAACGCGAATAGTGCACAATCATCACCCCCTTACTTTGAACAACCCCCTGCCAAGCTAGAACATGTTGCTGTAATAGGCGGCGGAATTGCAAGTAGCTGTATTTTGCATAGCCTAGCTAAGCGAAGTATTAAAAGTACTTTATTTTGCCAAGATAAAAAACCAGCTATGGGCGCTTCACATAACGTACAAGGCGCGGTTTACCCGCACTTACAAGCTAAAAACTCACCTCACAGTGAATTATTTGCACATAGTTTTTTATACGCAAAACGTACTTACGAGCAGCTAATAAACAGCGGCTTTCATTTTGATCACGATTGGTGTGGTGTACTGCAGCATGCAGTAAAAAAACCACTGGCCGATAAACACCAAAACCTTGAGCAAAAACAACTTTGGCCTGAGCAGTTAATGCGCAATGTAACTGCCGAGCAAGGAGACAAAATAGCCGGAGTAACGACAGGTTATTCTGGTGTATTTTTTGAACAAGGAGGCTGGGTTAATCCACCACAACTAGTAGAGACAATGTTACATGCTGCTCACGCGTTGCATCCATTTAACAGCCACTTTGAAAGCCATGTTGAGCAGCTCAATAAAACACGCGATGGCTGGTTTTTAACCGCTAATAATATTGAGTACGGGCCTTTTAGTGATGTAATAATATGTGCAGGTGAGCATAGCGATGCATTTGAGCAAACAGCCACCTTACCTATTGTAGGAGTACGCGGACAAGTATCGCATATACAAGCCAGTGAACACTCTAAACACCTTAAAACTGTGTTGTGCCACAAGGGTTATTTTACTCCAGCCTATTTAGGTAAACATTGTATGGGCGCTACATTTGAAAAAAACACAAAAAGTCGCGCTGTTACAGAAAAAGACAACCAGCTAAACCATGAGCAACTACTTAGCTTTTACCAGCAAAGCGACTTTGCAACTACATTAGGTGATATAACGTGTGCTAAAGCCGCTGTGCGCTGTACGTTTATAGATCACTTACCAATGGCAGGACAATGGTGTGAGCAAAGCGATTATATTAACGCCTTTGCTAATTTACGCCTAGGTAAACGCTATCAATACTCGCCTTTGCAAAAGCCACACCAAGGCTTGCATATTTTTACCGGATTTGGCGCGCGCGCATTATGCAGTGCACCGCTGTTAAGCGAGCACTTTATTAGCACGTTAAATAATGAGCCACATCCACTCAGCGAGCGTGTAAGCCAAGCTATTCACCCAGCGCGTTTTATAGTGCGTGATTTAATACGCAATAAAATTTAAATGACATCATTCTTTTTTTGCGTAAAATAATACCTATAAAAGGAATTTATATTACCCATGCGCACCTTATTTACGAATGCGAATGGGTATAAATAAAAGGAAAACAATGAAAGCTTTAACCTGTGTTGCAGCATTACTCGCCGCTATATCGTTTAACACATATAGCCAAAACGTAACCGACATCCCCTTACCTGAAGAATTCATAACCACCATGGATGTAACAGGCGAATACCCCAAGGTACGCACTGGGTATTTGGCAGCCTCTATCAATGATATTGCTAAATTTTATCAACACGCACTTGGTGAGCCTCTCAACATTAAAGGCGATGACAACTACCGCACCCTTTACTATAACTATCAAAGTCATGCCGTACGCATTAGCTTATACCATCATAATTATGTTACCGAAGTCAGCATAATGATCGAATAAACACGGCAAAAAGCGGCTAATTTTCATACTCAGTTCAGACTCAATTTTTATTTACTCTTAAATTGTCACTTTGTAGAGAAAAAAGGCATTTTGCCCTTTAAAAACGCATGCCAATCCCAAGGTCTATTTATAACACACACCTTTACACTAAATTGAGAAGGAATTAATTATGAGTAAGACCCTTATTATTGGCGCTAGCGGACAAATTGGTAAAATGGCAACCGAGCTGCTTTTAAAAAACGAGCAAAACGTATCTGCACTAGTGCGTGATAAAAGTAAGCTAAGTGATTTAGATAGCCCGTTTTTAACTATTGTGGAGCAAGATCTCGAAGGCGATTTTTCTGCTGCGTTAAAAGATTGCGACCAAGTGATTTTTACAGCAGGTTCTGGTGGAAATACAGGCACAGATAAAACCATGCTAATTGATTTATGGGCAGCCACCAAAGCAGCAACATACGCTAAAGAGCACGGCGTAAAACATTTTATTATGATTAGCTCGATTGGTGCAGATGATCCAGACGCCATAGAAAGCGACTTAAAACCTTATTTAGTTGCCAAACACATGGCCGATGAGCACCTTATCAACAGTGGCTTAAACTACACCATAGTGCGCCCAGGTACTTTAACCAACGAAAGCGCTACTATGCAAGTAACCACCGAGCGCCCAAGCGATCGTTCTAAAGCTAAAATTAGTCGCGAAAACGTTGCCAATGCCTTATTACACATTGCAACCAACGCATTTAATGGCAACCGCGTTTTTGAGTTGTTTGATGGTGAAACGCCTATTAAAGCAGCTGTTAAATAAATTAGGTCTTGTTGCCCTTTGCAACTCCCATGCAAAGGGCAATAGACTTAGGTGCAACAGACCCCCCATGCACCGCCTTCCCTTTAAATTTTTAAATGTAAACAACACTTTTAATAATTCAGCCCAATCGTTCCCAATAAAACAACAAACAAAACAATCACTTCCACCAAAACTGCCATAAAACAATGCGTTAAAAATCAAATCGAACAAATTTTATTCAGGCTTTTTTACTAGTTTAAAGGGGCAAAATACTAGAAACCCCTTATTTTATCTGGTAAATTAACAGCGTGTTAAAACAATAATAAAAATTCCTCAATGGAAGTTGCACGAATAAGGACATAGCGTGAGCGCCTCATTTAAAATTATTTTTAATGGTCAGTTACACCAAAATGCTGACATTAGTACCGTACAAGAGCAGCTTTGCCAGTTTTTAAAAATTCCCCATAATGTCGCTGTAAAATTATTCGATGGCCGTGCCTACGCACTCGTCAAAGACCTATCGAGTATTGATGCAGTTAAAACAGAATCTAAACTAAAAAGTTTTGGTTTAATAACCAAAGTAGAGCCACATGCAAGTGTAAGGGCCCCTCAAAGCGCCACGGGTACTAAATTGATTGTTGCAACTAGCGATCCAGCGGTTAAAAACATAGCCAATACAATAACCAGCGTTAAAAAGTCCGGCATAAATAGCCCTGCCGCCTTGCCCAAATTAGCGCTGCAAAGCGCATTATTTTTTTGTTATAGCTTATTATTCATCTGTCTTATTGGCTCAGCAGTAATAAGCTTTAACACATTTAAAATGAGTATGATTGACAGCTCATCAGCTTCATCCTCAACAACATTAAATTACCTTCATTATAAGCAGTACTTAGCAAATCAAAAAAAGCACCCAGAAGTCACCTTGCCTAACACCCACAGCACAGATGAGCTTAACCAAGTAGCGCAGCAAAAAATTGATAGCTATTTTGCTCGCTTTTCAACGCACATAAACAGTTACGCAAAAGTTTTGAAGCAACCAAATATTAACAGCATGGGCGCAGAAAGGTTAAAGCAGCACTTACAGGAAATAGACGCGCTAGGCACTGAACACGTATTTTGGGAGCAATTAATTAACCTTGCTAAATCGCTCAACAACGACGCCCATGTAATGAGCAAGCTTGCTAATGATAACCCTGATAAAATTCAATGGATCAACGCCGTTGACTGGATAAGCCAAAGCTACATTAGGCAACAACAAAATAAGCCTGACGCTTTGCCGGCCTCCCCTACAAACACACAACTCGCCAAGTCACCCATATTAGATTTAACGCTACTAATTAGCTTAATGTCGTTTTTAACGCTGATTATTATTAGTATAAAAATGAAAGTAAGATCGTTAAAAATGAAGCTAGCCGCTATAAGCACAGAGTAAATTAGACCCATAAAAAAACCGCCAACTTGATTGCTCAAATTGGCGGTTTTTTATGGTTTTTAAGTAACGAACTTAAACGCCTGTATTGGTGGAGCTGGGGGGATTTGAACCCCCGTCCGAAAAGCCTCGACCGTTGGTACTACATGTTTAGTATTGTCATTTAGTTAACCTTTAAATCCCGGACAAACACGGTAGATAAAGGCGAGGCCGCTTAGTTTTAACGCTTCAACCCCGGCCAGGGTTTCCGTCGCGATCAGGTGTTAGGGTGACACTCCAAAATCCAGTCCACAAGAATACATGGAAGGAGCGCTAGCCAGCCTAAGCTGCTAGAGAGTAGTTATCGTCGTTTGCGATTACTTTAAATTGCGGCTTTTTTACGAGGCAAACCGCACCTCGACATGCACCTCAGGCTTCTTGAATTCCGTCGAATCCTAATCAGCCCCTGAAATATGTATTTCTTTCAGTGAGAGCAGTATAACTGAGTAAACGACTGATACTCAAGGGGTGTGACACTTTTATTTTAACTAACTAAGTCAACTGAACAGTAAACAAGCACAAGCTTATAAAAAAGCAAACAATTACTGAACATTTACTTAACATGTCGATTAAGTTGTGCTCAAATAAGGAGTTAATTTTTACACAAAGCCCTGAGCTTTAGTCGTAAAAGTAATAATCATAATAACAGGCATATTACGTAGGGAATTTATAAATGTCGGTTTTTTTATTTAATGAACACAGGGGTGAATTGGCGTTATCTGCACACCCTATTGATAATGGATTTCCGGTAACAAGTGCTCAACTTATAGAGTTACTTGAACAATCGGAATATTGCGAGTTTGAAGTCCTCTCGGGCAATATCGGCAAGCTATTTTCACCAAGTAAAGATTATCAGCAAGAATCATTAGTAATTGCCAAAGCCACGGACGCAAGCCTTGTTATTAATGTTGATGAAAAAAACATGGTTGCAGAGGCAACGCTTACTACAGCCAGAGGGGGTGCTTTACTTTCAATGGAGGCAGCTCAAGCCGCTTTGGCTGAAGCTGGCGTGAAAAAAGGCATTAGCCCTCGTGCACTTGATACGTTTTTAGGACAGCAGTTTTCCCACCCTGCAGGTACATCATATAGCGCTATTGTGGCCCATGGCCGAAACCCTAAAGAAGGTAGCGATGCGAGGTTTGTTCGCCTTTGCTCTACTGCACAAGACCGCGTACTTAGCCCCCAAGCAAAAGAAGGTGGCAAGGTGGATATGAAAGACCTTGGCGCGATTATTACGGTAAAGCCCGGCACCCCTTTAATGCAGCGTGTGGCCGCTACATCAGGCGAAGATGGGTATACGGTTTTTGGCGATTTGATTAAGGCTACGCCTGGTAAAGAGCATCAGTTGCAGCCCTTTGAAGGCACAAAAATAGATCCTGATAATCCAAATATGCTCATCGCCGATTGTAAGGGGGTGCCTGTTGCATTACCCAGAGGTATGCGGGTTGACGACGTTTTATGTTTTCACCATGTAGATGTAAGTACAGGCCACGTTGATTTTGATGGCAGTGTAATTATCTCTGGTGATGTAAAAGATGGTATGCGTGTTAAAGCTAATGGCGATATTACTGTATTAGGCTTTGTTGAATCTGGCACGATTGAAAGCCAAAGCGCGGTCACTATTATGCTGGGCGCTATTGGCCGTAAGCGTGAAAATGACGAGGCATTTACTTGTCAAATATCAGCCAAACGCACTATTTCTATTGGCTATGCCCAATACTGTGATATTAAAAGTACGCAGGACTTATTTATAGAACGCCAAGCATTACATTGTAATTTAAGTGCGAGGCGCTTAATACGAGTAGGTAAAGCAGGCAACCCTCGGGGTAAAATAGTTGGTGGGAGTATTTTAGATGCTATGCGCATTGAAACCGGTGAGCTTGGCGCTCCCGCAGGCACTAAAACGCGTGTGTTTTTAGCTCAAAACTGGCATGAACTGCGCTCAAAACAATCTCAGATCACTGACTTTGAAAAAGTCCTAGCAAGCAAAACGTCGGCGCTTAAACAAGCTAAAGAAAAAGCGATAAAAATTCCTGTTGCAGCTCAGCGCAAACAGCTGCTAAATAAAATTGCTGCTAACGAGCAACATATAAAAACACGCGCTTTGCACGTTCAACGTCAAAAAAGATTGGTGAAGCAAAAAATTTCTCAGCTATTAGCCACTAGCCGCTTAAAAATAAATGAAATTATGCACCCGGGTGTGGAGCTTAAAATAGCAAAAGACACAAAACAGTTTTCGCGTATTTACCCACCCCACTTAGTAAAGCTGTCTGAGGGGAAAATCACTCAGTCGTTTTAGTATCCTCTTGAGTGTTTTCAGTGTCTTGGGCGTCACTTTCAGGGAGTGGCGCTAACGGCCAGCCCCCCAACTCTTGCCAACGATTTACTATTAAACAATACAGTTCGGCGGTACGCTCTGTATCGTAAAGTGCAGAGTGTGCTTGGCTGTTATCAAACTCAATACCCGCAGCTCTACACGCTTTAGCCAATACCGTTTGGCCAAGCGCAAGCCCTGCAAGCGAGGTGGTATCAAAACTTACAAATGGATGAAATGGCGTGCGCTTGATATTGTTACGCTCAATAGCTGCATTTAAAAAGCCATGATCAAACGCGGCATTATGTGCAACTACAACTGTGCGTTGGCACCCTGCGGCTTTTTGCGCTTTGCGTACGACTTTACAAATTTCTTTAATTGCTTCTTCTTCAGATACTGCACCACGCAACGGACTAAACGGGTCTATGCCGTTAAACTCAATGGCTGCTTGTTCTATATTAGCGCCCTCAAAAGGCTCTACATGAAAATGAACAGTATGATCTATACTAAGTAACCCTTCGTCATCCATTTTTAAAATAGATACGGCAATTTCAAGTAAAGCGTCGGTTTCTTTATTAAAGCCGGCAGTTTCTACATCAATTACAACAGGAAAAAAGCCGCGAAAGCGTTGTGCGAAAAGTGTTTGCTCAGTATTTGCCATAGTCTTCTTGGTTTGTGAGTTTAAGTTCACTATTATGTCAAAATTGGCACCTGCTCGGCTAGGGCTTTGTAAATTATTTAATTAATATATTGTAGGCATGCTATTTGCTTTTACATAATCGCTACCTGTTTTGGCTATAAATTAAGCCCAGTATTAGTAGCGCGCCAAACTATTGGCTTTTTAGATTAACCGGAGCGTTTTATGAAATGTAAGTTGTTTTTTGTTAGCGTAAGCCTTAGCACCGCCTTGATGAGCTTTTCATCACAAGCGGCTATGCGTCAATATAGCGCAAATCAAGATAACTCTAATTGGGAAGTTATAAAAACAACACGCTTGCAGTGTCAATTAAACCACGAAGTGCCCTACTACGGTGAGGCTATATTTAAGGCATCGGCAAGTAAAAACAAAGACCTGACATTTAATCTAGATATGGTTGTGCGCCCTGAAAACTACGATATTGCGGGTTTAAAAGCAGTGCCACCTACTTGGCGGGCTGGGTTACCTGCGCGAGATATTGCCACGATGAAGTTACTCAAAAAGTTTGATGGTGAACTTGGTAACAAAACCGCATGGGAGATGCTTAGCGAACTTGAAAAAGGGTTTCATCCTACCTTTTACTACCAAGACTGGCAAAATAGTGCCGACAAAATTGCCGTAGGTATTTCTAGCGTTAACTTTAAACAAGCTTATTGGGCGTTTTTGCAGTGCCGAGATGAGCTTTTACCTTACAGCTTTGAAGATATTTCATTTACCGTAATGAACTACCAATCAAATAGCAGTAAGCTCACTAAAGAATCACAAAAGCGCCTAAACAAAATTGCTGAGTACTTAAAAAATGATACCAGTATTGAGTCTATCAGTATTGATTCGTATACCGACAGCTACGGTGGGCGCTGGAATAACTTAGATTTATCGCGTAAACGTGCCAAATCCATAAAAGATTATATGGTCAGCCTAGGTGTTGATGAGGGCAAAGTACAAACCACAGGCCTTGGTGAAAAACGCTTTGTTGATACGAACGAAAACATTTTAGGGCGAAATAAAAACCGTCGTTTAATCATCAAAATTGCAAAAATGTAGCCTTGTAGACTGCTAGCTTTCGCTTAACCGTTTTATGAGCTTATCGCCAAACTGAAAAAGCGTTAAGCTCATACATATTATTATGGCTCCTATAATCAGCTCGTGGCTTAATGGTTCATTATTTAGCAGTGCGCCAAGCGCTAGAGCAAAACTTGGTGTGATTAAACTACTTAAAGCAACAGTACTTGCGTTTAACTTTTGTAATACATGAAAATATGCCAAAGCCCCTACTATTGAGCCAAAAACCCCTAAATAGGCAATGCTCCATAATGAGCGCGCACTCCAATGAATGATGCTTATGTGCCCATCTACTAGCCACCATAACAGCGCAAATAAAGGTGTAACAAAAACCAGCGCACCAAAAGTGGTTGCCATAGGATGGATAGCAATTTTTACTCGTTTGATCATCACCCCACTTAAGCTAAATAACGTTACTGCTAATAACACATATATAAGCCCGATCCCCTGAGTTTGTGAGGTTTGTAGTTGGTTATAGCTTACAAAGTAAAGACCTATTAATGCGCTGCTCAGCGCAATTAATTTAACAAGACTAAATTTAGGCTCATTGAGTAACCTTTGCGCTAAAAAACCAGAGAGAATAGGTGCAAGGCCAAAGACTAGCGAAATAATACCAGAAGGCACGGTTGTAGCAGCCATGTAACTTAACGACATCCCACCAAAAATACCCAAGCTTGAGTATGCGTATAATGTACACGCTTTTTTGCTCCAAGGGATACGAATATTGGCTATGGCAACAATTAGGCCAGCGACAAATAAGCCTATGATCATACGCATTAAAACAGCTAAGGTAGGAGCAACCGTTTCGCTACTCCATACAATACCTAATGGTGTAGTGCACCAAATAACCACAAGCAATAAATAAGATAGTTTAACTGGCACACGCCATTCCTTTGCACTGAGAAAGTAAAAGCCCTATTGAGATAAATTATACGCTCCAAAGTGACATACAGTACATATATAAACACCTAAATACAGCTGTAAATTGATAGTTACATTATTATTTGCCTGCAATTATTACAAAACTATTTATGTTTTAAGTAACTAGTTATATCTTGAGTGCCTCTCACACATTTTAGGAAAGTTAAGTGCTTAAAAATAAAACAATAGGCAGCATGTTAATTGTTGCAGGCACCACCATAGGCGCAGGTATGCTGGCATTGCCAATTGCCTCTGCAGGGCTTGGGTTTAATACTGCTTTAGCGCTCATAATTACCAGCTGGCTACTGATGACGTACACCGCTTTATTAATGTTAGAGCTGCATCAATACGCCCCTAGAGAAGCAACATTAAACACCTTAGCAAAACAGTGGCTAGGAAAACGCGGCCAGTACATTGCTAACTTTTCGATGGTATTTTTATTTTATGCGCTGTGCGCAGCCTATATTGCCGGTGGTGGTGCGCAATTGCAGTCACGTATTAGTAGTGATTTGAGCATAAACATAGCACCACAAATTGCCTCTATCGTTTTAGCTATTGTAATAGGCAGTGTGGTTACTTTAGGCACCAGTAAGGTAGATAAACTTAACCGCGTGTTATTTACGATTAAAATTTTAGTACTAGGCAGCTTGTTTTATATGCTTACGCCCTACGTACAAGGTAAACACTTACTTGAAATGCCCGTTGAGCAAGGGCTGATTTTATCTGCCTTACCGGTTATTTTTACCTCGTTTGGTTTTCATGGTTCTATTCCGTCAATTGTTAAGTATGTGGGGCTAGAAACAAAAGTATTGCGTAAGGTAATGATTGCAGGGGCTGCTTTACCTTTAGTGATTTATATCTTTTGGCAACTGCTAAGCCAAGGCATTATGCAGCAAAGTGATTTACTTAATAGTAATGGCTTAACAGGCTTTGTAGAAAGTGTGGCAAGTATTGCACATAATCCGCAGGTGACAAGCGCTGTTACACTGTTTGCCGACTTAGCATTGGCCACCTCTTTTTTAGGTGTTAGCTTAGGTTTGTTTGATTTTTTTGCTGATGCATTTAACAAAGGCGATACTAAATCAGAAAGAATAAAAACCGCATTAATTACCTTTACTCCTCCTTTAGGGTTTGCGTTGTTTTACCCGCAAGGGTTTATAATGGCGCTAGGCTATGCAGCCATCGCCCTTGTGGTATTAGCCATATTTTTACCGGTTTCTATGGTGTATAAGCAGCGTAAATCGGGCCCTCAAACGGGATACAAAGTACGAAGTGGTAATGTTGGTTTAGCCCTTGCTGGGCTGTGCGGCGTTGTAATTATTTTAGCCCAATTTATGCAAATGTTAGGACTAGTACCCGCTATTGGTTGATGCAGTTAAGGCTAACCCCTTTAGCTTAAAGGGGTTAGTTAAAATTGTTAAAATACCCGAGACTCACCACGGCCTGTGGCCTGAGACGCCGCTTGTAGTTCACCGTTTTTATTTACAATAACCTGTAAGTCACCAAAGTTTCGTTTATCAAGCGTATAGCCCATTTTTATAAGCTCCGCTTGTGTGTTTTCACTAAGCCCTGCATGCGTTCTGATGACATTTTTAGGCCACAACTGATGATGAAACCGCGTGCTGTTAACAATATCCTCAGCGCTCATATTAAATTCAACCGCATTTAAAATAGACTGATACACCGAGCTAATAATTGTGGTGCCCCCAGGCGAGCCTGTAACCATTTTAACCCTATTGCTTTTAAGCAGTATGGTGGGCGACATGGAGCTTAGCATACGCTTTTTTGGTTGAATCTCGTTCGCTTTACCGCCAAGCGCACCAAATGCGTTCATTACGCCCGGCTTGGCGCTAAAGTCATCCATTTCGTCATTTAATATAAAACCGGCACCTTCAACCACAACGCCGCTCCCAAAGCTTAAGTTAATCGTTGTGGTGTTGGCCACTGCATTGCCCATTTTATCAATAATAGAAAAATGCGTGGTTTGTTCACTTTCTTTAAGGCCTGGTTTAATGTTTTCGGTATTTGAGATGGTAGTTAAAGAAATATCGTTACTGCGCGCTTTTAAGTAATCAATATCAGTAAGCTCAGTAGCAGGTACGTCAAAAAAGTCCGGATCGCCTAAATACTCTGCTCTATCGGCAAACACTCGCTTACCTATTTCAGCAAGTAAATGTATGTATTGAGTTGAATTATGTACCAGTCCCATTTCGCTTTTTTTAAGCTCAAACATTTTTAGCCACTGTAAAATAGCAATCCCACCAGAGCTGGGTGGTGGTGAGGTTAATACTTCGTAACCGTTCCAGTTTGCCTTAATAGGCATACGCGACACAGCAGTGTAACTAGCAAGGTCTTCCTCATTAATTATCCCTGCGTGTTTCTGCATAAATTTGGCGATAATGCGCGCTGTTTCGCCCTTATAAAATCCATCTTGGCCGTTATCTCTTATGCGCTTTAAAGTAGCGGCCAGCTCCGGCTGTTTAAAAATTTGATTTGCTTTTATATCTTTAAAATAATTTTTGAAATTTACGTTTATATTTTGTTCTTCTAAATGAGTGATATAGTTAGCAACCCCTTGCGCCAATTTGGGCGGCACTTTGAAGCCTTGCTCTGCTAGAGTAACCGCAGGCTGTACTAATGTTTGCCATTTTAAGGTGCCGTGTTTTTGATGAGCCAGCCACATACCGGCCACGCTCCCCGGTACACCACTTGCGTGAATGCCATAAATTGACTTATTTTTAATTACATCGCCCTTGGCATCTAAATACATATCTCTGTGCGCTGCTTGGGGAGCAGTTTCGCGATAGTCTATAAAGTCGCCTTTTCCCTCTTTTTGTATCAGCATAAAGCCTCCGCCACCAATATTTCCAGCTTCTGGAAGCGTTACCGCTAATACAAATTGCGCGGCAATAGCCGCATCAACGGCGTTGCCACCTTGCTCTAAAATAGCCTGTGCTGTATCGGCACTAAACGAGTCTGGCATGGCCACTGCACTTTTAGCTGCTTGCTCTGCCTGCACGCTAAATATACAAAACTGTGCAATCAGCACACTCTTAACAATGAGCCGACTTGGTCGAAAAAATAATCCCATAAAACATCCTTACTTTATTATTCGAATTGCGCTTGGCTCATTTATGCATATCATAGAATGCTAGGTCAATGTTTATACAAGTAATTCTTTGTAGGCTATAACGCCTTTGCGTATAAAACGGCATCCAAATCGCCTTGCTCATCAGTGTGTATATAGTTTTTAACCCAGGTAAATCCCAGCTTTTGCATGACGCTAATTGACGCTTTATTATCGGCCAGTGCCATTGCTGATAGCGTTTTTATCTCTGGCTGCATTTTTAATTCGTTACATAATGCACTAGCTGCCTCTGTTGCATAACCTTGTCCCCAACTAGATTGCTTAAAGCGCCACCCTATCTCAATATTTGAAAAATCGGGAGTTGGAGTAAAAAAGTGCATAGGCCTAATAAGTACCCACCCTATAAAAGAGCCCTCTTTTTTGAGAGTTATTTTCCAAAGTCCCCACCCTTTACTTTCATTTGTGTAAGCACGCATCCTAGGTATGCCGACTTCTTTAATTTGTTCTAATGAAGTCGGTAAACCCCGATTTATGTATTTCATTACCGCAGGGTCTTGATCGAGCTCGTACAGAAGCGGCCAATCATGCTCATTCATTAATTTAAAATTTAATCGTGTTGTTACAGGTGCGTTCATTTTCATTGTTTTATTATTTCCAAGAATTAATAACTTATCTCTAAGGAGAGACCACACATGAAAAAATTAGCAGGTTTAGCTTTATTAGGCACTTTAATTACTCTTACGGGCTGTGAAGACGCTCAGCAAGCTCAAGAAGATGCAAAAGATAAAAGCGCACAAATGCAAGAGCAGCTTGGTGATACATGGAACGATGTAAAAGATAAAGCCAACGAGCTTAAAAACGATGAGTCGTTAAATGAGTTACTTGAGCAAAGTAAAGCGATGGGCTTAGACATGTACGACGATGGCAAAGAAATTGCCGTTGATGCATGGATAAAAAGCAAAGAAGCAGCGGGCGAATTAACCGAAAAAACTAAGCAAAAGGCGCAAGAAATTGCACAAGAAATTGAAGAAGCGCGTGAAGCGCATTCTCAAGAGCAATAAGCTTTAGAAGTTTTACTATCTAAAAATTAGTACCTTACAAAAAAGGCTGCAAAAATAACTATTTGCAGCCTTTTAAGCTTTATATGCAAAGAGGTTTACGCTATACAATTAAATTGCTTCTTCGTCTTCTTCTGCTGTACGTATACGCACTACACGCTCAACATCAGTGACAAATATTTTACCATCACCAATTTTGCCGGTTTGCGCTGTTTTGACTATTACTTCTATTGCGCGCTCAACGTCTTCATCGGTTAGTACAATATCAAGCTTTACCTTAGGCAAAAAATCTACCATGTATTCAGCGCCGCGATAAAGCTCGGTATGCCCTTTTTGACGGCCAAAGCCTTTTACTTCACTTACAGTCATACCCGTAATACCTACATCTGATAAGGCTTCGCGGACGTCGTCTAACTTAAACGGTTTGATGATTGCTTCTATTTTTTTCATGCTCACTACTTATTAAAGCTTTAGTTGCCTCGATTTTAGACAATCATGGAGTTCATAGCAAACAAAGCAATTGAACTCGATGATAAAACAACCAAGCATGGTATAATTACTTACAAGTCCATTGTGTAAATATTCTCAACTCGCTATAACAATAACAAATGTAGTAGGTATAAATAATATGAAAAAATTCCAAACCGGTTTAACTTTATTAGAGCTCATGGTTGCAGTGGCGATACTGGGTATAATTGCCTCAATAGCACTTTGGGACAGTAGCGATATGCTTGAGGAAAACCGTGCTGAGAGTTTTCTACTTGAACTAAAGCGTAATATTAGCTTTGCTCGCTCACAAGCTGCTAGTACCGACGAAATAGTTGTTGTATGCCCTACAGGCCAAGGTAGGATTAAAAATAATAAAGATACATTCAACTGCCAAAAAGTATGGGACGAAAATAAAATAATTACAGTGTTTATTGATATAGATAACGATGGCAATTTTAACAAGGCAACAGATACGCTTTTACGTGCAATGGAAGAAATTTCCGATAATGATAAATTAACTTTTACAGGGAATGACCGCCGCTTACGTTTTAATACCAGTGGGCGTATTACCACCAATCCTGGCGACTTTGTTTTTTGCCCTAATGGTGGTACTGAAAATAACAAAGCGCTTACTTTATCTCAATCAGGAACAGCTTTTTATACTGGCGATACAACTAAAAAATGCGGTTAAAAAATGCACAATTTATATTGTCATATTTCTATCATTTACTACACTGAGCTAATACATTTTTGACTCAGGGCTTCAGGGATGAGGTTTTATACACTTAAACATTCCGGCTATACTCTCATAGAATTAATGATATCTATTGCTGTCCTTAGCATTATTAGCCAAATCTCGCTCTCGGTTTTTCCTGACTTTTTAGCGAAAAACCGTGCCGATAATCATGTAAATTTACTACACCGAAACATTAACTATGGGCGCCTTTACGCCATTGAGAATGGAACCTACGTAACTTTGTGTGCTTTAAAAAATAATCAATGCACTAAAGATGAGTGGGATGGGCAAATGTCGCTATTTATTGATAACAATAAATCGACCTCGTTAGATCCCGACGACCTATTAATAAGCACTTTTGAAAAAATCCATGATGCAGATTCTATCCAGTACCCCCGAAGTGCAATTACCTTTAGGCCTGATGGTTCTTTAAATGGTTTTCAAAATGGAACATTTATATATTGCCCAAATAAAGAAAAAGCCAACCTTGAGGGGCTGGCTTTATCTGTTAGCCAAACAGGGCGTATACGAATTAAATCAACCGATAAATGTCAGAGCGACTAGTAAACCAGACTAAGTTAACGTCCCCAACAGTACTCAACGTCTGAGTTACCTTTTGTGCCTTTTGCGCCTTTGTAACCGGTATCTGTAATTGTAATTTGCTTACAGTCAGTATCCCCTTTTACTGCACCCGCAATAGGTTTTGCAGTAATTGTGAACGTGTTGTCGTCATCATCCACATCAATCGACAGCTTAAAATGACCATTTTCTGTCGTATCTTGTATGCCTAAGTCAGAAAATGACTCTGTATACTCACGATTATCTACAAAGTACTGCTCTTGTTTATTTGCAGCATCTAAAAGCGCCGCTGCGGCCTCAGCACGAGAAGAGCGCTTTACGTACTCAGTATAATTAGGCAGTGCTATTGAGGCTAAAATACCCACAATCGCAACGGCTATCATTAGCTCTATTAACGTGAATCCGCGTACTCGTTTGTTCATTTATATTCCTTAATCTTCAATTTCATCATTTTCCTCACGTTTATAAATATAGGTTTGTTGCGTTTTAAAACCAAACCCTACGCTATCGTTGTCATTCACTAATTGTACGGTACCATCTACAACCGTTAAACCTGGACCCATAATTTCTACTGGCTTCATTGGGTTTTGTGCGTTTTCGCCTTTTATTCCTGGTCCAATTAGATAAAACTGACTTTCTTCGGTCACTTCAATGGTTGGGTTATCATCACACTTGCCGTCGCTATTACTATCCGCGCAAGATGGACCTTCACCAAAATACAGCTGTGGAGTATCTGGCACATCATAGCTGGTGGTAAATTTTAAGTCGTCATATACTTTGGTGCCATAATGTAAATGAAACGCATACAATGAGCCGCCACCGCCACTCAACGAACATTGGTTCTCTGTAGATGTTTCTGATGATGGAGTAAAGCTTGTATAATAAGCGACTCCGCCAACCACTGTAGCTGCTGCTAAAGATTTTTCACCGGTGCCTAGCTCATAACGCCAGCCTTTAAATTTAGCTAAATCAACTTCTAAATCAACAAACTCATCTACATCATCCAGTGCATTACCAAATGGGTCGCTGTTCATTAGCATTAAATCTGCTGGTTTTATCGCTGCGGGGGCACTCGTGAATGACTGAGTTACAGTGTTTTCGTCTCTTATCATAAACAGCTGATCGTCTTCATTGGTACCTGTTGGTTTGGAGCGATTTCCGCTGCCTATTACAATCGCATCATACGGTGTATCTAAGCGTGTAATCACTGTTTCGCCATTAACGGTTGTTTCGCTTACTTTACTATAAAGTGTACGTGCCACCATTGGCTGGTAAAAAAATCTACGGTCTTGGCTTGCTAAACTGCTACCTAGTTCAGCAAGTTTAAAGTGCGTGAAATTATTGGTGCTTGTGCCTGGCATGTCTATACGCCAAATATCGCCCCCGGTATCGGCAGCATAAATTCTGTCAATGTAACCATCGTAATCCGAATCAAGCGTAGATACATTTGCTGCGATTGAGTGTTTACCTTTAAATCCATTTTCGCTTGGTGTTAAAGCCCACACTTTTTTGCCTGTTTCGGCTTCTACAATATAAATACCACGACCAACTGAATCTTCACTTCTTATAACCGCATCTTTGTTGGTGTCGTACCCTGCTCCAAAAACAAGTAATGGTTTATCTCCAAATGCTTTTATATACGCTATTTGGGGCTTTGACCACGTTTGAGCAAGCTCTTTAAAATCGCCTTTACCGCCCTCTATAGGATTATCCCATAATTCTTTTGGCTGATCCGGGTTAGTAATATCAAAGGCATAATAGTTTTTCCCACCACGACGCATACCTGCAAACGCCCACACGTCATCACCATCGCTCGCATCAACAATGCCATCGTTGATACCTTCGTCATTCAAGCTTTTATCACTAAAGTAAACACTGATTGGGCCGTCCATACCATAAAGTTTACCGGTGTCTTTATTGCGTAAAGGCTGAATAATATCGTAAAGGTCAGAGGGGATAAATGCCCAGCTTTCGGTTACTTGGTTGTTAGTATCATCGTCTTTAAACATATGTAAAAAGCCGGCGTTAGTACCAATTAATATACGTATGTCATCATTACCATAGTCGATTGCTACGGGCTTAGAGTGTAATGGGTCACCAAAAATATCACTGCGTTGATCGGTATTAGAGCCATCGTTATCTTCATCATCAACATCAATGCCCATAGCCCATTTAATATCAGAGCTGGCTAGGCTAATTGGGTTGTTGGTGACTAAATCTAAGATATCGCTCACAATACTGGTTGTAAACTCAACCATGTCCCCTTGTTTATCGGTATAAAGATTACGCCTGTCTTCAGCAGGTGAGCCTGTTAATGAAGACAAATGATAATTTACTCCCCCTTGTGCGACTAAGTTACCATCGGCAGATTGGCCATCTGGCAACCAAAATGTTTTAGCATCAGTATCGATTAAACCATCAGAGTCAAGCGCGATATTGCCAACTGAGTCGACTATTTCACTGCCAGATACTTTTAATTTTTTTAAATTACCGCCCCAACGAGTATTTGTTTCTGGGTAAAACATAGCGAAGTAAATAGCATCGCGACTGCGTGTTTGGTCTACGTTGTTACTTGCTACCGAAGGCGATGAAAAGCTATCGTTAACTTCACGAATGCGAGAAATTGCACTATTTAATGAGTTAGAGAGCTCATCAGGCGTGCTTGCTGGTAAGTTTTCACCACCACCTAATGAGGCTGCACGTCTTAATAATTCTTGCCCTTCGTCACTCATACCGGAGCCAAAGCCTATAGTGTATAAACGGCCTGTTTCGTGAATATCCGCAGTGGCAGGATATAAATCGACTGTAACATCACTGGTACCATGAATAATTTTAGCCAATTGGTGTAAGTAGTTACTGTAGTAGCTATCGGTGCTCCAGTTTAATGGCTCTCCAAAGTACTTTTTGTGTTCATCACTAATATCACTATCGCTGCCGTTATCATTAGATGGATCACCATCGGTCATGTAAATAATGTTGATTGAATTATCGCAACGAGCCGCTTCCGCTTCACTGTCTGCAAAGGGTGATATATAAGTATACTCGTAATTGTCTCTCACTATATTTTCACACTCGTACTGCCAACCTCGACGGCGATTCCAAACCCAACCACACTCGACATCTGTCCATTGGCTACCTGTACGTAACTCTACATTTGTATCACGCTCTGCAGTAGTAACGCCCTTTCCATATTGAACCTTCTGCCCAGTAATATACAAATATGCTTCCCAAAGTGTCTCCGTGAGTGGCGTCCCCCCATCTGCTGGTAAACCAGCAATAGAGCTACGCACTATGGATGAATCACTACCAACACCATTTACAACATACCCACCAGCTGAATTTCTTTCAAAGCGCATTAGGCCAAAATCAATAGAGTCTTCGTTATCTGATACTACTTTCGTCATGGCATATTGCGCTGCCGCAAGACGACTATCCGCACACAAGTAGTAACCTGTTTGGCTACTATAACCACAACTATTACCATTTGTAGATGAAAACGCCATACTGCCTGAGGTATCAAATATAAGTAAAACCCTTGGTTTTTCTTCCACATCTACATCGTGGTTTACATACAGCTCTATATCTTCGGCAACAACATAACTGCTTAAGGTGATGCCAATTAAAGAGGCGAGAATTTTATTCATTTTCATCTTTAAATCCCCTTACTTATACTGGCCATTTCTTGAGCAACACCGGTTACAATTGTAAGTTCGTGTTTTGCTTTAGAGCCATATTTGATAGTGGTAGAAACTTGCAGCATGTTGCACGATATACCCGCAGTAAAATTAAATCGGCGTGGGCATTCTAAATCAAGCGCCCCCTTATTTAGGTTTACCATTTTGCTTTGCATGTCGCCGTGCGTAGCGATGACCATTCCTTCACTGTCTGCGCCTGCATGGCTTGATACTTCATCTGGTGTTAAAAAAAACTGATTAGCAGCACCTTTACTTGCTTCATCAGAGATCATGCGCTGTACTTCACCAATAAGCTCATTTTCAGCCACTTCACGCTCTTGGGCTGCATTGGTAATTTTTATATCAACGCTACTACTGCTCATTAACGTAACGGCAATCCCCGTTACAGCGATTACCATAATCAGGGCTGTAATAAGCACCACCCCTTGTTGTTTGCTCGCGTGTTTACTTAGATACGCCATAAGTTTGCTCCCACGTTATTTAAACGAATGGTGGTGGTAAATACTGTTCTTCTGTAAGAGTCGTTAAAAGTAAGCTCTCTAGCGTCTTCATCTTCACCTAAGGTATATGTTTGATTTTTTATTTTAAGGCCTGGGTCTGGCTGCAATGCTCTGATTAGTAAAAAAACTTGCACTGTTAAGATGCTTTTGCGGTTCTCCCAATCAGAGTGCTGCATGTCGTCAATACTTCGGTACGAATCAACACGGCTATCACTATCTGTATCTAAACCAAATACAAAGCGCATGTTTTCAACGCCCTCCATAATGGTTTCGGCTTTCATATTGGCGCCATTTAAGCGTTTGCGCATTAATGCTGGTACTTTAAGGCTTTTATTGTTCACTGTATAAGTTTGCTCTGCGAGGTAATAAACATGGTGGCTATAAGGCCACACTGTGGCATTAACATTTAAACTACCTGCACCTACAACGCCTCGAGCAAACTCAGCGTTTTCTTGCTCAGCTATGAAATAGTTTTCACCTGCTTGTGTTTCGTTCGTAGTGCCATTTACAGTGAGCTGCTCACCTTGTAAAAACTTAATTTGTAAAATATCAGTGCCTGCTATTGGCTTACTTATACAGTTAAGCTCGCTTGTTGAACTGGCTTCTTTTGCATAAATTGTTCTGAAATTACTAGCGGATGCTAAATCTGGAAAGCTGCCATTATTAAGTCCTTCAAAGCAATCTGCCCCGGGGTTAGCTAACGTTTGTGTGTTTGCTGCAGTAAATGAATCATCGTAGTATGTGCCCCAAAAGCCCACTTGCTCAATGTCACGCTGCATTATGTTAATGGCTAAGCGGCCAGACTCTTGTATCTCGCCTATGGTCATTGTGTCTTTTGTGGTTACTTTCATACCAATATAGGTAAACATCACCCCACCTAAAATAAGCCCACCAATAAATAACGAAATCATCATTTCTATTAGTGTAAAACCTCTTTCTCTCATGTTAGCTCCTTAGGTATATGTAACTGTTTAATGCAACTAAGCGACGCTTTTTGTCATCAGAACCACATTTAAGTGCCTTAGTCTCATCATTAGCATTAAACTCTTGGCGGCCTTGCCAAGACACTATAACTTCAATATTGAACCCACGCCCCCCCGTACCTGCTGCGACAGTAGGGTTTATACATACAGTGGCATCATCCAAAGAGCCTGTGTTTTCGCGCGCACGAATAGCGCGTTTCCATTGCTGTAAATCAAGGGCGGCTACTTGCGCTGCTGTACATGACCCACTAAAACAAGTCGTAGAGGTAGATGTTGATGTTTTACTTGTAAAAGTTTGCGTATATAAAGTAACAAGCTGCGGGGTATCATTTGCTCTAATGCGCTGAATAATATCATTTCCTAATGCGACTGCGGCAGCGCGCTGCATAGAGTCAAAGCTTGCCTGTTTGGCTTTTGCTTGCAATGCAACAGCACCTAATAAGCCAAAGCTTAAAATAATAAACGCAATAAGTACTTCAATTAAGGTAAAGCCCTTTTGAATTTTTTTGAGGGGTGAATGCATAGTAAAACCAAATAAAATGTATCTGACTATAAGTTTATGAATTAAATATTGTGAAGCAATAACTACTATGACAAGCGGTTAAATTTGTTGATAAACGGTAAACAAGTTTACTGTAGAATATTTTTTACTGCTTTAAGCTCCCGCCGACTCACGTTTAATTGCTCTTTACACCCAGCTACTTCTACAAAATGAACACCTGAGCTTGGGGTATGTAAGGCAACAAGCTTTTGTTTGTTTATAAGCGTGTTTCTGTGAATACGTAATAGTTGTGTTGGGTATGTTTGCTCAAGCTGTTTTAAACTTTGCTCAATCAGGGCCTCGCCCCCTTCAAACACCATATTGGTGTATTTTTCTTGGGCATTAAAATAAAACACGCGCTCAAGTTCAATACTTTTTATGGTGCCACCCAGCTGATAACTAATTTTTGTAGGTTGCTGCTTTTGCATATGCACTTTATTTAAACGCCCTACTTGCCCTAACACTTTATTTAATGCCTGTTCAGTAACTGGCTTTACTAAATAGCCAGCAGCACTGAGCTGCAATGCATCAAGTGCATGCTCGGGGTAAGCGGTTACAAAAATTATTGCCGGTGGCACATTCAGCGTATTTAATTGCTGTGCGACCTCTAAACCATTGATGCCAGGCATATCTATATCTAAAAACACCAAATCGGGTTGAACCTGCTTAATAATAGCAAGCCCCTGCGCGCCGTTATCACCTTCGCCTGTAACTAGAATATGCTCATTGTGTTGCAGTAGCCGCTTTATTCTAGCGCGAGCTAGCGGTTCATCATCAATAATTACAACATTCATTGGGGGCTCTCAAACTGCTTAGGGATCACCACTTTTACTCTAAATACATCCTCTTTTTGTGTGATCGTTAGTTGTGCTTTTTCTTTGTAATAGATAAATAATCTTTGGCGAATATTTTCGAGGGCCATACCGTTATTTGGTCTTTTTAACGCTTCATTGTGAGTAATTGGGTTAGAAACAATCAAGGTTAAATACCCTGTTGTTACATGTAACTCAACACTAATAACGGCCCCTGTTTCACTGGGCTCTACACCATGGCATACCGCATTTTCTATTAACGGCTGAAGGGTTAAGCACGGAATATCAAGATCGGGGAAATCAGCAGGTACATGCCAGTTAACTTTTAAGCGGTTGCCAAAACGCCATGTTTCAAGCGCAACATATTGTTTTGATAAGGTCAGCTCATCTTCAAGTGAAACGCGCTGCCCCGAGCGCATAGCTGCTTGCGATAACGCTGCAAGCGCAAGAATTGCTTGCTCTGCAGCATCGGCATCGTGGTGTGTTAGCTCGGCAGCAGTATTAAGGCTATTGTATAAAAAGTGGGGGCGAATTCTGGCTTGCAAAGCATCAAGCTCCGCGCGAGAGAGCGCTGTTGTTTGCTGCTCTTTTTCGAAATAAATCAGTAAAAACTGTACAAATAAAGCCGTAATCAAAAAAACAATTAAGCAGTTTCGTAATACAAAATATATATTTGCTTCATTATTTGTAATATCTAAAAAGTAGCGGGCACACAGCACACTAAATAAAGCGGTACTGACTAAAAAAGAAATAAAAAAAGCAAAAAGCTGGATGGTTTGCGACTTTTTTTGCAAAACACGCCGAAAAGAGTATAAAGCAGAAATACTAACCAAAACGGTCATATGAGAAAATAAACTAATTAAGCCAAGGCTTTGCCAGCTGTCCCCTTCAACAAAAGGAGCGAACGCTAAGATGGTAGCAACAACTTGAGTAACAATAAGCGAGGCAAGTACCCCTCGCTCATTAAAAAGAGCCGAAAAAAGCAATGCTTCACCTTGCGGCAACTTGCTCATAACGGCTCTCCTTGTAACCTAAATAATTAATTTATATAGATTAACGCAGCTCAACAGGAACGGCAAATACGATATTCTCTTCTTCACCTGGGTTTTCTACCACCTGCTTGCCACCTAGCTCTTTTAAACGTGCAATAACTTGTTGTACAAGCACTTCTGGCGCAGAAGCACCAGCCGTAACACCAACAGACTTAGACTCACAAACCCATTGCTCTTGCACGTCAGTCGCATCATCAATTAAATAAGCCGTAGTGCCCATTTTATCTGCAAGTTCACGTAAACGGTTAGAGTTAGAGCTGTTTTTTGCCCCCACAACTAATAGCACATCTACTTTATCTGCTAAGTCGCGCACAGCATCCTGACGGTTTTGTGTGGCATAACAAATATCATCTTTACGCGGGCCATCAATAGCTGGGAACTTCTCGCGCAATGCATCAATGACATCTGCAGTGTCATCTACCGAAAGCGTGGTTTGGCTACAATAAAATAGGTTATCAGCATTTTTAACGTTAAGTTTGGCAACATCTTCTGCGGTTTCTACAAGGTAAATACCGCCGTCGTTATTATCGTACTGGCCCATAGTCCCCTCTACTTCTGGGTGACCATGATGACCAATTAAAATACACTCAATACCTTTACGGCTTGCGCGCGTTACTTCCATGTGTACTTTAGTAACAAGTGGGCATGTTGCGTCAAACACTTTTAAGTCACGACGCTTCGCTTCAGAGCGAACTGCTTGCGATACACCATGCGCACTAAAAATAACGATGCTATCGTCAGGCACCTGGTCTAGCTCTTCAACAAATACGGCACCTCGGTTTTTTAAACCATCTACCACATAGCGGTTATGTACAACCTCGTGACGTACGTAAATTGGCTTTTCAAAAATATCTAACGCACGCTCTACAATGCTAATTGCACGATCTACCCCTGCACAAAAACCACGTGGATTCGCTAATAAAATATCCATTAGCCCTGCACCTCAATAATATCAACTTCAAATGTTAAGCGCTGTCCTGCTAGCGGATGGTTAAAATCGATTGTTACCGACTCACCTTGTACTTCGCGTACAAGTCCTGGTAGCTCAGTGCCATCAGGCTGAGTAAAGGCAATAATAGCCCCAACTTTAGCCGGTGTTTCTGCACCAAACTTGCTACGCTCAACATAATATATGTTATCTGGATTAGGTTGCCCAAACGCATCTTCTGGCTCAAGCTCAAACGTTTTGCTTTCGCCTGCACTTAAACCTAGTAAGCACTTCTCAAAGTTAGCCGTTAGGCTGCCATCACCCATTGTTAACTTTGCAGGTTTGTTATGAACCTTTGTAGAGTCTGCGGCAGAGCCATCTTCTAGTTTAATAGAAAAGTGAAAAATAACTTGTGAATTTTCACCAATTACAGCTTGGCTCATGCTTTATGCTCCTTCGGACTTTCGCCTGTAAAGGCATCAAATAATAATAGTGCTGCCCCAATACAAATTGCACAGTCGGCAATATTAAATACTGGAAAATGCGAGTTTTTATAAAACACGTGTAAAAAGTCAATAACATAACCATAAGTAACACGGTCGTATAAATTACCAATGGCCCCAGCAAGCACGAGTGAATAAGCACTACACAGTATTTTATTTGTTGCTGGTAAACGCTTTAACCACCACACTAGTAGCGCACTAATAGCAATGGCAATAAAACTTAAAAACCACCGCTGCCAGCCGCCTGCCTCACTTAAAAAGCTGTAGGCAGCTCCATAGTTATGTACGTAAGTAATACTAAAAACAGGCAGTAAATTAATCGACTCTTGATAAGCCATGGTATTTACAACAAGTGTTTTAGTGGCAAAGTCTATTACAAGTAGTAATAGACTTAGCCAAAGCCACACTAAACCACTTTTTTGGGCTAGTTTGCTCACTGAGTAAAACTCCTAAGCGAATTGACGCTTTTCACCTTCGCCGTCAACATTACTTACACAACGACCACAAATTTCAGGGTGTGCAGGCTCTGAACCTACATCATCGCTGTAATGCCAACAACGCTCACATTTAGGTGCATCGGTAGCTGTTACGCTAATGTATAAACCTTCAATTTCGGTTGCTTGTGTATCACTTGGCTGACTATCTACTGCAGATACTGTCACTGCTGAAGTTAGTAATACAAAACGTAACTCATCACCTAATGCTGCTAGCTTATCGGCCAGTGCTTTTTCAGCATATAAGTTAACGCTTGCTTGCAATGTTGCGCCAATCACTTCTTCTTTACGGGCTGCTTCTAGTACGCGGTTTACTTCGTCACGTACATTTAGAATCGCTTGCCAGTCATCGTTGCTAAATTGGCTGTTTGTTGGTGCGTGTAAACCGTCGTACCATACCGATGTAAATACGTAATCGCTACGCTCACCCGGTAATGCTTCCCAAATTTCTTGCGCTGTAAAGCTCATAATTGGTGCCATCCAACGCGTCATAGCTTCAGCAATATGATAAAGCGCAGTTTGACAAGAGCGACGCGCATGGCTTTCGCTTTTCGCTGTGTACTGGCGGTCTTTAATTACATCTAAGTAGAACGAACCCAGCTCACCGGTACAGAAGTTCATTAGCTTTTGCGTTACTAATAGCATTTGGTAGCTGTCGTAAGCTGCTAAAATTTCTTCTTGTAATTGGGCTGCACGGCCAACGATCCACTTATCCAGCTCAACCATATCGTCAACAGCAACTTGGTCTGTTTTAGGGTCAAAACCACTTAGGTTAGCTAATAAGTAGCGGCTGGTATTACGAATACGGCGGTAGCGGTCTGCAGAGCGTTTGAATATTTCATCCGATACCGTCATTTCGGCGGTGTAATCGGTAGAGGCTACCCATAAACGTAAAATGTCAGCGCCAAGTTTATTCATCACGTTTTGTGGTGAAATCACGTTGCCTAACGACTTCGACATCTTGCGGCCGTTTTCATCTACGGTAAAGCCATGAGTTAGTACTTGCTTGTAAGGTGCGTGACCATTAATGGCAACTGAAGTCATCATTGATGACATAAACCAACCACGGTGCTGATCAGAACCTTCTAGGTATAAATCGGCTGGGCCAACTAATTCTTCACGTGCATCTACAACACAAGCATGAGTTACGCCCGAGTCAAACCATACATCTAACGTATCTTGTACTTTCATGTATTGCTTGGCGTCTTCCTCGCCTAACAAGGTAGCTGGTTCTAGGTCATACCATGCTTGAATGCCTGATTGTTCAACAAGCTCTGCAGCTTGCTCAATAAGCGCTTGCGTATTTGGGTGTAGAGCACCTGTGTCTTTATCAACAAATAAAGCAATTGGCACACCCCAAGTACGTTGGCGTGAAATACACCAATCTGGACGACCTTCAACCATGTTTGCAATGCGGCTTTCGCCCCACTCTGGCAACCATTGGGTATTTTTAATTTCGCTTAACGAGTCTTGACGTAAGTTAGCCTGATCCATGCTTACAAACCACTGCGGCGTAGCACGGAAAATAATTGGCGTTTTGTGGCGCCAACAATGCGGGTAGCTATGCGAAAGCGCATGGTGATGCATTAGCGCACCGCGCTCTGTTAGTACATCAATTACACTGGCATTTGCTTTAAATACGTGCTGACCTGCAAATAATTCAGTGTCTGGTAAATAAACACCATTAGCACCAACAGGGTTTGCTACTTCAAGGTTGTAATTTAAGCCTGCCGCGAAATCTTCTTGACCATGGCCTGGCGCAGTATGAACAACACCCGTACCTGAGTCAGTAGTAACGTGGTCTGCTACAATAACAGGTACGTCAAAATCGTAAAATGGGTGAGCAACGTGTAAATTCTCTAGTGCTGCGCCTTTAACATAACCTAGTACGTGGTAATGATTAAAGCCATAACGGTCCATTGCATCTTTAACAAGCTCTGAGCCTAAAATTAAACGTTGCTGTGAGCCTTCATCATCGACTTGTACTAAAGCGTACTCTAAATCTGCATGCACCGCTACCGCACGGTTAGCAGGTAAAGTCCACGGTGTAGTAGTCCAGATAACAGTGCCAACACTGCCTTGGCCTTCATGGCCTTCATGGCCTTCTGCTAAATCAAAAGCCTTAACAACCGCGTCTTGATCTGCAAAAGTAAAGCGCACATCGATTGCTGGAGATTGCTTATCTTGGTACTCAACTTCTGCCTCTGCTAATGCAGAGCCACAATCTGTACACCAATGCACAGGTTTTGCACCTTTATGAAGGTGGCCATTTTTAATAATACGACCAAGCACGCGAATAGCGTTTGCTTCAAAATCATAGTTCATTGTTAGGTAAGGTTTGTCCCAATCGCCAAACACACCTAAACGTTTAAAGTCTACCTTTTGACCTTCAACTTGCTTTTTAGCGTAAGCACGGCATTTTTCACGAAACTCGCTCTCGGTTACTTTAACGCCTGGTTTACCTACTTTTTTCTCAACCATTAACTCAATTGGCAAACCATGGCAGTCCCAACCAGGCACATACGGCGCATCAAAGTCAGATAGCGTTTTAGACTTAATAATAATGTCTTTTAAAATTTTATTTACTGAGTGGCCTAAATGGATATCGCCGTTTGCATACGGAGGACCGTCATGCAAAATAAAGGTTTTTTTACCTTTTTTAGCGCTGCGAATTTGACCGTATAGGTCGTCTTCATACCATGCTTTAAGCATTTTGGGTTCACGTTGTGCCAAATTGCCACGCATTGGAAACTGTGTTTCCGGTAAATTCAAAGTATGTTTGTAGTCGCTCATTAATCCTACTTTCCGTATCTATCGGCTACCTAATTTAAACCAAAACACTGTTTTGCGGCGGCAACATCAGTTGCTATTTGTGCCGTTAACTGTGTTAATGTCTCGAATTTTTTCTCATCGCGAAGTTTTCTAATTAACTCCACGTGCATAAATTGTCCGTATATATCTTGTGCAAAGTCAAAAAGGTGAACCTCTAACAAAGCACGTGTTCCATTAAAAGTGGGCTTATTGCCAATATTGGCTACCCCAAAAACGTGTTCTCCGGCAATATTTGCTTTTACTGCAAATACACCATTAACAGGGCAAACTTGGCGTTTAAGCGCTATATTTGCCGTTCTAAAACCAAGCTCACGCCCTTTTTTCCAACCGTGAATAACACGACCAGAAATAACATAATTGTGTCCCAGCATTAACTTAGCGTTTTCTAAATCGCCTGCTGCTAACGCTTCACGTATTAGTGTGCTGCTTACTCTAGCATTTAATTGGCGAAAACTCGCGGTGCTTTTTACATCCATACCCGCTTGCTTACCCATGCTAAGCAGTAAACTAAAATCCCCTTGACGCTGTTTACCAAACTTAAAATCATCGCCAACAGTGAGTGCTTTAACGCCTAACTTTTTAATTAAAATATCGCTGACAAATTGCTCAGCGTGCATGTTGGCAAATTGTTGATTAAAGCTAATGCATATAACACGCTCAATACCTAAATTGCTCAATAGCCTAAGCTTATCGCGTAACCGAGTAAGCCTTGCTGGTGCGTTATTTTTGGCAAAAAACTCTTGTGGCTGAGGCTCAAATAACATCACTGTACTGGGTAAGTTGTGCGCTTTAGCATCAGCTAGCAACCCTTTTAACACTTCACTGTGGCCTAAATGCACGCCGTCAAAATTACCAATAGTCAATACACAACCATAATGTTGCGCTCGAATATTGTGTATACCTCTAATTAACTCCATGCCACCTAATGCCTTTTTCAGCGAGTATTATTACGACTTTAAATCGTTCAGAACCACAGGGCTGCCGATTATAATCTTTTTTTTAGTTTGATTCAGTAGTTGCTACACTTTTTATCGTATTTAGTCTTACACCTAGCAAAAACAACACAGCAAAGTAACTTAGTGCTGCAATCACTAACAAGGCAATAAGTAACATAACCTGCTCAGAAAAATGCCATGTAGCCCAATAATAACGACTACTGACGTACCAAGTTAGTGCGCCCATTATCAAGCTTGCCACTATACACTTTAAAGTGAAGCGAAGGCTCATTGCAGAAAACTGATACACATTTTCTTTTTTAAGTTGCCTATAAAGTAAAAACGCGTTGCAACTAGCCGACATAGACGTTGCTAAAGCCAGTCCTAAATAACCAATAAAAGGGGCTAACATGATATTAAATACCATATTAAGTACCAGCGTTATAATACCAATGCGCACAGGTGTTTTGGTATCTTGGCGCGAGTAAAAACCCGGCGCTAATACTTTAATAAGCATAAAGCTAACAAGCCCTACAGAGTAAGCAACCACGCCCAAACTAACCGCTTTGACATGATCAGTATCGGCGTCTTTAAATGCACCGTGATCAAATAACACGGTGATGATCAGCGGGCTTATAATCATCAAACCAACCATGGCGGGGATGCCTAAAAAAATAACAAACCGCACCCCCCAATCTAACGTATGTTGAAAATCACTGAGTTTTTTAGTGCTATGTAGTTTAGAAAGCGCGGGTAAAATAACAGTCGCAATTCCAATACCAAACAAACCTAGTGGAAACTCAATTAATCTATCTGAGTAATAAAGCCATGCGATAGAGCCCGTCATTAATAACGATGCAATCATGGTGTCGAGCAAAAGATTAATTTGGCTTATTGAAACACCAAATAATGCCGGTAGCATTAGCTTACGCACCTTTTTGACATTTTCGTCTTGCCAAGCCCAGCGAGGAGGAGCCAACATTCTTGCACGGTACAAAAATGGTAATTGAAACAACAGCTGCACTATACCGCCTACAAACACACCAATGGCTAGCGCATAGGCTCCGACACTAAATTTGTCGTGCAATAAAATAGCACAGCTAATAATAGATATGTTAAGTAAAACAGGTGTAAAGGCAGCCACAGCAAAACGGTTATACACATTCATCACCGCACCGCTAAGTGCAACTAAACTAACAAACAACAAATACGGAAAAGTCAATTTTAACAATGAGCTTGCCAGCACAAACTTACCTGCATTAGGGCCGCCTTGCCACCAATCTATAAACCAGCCCGTACCAAATAAAGCAGCAATGACAGGCGATGCAAGCACCCCAAAAATAGTCACACAAAGTAAAATTGTGCCTAGCGTGCCGGCCGCTTGAGCAACAAAAAGTCTCACTTTATCATCGCCATGATGTTCTTTGATTTCGCTAAGTACCGGCACAAATGCCTGAGCAAAGGCACCTTCAGCAAATAAGCGGCGTAAAAAATTGGGAATACGGTTAGCAAATAAAAAAACATCCGCAGCAGCACTTGCACCTAATAGGTTTGCAACGACAGCATCTCGCACTAACCCTAAAATGCGCGATATCATTGTCATACAGCTTACAATCATACCGGAACGAAATAATCCTTTTGACACCTTAAACCTACTTAAAAACCTTTAGTTAGCGTAATTATGCCACAGACTTTTTTATAAATCGCTTTAAAGCACTAGGCTGGGCGTCTGTGCTTTGTTACAATGGCGCTATTAACTGCTAAAGCGGCAAATTGATGTTCGTTATAAGGAGCAGTTTTTCTTGAGTTGTTAAATTAACATTGACATTCATGATAAAAACAGGCATATTCCACGGCCTTTAATTTAAGCTTTATTTAAGATTGTTAGGAGCAAACCTTGGCTAACATCAAGTCTGCAAAAAAACGCGCTATCACTAGCGAAAAAAACCGTCAGCACAACGCAAGCCGTCGTTCAATGATGCGTACTTACTTCAAAAAAGTAACCGCTGCTATTGAAGCTGGTGATAAAGAAGCTGCACAGCAAGCTTTCTCTGTTGCTACACCTATCCTAGACCGTTACGCAACTAAGGGTCTAATTCATAAAAACAAAGCAGCTCGTCACAAGAGCCGTTTAGCAGCTAAAATTAAAGCGCTATAATTTGTTTTATGATTAAAAAACCGGCTTACGCCGGTTTTTTTATAACTACAGTTTGGTATTTAATAATCCATTACACATTTTCTAAGTCAGGATAAAACTTTTTCAATACTGCTGCTATTTTTTTAGGAGTAAACGGCTTAACCACAAACCCTTTTGCGCCTTTATCTATGGCCTCTTTTACATTCTCTACCGCCGAATGAGCAGACACCATCACCACGTTAGCCTCTGGATTAATATCATTAATCTTTGCAATTAACTCTTTGCCATCACCATCAGGCAGTTCAATATCTAAAAAAATCAGATTGTAGTTGGCAGCTTGGCATTCGCTAATACATTGTTTAGCCGTTGACGCCTCCTTAACGTCCTCTATTCCTAAGTGCATGAGCGTTTGGCTCAAAAAACTACGCACTGTGCTAACATCATCTACTATTAAAATTGATAGCTGCGTATCCATGTATCGTCCTCGTAGGCTAAATGCATTGTATAAGTTATTATATAACTAAGTATTTAATCATTTTATTATAGTGACCTACGCTAAAAAGGCCAGATTTGCTTTATGTCAAACAACACAAAAAAACAGTCATTGCTTGGTAAAACACCGCAAAAAAGAAAAACCCCAGTAAAAAAGCCGCGCAATAGGTCTCAGGCAACGCCTCCCTCTTCAGCTAATACTGCCCCCATTGTTAAAGCGAATGCTAGCAAGTCAAAAAAAGGATTACTTATTTGCTTGGCGGTTATCTTTTTAGTCATCATTATTTTTCCAAAACCAACATTACTTACCTATAAAAAATTAGGGCTAGTAAGTGAAAGTATTTATTGGCCTGGTATTTTTGGTTATGGCCGCACATTACTCGATTCAAACCTGCATCCGCAGCTAGATGAAAAGCGTAATGCGCTTTATTTATGCATGGATAAGAAGGCGCCGCAAAGCTGTCAAAAATATCAGCTAATAAAAAATAATGGCTTTTTTGCAGCAGTGGCTAATTACATTTAGCATAAAAAAAACTAATCTGAAAATTTAAAATTACTTGGTTGAAAGGTGTGCAAAAGATCAACATAATGGCGCTCCTTTTTTCAACAACTGAACTACTGAAACGACCATGTTAAACGAGCTAGATTGGCTTTTAAATACTATACTACTTGCACTAGGTTTAGGTGCATTCTTTATTAACCACATAACTATACTGCGTGTTGCAGCAATTAGTGCGTGTGGGCTGTTATTTTTGTCTTTTAGTTTAGATTTAATGTCGTCTAGTGTTATATCAAATATGAGTTTAGTGCTGATCAACACCTTTTATTTGTTCAAAGTGTATACATTTGGGCAATTTAATGTAACGCAAAGATAATATTTCTCCTTAGAATATTTTATAGCCTGGCTTTGCCGGGCTTTTTTATTTGAAAAATTAAAAGGCTTGGGCATCAGATTGAACTAAGATAAAATTTATCGCGTACTAATCCCCATTTAGGTCTTACTATGTCTTTATCTGATTTCGATTTATTTTTATCTTCTATGGAAGATGTAAAACCTATTAACCACGATACTATCCCCCCTGCGCCAAACAATCCCAATGCAAGCCTTGCTCAGCAAGAAAAGCGAAAAGCAGCCGAGGAAAGTCTCGCAAATGATGAAAATTACTTACAATCTGAGCACGTAGAGCTTATAGATCCACATGCATTATTAAGTTTTAAGAAAGACGGGGTACAAAGCGCTGTATTTAAAAACCTTCGTTTAGCAAAATACCAAGTGGATGCCACATTAGACTTACACGGGCAATTACTCAAACATGCACGCACAACACTATTTAATTTTATAAATGATTGCCACCAGCGAAATATCCGTGTTGTGCTAATACGCCACGGCATTGGCATAAAAAATAAAGCTAGGCCGGGTATTCTAAAAAGCTATGTAAACAAGTGGCTACAAGCACTCCCTGCAGTATTAGCGTATCATAGCGCACTAAAGCACCATGGAGGGAGTGGCGCAACGTATGTATTGCTTAAAAAAAGTGATGAGAAAAAACATGAAAATCGCGAGATCCATGCTAAACGGTATTAACTAGTCTACTTTATAAGGCGACAGTAACCTGCCTAAATAACCCATTAGACAGCGTTACAAAGGCCTAAGCAAGTGCCCTTATACTGCACTTACAAATGTAGCTACTCACTTTGCGATGTTTGTGAGCTTTCACTTTGCGGCACTTGATCTGCGCTCGCCTGGTTAAACCAAGCCGACACCCCTAGCACTATGATAGACACAACGACTAAACTAAGCTTTACTCCACCTTGATTTGATTTCATAAGTTACTCTTATTATTTTTATTTTAGTGACTAAACTTTACATTAATTAAAACTACAAATGTTAACAAGCTGTTTGTTAAACTGTTTTGCTATCTACTAATAACCTTTTGTTCTATTGACTCGATTATTTAACGCAAGACCGCTTTTTAAGCGATTTATATTATCTGCAATTTGCGTTGTAACACTATTTAAGTCTGATATTGCTGCGCAATGTGGGGTAATAGTCACTTTTGGGTGCTGCCAAAATGGGTGAGAGTCTGGTAATGGCTCTTCGGTGAATACATCAAGAGTTGCCGCTCTTAAATTACCTGAATCTAGCGCTGATAATAAATCTGGCTCTATAACATGCTCTCCCCTTGCTACATTTATTACGCAAGCATGCTTAGGGAGCCTTGCCAATAGTTGTGCGTTTATAATCCCCTTTGTTTCTTTAGTAAGTGGCAATAAACACACTAAAAAATCTATTTGAGGCAGCATTTCATCAAGCCCTTGAAACTCAGTGTATAGCTTTACCTGCTCACTTTTTTTAGGCGTTTTAGACCAGGCACTTAGCGTAAAACCATTAATGAGTAACTTTTCCGCGCACGCTTTGCCTAATTCACCAAAACCTAAAATGCCAACATGCTTATACTTATAGGCGCGTTTAGGCTTCCAGTTACTGTGTGATTGTTTAACAAAGTATTCTTGTAAGCGCAGCTTTTGAGCTAACACATGAGTTAACACATATTCTGCCATATCATCAGCTAGTTGCTCATCAACAATACGAACCACATCTACATGCTCGTGCAATAGCGACATATTAATATTGTCTACACCCGCGCCAAATGAAGAAACGGCTTTTAAATTAGGCAATTGTTGCCATAGGTCATTAGGGGCATTCCAAGCTAGTACAAACTCCACTGCACTGGGGTTTTTACACGATGGCCATTGCTCAATAGTGTCATTAGGTAACAACTCAGTTAATCTTGTTATTAATTTTGTATTATCGCGCCCTGAAATGGCAACTAAAACCGACATGTAAACTCCTAATAAACTCTAATGTTTTTACCTTCATCATTGAGTAAATTTACTGCTGATTATTTACTCTTTAAAAAGTCACACAACTGCAAAGTAAATGTCACACCCTTTTTTTACTCTAAACAACATGGCGAATAGGCCAAATTGTAAACGAGGTTAAAATGATAAGCGTTGATAAAGTAATAGCAGCAAACTTACCACAATTAGAGAACTCCCCAAAAGTAAAAGGTTTAGTTAAAAAAGGGCTTGGCTACCTATTACATGAACAAGAATTTGTTGCCTTTGGCGATGCTTACCCTCATTTACAAGGGCTAGAGTTTGTTGAGCAAGTGCTTGATGAACTTGACTTTGATACTCGCTACAAGCCAACACAAATTGAAAATATTCCCAGCGAAGGTAAATTAGTTATTGTAGCTAATCATCCCATTGGCTCGCTCGACGCACTCGCGCTGATAAAAGTACTATCCAGCGTTAGGCAAGATTTAAAAGTGGTTGCCAACCGAATGCTAATGTCGGTTACCCCCATGCATTCATTGCTGTTGCCAGTCGATAATTTATCAGGAACCAGTAAAAAACAAGAATTAAGCAATATTCAAAAACACTTAAAAAATGAAGGTGCTGTGTTAATTTTTCCTGCCGGCGAAGTATCTCGATTAAGCCCTACCGGAATTAAAGATTGCAAGTGGAACAGTGGCTTTTTACGCATGGCTAAAAAAGCAAACAGCCCTATTTTACCTATATATATAAAAGCCAAAAACAGCCCGCTTTTTTATGGTACCTCAATGATTTACAAACCGCTTGCAAGCTTGCTGTTAGTAAAAGAAATGTTCAAGCAGCGGCAAAAGTCATTAGAGTTTGAAATTGGCGCTTCCATTCCACCTGAGTCATATTTAATCGAAAATTTAAAAGATAAAGAAATCGTTAATCTCATTCGTAAACAACTTTATCGCCTTACCAGCAAAAAACCTCTTCCCCTCAAAACTCAAACACCTATAGCGATACCCGAGTGCCGAAAAGAGCTAAAAAAAGCCATAGAGAGTTGCCAATTATTAGGTAAAACACAAGATGGCATGCACATCCACTTATATCAATACACGGGAAGCTCGCCGGTGTTTAGAGAGCTTGGGCGACTGAGAGAAATAGCCTTTAGAGCGGTAGGTGAAGGCAGCGGAAAACGCCGCGACATCGACAAATATGATATGGATTACCAACACTTAGTACTATGGGACCCCGCACAGTTAGAATTAGTAGGGGCATATCGCCTTGCTTGTTCAAAGGAAATAATAGATAAACATGGCCGAGAAGGCTTATACACCGATAGTTTATTTAGTTATACGCAAGCAATGAAACCCTATTTAGAGCAAGGTATAGAACTTGGCCGCAGCTTTGTGCAACCTAAGTATTGGGGGCGTAAAAGCCTAGACTACTTATGGTACGGTATTGGCGCATTTATTAAAAACTACCCGCAATATCGGTACTTATTCGGCGCAGTGAGTGTCTCTAATGCTTTACCAGAACAAGCTAAAGCCATGCTCGTATATTACTATCAACACTATTACAAATCAGAGCAACACCTTGCCACCCCCAATAACGAATTTAAATTAAGCGAGCAGCAACTCACTCAGTGTAAAGCTGTTTTTAGCGGCAACGATGTAAAAGAAGACTTTGTAGAATTAAAACATGTACTGGCTAATATGGGAGCACACGTACCTACGTTATTTAAGCAATATACTGAGCTGTGCAAGCCTGGCGGCGTCAAGTTTTTAAGCTTTAGCATCGACCCCGACTTTAACAACTGTATTGATGGGTTGGTGCTGGTAGACTTACAAAACGTAAAAGAAAATAAAGCAAAGCGCTATTTAGGTTAGGGCGTGTTGAACTTTACGGATTGAAATTTGTTCAATCTAGGGGCGATTTAATCGCGGCGCGAGGTTTGTAACCTAGTGGGCTAAGTAAAAACCGAGCAACAAAGAGTTTATCGCCCCTAGGCAGAACCCGAAGGGCAGCGCATGTTTGGCATTTATGCTGCGTTATCGCCTATTTATGGGGAATAACCACACTTCATAGGCTCTGCCTTGCCTAAAAACCAAACATACTGCTGCAAACTCAATCATTAAAGATCAACACGCCCTACTCAAATAAAGCAGCGAGGGGAGCCTCGCTGTTTATTTTTATCAGGCGTGACACCTATTTATAGCTAAAAATTCGTGCTAATAAGTCTGTATAAATGGCCTCAATTTTAAGTAAATCATCAATCGGAACATGCTCGTTTACCTGATGAATGGTACTATTTTTAACGCCGCACTCAATAACTTGGGTATGCTGGTTTGCATAAAATCGCCCATCCGAAGTACCGCCACTAGTACTTAACACGGGGTAACTCCCTGTTTGCGCATAAATGGTGTGCTCTAATTGCTGCAATAAACTCCACCCGTTTGTTGGTGCCGTATAATAGGGCTCACACGCTCGTTCCCATTCAACCTCCAAGTGCTGAGCGTATTCACTTAGCGCCGCTGATATACAGTGCTTTATGCTACGGCTTGTATAACCATGGCTATAGCGCACATTAAAGGTAATTTCGCACTCACTAGGGACTAAATTATCAATAACATTATTTATATTAATACCGGTCACTTGTAAGGTGGTTTTAGAGCTAGGTTCATCTTCAGGCCATGTTAAATTACTTAAACAATTTACAATATTACCCGCGATATGCGCCGCATTTATCGTGTTCTGCGGGTAGGCAACATGTCCGGCCTTGCCGTGAACTTTTATACGAGAAGAAATAGCACCTCGGCGACCATTTTTAATTGTATCGCCAACGTTTGTAGAGCTTGTCGGTTCGCCAACAATACAACCATCAAGTTGTATATTGTTTTTTGCTAAACGCGCAGCGATTACCTCTGAGCCATATTCTGCCTCGCCTTCTTCATCTGAGGTAATAAGCCAGTAAAAACGCCCTTTTTTGTTTTCAGTATTGCTTAATAGTGACTTAGTAGCACCAAGCATAGCCGCCACGCCGCCTTTCATATCGGCAGCGCCGCGACCATACACGGCATTATCAATAATATTGCCGGCAAATGGCGGGCTTAGCCAGTTGCCCGACTCTGCAGGTACAACATCAATATGCCCAGAAAACGCAACACATGGTCCTGTTTGATCAAAATTAATATGGGCGATTAAATTAGTAACGCCCTCACACTCAAACTGCTCACAGTCAAACCCAAGTACAGTTAACTCATTACTCAGCCAATCTATTGCACCGCCCTGGCTGGGCGTTACAGACTCAAACCTTATAAGCGTTTGTGTATTTTTTACCACCGCACTTAAAGCCTGACTTACCCTGTTTTGCGATACTTTTGCAAAAGACATAACAACACACTCAATAACCATAAGAAAAATTATTAAAGCGCGACAATATGACTAAATAATGGCAAAGTTAAGACAGTGCGATGATCGTTAAATACACTGCTGTCTCAATTAATTAAAATAGTTTTGGCATGGACTTTAATCTAAATCAATAAAAGCGTTCAAATGCTTCAAACATTTTTGAAACTTTGATCTAGAACAGGTTTTCAACGCTCGGAGGTTGTAATAATAGCGTCAATCAAAAAGTAGTTATTGGAGCACAACATGAAAACCCAAATCAGCATTGCATTACTCACCTCTTTACTTGCTATTACCCCTGCAGCACACGCTAACCTAAGCGTTAATGTTGGCGCTATTAATGTAAATCCAGATAACAGTAGCTCAGCAATTAACGAAGCACCAACACTGGGTCTTAAAGGCGACTCTGACACACAGCTAGGTATTACAGTTGACTATGCATTTAACGATCAGTGGGTGATAGAGCTTATTGCCGCCACGCCGTTTTCGCATGATGTAAATGGCGCAGGTGGGTTAGCTGGCAATAAAATTGCCGATATCAAGCAGCTTCCACCGTCACTGCTTGCACAGTACCATTTTTTAGATACTAGTTATGCATTTCGCCCGTTTATTGGTCTGGGGATAAATTACACCACCTTTTTTGACGAGCAACCATCACAAGCCCTTAAGGCAACCTTAGGCACAGATGATGTGGAAGTAAAACTCGATGATTCATTTGGCTTTATTGCACAAATTGGCGCTAACTATAAAATCGATAAAAACTGGGGCTTACACGCCATGGTATCAATGATTGATATAGACACTGATGCCACAGTGTATGCAAACGGTGCAAAAGCCCTTACATCAACCGTTGAACTTGACCCAGTTGTTGCTATGTTTGGTGTAAGGTACAGCTTTTAATTAAGTTTACAGCGTCTATTTTCTATGTGTTTAAGGCCGAAAGGCCTTATTTTATGAAAATTATTTAGGAAGGTTGTTCACCTTTTTTTGTTCAAGCATTTCTTTCCAGTGCATAATTTCAGCAGGTAAAATAGGCGCTACACCATCAAACTCAGCTACTTCAAGCATTTCTTCAATACTCACAATGCCTTTTTTGTTTTTAAACACACCGCGCACATACGCTATAGCGTGCAGGCCACGGGCTGAATGAAACTTTTGTTCAATGTAAAAATATTTATGATCCCATCCCACCAGCTTGGTACTAATAGTATAACGCTGCATGGGTTTAATATCGCGAATATAAGTAATGGCTGTCGCATTAACAATAGGAAACCAACGGCGCTTCATTACTTGTTTTAATAGGCCAATTCGCTCAATCATCCAAGTCCGCGACAAGTCCATCATAGCCAAATAGCGCGAGTTTGTTAGATGTAGGTTTATATCGCAGTCTGTTGGCAGTGCTTTGTAATCAATATCAACCGTATCAAGTAAGTGTTGGTAGTCTCGGTTGCGCTTAATTTTAAAAAATAATAAAAGAAGTCTAATATATAAGTTCACGATAAAGTCTTACCAGTATAAAGTTAACCCAGTGTAACATAGCCGCTTGTTAAGGCGAATGTTCTGTTTTAACCTCACTATAAAATATAAAAAGTATTCTTATGAAATTTAAATTAGCCGCACTACTTTCTGCTTGTTTGCTATCTATTAGTAATAACGCCCTTGCCGACTTTGCTATTAAAGGCCCTGGCACAGTGACGTACCCAACAGGCATAGAAAAAACATTTAATTTTGGGTTTGCATGGCAACAGCAGCTTGGCAAATTTACCATAGGTGATAAAAGCTACAATATGTCGCAATTACCTAACTCTTACTCTGTTGCCATTACACTTTCAAAAGACGATAGCCAAGTGTGGGTACAAGAGTTTAATAATGGCTTTATTGAAGCGTTTGATTGGCAAATAGGTAAGCATACCGTTACTTTAAAAAAGCAGCAATTTAAAGACCCCGTAAAAGGCAATTACGTGATTGAGCTCAATGGTCGCAGCTACTTTTTTACGCGTAATAATGCAAGCATTGTGATCAATTTTGATGAAAATGGCATAGAAACTATCGCCATTGATGGGGTTACAAAAAACATGGGTACTAAAAACTAGGGGTTGTTGATCTTTGTTTGTATTTTAGTCAGATATGCATCGATAACCACATAATAGCGAATGCTAATGAAACCATTGATGCATAGTTCCTTTCTAATTTATCGTACCGAGTTGATACTGCTCTGAAGTGCTTTATTCGTGCAAACGCATTTTCAACTAAGTGTCGATACTTGTATAGTTCCCAATCCATATCATTGTTTTTCTTGGTGTTATCTTTACGCCGAGGGATTAGTGGCTCACTTCCATGCTCAGTTACGTAGTCACGAATTGTTTGGCTATCGTAGCCCTTATCAGCAATCACATAGTCACTTTTAGGCGAATGTTTTATTAGGCTTTCTGCCATAACAAAGTCATTTCTCTGACCACCTGTTAATTCACAGTGTACTGGGTATCCATAGCTATCAACGGCCAGATGAATCTTAGTTGAAAAGCCACCCCGACTTTTACCTATCGACTCATCTTTGTCGCTCTTTGCACCACTACTATGTTGATGTGCTCGCACAATACTGCCATCAATGAATAGCCATTCAGAATCAGTGATGAGGGCTAAATGTTTAAAAATAGTATTTAAAATGCCTTTCTTAGACCATAAGTTAAAGCGTCTAAACACAGTACTCCAAAGCCCAAAGTGTGGTGGTAAATCTCGCCAAGGAATTCCTGTGCGCATTCGATACAAAATACCTTCTAGCGTCATTCGGTGGTCAAATTTATTATAAACTCGACCACTATTGAGCATTAATTCTTTGAGCTTTAACCAGCGTTTATCTGTTAACATTGTTCTTGGCATAGCAACATCCGTTCTCGGTGGTATGTTTGATTTTTGGCGAAACCAATTATACCTTGTTGCTATGCCGTTTGCTTTTTCAACAAAGATCAACAGCCCCTAGGACGTGTTGACCTTTGCGGATTGAAATTTGTTCAACCTAGGGGCGATTAAATCGCGGCGCGAGGTTTGTAACCTAGTGGGCTCGATAACTGCTCCTGCGTTATTCTAATGACTTACATCCATGTAAGAATAAGTAAAAACCGAGCAA